>Ga0209646_1000139_pt1 | contig 113545 bp, 113 predicted proteins | sample AraplaL_Col_mTSA_FD_184259 | JGI IMG/M metagenome (GOLD analysis project Ga0209646, IMG submission 184259) | Arabidopsis root microbial communities from the University of North Carolina, USA - plate scrape CL_Col_mTSA (SPAdes) (version 2) | ecosystem: Host-associated > Plants > Roots >...
TGTTCGATCGTTGTGTCTACGATGGCAGGGTTTTTGATTTTCTGAACATAGGCATCGGGCAATTGCGAACGGGTGTGTTCAACGTCGCAGACGTTGGAATTATGCTCGGCGTGGCGCTCGTTCTCTTTCGTGGTGTAAAACACAAACCTACCTTGCCAGGGTCCTCCACGGCGTGAGGAATTAGGGCACGGAGTGCGGTCGATGTCTGCTTTGGATGATGTCGGCGGTCCGCTTCCGGCCATATGCGGCCATTCGGTGCAGACGCGCGGCCCCGCTCCGAAGACAACGTCGCGGTTGAAACCAACTAGAATTGGGCAGCCAGCGATTGTCATTTCCAGTCCCAATGAAAACTGAACTCGATGCAGACGCAGCCGTGCGGTCTACCACCGAATGTCGGCGCTTCGGTCATCCTGAATTTGAAGTTCGCTTCTCCAGCCGCATAGTTTCGCAGGACGTTGACTGGCTGCTACGTTATTTGGAGAGCCGGGTCTCTGGAGGCGGCAAATTTCAACACGGCGAAACCATGCAGATTGGCTGGATGGTCACGATGATTGAGGAAATCCCAGAGGGGAAGCTCCGAGTGAAGGAGCCCGACATGAACGTCGTCCCCGTGCAGTTTATCGACTCGGTCACCCACACGCTGTTGCATCTGCGCACCCAGAAGGACGTGGTCGAAAGCCTGGTGCCTCCCGTAGACCCCGACTTTCCTTCACTCGTCCACAGTGTCGTCGTGCATGCCAACTACAAAGCCGCACGCCGGGTTCTTTTGACACGAGTGGCCGTTGAAGGTGCAGATTCCGGGTGGTGGCTGACAGACCTTGATGATACGGAGGGGGCGCAGGACCCAACACGATTTTCCAGAACATCGCTCTATCAATTGGGCGTCGACCGCCCGGACTTGATTAAGTTCTTCGCGATGCCGGCCGGACTCCAAGTCGTAATCGAGGATGCCTATATCGGAGTCATCGGGGCAGACGGGGAATTGAAACAAGCCCCGGGCTCTTACCTGAGCGAATTGAATCGAGTCCGACGCGATGCGGTAACGTAAATCCGAGCATGGTAATGCTGCATTGTTGGCCTTCGTGACTATGCCTTAGAACGTCGCGTTACAAACAAAAGTGGTGAATCATGGGTATGCGGCTCTCAATTGTCTCTATCGATAAGCTGCGCAATCTCGGATTAAGATTGTCTGATGAACCGTCTTTTGGAGCGGACCATCTCGCGTATCCGTTGGGCTACACGGTGATGAAGCCCATCGGTGTCGGAGGGAACTCGGTTCCCAGCCTTCGCCAGTGCTACGAAGCAGGCTATGCCTTTGTGGTGCCAGCGGTCCGCTCTCGGCCAGTAGCGGTCGTTCGATATGCTTCGGCAACTCATCCTGTGACGGCAGCAGAAGTTTTTCTCAGGGAGAAATGATGAGCTTCCGTATCGAGCTTAATGCGCCTGCTCGAGAATCCTTCGGTGACTACCGCTACCGCATCTATGATGGCGGCCGCCTATTCGCTCATTACTGGCATGACTACCGAGGAGACGAACACGGCATCGAATTCTTGGATGGCACACGCGAGTCTTGGCCGGTTGGGCGAATGGTGGACTTCATCGAGGGTGGCGGCACAACGCCATTGGTACTGTCGGCCGGTGCTTTGGCCTATCTTGCTGCCAAGCTGGCAAAGTGAGGGGAGACGCCAATGTATAGACCATGGAAACCGCTTGGACAAATCTTAAAAGGCGACTGGCCAGACTTTGAGCTGGTGACTCGTGGGCGTAGTTTGACAGTGAACCGTTACGTGTGGCGAGAACGGATTTGCATTGCAGGGATGCGTCTGCAGTTCGAGAACAGCGTGGCGGGCCTCTATCTTATCGATGAGAGCGTCGAAGTCACGACGAATTTTTCTTCCATTCCGAGGGAGTTCGATAACTCGAATGAAACATGGCGAGGCTGCGAAATGTGGCTTGAGGAGAACAGCTCGCGGGTAGATTTGTACGGTGACTTAGGCAGAATTAACTATCGTAAGTTGAACAGCTACTACATGGTCGGAATGGACGTCGTGCTCGTGGTCGACGCGGAAAAGGAGCCAATCGTAAGCGAGTTGGCTCCGACATTACTGCCGACATGGGAGTAACCGCTTTCGGGAAGCGGACATTGACGTACAACGCCCAAAAATCCTGCAAAGGTCGGTCGTCCCAGCTTGAGCAACAAGGAATACAGTCGCATGTTCACACCAGAGTTCACCAGAGGCGACGGGCAGGAATACGTCCTAGTCGCGAATCACTATGTAGAAACAGCAGATGCGCTTGCGCTCAGCATCGGCTTCACTCACGCACGAATCGCGTTCGGGCGCAGCCAAGTCCCCGTGTCCAACGCCATGTTCGCCGTGCACTACGATGTTCGCGGGCAGAAGGTCGCTAGCAACATCGAGGAGCAACTCAGGCTCGCCTTGAAGGATGTAGCCACTACCTTTGTCAAGACGGTGTGACCATGGCCCTTCAGCTTATCGCACACGGAGTACCGATGAACGACGTAGCCGCACGTCTTCACGCTGTTCTCGACGCTGCAGAGGTGTTTCTGATAGACGGCCAGCATGTTGGAATTTCCATTCCCACAGGGCTGCTCGATACAGTGGGTGAAGAACGCATCCACACGGCACTGCGCGGGGTGAGGCGTTATGACCTTTACTCGGGGACGTGGAGCGACCAGTAGTTGCCGTCCGCTTCCGGCCAGAAGCGGTCGCTTGACACTACGCCATGGACCGCCCCTCCACCATTGCCGGACGCCGAAACGCTACTCCCAACGGATACGAAATACCTATGCTGATTTGGGCGCCAACACGAAAATCCCTTGACGGTCGAGGTACAAGCCCAGGCACGACCAAGAAGGTCGCGATTGAACAACTTAGCGATGGTAGCTATCTGATGATGCGGTACGAATCCGTAGAAGCGTCGTTTCCTACATCGGACCATTGGTATGAGTCACTCGAAGAGGTATACGACGAGTGTGAGCGCGTCTACGGCATTGTTCACGAGGACTGGCGACAAGGATAGATTGAGAAAATCACCCGATGAAACTCGAAGTCGAAGGTAAAGCCAGTATCAGCGAAGCAACGCCAGCACAGATTGCGAGAGCGATTCGGTCGCTCAAAAGCTATGGGCGGTCCTCCTATGCTTCCTTGACGAATGAGTCAGGCAACTACGTGCAGGTCGCAGGTGGTGGCGTAAGCTGCATGGTCGAGCTATTCGACGCGTCAGCAGAGGTTCGCTCCAGGGCGTTTCACGACAAGCCTAGCGCCGCCCGCCCAGATGGAACCATTCTGGTATTCGGAGCCGGCAACCTTCCGATGCGCTCCGACGAGTGGTTCATGGCGAATCAGGTTGTCGAAATTTTTCTTGCGTTCCACGCCACTGCGCCGTTTCCGAACTACGTCTGTTGGCGTCCGGCGCCGGGGTTTTAGCCGCCGTCCGCTTTCGGCCAGGAAGGGTCATTTGAAGTCACCGCCAGCAGCGTCGGCAACAGTCCCCACTCTTGTAGTCGAGGCCGTGACGTTTCACCGTCGATATACTCTCCAAAAATAAATAGTTGGAGGTGGCGACCTTCATGAGCGAGCTCTGGATGGACCTGACCAGAACGGTCGTTATCGGAAACTGGGGGGCGGGGAAAAGCTGCTTGGCAGAACGCATCGCTGGCCGTTTTGATGCCGCCTATGTCGATCTAGACCTGATTCATTGGCTTCCCGGTGGGTACGACTTAGGAATGGTCCAGGACCTACCGATCCCGGACCGGATCAAGCGCGTATGTTACCCACCGAACTATTTTCGAGCGCTTCAGTGGCGACAAGAAAACCCTCCGGTCGCGTGATGCGATAACGGAGTTCGTCGCTCAGTTGCCGCTCTGACGAATGTCGAATCATCGAGGCACGGCAATCGGCACAGTGTTACCAAGCTGGACCGTTGCCTTCTGCTAAGGCAGGGGCCGGCCGTTGGCGGTGCCGCAGTACTTCAAGAACACGTACCAGCGCGTGGTGTACTACACGTCTGACAACCCGCAGACGCTGAACGCCGCAACGCCCGGCCATGACTTCTCGGTGGGCCAGTTCTTCCCGTACATTATCAACAGTGACTATTACGGCCAGCGCGTGATTCCGGAGAATCTCGGCAACGTGGAATACAACATCTGCAATGTCGATCCGTCTTCGTGCCTCACGTACACCGCGCAGGACATCCTGACCAACGCGACGTACGCGCAAGTTGTTCGCGACGGCTTTGCCTCGTTCTTCTTCCACCCGTTCTGGCTCGAGCCAGACGTCGGCACGCCAGGCTTCACGGATTTCCAGAGCATCATCGCTGGCATTACTTCCCTGGGCTATACCTGGGCGGATGCCAGCACGGTGCAATAGCCGGCGTCTAGCGGCCTTCCGCCATCGCTCTCAGGAGCGGTGGTGGGAAACCACATTCGCATGAGCAGGCCGGCGCCTGCCGGTCGCGCCTAGGCGGAAAAATTAGAGGCGCTGTACGCGACAATTGAACTGCTGGAAAATGTCGGTATGCCGTTTCGCCGACTTGTCTCCGCACCGTTCAAAAGCCCTTCTGTCATAGTAGCCGGGGCCTGCTTGCTGGTCGCCGCCATCGGCGGACTTACCGGCGCGGCTCTATACGAAATGCGGCAAGACGCGCTTGGGCGCGCGCGGGAGTTGGCCGGAAACATTGCCTTGATCCTCGAGCGAGACATCGCGCGAAGCATCGAGATATACGACCTATCGCTGCAGGCCGTGATTGATGGGGTGGACTCGCCGGAGGTGATGGCGCTTCCGCCGGCGATGCGTCAACTTGTACTGTTTGACCGCTCGTCGAACGCCAAAAACCTGGGCTCTATGTTGGTGATCGACACCAAAGGACGGGTGGTGGTTGACTCTCGGTCCGTGAAACCTCGTGCGGTGCAGCTGGCCTGGCTGGTCTCAGGGCACCGCCACAACCGCCATCCCGCGCGGGATATTGCCGGTGGCCGCCGAGCCGTTCGTCACGGCGGTCAGCTTGCCGGTGGTGCCATCAATGCTGTATGCGGTGACAGTGTTGTCCACGCCGCTGACCACATAGGCGAAAGTGCCGGCGTGGTTCACGAGCGCTCGGCCATGGCTCCCCCGTTTTCCGACACGCGTTTTCCGGAAGAATAGAAACTCGGAGCCACATACCGACATAGTTCAATTGACCGACAACGCCCTCCGCTGCATGGAGGGGAACGTACAGTGCACGTCTATTTCAAGCGTTTGGCGCCATACTTCGCCTCCCTCGCCCGCTACTCATTGACCTCCAATAGCCGATCCCGCAGCGGCTTTACCTCATTGCGGGCGAAGGTATTCCCATACAGTGCGGCTCGATTCGTCGCCCCACGCCCAATCGATCGTCTCAGTTCCCGCAGCGCTTCATACGCCCAAAGAACCACGCGCTCCCAGGTTCCAGTTACCCCAGCTAACCTTGGCTCGAATCCGGCTGGAGGTCGGCGAGAAGCTAAACACGAATAAGCGTTTCATCACCGGAACAATCCTGACGCGCTTGCCGCAAAGGCGGCCGCCCACCCTCACGGGTATGCACCCTGCAGACCCTTGCCCAGAATGGACAGGCGGCCAGCGATTAGTTTTGCTCACGGCCCAACGCAGCGGGCGGTAACGTCAACTGTTTCAAGCCTGAGACAAATTGGGACCACTGTTGCGTCCGGCCGGCTGTCCATGTCATACAAACCTCGGTGAATCCAAGCATTCGGGCACATGGCCTGCATATTGCTCAGTGGCTGGCATGGCAACGAAGCACGATTGCCAGATAGAAAAATAGCCGGCAGGAATCGGCGGCGGCCATTGCAACTGGACGCCGACAAACCACCATCACGATATCGCCGGCTGTCATACCTAAAGCAACACCGGGGGAGTCACCATGTCAACGCCATCGTCAGCACGAAGGCCCAGCCGGGCCTGGCTCCGCAACTTCGCTGAGCCCGCGCGCATTCATCCGCATCCCACGTCGTAGCCGCTGCGCCAACCGCGCATCAACCACGTGCTGTACCGCCACGGGCGCACAGCACGCGGGGAGCGTTCGCGCGCATTCTTCCAGGCGCGTGCCGACCGTGCATCCAACATCGAGAGGAGGCCAACCACCGCGAACCAGCACACATCCTGTTTCCAGTTGGGTTGCCCGCCTTTCTCGTGCATGACCGGCCGGGCGCCGAGACGATTTTTCAAGGAGTTCCGACATGAAAACACTTGTACTCAAGACCGCCCTGGCCGCCGCACTTTGCTCGGCTGCGGCAGTGGCATCGGCCGCATCGACCAGCTCGTCATTTGGCGTGTCGACCACGGTTAATGCCATCTGCATCATCAATTCGGCCAGCGCGTTGACCTTCGCCGCCTTCGACCCGAGCCAGGGCGCACAGGCGTCAACCTCGTCGATCAGCGTGAACTGCAGCAACACCACGCCGTTCAACATCAGCCTCGATGCCGGCGCCGGAACCGGTGCCACGGTGGCCAGCCGTGTCATGACCAGCGGCAGCAACACGCTCACCTATTCGCTCTTCCAGGATTCGGGGCACACCTCCGTCTGGGGCAACACGGTGGGCACCAACACCGTGGCGGCCACGGGTGCGGGCATGGCGCCCGCCAACGCCATCACCAAGACGGTCTACGGCCTGATCCCGAGCCAGCCGAACACCGTGCCGGGCAGCTACGCCGACACCGTGACGGTAACGGTGACGTACTGAGCTGACCATCAAGGAAAACCACGTCCTTTGGGGGGACCATCATGCAAACACCTGCCATCAGAGCCTTCGTGGCCATGGCGCTGGGTCTGACGGCGGCGGCGGTCTCGGCCGCGACCACCACCACGACCTTCAGCGTCTCGACCACTGTCAACGCCACCTGCGTCATCAATTCGGCCAGCGCATTGACCTTCGCAGCCTACGACCCAAGCCAGGGCGCCCAGGCGTCGACCTCGTCGATCAGCGTGAACTGCACCAACACCACGCCGTTCAACATCGGTCTGAATGCCGGCACCGGTACCGGCGCCACGGTAGCGAGCCGTGTGATGACCAGCGGCGCCAACACGCTCACGTACTCGCTCTACCAGGACTCGGGGCACACCTCGGTCTGGGGTAACACGGTAAGCACCAACACCGTGGCGGGCACGGGGGCGGGCATGGCTGCCGGCAACGCCATCACCAAGACCGTCTATGGCCTGATCCCAAGCCAGCCGAACACCGTGCCGGGCAACTACGCCGACACCGTGACGGTGACGGTGACGTACTGAAGCCGCCCCGGGCCCGGGCACCCGTCCGGGTCCGAGCGTGGCTTTGCCAAACATCCGAACTGGCGGAGGAACCATGTCAATCCTGCCCATCCGAGAACACATGCGCCGGCTCACCACGGGGGTGGCCGGCGTCGCCCTCGCCCTGGCGTTCACGCTCACACACGCCGCGAACTTCACCGTGACCCCGGTTCGGGTCGAGCTCTCACAGCAACGCCCCAGCGCCGCGCTGACGGTCAAGAACGAGATGACCGACGAGCCCGTGGTGGTCGAACTGCGCACCGTAGCGTGGACGCAAAACGGCGGCGAAGACACCTACGCCCCAGCACAGGACCTGCTGGCCACGCCGCCGATCTTTACGCTGGCGCCGGGCGCCACGCAGGTCATCCGCGTCGGCTTGCGCCACCCGCCCGCCGATGATCGCGAAGTGTGCTACCGTCTCTTCCTGCGTGAAGTGCCGCCGCCACCCAAGCCGGGTTTTGCCGGTGTGCAGATCGCGCTCGAAATGCGCCTGCCTGTGTTTGCCAAACCGCGCGCGCCCACCGCGCCGCAACTCAAGTGGCGCGCGGAGCCGCAGCCGGACGGCGCAATGGCACTCGCTGTCACCAACGATGGCACGGCGCACGCACAGGTGGCCAACCTCGTCGTCACGGCAGCCGGTGTCGAAAAGCCGGTCGGTACGTATCCCGAATTCGCCTATGTCTTGCCCGGGCAAACGCGGCGCCTGCTACTCAAGCGCAGCCCCGGCGCACCGGCGCTCAATGGCGGCGCGCTGCATCTAAAGGCGTACTCCGATGCCGGCGACATCGATTCAGCCCTGGCGCCCGAAACCCGCTAAGGCGATCACCGCCTTGGCGATCGTGGCCACCGCCCTATCGGGAGCAGGCATGACACTCGCAAACGACGCGCCGAGCCCGCAGAGGTCCGGCCTCATCGCCGCCGGCGATATCGCCGAGCTTCTGCTGCAGTTCGACCTCAACCAGCAGGGCATGGATGACACCGTGCTGCTGCTCAAGGGCAAGGGCGGAGACCTGTACGCCACGGCGGAGGACCTGAAGCGCTGGCGCCTGCGCCAGCCGGAAGTGACACCGCTCACCCACAACAACGAGCCGTTCTACCCGCTCAAGGCCATCACAGGGCTGTCGTACCAGCTCGACGAGACGCGTCTGACCGTGACGGTCACAGCCCCGGCGCAGGCATTTCTGCCCAACACCTTCAACGAGACAAACAAGCCCGCCACGCTCGTCGTCAAACCTGGCCTCGGCGGCTTCCTCAACTACGACTTGCTGGCAGAGCACGCCACCGGCCAGACGCGTTCCTCCGGACTGTTCGAGGCCGGCGTCTTCAACGGTTTTGGCGTGGGTGTCGCCAGCTTCGTCGCCAACAGCGGCAGCACCGGCGACAGCGACCGCCGCCTCATCCGGTTGGAAACCACCTGGACCAAGGACCTCCCCGACCGCCTCACCAGCGTGCGGCTGGGCGATGCGATCAGCCGCGCCGGCGCGTGGGGCCGCAGCGTGCGCTTCGGCGGCATCCAGTACGGCACCAACTTCGCCGTCCAGCCCGGCTTTGTCGCACTGCCGCTACAGAGCATCGGCGGACAGGCCGCTTTGCCCTCCACCGTAGATGTCTACGTCAACAACGTGCTGAGTTCGCGCAAGGAGGTCGCCCCGGGGCCGTTCTCGATCACCAACGTGCCTGTGGTGACGGGCCAGGGCGACGTGCGCGTTGTCGTGCGAGACCTGCTGGGGCGCGAACAGGTCATCAGCGTGCCGTTCTATGCGAGCGCCAGCCTGCTCGCCAAGGGATTGCACGATTTCTCGTATGAAGCCGGGGCCGAACGCAGGAACTTCGGCACCGACAGCAACGACTACGGACGCGCCTTCGCCGCCGCGACCCACCGCTTCGGATTCACCGAATGGCTGACGGGTGAAGTCCACGCGGAAGCGCAGCTCGAACGGCAGACCGTCGGCCTCGGCACGGTGATGCTGGCGCCATCGGTCGGCGTGTTCAGCGTGGCAGCCGCCGCGAGCCGTGGGCGGCAAGGCAATGGCGGTCTCATCTCCCTCGGCTTCGAGCGGCAAGCCAGCCCGGTCAGCCTGGGCGTGCACACGCAGCTCGCCAGCCCCCGCTTCACGCAGCTCGGGCTCGAGCCGGGCATGCCTGCACCGCGCCTGCTGAGCAGTGTGAATGTCGGCATGGCACTGCCGGGCACTGGCTCGCTGGGGCTGGCCTATGTCTATCTGGACAACCGCGACGGCCACCCGACCCAACTTGCCTCGGCCAGCTACGGCACACAACTGGGGCGCTTCGGTTTCATCAGCCTGGCCGTCTCCAAGACGCTGCATCAGCCCGGCGGCCTGATCGTCGGCCTGAACTGGACGCTGCCACTGGGCGAGCGCACGACCACCTCAGTCAACCTGACCCAGCAACAGGGCCGTACCGATGTTCAGGCGCAAGTGCAACAGGGACTGCCGCCCGGCGACGGCTTCGGCTACAGCGCGCGCGCCAGCCAGCTCGGCACGTGGGACGTCGCTCTGAACGCGCAGAACCGCGCCGGCACCTACCTGCTGGAAGCGGCCGGCGACCGCGGGCAGGCGGGTGTGCGGATGGGCGTCTCGGGCGGCATCGCGGTGCTGGACGGCCTGCATCCGAGCCGCCGCATCACCGACAGCTTTGCAGTGGTCAAGGTGCCCGATTTCCCCAACGTGCGGATCTACGCCGACAACCAGTTGGTCGCCAAGACCAACCCTGGCGGCGACGCGCTCATCCCCCGGCTGCGCGCGTACGAAAAGAATGCGATTTCGTTGGAGCAGCTCGACCTGCCTTTCGACGCCAAGGTGGGGAGTCTGTCACTGGAGGCCGTGCCGTATTTCCGCAGCGGCATGGTGCTGGAATTTCCGGTCACGCATGCGCGCGACGCGCTGCTGACGCTGAAGCTGGAGAACGGCAGCGACCTGCCCGCCGGCGCCACTGTGCAGATCGCCGGGCAGAAAGAGGCGTTTCCGGTCGGCAACGACGGTGTGGTCTACCTCACCGGCCTGGCGGCGCAAAACCGTCTGCATGCGAGCTGGCTTGGAAAGTCGTGCGATATCACCGTACCGTTCGCCCCGGGCACCGAACCGTTGCCCGATCTCGGCATCTTTGTTTGCAAGGGAGTCCAACCATGACACGCTATTCAAACGCGATGCGGCCGCGGCGCGCATCTGCCCGGGCCCTGCTGGCCGGCGCGGCGCTAGCCACCCTGGCGCTATGGGCGCCCAGCGCGCTGGCCGTCAGTTGCAGCGTCACCGCCAACGCGCTCAGCTTCGGGGCCTACAACACCACCAGCAATCTCACCGGCACCACGACCGTCACCATTACTTGCGGTGCCTGGGGCGGCGCCTCGTCGATCAATTACACACTCTCGGCCAGCGTCGGCTCCGGCGCCTATGCCAACCGGCAGGTGCTCAATGGCAGCAATGTCATTACGTACAACCTGTACACCACCTCCGCCGACACCAGCATCTGGGGCGACGGGAATGGTGATGGAACGGCCACGCTCTCAGGGACGGTGACCAAGCAGGTGGGCACCGTCAACCTCACCATCTACGGCAAGATCAACGGCGGACAGAACGTGGTGCCAGGCAGCTATACGACCACGGTGCCGATCACGGTCACGTTGACCTATCAATGACGCAGTGCGCGCCTCGCCGGCCCAGTCGAGTGCCCAGAACGCATGCAGTTTGAAAGGAAGGAACATCATGAAACGGACCGTTATCCGCCCCGCCAGCCCGTACCTGCAACCGATCGGCAAGACGGCCTTGCTCCGCCTCTTTGGCCTCGTGCTCGCGCTCACATGGCTGGCGGCACCAGTCGCCCCGGCACTTGCCAAGACCGCCACGAACCATATCGCCGTCGGCACCACCGTGCAGCCTTACGCGCATCTGACCGCGACACAGCCGAACCAGCTCGTCATTGCCAACAAAGACGTCAACCTGGGCTACGTGAACGTGCCGAACACCAGCAATGCCAGCGGTACGCAGTTGACGATCCACACCAACGACCGCGCGGGCTACACGCTGGTGTTCCAGGTTGCACCTGCCCAGCAGGCGCTGTTCAAGTCGATCCAGGTCTTTGGACTGGGGACGACGGTCACGCTCCCAGCCACCGGCGGCAAGGTCACGATGACCTTCCCGGGGCCGACGGCCAGTTTGTCCCTCACGTACCGCTTCAACCTGGTCAACAAGCTGAAGGACGGAACCTATGCCTGGCCGTTGACGATCCTGAGCCAGCCGAACTGATCAACAGAGCCACGCAAGCGCGCTGGGTTGTGCGCATGGCCTTGGCCATGCTCGAATCGAATGTGCCATTCCAGCCGAGCGGAACAGCACGCGGGTCCGCCTCTCGGGTTGAGCGGATTCACGGACATTCAGACATGCGCATTTCCGGCAGACGGACTCTCCTCAGCAGAATAGAACCACTTGCCTGCTTTGCCTAGCCCAACCTGGCCGCTGTTGTGCTCGATGGAGACAATCTCAAGCCTGACTGGGTGTCAGGCAGCTCGCCCCACCGCGAACGTACATGCCCGCATCGCTGACATTGTTCGCAGCCTTCAAGAAGGCAGTCAGGCTGTCGCCTGTCGGTCATGCTCCTTCGCTTCTGATCGTGCCTCCTTGGCGAGCACAGCCGATGACAGGGGCCAGCGCGCCCTGACGGCGCGCGGCCGCACGCGAAGTCAGCGATGGAGCCCGGATGGGATGAGTTTAGGGATGAGCTACTCGGACCAGACTGCGTCGACATCTCGCAGCAAGTGGCCCGCGAGGATGTAGTCCCCAAGGTTCTCGGCTTTTACCTCTAACCTCTCCAGTTCGTCTGCTGGCAAGCGGTCCAAGTCGAACTGACAGTAGAGGTTCCGCTGCCGGAACGTGGCTTTCGCACACGCAAGGCCAGCAACGAGCGCCGCAGGTGATTTGACTGCGATGCTCTCGTGGCCGCGAAACTCCACGCGAATCGGCAACTGTCGGGAATAGGATGCGGCGCCTGGACCTGCACTGATAGCATCAGCTAAAGAAAGCACTGAACCCGTATGGGCATGGCCCGAACGGCCTCGTCACTCAGTAGTGTTCGGACCATCCTATTCGGCTCGTGAAGAGATACAGGATGTAAACACATCTCAGCAAATGCAGACAGTCCCTAGTCTTCCCACAGAATCATGACGGCATTGCCCTGGAGGCGAGCTTCCCGCAAGAAAACGCAAAGCGGCTCGTACAGCCAGGCATGGCCGACACCGTACGGCCCCTCATGAGGAAACAGGTTGATGAAGAACGCTTCGCCGAGTTGCTCAAGCTGCGAAAGAAACGCGCTCGCCAACTCGCCGCTGACGGAGCCGGCGTTCGGAGCATCGGCTCCGTTGTCCTCAGCATGCGAATCACCGGCGAAGAACTTCGCTGCAGGGTGACCGATGCTGCCAAGCTTCGATGCCCAGAAGCGTATCGAATCCTCGGCGTCGAGTTGCGGCGCATTCTCGATACCAAGCATGTTCATCGCTTCATACCAGTCTGCTTTCGTTCGGCACGTGCTCAACAACTGGCCAAACTGCAAGAAGGATTCCTCGCTAGGGGTCAGCAGGATTCGGTACCAGCCCGGCCACAGTCTCCCAACGCGTTCGCCAACTGGAAGCAATGCATCTCGTAGGAGGCCGAGACTCGGCAGAAGCCGTGGCAGTCTGTGGTCCAGCATCAAGGTAAGGCGAGCCACTCCATGTTTTACGTGTGTCAGTTTCCTCACGATTGGCGCGAATACTTCCTGCGAAACTCGACGGGGGTCATCGACGTCAGGACCTTGAACATACGACGCATATTCGAGTCGCTACTGAATCCGAGGTCCGCGCTGATGGTACTGACCGGCATGGATGTCAACACGAGGCGCTCGCTGACCTGGTTCAACTTTACCCGGCGCGCATACTCGGCGATCGTGACGCCAGTCTCGCCAACGACCTTGCGCGCCAATGTGCGCGCTGACATGCCAAGTGCTTCTGCCAGGCACGTTACGGTGATCGATTCTGCCGGAAGCCGCCCAACCAAGTCGTGCAGCCGGCGCAGCATCGGGCTGGCCTGTTCCATCAGACTCATCGCCCGGAACGCCTCGTGCGTCGGGGCCGGACGCGGAAGCACCATCAGCGTAATCAGGTCATGCAAGGCCTCATCGCTTACGTGTTGCTTGATGAGCTCCTGGGCGATAGGGAGATAGCCGCTTACGCCAGAAGCCGTTGCCGTGCGCGTGTTGACGATGCAACTCCGCTCGACCTGCCATCGGACCTTGCCATAGTGTCTTTCCATGGCTTCTGCCGCCCACCATGTCACTGTGGCGGGCTGGCCGTTCAACTTGCCGCTGGCGGCCAGCAGGCAGACGCCGGTGCAATAGCCCCAGAGCCGCTTGCTGCGGCCAAACATCGCCAGTGCTCTGATCAACGCAGCACTTGCGCCGAGCACGTCTTCTATCTGCGTAGCCGACTCAGCCCAGAAACCCGGCACCAACACAGCGTCGAGCGCGGTTTTCTCCAATGCATGCGTGGCATGTAGAGAGAGCCCTTTTTGGCAAACGACCTCAGCAGGTTGCAGCGAAACATAGCGCAACTCAAAGACCGCTCTCCCTGCACGGCGGTTGGCCGCATGGAGTAGATCGGAGAAGGCCAGCAAGCCCGCCGGCATGCAATGCGGATAGAGAAGCAAGCCAATCCGAAGCGGTGGAGGCATGGCATAAAATGAATTAAATATGTCTGATCGTGCCATTCTGGCAGCCGATGAACCTCAGCACAATGAATGCGTATCCGGGAGACGTGTTCATGAAAATCCAACAACTACGCAATGCCACCATCATCGTGGAGATCGGCGCCAACCGCATCCTGATCGACCCCATGCTTGCGCCCAGACATGCGCTACCGCCACTGCGACTGTCCGGCGCGCGGCGGCGCAATCCGCTGACCGAGCTTCCCGACGTCGCCTGGCCGGCTCTGGAATCCGTGACGCATTGCCTGATTACCCACTGCCAGCGAGGGCACTTCGACCACCTGGACCGCGCGGCGAAGCAATGGCTGCGCGACCGGAAGATTCCCGTCATCTGCACGCCGCATGATGCTGGCCACCTCATCGAGCGTGGTCTGAACGCGCAACCACTGCATCATGAGCATGAGCAGCCGGGCCCCTTCCTAGGTGGCACGATACGGACCGTACGTTGTACACACGGACGCGGGCTGATTGGCAGGCTGATGGAGCATGGCGTCGGGTACCTGATCGAGTCACCCGGCGAGCCTTCTCTGTATTTGAGTGGCGATACTGTACTGACGCCCACTGTCAGGGACTTCGTTGTGCAACACCGTCCCCAGGTCTGTGTGATACCCGCAGGCGGTGCGCGCTTCGATCTCGGCGGCGAGATCATCATGGGTATCGAGGATGTTGTCGATTTCACGCGTTTGGCTTCCGGCATCGTGGTTGCGAATCACCTCGAAGCACTGAGCCACTGTCCCGTGACGCGTGACGACCTCAGACGCGCTGTCAGGGAAGCCGGGGTCGAAACGCGACTACGCATTCCAGCCGATGGTGAGACACTGGAATTCCACAGCACGCTGAGCTGAGCGTGATGTCTTTCCCGCGAAGGCGGGAAGCCGGCGTCGTTAAAGTCACCGGGTCCCCGCCTTCGGGGGGGCGACAAACGCTAAGTGCTGTCGCGAATTTGGAAAGACTCAATCGATCGCCAAATTTGGAACATTCTGATGGGCCGTGAGCACCGCGGTGTTGTCAAAAGGGGTTTTCATTTATTGCTTCATACGGTGCTCTACCGCCCGTCTGCTTCGGACAGTGCGTGGACTGGACCCGCGATCTTACAAAACTCGCACACCATGCTGCGCGCCAACTCCACGATAGTCTCGTGTGCTTGCAGGCCCGCGCCAACTCGCCATGAGGCGACGATCGGAAGTGCGGGTAATGGCGGTTCGATGTCGAGCACAGTCAGTGTCCCACAGTCGATCTTATCCCGTACCAATACTGTGGGTAGTGCGCCAACACCGAATCCATCATCCACAAGCCTCGTCATCGCCGCTATGGAGTTGACGCAATTGATGCGCGGGGACTCAATGCCGTTCAAATGCAATAGATTCAACAAATCTTGGTGCGGACGCGAATTGCTGACAAACGTGATTAGCCGCTCTTGTGCCAAATCCTTCAATGACGCATAAGGACGATCCAACCGAGAGTTGCTCGCCACGACCCATCGAATTGGATATCTTGCTAGTTCGACATTGCGAATGCTCTCTTGTCGCAAGATTTCCGTCTGAAAAACAATATCCAAGGTCCCTTTCTGTAGTTGCTCTACCAGGTGCGTGGCGCTGTCTGCCACCAACTCGATCTCTAAAGCGGGAAATTGCTCTACAGTCCGCGAAATTAAGGGGCTAAGCCAAGTGTGTATCACACTATCCATGGCGCCTATCCGAACGCGCCCCTCGAACCCGGCATGTTGCGTAACGGCCGCCTGCAATTCGTGAAGCGTAGTCACCATGCGCTCAGCGTATTCGAGGACTTTGTATCCGTCCGGCGTGAGTTTCACACCACGCGCGTCGCGGTCAAACAAGCGTACGCCTAGTTCCTCCTCAAGCGCCGCAATGCGCGAAGAAACAGATGCCTGCGTAGTAAACAGTTTTTCTGCCGTCAATCTAAAGCTACGCAGTCTCACTACCCAAACAAAGGTTTCCAAGAACCGGAGATTCATTTCGAGCGTCCTTCCTTCTGCTGATCTTAGATAGTATCGTCCGCGTTCCACTGAGGGAATCAATTCCCAGAAGCCAAGGACGTTGCGGGTAGACTTGCTGACGCCCAGCATCAGGTGCTCGACAGCAGTACCGTAACATTCCCGGTTACGCAGCGGTGAGGGTTCCGGTCGCTGGCATCCGCGTCTAAGCGCGATACCGACGATCACACGAGTTGAGGCACGATGGCCGCATTCGCTGGTCGCGGCACCTTGGCGTTCCTGAGCACCGCCGGCGCTCCGTGTCTCCTCGTCTGGAGACGCTCAGCGGGATGAATCGCCGGGAATCTGCTAAGCGCTGCGTATCTCCACCATTGCTTCAATTTCCACGGCAAAACCTTTGGGTAAGGAATTGACCCCTACCGCAGAGCGAGTGTGTTCGCCTCGGAGGCCGAAAACCTCAACCAGCAGGTCAGAGCAGCCATTGATCACTTCTGTGTGCTCGGTAAAGTCTTCCACCGCGTTGACCATCCCCAGCACCTTGATGACCCGTTCTACGCGATCCAGGCTGCCCAGCGCGTCCTTCATCAGCGCTAGGAGATAGATGCCAATTTCTCTGGCATGAGCACTTGCCTCAGAGGTGCTGACCTCTCTTCCCACCTTGGGCACCGCTTGACCAGAATGCAACTGCCGGCGAGGTGCGCCTTTCCCAGATAGATAGAGAGAGTTGCCACGAATGATGTAAGGCAGAAAACTGCCCGGTGTCGGAAGGAGCGGAGGGAGTTCGATGCCCAATTCGCGTAGTCTGGTATCCATGATTTGATGTTTGTAGCTGCGGAATTTGCAAGCCGCTAGAGAACTGACAGGGGTGGGCGAAAATCCGCTGCATCTCGCTGTGCAGTGGTTGCATCGAGCAGTCTCAGGCTTGAAGCCGGAACTCCCCAACAATCGCCAGCAGTTCCTGTGCTTGCTCCTCCAGTGACTGTGCGGCCGCCGCGGCTTGCTCTACCAGGGCCGCATTCTGTTGCGTCGCATCATCCAGTTGCGTAACGGCGTGACTGACCTCTTCGATGCCCGAACGCTGTTCCTGACTGGCGGCAGTGATCTCTCCAACGATGTCCGTGACCCGCTTCACGCTGGCGACGACCTGGCTCATGGTCATGCCAGCTTCATCGACAAGCGTACTGCCGGCATTCACATTGGCCACGGAATCGTCAATGAGGGCTTTGATTTCTTTGGCTGCAGCGGCGCTGCGTTGCGCCAAGCTACGCACTTCACCTGCTACGACGGCGAATCCGCGGCCTTGTTCACCGGCGCGGGCGGCCTCTACTGCCGCGTTCAACGCGAGGATGTTGGTCTGGAACGCAATGCCGTCGATCACCCCGATGATGTCGACAATTTTGTGTGAGGAGGCGTTGATCGAGCTCATCGTCTCCACCACGCGTGTCACCACTTCACCGCCGCGGACCGCCACATCCGAAGCTGATACTGCGAGCTGATTTGCTTGATTGGCGTTGTCGGCATTTTGCTGCACGGCAGACATGAGCTGCTCCATTGCCGAAGCCGTTTCTTCCAACGAGCTCGCCTGCTGCTCCGTACGTGATGACAGGTCCAGGTTACCACTCGCTATTTCTCGCGTGGCCGTACCGATCGTATCGGATGCATCTTTAATGCGACCGATCATCTCCACCAATGCGGCACGCATCCGGTTCATGGCGTAGAGCAGGCTATTGCGGTCATCCGGGTGCGTTGTGATTGGCACCGTCAAGTCGCCTCCAGCGATGCGGTTGGCGACGTCCGCCGCATAGGCTGGATCGCCGCCCAACGTGCGCTGCAGGTTTCGGGTCACCAAGCTTGTCAGGATGACCATGGAAATCACGACTGCTGCCAGCAGCCCCGCAATTCCGTACAGCGAGTGCATGAACGCTGTGTTGATGTCGTCAATGTAGACGCCTGTCGTCAGGTTCCAATCCCACGGTTGGTATCGCAGGACATAGGCGAGCTTCGGAGCCGGCTCAGTACTTCCGACGTGCGGCCAGACGTACCGAATAAAACCTCCGTCGGGCTGCTTGCCGGCATTCGAGATGTCCACATACAGAGCGTTACCTTGCACATCCTTGAAATCGGTCCGTTTCTTGCCGTTCAGATCGGGTGCAATCGGATGCATGATCACGACCTCTTGCGAAGACGTGATGGTGAAGTAGCCATCCTTGTCGTAGCGCAACCCGCGGATGCGATCGAGCGCCTGTTTGCGGGCCTCCTCGTCGCTCAGGGATCCACTGCGTGCGAGATCACCATATTGCTTAATTATGCTGAAGGCCTCAGTGGTCACGCTGACAAGATTGTTCTTGCGCTCATCCATGCGGATCTCGCGTGTCTGATAGGCGTTGAAGACCGACAGCAACGTCAACGCGATCAAACTGAACACGAGAGGCAGCCAGAGTTTCTGACGGAAGCTGAGTCTGTTCAATTGCATTCTCCAAAGGTCTTCGGGCTGCACGATGAGGGTCGGCGCGTGCTCTGATCTTTCTCATCGTCGGGCTGGCGTGCAACTTGACAGCGTGTTGGCGCAAAAAAAATTGCTCGGTGGCGTTAGGGATTTTTTATCGCCCGTGGTCCGCACCAATGGTGTGCAGAATAGGCCCGCCTGATCCGAAGGCAATCGCACTCACGGGGTGGTCCGGTGCCTAAATTGTTCAAGCATTGCGGTCGCCTCGGGGCCAGCCGTACGCTCCCATTCGACAATGGCCTGCTGGGCCGCGATCTGCAGCGACGCGCGCAGCGGAGCCGACGGCTCGTCCACGGCTATGTGCAGATCTTGCAAGTGCTGGCGGTTCTGGGCGGCGCGATGCTGTAGCCGCAGCCATTGTCGGAATTCAGTGATTTCGGCTGCCTGGTCGACCGCGCGCCTTTGCTTGGGTGACAGAGCCGCGTATGCCTTCTCGTTGACTGTGGCGAACGACAGTGGCATTGCGTACTCGATGGTCGTGAAGTACGGCAACCATTTCAGCAGCTTTTGACCGGCCGCACCGTCACCTGATGACAGCACGGCATTGATGGAGCCGTTTCCCAAGCGAGCCGGTACCTCTGCAAATGACAAGGCTTGCGCCCGGGCGCCGGCCGTCTGCATGACCTTGGCCGACGTAGCGTCGTACGTGCGGATGGAAAGCGTCCGCAGCACATCGGCGCTGGCGATCGGCTTGGTGGACCAGAGCCCTGATGCCGGCCAGGGTGTCACATAGAGGAGATGCTGGCCGAGTTGCTCGAACGCCTCGGCATAGAGTGGGCGCGCGAGGTCTGCCAGCCGCTGCGCGTCCTTGACCTCGTTGGTCACGAATGGCAGCGAAGACAGTGAGAAGATCGGATTCAACTCTGCCAATGCCCCTTCGTAGGCGTCGCCAGCCTCCAGGCGCCCATCGCGTACAGCCAACGGTATTTCAGAGGCGGGGATACTCGCGGAACCGTCATAGGATGCCACGATGTCCAGGGTGCCGGCCGTGCGGGCTTTCACTTCCTTGGCAAACTCCGCCAATCCTTCGCCGGGCATTGTGTTTGCGGGGTATTCGGTTGCCATGCGCCAGTGTGTTGGCTTATCACCCGCCGTGGGCTGCGCTGCGACTGCTGCCTCAACAGTAGCGGCGAGCGCCATCGCCGCGGAACAAAGGATCGCGATTAGCTTCATAGATCGACGGTCGCCAATGTCCAAATTCTTGGATCAGTGTGCAATGAATATTCGGGGGAGAGGCGGTTTCTGGGATCCCAAGGGCGACGTAGACGCGCTTTAGTGGATGCGCCTCACCGGAATGCCAGTCTTGCGGCCGGCGTGTCGTAATTGAAAAAAACCCGGCGCCAATCTCGTCAGGAGAAAACAAGGAGGCTGGCGGCGCCGGGGTCGTCGTAAAGCGGCTCTAGAAGTTGGTGGCGCTGAGCGAGGCAGTCAGCTTCCGTTCTTCAGTCAATCTGGCGACAAGCGGCTCCATACCCGGCATAGGAAAGAAGCCTCTCAGTTTAATCATGCGTTTGAACCAGCGATTCAAAGCGGGTCTGCCTTGTAGATCAAAACCGTTGTCATCGGCGACCGCGGCGTAGGGAAAGCACGCGATGTCCCCGATGGTAGGCCAGTCGCAAGCCAGCCAGTGATGCCGGCCGAGCCGGTCCTCGAGAATATCCAATGCGGCATTGCCAGCGCGCTGCGCAGCGACAAGGTCCCCCGAGTATCCGAACTTTTGGATGGCACGCGAGAGGAACAAGCCATTCACTTCATTCTGCGCAAACTCCATCCACTGCATCACGGCTGCAGTCTGGCCAGGATCGGCGGGCAACCAGGTTCGATGCTTGTCGAACTTGCTGGCCAAGTACACAAGAATCGCCGTCGAGCCCCAGATGACCGTTCCGTCATCCTCAAGCGTGGGAACTTGCCCTCGCGGATTCAATTCCAGGTATTCGTCATTGACGATGTTTTTCCCGCCATTTGCTTTAATAAATACACTTTCGAAATTGATTCCAAGAATCGATAGTAGAAGACAGGCTTTGTAGCTATGCCCTGATGTTGGCCGGTGATATAGAAGCATTTCCTATCTTTGGTTACGAATGAATGAAATCCACCCAAAATTATCGGAAAACGATCTGCACCTAGGCTCGCCACATAAGGATGCGGTGTTATGAATGACTGACTTTATTTAGATTAAATTGGCAAAAATTTTTTTGCCATCAATTTTTTTTGATCGGGGGGTATTTGGTCGTTTTCCCCGTCGATCAACAAAGCGGGAGTGCGCATTGGAAGGGGGTGTCACCAAGCAGCTGCACAACACACACATTTATTGCCTGGGCACCAAACAATTGTTATCGAGAGCAATCGATAAAGCTGATGTTTTCGCGTTGGCAAGCACTCACCCGATCAGATTGAGGTGGGTATTTCAATTCGGGGAAAACCCTTGATTCTTGCATCGAACTAGCCTTGCGTCGGCCTCATCGAAAAATTCGATTGCAGGATACGCATATTTCCCATTGGATTTGTTCATCAAACATTCAAACAATACGTGCCGAACCGGGTCGCCCCGTGCGGCGGCCAGAGTGAAGTTCTCTATTGCGACGGTCGACCGACTACTGATCTATGACCTCATTGAATGACTTGAACGAGCGGTCCAGCGGATTGGACGTGCGTCTCGCGGCCCGCAGTGGAAGATTGCGTGGCCACACAAGCGGTTTGGCGTCTGAGTACGTTCAAACGAACTGCGTCATCGTCCCGAAGGCACACGCTAGCGACTTCCTCGCGTATTGCTGGCGCAATCCCATTCCATGTCCCGTATTGGCAGTTTCGGATGCAGGCAATCCAGCCTTGCCATCGTGTGGGGCCGATCTCGATATCCGGACCGATATCCCGAGCTATCGGGTCTGGCGATCCGGAGAGATGGTCGACGAGGTGCCCGACATCATGTCGTACTGGCGCTTGGACTTGGTCACCTTTCTGCTGGGATGCTCGTTCTCGTTTGAGCACGCGCTGCTTGCAGAGGGGATCAAGCTGCGCCACGTGGAGCAGAAGAAGAATGTCTCGATGTTTCGCACCAACATCGAGACCACGCCATTTGGCCCATTTGGCGGAAACATGGTGGTCACCATGCGGCCAATGAGACCAGCTGATGCCATCCGAGCGGTCCAGATCACAAGCCGCACGCCCATGGTTCATGGGGCACCCATTCACCTTGCCCATGCGCACAGCATTGGCATCCAAGATCTTGCAGCGCCCGACTATGGCGATGCAGTTGACATCCACGCAGATGAGATCCCCGTTTTCTGGGGGTGTGGCGTCACGCCGCAAGTCGCGCTTCTGCAGGCGAAGCTGGATTTCTGCATTACCCATTCACCGGGATGCATGCTGGTTACCGACATGTTGAACAAAGACATCGTCGAACAATAAAGATAAATCAGGCATTCGACAGGGTGCCTACTGTGTGGAGGAAATGAAAATGTGGATCGGGGAAATCGGACAATCCGAACGTAGGACGTTGACCGCAGGCTTTCTAGGGTACGCGGTCGATGCATTTGATTACATGGTGTACACCTTCCTCATTCCGACGTTGTTCGTACTTTGGGGAATGACGAAGGCTGAGGCGGGATATATCGCCACTGCGTCGCTGATCAGTTCTGCAATCGGTGGATGGGCGGCGGGCATCCTGGCCGATAAATACGGTCGTGTCCGCGTCTTGCAGTGGACGGTGTTCTGGTTCGCGATCTTCACCTGCCTGAGTGGGTTCACCCAGAATTTTCATCAGCTTCTGGCGACCCGCACGCTTCAGGGGCTTGGTATGGGCGGAGAGTGGGCGGTGGGCAGCGTGCTGATCTCGGAGACGATTGCCGCCAAGCACCGCGGAAAAGCTGCAGGTCTTGTGCAGAGCAGTTGGGCGGTGGGTTGGGCGCTGTCGGCAATTGCATTTTGGATGGCCTACGCGTACCTGCCTCAAGAACTGGCCTGGAAGGTGCTCTTCTGGGTGGGCATCCTGCCAGCACTTCTGATCGTGTATGTGCGTCGGAACGTGGCGGAGTCGCCCGTGTTCGTGCAGGAAAAGCAACGCCGCATGCAGCACGAGGAATCCTCGAACTTCATGCAGATCTTCTCCAAGGACCTGCTGGGCACGACGATTCTGGCGAGCCTCTTGGCCAGTGGTATGCAGGGCGCCTACTACTCCGTTACGACTTGGCTGCCGACGTTCCTGAAGACCGAGCGTCATCTCTCGGTGCTGGGTACCAGTTCTTACTTGTTGATCCTGATTACCGGGTCTTTCATTGGCTACCTCTGTAGCGCATGGTTGTCCGACACCATCGGCCGCCGCAAGTGCTTTGCGGTGTTTGCTGCAGCCGGGATTGTCCTGGTGCTGGCGTACACCAAGTTCCAAATCACGGATCGCGCGATGTTCTTCCTCGGCTTCCCTCTGGGCTTCTTCCTGTCCGGCATTTTCTCGGGCATGGGCGCATTTCTGGCCGAGCTGTACCCAAATAGCGTGCGTGGATCGGGGCAGGGCTTCTGCTACAACTTTGGCCGCGCCGTCGGCTCAATCTGTCCGGCCATCATCGGCTTGACCAGCGGTACATATGGACTGGGCGCGAGCATTGGCGTCGTATCCGCAGGCTGCTATCTGGCGGTGATCCTGACCGTGTTCGCACTGCCCGAAACACGGGGCAAGGAATTGGGACACGCGATTGCCTGAGCGTTGCATAACTTTGCTGTTGAAGGATGAAATCGATATGAGCCTGTATTCCAATCACCCGTCGAAACGCTGGCAGTTCTGGATCGACCGGGGCGGCACGTTTACCGACCTTGTGGGGCGTGATCCTGAGGGCGGCTTCCATACGCTCAAGATGCTGTCGGAAAACCCCGAGCAGTATCGCGACGCGGCTGTGGAGGGGATTCGACGGTTGCTCGCGCTGCCGGCGGGCGAGATGATTACGCCCGAGCGAGTGGAATGCGTGAAGATGGGGACAACGGTGGCCACCAATGCGTTGCTCGAACGCAAGGGGGATCGCACGCTGCTTGTGACCACACGGGGGTTCCGCGACGCGCTGCGCATCGCGACCCAAGCGCGCCCGCAATTGTTTGACCGCAACATCGTTTTGCCGGAGCTGCTGTACGAAGAGGTGATTGAAGCCGACGAGCGCATGAGCGCCTACGGTTCAACCGTGCAGGCGCTGGACGTCGAGGCGCTGAAGGCGCAATTGAAGGCTGCCTTTGAACGTGGCTTGCGCGCCTGTGCCATCGTGTTCCTGCACGGCTATCGCTATCACGAGCACGAGTTGCGAGCCGAGGCTATTGCCCGTGAGATCGGCTTCACACAGATTTCCGTCTCCCACAAAGTCAGCCCGCTCGTTAAGTTTGTCCCACGTGGCGATACGACCGTGGTCGATGCTTACCTGTCCCCGATCCTGCGCCGCTATGTCGAACAGGTTGCGCAGCAGATGCCCGGCGTTCGCCTGTTCTTCATGCAAAGCTCGGGCGGATTGACCGAGGCTCAACGCTTTCAAGGGAAGGACGCCATCCTATCGGGGCCGGCCGGCGGCATCGTCGGTATGGTTCGTACCGCGCAGGCTGAGGGCCATCCGAAAGTGATCGGCTTCGACATGGGCGGTACGTCCACGGACGTCAGTCACTATGCTGGTGAGTTTGAGCGTACGTTCGATACTGAAGTGGCTGGCGTTCGTATGCGTGCGCCGATGATGAGCATCCACACGGTCGCAGCCGGTGGTGGCTCCGTCATTCAATTCGATGGGGCACGGCTGCGTGTCGGGCCGGAGTCTGCCGGAGCGAACCCCGGCCCGGCAAGCTACCGTCGTGGTGGGCCGCTGGCCACTACCGATGCGAACGTGATGCTGGGGCGTATCCAGCCTGATTGGTTCCCCAAGGTGTTCGGGCCCGCCGCGGACGAGGCCCTGGACCGCGGCGTCGTGGTCCAGCGCTTTGAAGCCATGGCGCGTGAGATGACCACTGCATCGGGGCGCGCGACGTGTGCCGAAGAAGTGGCAGCCGGTGCGTTGCAGATCGCCGTCGGCAGCATGGCAAATGCGGTCAAGCGCATCTCGGTGGCGCGCGGCTATGACGTCAGCACCTACACGTTGCAGTGCTTCGGCGGCGCAGGCGGGCAGCACGCATGCCTGGTGGCCGACGCGTTGGGTATGACGCACGTCCTGGCACATCCGTTTGCCGGGGTGCTGTCGGCCTATGGGATGGGCTTGGCTGACCAGATTGCCCTCCGCGAGATTTCTGTTGAGCGTGCGCTGGATGCAGAGGGACTTGCCGCCGCCCTCGAGCAGGCACGCAAGCTTGAAGCAGAAGCACGTCGCGAGTTGGAAGCCCAAGGCGTTGCGCCGGACCTCATTCGTAGCCGCTATCAACTGCAGGTGCGCTATAACGGCACCGACACGGCACTCACGTGCTCCTACGACCCGCAAAGCCCGGCGCAATTTGCCATTGCCGCGCTGCGCGATCAATTCGAGACGGCGTACCGCCAACGCTTTGCTTTCCTGATGCCAGACCGGGAACTGGTGATCGAGGCTGTGAGTGTGGAATGCATGCTACCTGGCGAGCCCGTATCCCAGGCGTCGGCCGGCACAGTGACTTCGCATGCCGCAACCCCGCGCTCGCAGGTCAAGATGTACTGTATGCAAGACATCGAGCCTGCCGGCTGGCGCAATGCGGGCCTGTACATCCGGGAGGAGATGGCGCCGGGGGCAACAGTCGACGGCCCGGCCGTCATTGCCGAGCGTAACTCCACCACGGTTGTCGAGCCGGGCTGGCGAGCGGAATTGAGCGGTTCAGGTTGTCTCGAACTACGGCGGGTGCGCGCACGCGTCAGCGGTCACGCAGCGGGTACGCATGTCGACCCGGTGATGCTGGAGGTCTTCAACAACCTGTTCATGAACATCGCCGAGCAGATGGGGCTGCGTTTGCAGAATACAGCCTACTCGGTGAACATCAAGGAGCGCTTGGACTTTAGCTGTGCGCTGTTTGATGCGCAGGGCAACCTGATCGCCAACGCACCGCACATTCCTGTGCATTTGGGTTCGATGAGCGAGTCCATCAAGACGGTGATGACGCGTAACCCCGATATGCACGCTGGCGATGTGTTCGTGCTAAACGACCCATACCACGGTGGCACGCACCTTCCCGATATCACGGTGGTCACGCCCGTGTTCCTTGAGGAGGACACGCGCCCACGCTTCTATGTTGCATCGCGTGGTCACCATGCCGATATCGGCGGGGTGACTCCAGGCTCGGTCCCTCCATTCTCAACGTCGATTGAGGAAGAGGGCGTGCTGATCGATAACTTCAAGTTGGTTGAGCAAGGCCGACTGCGCGAAGCTGAAATGGTGGCGCTGCTCAGCAGCGGAACGTATCCGTCACGCAATCCCTCGCAAAACATGGCGGATTTGCGAGCGCAGATTGCAGCCAATGAGAAGGGTGTGCAAGAGCTGCGCGCAATGGTTGCCCACTATGGGCGAGACACGGTTAGCGCCTACATGCAGCACGTGCAGGACAATGCTGAAGAGTCGGTGCGGCGCGTTATTACGGCGCTCAAGGATGGCCGGTTCACGCTCCCGCTGGATAACGGCGCGCAAATTTGCGTGTCGGTCAAGGTGGATGCGCAGCGCCGTAGCGCGGTACTCGACTTTACGGGAACAAGCGGGCAATTGCCCAACAACTTCAACGCACCGAAATCCATCACCATGGCGGCGGTGCTGTATGTGTTCCGCACGCTGGTGGATGACGCGATTCCGCTCAACGCGGGCTGTCTGAAGCCTATCGAGGTGATTGTTCCGGAAGGCTGCATGCTCAATCCGCGCGCACCTGCCGCCGTTGTGGCCGGCAATGTGGAAACCTCCAGCTGTATTACCAACGCACTCTACGGCGCCCTCGGTGTGATGGCTGGCGCCCAATGCACGATGAACAATTTCACCTTCGGCAACGAGCGCTACCAGTACTACGAGACCATCTCCGGTGGATCGGGGGCCGGCCACGGATTTAACGGCACGAGTGTCGTCCAGACACATATGACCAATTCGCGCTTGACCGACCCCGAAGTGCTCGAGTTGCGCTATCCCGTTCGCCTTGACGCCTATGAGATCCGCCACGGTTCCGGCGGTGCAGGCCGGTGGAAAGGCGGCAATGGCGGCCATCGCCGAATCCGATTCTTGGAGCCGATGATCGCATCCATCCTGAGCAACGGGCGTAGCCACGGGGCCTTCGGCGCTCAGGGCGGAGCACCCGGATGCGTCGGTCGAAACAGGGTGGTGCGCGCCAGCGGGGTCACGGAGGATCTCGACTCCTGTGCATCCGTGGCGATGGAGGCTGATGACGTCTTCATTGTGGAGACGCCGGGCGGTGGTGGATACGGCAGCGACCACGTCTGATCGCGAGGCCGCTCTCGACTGGACGATAGAACGGCCGAGAGCGCTCCGAAGCCTTGGGAAAAGCGGCTTACCAATACGTCGGGTGATATGAATCTAAAGTTCGTCGAGGCCTTCTATTGGGCATGCTCCCTCAGGAGCATTACCCGCGCTGCAGAGAAATTGCATGTCACGCAGTCCTCTCTCTCGAACCGCATCAGCACCTTGGAAGACGAGCTGGGCGTCAAGCTACTAGATCGCCGATCAAAGCAATTCCGGCTAACTAGCGCTGGCCAACGGTTCTTGACGATGTCGGTAAAGCTGCTGGGAATGCACCGCGAGATCAAGCTGGCGATGGGGGGCGTCGATGACACGCCGACCGTGCTGCGGTTGGGCGCTGTCGAATCGGTGGCCCATAGCTGGCTTTCTTCCTGGCTCAGGCATGTGCGCCAGGGGAACATGAACCTTGAGTTGCAGCTCACCATCGAAACGTCGCCGGTTCTGATGGAGTCAGTCAAGAAAGGCGCTCTCGATATCATCTTTGCAGCGGGGGCGGTGCCCGAAAAGGAATTCAGAACATTCGCGCTGCCACCCATGCAAATGTGTTTCGTTGGGGACGATTCTTTTTCAGACACGCACGCCTATGAGCTGAGTGACATTGCGGGCTCCGACCTCCTGACGTTTCAACGTGGCTCACAACCACACCAGGAGCTTCTGCAACTGTTTCGCCAGCATGGGGTCGAGCCACCCCGCATTCATACCATCTCCTCAATCTCCGCATTAGTGCAACTGGCAGAAGACGGCTTCGGTATCGCCACGCTACCGGAAAGCGTCATTTCGCGTGCAAAAGGGCGAAGTCGACTGACTCGCCTGCGCAGCGCAGCAACCCTGCCTCCTCTTCCTCTTTTCGCCACTTACCGGGAAGATCCGGCGTCTGGACATCTGGATGCACTGTTCGAATCCCTTTTTGTCTTTCTGAACCTACCCAACGGACCTGCACAAACAGTGCAGTCTGAGGTTCGTGACGCTTAGACGCGCCCACAACACCGGGGCATCAAGCGGTGGTCCGCACCGTGTTGACGACATGGCACAAAGGAAGACTCGAACGAGTCGGGGAAGGGATTGCAACTGCTACGGCGGATGGCCAACGGTATTGCGATTACATCGAATGTCCCATGATCAATCTTTCTAGCTTGCAATATCGTTTCCGCCGCGCATCCAAGGAGGAATGCCGCGACCTGATCAAAGCGTGCCACCGCGTGGCACCCGGCGGGGCAAGTACCGTCGACGTCTATCTGCGGGACTGGACCTGGTGGATCCACGAAGGCGACTTGCGTTTGCCCTCCAACGTCGTGAACGACATCAACCTGATTGTGACTGGCGATGTGATCGTCGACGGCTGGTATGACGACTACCTTGGAGGCGGGTTGCTGGCCGTATTTGGCTCCATGCGCTGCCGCCATGTTTTCTCGTGGTACACGCTGTATGTTGCTCGCGACCTGTTGGTGCAAGGTCTGAACCTGCAATATCACAACGACTGGGTCTTCGAGTGCGGCGGGCAGGTTGCCGCACGGGCCTTCATCGGCGCCGACAAGTCGTGCCTGTTCGATCTGAATCGTTCCGATCTCGAAGGCTACTACTCCACTCTGGACTTCGATGCGAAGAGCAGCCTTAGGCCCTACCGAATGCTCGGTCTGCTCGAAGGCGAAGAGGACGGGTGCAAGGTCGAAGCCGCGAGCGCCGAGGGCTGCGAAGACGAAGAACAGGACGAATACGATGACTTCGAGACCCCGAGCTCAGCCGAAGTCATCGCTCACGTGAAGGCCGCTGACGCCCAGAGGCGCTCGGCCTTTTCCACACCGGAGCCCGCTCCTGCCACCGTCTGGCGCGAAGCGCTGCACCCAGATACCGTGCTCGCGCGCCTGGTCGATCTGGTTGCCAGCCACGGCTGGGACGTGGCCATGCGCCCCAAGCTTGAGCCTGAGCTGCAGGTTTTGCTAGCGGACCACGCCGATGCTCGCGTGCGCTGGGCGCTAGCAACCTCTCCAGACGTGTCGGAAGTGCTATTGCGGCAGTTGGCCAATGATCCAGCGCACGTTGTGAGGGCAGCGGTGGCCAGTCACGCGCGCTGTCCCTCCGACCTGTTGACAGGTTTCGCCGTGGACGCCGCGGCTGACGTCCGGGCGGCCGTGGTGCATGCGCACGGCCGTGGTCTGGCCGAATGGGTGATACGGATGGCAGGTGATCCCTGTACCGTCGTCCGCCGCGCCGTCGCCGTTATCCCCAACCTGCCGCCGGATGTGGTGGCGCGACTGGCCAGCGATGCAGATGACGTCGTCAGGCACCGGACGATGCGTGTTCAGGCGCCATTGCTCGACCCCATGCTTGCCAGGTTCGTGGCATGCACACCGAAGTGCTGATGCAAGCGATCTCTGCGTGTGACACAGCCCCAGGCTATTGAGGGACATCTGCATCGGAGTCGAACGCTACTTCACTCCCGATCGATACCCGGAGCGACTCTCGCCTAGCCCTAGAAGAGCTTCCTCATCCCGGCCGTCTGATGCACAGCTCCCGCTATTGGCCGGGCCAGCCATCGATTTCACTCACTGCTGTCAGTGAGCGACGATCCCCATCAATATGCTGTCTCTTGTCCTGATCATTGCTGCTGTCTGCCTCGTCACCTCAGCGGCGTGGGCACTTTGGCGCTATCCTGCGCGGCTTACAGAAGATGCCGCCGCGGAATCCCCCCAGGGGTTCATTCAACGGCAGGTACGTTACCAAATCGCATTCGGTGCGCTGGCGGCGATTGTCGTCGTACTTGCTCACCAGCTATCTCCCCCGGAGCGCGCGCGAATGTTCGGTATTGGAGCACTCGCGTCGCCAGTCCAAATGGAAGCTTTTGGCCTTCCTCACGTAGATGGTGTCTCTTGCGTGCAGGGCGGCTGCTTGCTGACACTTGGTTTCGGCCTGGCCACGTTGGCACTCGTGTTCGGTTCTCTGCGCAACATTCAAAATTGGCCGGCTTTTTTCGGCAAGTTTGGTTTTTGGGTGATCGCGATATCGGCGGTCAATGCGCTGTCAGAAGAACTCATTTATCGGGGGGCGATCATTGCAGTAGCGCGGGAGCTGTGGGAGCCATCGCAAGTCGCGCTCTTATCGGCGGTTCTTTTCGCACTGGCGCATGTCTGTGGGCAAGCCTCCGGTTTTGCCGTTGTCACCGGGTCCGCAGTGGTGGGTTGGTGTCTCGCGATTGTAACGATGCAGACCCATGGATTGTTTTGGGCGTGGTGCGCGCATTGTGTCCAGGATGTTGTGATCTTTCTGTCATTCCTAGGGGCGATGACTGATGCAATGCATCACCATGACGCAGCACAAAGTAACGGCCCTGTTGCCTAAGAGACCTCCTTTGATATCGCGAACAAAACGGATCGACAAATCGACCAAGGGCCAGCATTCGGTGCCAGATTTTTGGTTGCGCCTTTTATGCTTAGAGGCGCTCACTGCGCTCATGTCAAGGCAAACTCTACGCACAAGCGCGAGTGGGGAGAAGGAGCGTCCGTAGTGCCGACTCTCGTCTGGAAATCCACTTCATAGAGCCGTACTGCCGAATGGGTGGCAGGGTAGGCTCTGAATACCGACAACAGCGGATCACCGTTGCTCAACGCTGCCAATGCGTAGAGCCACGGACCATCGGCCAGCCTATTTCGGGTGTAGCGCAGTAGCGCAGCACAGATTGAGGGATCGTTGTGCTCGACAGCGATAAAGGCAAGGTAGAGATAGGGGAGCGCCTGTCCATGCGCAGGAAGAGGTGGTCGACCGCGCAGCCATGCGTAAGCGTTGTAGGTAGGACGCATCCACGCCAACGGGCGCGAGTAGCGTTCCACGTGCGCCTGCCGCAGGGAGGACTGGTCCCAGGCAGCCATAACGGCACACAGATGTCCGCCTCTCACTGCCAAGAAGAAATCGCGGGCTTGCAAGGTATCGCAACGACCTCCCGGTTGGAAGTCGGCAACGTCGAGCACAGGTGCCCAGTTACCTATCCGGTGCATGTTGAGAAAGTGAACGACCGCGGGCAACGCATTGGCATCGGCGCGCCGCAGTTCAACGCCGTCAAGTTCCAGTTCGGGCCGTCGTTGTCCTAAGCGCAGCGCCAGCACGGTCAGCTCGCCAAACTGTTTCCATTGAGGCATGCCGGCACGCGTGGCGGTGAGACTTCGAAGCGCTGGTTTGTTGTCATCGTAGACGAGCGCGTAGGTTGGCAACGGGTCCGTACCATCGAGTGTTTGCAGTGCACGGAGTAGCTGCGTGGCCAGCCCTCGCCCTCGATGGGCGCGATCGACGCGGATGTCAGAAAGAAGTGCTGCGCGTTGGGGACTGCCGTTCAGAACAACGGTCGTGATGCTACGGGCGGCTGTAGCCACCACGCGCCCTGTCAAGGTATCGCGACCCATGATTACTTGCACCTTGTCCCCTTGCAGACGACTGGCGGAAAAATAGGAAGGCTCGCGGCGCAGGCTAATGGCGGTGGCACCTTCAATCCAATCCGAGGCCATGCGCTCGCGCAACTGTGCGTCTTCTTTCGCATGAGCAAGTGAGAACGTGTAGCAACTCACGACGACTGTCCACCTTCCACCATCGGGGTGTCCACGTTGGCCGCTATCGGCATCGTCTCCAAGGGGCGCCAGAGCCGGGGCCCTTCCGCCATCCAGCGGCGAGCGAATGCCAGATACGTCATGGGAGCTGTGGTCGGATCGACGCGCAGAAGCCTGGGCGCCTGATGCCAACGCACGGCCGGGTAGCAGTGATGCACCCGATGCAGCGAACGGTGTAAGGTTATCCATCCCAGGGCAGGCGGCAACAAGATGTCTTGCGTGATCGCGCCAGGATCCCGTCGAGGGGTAGAGGCTGTGACCGGAACACCATAGTGTTCGGCCTGCGTCAGCACGAAGTCGAACCATGACAGCACGGTCGCAGGTACAACATAGGCCCACAGAAGCAACTGTCTTACCGCAGCCGACTGCCAGGCACCGAAGCCGATGGCAGCGATGAATATGACCATCCAGGCAAGCGCCATGGTTCGCTGCCAATATCGTGACGGCGGAACCATCGTCCAGCCAACCCGATTCTGATGATAGGCAACCCAAGGCACCTCAAGCGGTGCAAGCAACCAGATCCAGCGTGTCTTCCAACTCCGCATATAAAGCCGACCCTCCGGGTCTGCATTGGTGCAGGTAGCGCGATGATGGCGGAGATGAAAGTAGCGATACGCGATGAAGTTCACGCCGAACAATGCAGCGCAAACGATGCCGATCGCGTCATTCGCGCCATGGTGCGATAGAAATGTGCGATGTACGGCCATATGCTTTGCCTCTTGGCAACCCGCCAGAAATAGCGCTTGGGAAAGCGCCAGCAATACATGCAGCCAAGGAGACGACGTTACCGCGATTAACGCCGTATTGAGCAGCACGGTGGCGAGGAAGAGAAGACTGGGCAGGTCGTCATGCCAGCTTGGTTGCTGATGCCCATGGTGCGTCACTGCTGGCGACATGGACCCTCCTACAGCAGGCAGGCCAGATGGCGCGTGATGCGTTTGAGCATCTGCAACGGCATCACCCGCCAAAGCGGGGACAGGCCTGAGAGTGGAATGGTGCCTCGCAAGAGCACACCATAGTCGAGCGAGCGTTTGTGGGGGAAGTAGTTGGACTTGACGTCGACGATCTTCGTGAAGCCTCGCCCACGGTAGTAGCGCAGTTGCGGATCGAGCGGCATGCCGGAGCGTCGCGCGCGCACGTACGCTTCGATTGGGCCCTGCGGATGTTGTTGCCGCCATTGGCCCAATCCGGGAATGGGAGACCCAAGATAGACATGGCGCCATCCGCACTTAAGCGCATAAGGCCAGAAGAATGCCAGCAGCGCGTCAACGCCGTCGCCGCGGCGGCTGGTCAGGCTGATACCGAAAAGTGTTGTTGTCTCCTGAGGGGCTGGTAGCAACGTACAGTCTCGCCAAGTTCGGACGTGACGATGGAAGTCATGCGCTACTGGCTTAAGGAAAAGAGACGCAAGCAATTGTCCCGTCTCGGCACAGAAGGCACCCAGTGCAAGGTCAGGGTAGGCTGCGATGCGCTCTTCCAATTCGATCTGCGAGGCCACCTGATCGGTATCCCACTTGTCGTGCTCCAGCTTGAGCAACGCAGGCAGGTCATGCCGTGTGAGGAGTCGACCGTAGATGCATTGGCGAGAGGCCTCATGCATCTTGGTATGCATGAGCGAGCTCAGAGCATGGTTCATGGTGAGGGCGGTTGGGCGCGGAGAGTGATTGGCTGATTGCGTATACGCAATGGAATTTCCGCCGCATTTCGCCAAAACCGGATGTCAGGCAGATGAAATACCTGATTATCGATTGTTAAAATATGCGCCGTGATACTTTCCTCTAAGATTGACTAAAGCAAAGATAAATCGATAACGTAAATATCAGCCATCGATAACGTCGATGTTGATCGATCGAAATAATTCGGTAGCCAAAGAAATGATGCTGCTTTAGTCTCCCAAGTGCCGTTTGCTAGGTACAAGAACTTCATTGAGGGCGCTACGATCTGCCCTTCGAAAAAAAACGTGCGTCTTGACGCGCTCGTACCGAAGAGGTGCGCACTGCAAGCAAAACGGAGGGGGCTGGTACGCCAGTTGATCTGGGACAGAGTGACAGAATGTGGCAGTATCCATGGGCAGTGAGATCTTATTGGTGGTTCAAGATCAGGCGCAGCGCGACCGGCTGTCATTCGTACTGAGGGACGCGGGACATCGCGTTCAGTGCGCGGATGGGCTTGAGCAGGTTCAGGCCATGGTGTACAAGTCATGCCCACACATGATGCTGATGGAGTGGGCTTGGCCGCAGCCACAGCAAGCGATTGACCAATTGCTGGCATTGCGCTCTGACGCATACCTGCGGCGATTGCCCGTTATCGTATTCTCTCGTCACAGTAGTATCCAGGCCAAGATCTCAGCATTGAATGCTGGAGCCGACGACTACGTCGTCGACCCATGTGATCCTGCCGAGCTCCATGCGCGTATTCGTTCGATACTGCGTCGATGTCCGACACAGCACGTCGATAACAGTGTTCAGTTGAATGACTTAAGACTGGCCCCCCTCACGCTGAGCGTGACTGCTGAGACACCCTCTGGTCAGCGCCCAATTCGAGTCAGTCCATTGGAATTCCGTCTACTCCACTTTTTGGTCATGCACCCTGAGCATCTGCATTCGCGCGCTAAGTTGCTTGACCGGGTGTGGGGCGGGGGTGCGTACGTCGGCGAGCGCACGGTCGACGTTCATATCCGAAAATTGCGCGTGGCCCTCGCCGGGACTGCTTGTGATGGCCTGATTCAGACGGTGCGGGGCGAGGGTTATCGGTTGGCGAGAGGCAGCGTTGCTCTTCGGGTGGAACGGCCCTCTGAGAGCAGCTAACAAAACGCAGTCATTGTGCCGTGTGCGACCGGCAGGCCAATGCCGTTTGGGAACAACTGCATCTGGCTTCGCTCAAGCGCCTAGCCAAGCTTGAAAATCAACTTCCAGCACGAGATTTCGACATGTTTATTATCTGGCACCGGCTTGGCATTCTGATTCTCCTAGTCCCAATTGTCGTTTTTGTGACCATACAGCTTGTCGTTGATGCGGCTCTTGGGCAAGGCTTCTATATCGCGCATCTCTGGCCAAAAGTAGTTGGTGGCCTGTTGACTGCTTTGGCTGTTGGCGCTTTTGGCTACTCCATGAATAAGAATGAACCGAGGCCACGTAAGCATCGCCTGTTCTTCTTGCCTGTCGAATATTGGTCTGCTGTCGTCGCAGCACTCACAGTCGTTATGGCTGTGCGCGCAGTAATTAGCCGGTAGCAGCCGCGTGCCTGCAATGTTCAACTACATGGGGATGGGATGAAGTTCAGGAAATCGCTTTTTTTCTCTCTTGCTGCTGCCCTCGTCGCCACGACGACGGCGATGGCGGCGGAAGTACAGTTCGATAAGGTTGGTATGAGCATTGAAGTTCCCACCGGGTGGCAGACAAAGTTGGTGGAAGAGTCTGGGCGTACCTTCCTGCTTCTTAAGCGGCCGGTAGCACACGCCGACGTTGCGGCACTCAGCTGCCAAGTGAATCGCTTTGACATGCCGCAGAGTATGGGCCGATACACTCAGGCGCAACTGAATGATGCATACGACAGAAAGCCTATGTCGAGAGGAGATTGGCTGACCCGATTTCAAGAGTTCGGAGGCTTCTCCGTGTCGGAAATTGACTTCGGAAAGTCGAGTCTAGGTGGGGATGTTGCGTACTGGTCCGTTGCAACGTTGACTGATGAAAAGGCCCCCCAGGGTTATCAAATGATGGTTAAGACTCTAATCAGCCAGACACCACGGTACGGTTGGAATGTTCAATGCTCGGTCATGTCCCCAGATAGGACGAAGGTGAAAGGAGTGTTCCGCACAAACGAAGTACTGTTCGACCGCATAATCGGAAGCTTCAAACACTTCTGATGGTTCTGTTGCTCAAGCCGGTTGCTCAAACAAAGAAGCACTGGGCGCGCCCCCCCGCCAGAAGTTGGAGCACGACTCATCCGGCTAACACACTCGCAGTTGAGCGCCAAACTAAGGCACCCCTGCACTGAATGAGTATGCATATGGCCTCCTCTGACGAACGTTCGCTCTTCAGCTCATCGTCTCGCTGGCCATCCTGATTCTGATTGGAGTAACAGGCGCCGATTTTTTTCATCGAGACAAAAAGTTCATCGTACTGAAGCACACGCTCGTTTACGGTGCGTTTGCACTTTCCATCAGCTGGCTCGGCCTTCGGGTCACCCTCGTTCGAGCCATTTGGGGTAAGCGATTGAGCCTGTCGGCCCCGCAATGGCGTCGCTGTGTTGTCGCACTCGCGGCGCTATTCGTGGGGCTTGCGGCCCTGAACCTTACCGTCGCCTTCAGAGCGCCGCTGGCGGTCTGGTTGAATTACAAGCTCTTCGGGGCCTTGGCAATTTTCTGCGCTGAGATTTTCGGCATCACTTTGTGGTTGCGCCGTAGCCCGGATGGCAGCGCCTGACGGAGCGCGAAAGCATGCTGCCACCTATCCCCCAACAGTATGTTGAGTACCTGCGTCCCGACGGCGTGTTTGAAGGGTCTACCCACGGAGACGCGGAGCCAGGATATGACGCGCTGTGGCCGCTCGAGAAGATGGCCGACTACAACTCCGACGTTGAAATCGAAGTCTATGCCCCTCGATTTATAGCCTTTGGTGGGGGCGGTGGCGGAGAGTTGCTCGTGTTTGATGCCTCCGGGGCTGTATTCATGCTGCTGATGATAGGTATGGAGCCCCGGTACGCGACGCGCGTTGCAGATAGCTTTCGAGACTTGGCGAAGCGTTTCAAGGCTTAGGCGGTTGGCAAGGGCCTGTCAGTAATTTCGTGTTCAAGGCATAGCGTGCTCTCCAGGAGAGTCTATGCCTCGCAAACCGAAGACCAAGCCGGCCGATCTGCCGGCGATTCCAGCCCAGCTGCTCGAGCAGTTCGGAATGGCCCGATGACGGCCGAAACCATCAATGCCGCAACGCTGGCCCTCAAAAAGGCTCTGATCGAACGGGCGCTGGGAGGCGAGATGAATCACCATCTCGGTTACCCCCTAGGCGCGGCCAAGCCGGGCACTGTGCGTAACCAGCAAAACGGTACGAGCGCCAAGAAGATTCTGACCGAGGACGGCCCGATCCGTATTGAAGTGCCGCGCGACCGGGATGGCAGCTTTGCCCCGCTGCTGATTCCCAAGCACGAGCGGCGCTTCACGGGTTTCGGCGAAAAGATCGTCGCCATGTACGCCCGAGGCATGGCCGCGCGCGAGATTCATGGCCTTATTGGAAGTGGCACCCTGTCTTGTTACGGGAACGCAGAGCTGCCAGAACAGGCTCAAGCTGCGCAATGGTAGGAATTCGCTCGCAGGCCAGTGGGATGGTGCACCACGGATAAGGTAGCTGGACCAGCCAACTATCAAATACAGGCTGCGAAGTTTCCGGTGGTAGTACTTCCATCGCCTCAATCACGATGTCGAGCGTTTGCACACGTTGGCCCTGTTCATGGCCTGAGAAGGTCCAGACATAGCTTCCGCACCCGACGCGCACAGCATCGGTAAGCTTATCGGACATGCCGACGAGCCAATCGCAGTTATAGCGCGTTACCCCGCGAACTGGACGCGAGTCCGCTAGGCAGAACGTGTAGACGTTGTCATAAGTCTGCCCGAAACGCCTGACGAGCACGTCGGTGATAGCAGCTACCCCCTCGCTACGTGCAGGAAAGGTGATGGCGCTCGAGTTGACCGTCATTTGCAGAGTTGCGTCGGAGGCGAACGTTTGTGCCATCAGGTGCGGGCGATTTTCGTCTTTTGCTCGAATGTAGGTTCGAATCAACGTTTCAGGATCAAAAGAGGCCAACATTTGCGAAGTAGTGTGCTGCATATGATGAGTGCGAAAAGAAGCTCTTTGCATAGAGCGTCCGGAAAGCTCGGAAAAAAAATGGAGCGTTTATTGATCTTAGAGGGCATCCGATTCAGACAGGTAGACCTTATGCCCAGGGATCGCCACAATGATGGTGACAATGTCAATCTCTTGTCTAGCGAGAATTTTGTATTGCGATTGATCAAAAAAATATGGAACGCCACCCTGAATCTCTGGACACAGTCACCCACTTAAACTAACGGGTAGGCAAGCTCGCTCGACCTGCTGATGGGTGTAATGGGCGCTCGGTCCGACAAACCGACGACGCGGGCTTGGTAGACGAAATCCGACACGTCATCGCCGACTTGCCGAGCTACGGCTATCGGCGGGTCTGGGGCCGATTGCGGCGCGAATGCCAAGCGGGTCTACCGTGTCATGCGAGTCCAACCCAGTGATATCGCGGGCAACTTTGCAAAGGCCGCCACGGGGCAGGTGGCGGCCTTTGCCGTCAAGCTTCAGGCACTAGAAAACGTGCTTGATGCCAACCATTGTGCCGAGCTGGTTTCTACCTGTCGTGGGGGCTGCGCCTGTGGCGGCGCTGTCGACTGACAACGCAAGGCTGCCGCGGTTTTCGATGTAGCCAACGGTGGCATACACGGACGAGCGCTTTGAGAGCGCGTAGCTCGCGCGCGCCGCTCCCAGCCATGCCTTGTTGGCGCTGCTGTGGAATCGCAGATGGAACACCTCGCCAGAGAGGGTGAGTGCCGGCGTCAGGTCGTAGGCAACGCCGGCATAGAAGAGGTCGCTGCGCGGTGTGGTTGAGGCGGCATTGCGCCGACCGATCCAGCCTAGGCCGACCTTCGCGCGGTCGAACAATGCGTAGCCGCCCATTGCCAGCCGGTCGTCCTTGAGCGCGCTTGAGGTCAAGCCGCCAAACGCACCAGGCCCACCACGCTGCGAGTCGTATGCGGCAGACACGCCCCACTTGCCAGATTCGTACATCAACATGGCAGACCACTCACGGCAGGCACGGCTGTCTGCCGGGTTCTCGCCCGCGCAGTTGGTGCCGGACGGGCTCGGGCCCGCGTTGACGGCATCGCGACCAAAGCTGTAGGTGGCACCGGCGGTGAAGCCGCCAAACTTGCGTGTGCCGCCGGTCATGGGATGGTAGACGATCAGCAGGGTCTTGGATGCGGTCATGGCGCTCAGGGTCTACTTGCATATGTATTGGGCGTACGTTCCATATGTAAACAGACCCATTGGAACGGCCCCTTCATGCTGAGCGCAGCGGTGCATTCGAGCCCAGCGCCGAAGCGTTTGCACCGCATCGACACTGAGGTGATGACCCGATGCCACGGAATGAGTTCTGAACACCATCCCTAGAGGCGCGTAGCTATGGCGGTATCATCTTGGTTTCGCTCCATGGTCGATCCGCATGACGCATCTCACAACCGGCCCTGATTGCTTGCTGACGGAAATCCGTGCGCTGATCGAGAATGCGCGACACCAGGTGGCACGCGCTACGAACGTCGGCTTGACCCTGGTGTACTGGCGCATCGGCAAGCGTCTGCTGGCAGAGAATCTCACCGACGGACGCGGTGAGTACGGTCAGAAGATTCTTGCGACGCTGGCACAACAATTGGAACAGGAGTTCGGCAAGGGCTTCAGCTACTCGGCGTTGACCAGAATGGTCCGGTTCGCTGAGCAGTTTCCGGATGAGCAGATTCTTGCGACGCTGTTGCAAGAATTGACGTGGAGTCACTTCACGGTGCTGCTGCCGCTGAAAGACCCGCTGGCCCGCGAGTTCTACGCCGAAATGTGCCGAGTGGAGCGCTGGAGCGTGCGTGCACTGCGCCAGAAGATCGACGGCATGCTCTTCGAGCGCACCGCGCTTTCCAAGAGCAGCAGCGAGATGATCCGCCAGGAACTGGCGACGTTGCGCGATGGTCGCATGACGCCCGATCTAGTTTTTCGGGACCCATACCTGCTCGATTTCCTTGGGCTATCCGGCGCCTATAGTGAGAAAGACCTAGAGACCGCCATCCTGCGCGAGATGGAGACTGTCCTGCTAGAAATGGGCAACGGCTTCTGCTTCGTCGCTCGGCAAAAGCGCATGACGGTTGGCAAGGATGACTTCTATCTTGACCTGCTCTTCTACCACCGACATTTGCGGCGACTGGTGGCGGTGGAACTCAAGCTGGAGTCGTTTCAGCCGGCGCACATCGGCCAGATGGAACTGTATCTACGCTGGCTAGACAAGCATGAACGGGCACCAGGCGAGGAGCCACCGATCGGCCTGATTCTCTGCGCAGGTGCGGATGCTGAACAGGTCGAACTGCTTCAACTGGAAGGCAAGTCGATCCGGGTGGCTGAGTATCTGGTGCAGTTGCCACCCGCAGATATGCTGCGTGAACGCCTGCATCGGGCCATTGAACACGCCCGCGAGCGGGCCGCGATGCCAACCGCCTCGGAAGAGGAAAAGACGTAAGGGTCTTGCCCTCTATGCGGGTAATCCGTGGCACAAGAGATTGGGCTGACTCCAGAAGCTACCGCTCGATGTCGCCATCGGGTTCAGGATCAAAAGTCTGCACGCCGCGATCCCGAGTGCCGGCCGATTCCCCGGACGACAACGGCGTGCCCGGCAAAATCTCCACGTTCTTGGACGGGAGGCCAGGCCGCACATCTGGCCGCCGCGCCGCTTCCTGTCCCTGTCGCGCCGCAAGTTCCTGCAGCGCGTCCCGTCGCTCAATGAACACACGATTCATTGCGCCATCAGCAAACTCAACGTTGAGCCGCGCATCCGCCGCCACCCGCGCAGCCTCCATCTGGAATTCCAACGGCCCAGACAACTCCAGCACAGGCCCGAACTTCTGCTGCGCCAGGCGCAGGGCGATTTCGATCGCGTCCGGATCATTCTGCCATAGCCGCACCGACTTGCCCTGGTCAACCAGCAACGCGGCACCGTTGCGCTGATACTCCACGTCACCGTTGCGCTGCACCTGGTGCGTGATGACCGGGCCCTCATACACGATGGCGTTGGGCTGCACCGGGCACGCTGGTCGGATCGTGAGTCGGCGCGGATCTTCGGACGGCTCCTGCGGGCGCAGCCGCTGCAGCTCGAACAGCGCCGCGTGGTCACCGCGCTGGCCGCGTGCTGCGAGATACGCCAGGTAACGATCCTCCTGCGACGGCCGAGACGCCCGCAACGTATCGCGCTCGGCGGTGATCGCGCGGCTGAGCGCTGTTTCCAGCTCCACGCGCGTCATCCGCGCCATCGACAACGCCGCCTTGATCCTGGCCCGCGGCAGCTTTGTATCTTCGCTGATGCCCTTGCGCGCTGCGCGGAATGCTGACCGGATTGTTTCGCGCCGTTCACGCTCGCTCTGCAGCTGCGCGGTCCACACCGCGCGGTCGGCCTGTCCAAAGCTCGCACGCTGCAGCATGAACTCGCGCCACAGCGCCGGCGTCGGCTCCGGCCGCTTTGGCGAAGCCACTTCCATTTCCCGGCCAGTCTGCGCCCGATAGGTCGTGCGCAGCACCTGCGCCGCGTCCGCCCAGGACAGATTCAATTCCTTGGTCAGGAAATCCGACACGTTCAGGTTGCGCGTGCCGGCACGGATGCGATCACCGCCGTCCGCGCCCTTGGTGACCGCGTACTTGTCGACGATCAGCCCATGCGTGCGAGAGAGCGTATCCAGCAGCCGCTGCGCATCCAGATTCGCCTTGATCTCCCTGAACTCGGCCCGCTCGATGTCACTGCCGGCGGCCCGCCGCTCGGACAAATCCCGCGCCAGTTGGTCAAGCACGCTATCTGCCTCACGTCCCGTCGACGGACGCGCCCGGCTGTTGAACGGCACCACAATGTCGCCGGCGGCCGCTGGCCAGGACAACGGCGGTTGGAAGTAATGGGGAGGTGCGTCAGCCCTAACGGGATGGCTGTTAATTGCATTTGTTCCGGCACCCGAGCGCGCAATCTCAAACGGCAGCGAGCCGATCGCATCGAAGCCCTTGATGTCAGCCAGGCTGCGCGGCCCAGACCGCTGCCCGAACGGCGCCGGCGTGCCAGCCGCCCCCGGCGGCGGCGCAAACTGGTACTGCGTGAACTTCGTCGCGCTCGCTGCCCCCATGCGCGCCCGCTCTGCAGGGCCGCCCGCCTGGTAGGCGTCATACATCCGTGCCGCCACAAACCGCCATGCGAGATCCTCGGCCGACAGGCTTACGCTTCTTCGTTCGCCTGTTCCCGCTCCAGCGAAATCGCCAGCCCGTCGCAATGCGTCAGCTCGTTCGGCTTGCTCGACTCCCAGCTCCAGTAGTGGATCAGCCGGCAGTAGCTCTTGACCTCGCGCGGGGTGGCCATCCACACCGCCGAAGGGCAGACCTCGCACACGGTCTGCGGATTCGGGCGCCGCGAGGGGTCGATCTGCATCAACGTCAGCGCCACCACGCCCGTGCCCGATTCCCCGGTCACGTTCGCCTGGCCGCTGCGCTTCGACTCCCCGCGAGTGGTCGGCGGTTGGGTGTGGATCACCCCATCCCTGTCCACGTACTCGTTCGGCCCAACGCCAGGCATCCCGCTCGCCGTATCCGCTGCGCTCGCCTCTGTCGATTGCTTTGCCATCCAAACCTCCATAGGGTTGATAGAACTGAAACTCGCGCCCGGCCAGCAGCTTGCGCTGCTCGTCCGCCGGCGCTTCTCGGTAAATCTTGTAGAACGGACTGCCACTGTTGAGGTACTTGACCTCACGTGCGCGCACCGCGTGCCACTCGGCCAGCGCCTCACGGAACACGGCCGGCGTGCTGCGTGAATGGCCAGGCGTGACATAGTCCGCGTGCACCCGGGCCTCCATCGCCGCCCGCTTGTCCTCCGCACTCAGCTCAACGAATTCGCGTGAGAACACGTAGTCCTTGAGATTGACGCCCTTGGCGGCGCCCGGCGGCTTCACGTTCTCGTATTCGTTACCACGGCCTGCGTTGCGCGTGCGCACCTCGCCGAACTCGGCTAGCAGCGATCGGAAGTCTTCGTAACGTGTGATGTCCCGCGCCAGCAGCGCATCCAGGATCGATGAGCGCAGCTCGCGGTTCGACCCGTCGAACGCGTCGCCCTTGTAGCGGCTGATCATCTCCGACGCATCGTTGAAGGCCACACGCCGGTTGTCACGCGGGCTGGCCAGGCCGTACTTGGCGTTGACGTGTTCCTGGAAGGCCTCCAGAAAGCGGGTCTGCTGATCGACCTTGCCGAACGGATCGAGACGCCGGCCCGTCAGCCGGTTCAGCGACGGCACTACGATGTGGATGTGCACCTTGCGCTCGACCAACTCGCCCGACTTCCGGTCGGCATAGCTCTTGAGGCGAGGGACGTGGGCTTCGGCATAGAAGTTGTATTCGTCCGGCCGGTACGCCGCGAACATGAAGGCCTCAAAGTCGCGGGTGATGTCGGCCAGTACCTCGCGCGACAACTCATCCTCCTTGAATGCCAGCGTGATGTGCAGGTAGCGCTCGGCGTCGGTGGCGATCGCTTGGATCAGCGCATCGGTCAGATCGAGGTCGCCGGCGAGAATGACGCGCTCGTCCATCTCATCGCGGCCGAACTCCCGGTCGTGCTTCTGTCCCTTCTCCAGGTATTCCTTGACGCCATCGTTGTTGCCGCGAACACGAATCAGCATGGTCCGGCGCTCAGTCCACGTTGGCCAGCGTAGCCTTCAGATACCGCCCGATGTACTGCAGGCGGTCGAGCATCTGCATGTAGGTTTCCTCGGACAGGGTGCCGCGCTCGTGGTCGGCGCAGGCTTGGCGTGCGAGCTGCTCGATGTCGCGGCTTGTTTTGCTGAAGATGAACAACAAGCGGTCACGGTGGGGCGTTGTCTTCAGGCGGGCGACAACCTCCGTGCGGTTGGTCAACACGGCCTGACGAAAGAATTCCGAAGGAGTGAGGCCAGAGGCCGCCGCCTTGGCCAAGTACGCCTCACGTTCCGCCACAGGAAGCCGGAAGCTAAGCGGCTTGGACAGGCCACTTTCGGTCTTCGGTTTGGGCATCGCTGGGCCTTCTTGTTGGGGTGACGGGCAGGACAGAGGCGCGTCGCGCAATGGATAAACGCAGGCGCGGAGTGCCGTCTGCCGGCGGCTTCCACGCGGCCTTGGCCGCGGGGGTTTCAAAGGGGCGAGCCCCTTTGGCACGGGGATATTTTACGGGATGCGGAGCATCGCGTAAACATATCCGACGTGCCTCACGCCAGCTACATTCACCGAACACTCACCATACAGGGCCGTCCACTGATCGGACAGTGACCCTCGAAGAATCGAATAGATTAGAATTCCGCCGAATGGATACCGCTCAATGCCAGAAACATACCGATTGGTATACGTATAAGCATCGAATCTAGCCGATATGATCTCAGAACTCGCCAGACAGGCGTCTCGCCTCAGTGCCGCTGACTTCTTGAAGCAGGTCACGCCAGCTTCGAAGCGCTCCAAGCTTTCCCCCTGGGCGGCGGAAATCAAGCTGCTCCGGGAGGCCGGATGCTCGCTTGCGCAGATTCGAGACTTCTTGGCGCACAACGACGTATCGGTCGCGGTCTCGACGCTCAATGCGTTTATTGGGCGTCATCTGCACAAGGTGCAGCCTGATGCGGTCACTGTGGCCAGCGAAGTTCCGGCAACGGCAATCGGCCATGCGCCCGAGGCCAACGCGCCGCAGTCCGTCGCCAGTCCAATTCCGTTCAAGACCACAAAGCAACTCACTGCGGAAAATCCGATGCTCAGCAAGGCTGAGATACGCGATCTGTACGCACGCCAGTTCCAGGCAGAGCCACCGAATCCGCTGGCCGAAGTGCTCCGCAAGCAGGAAGAGCGCAAACGCCTGCAACGCGAGGAGGCGACGGCAGGAGGCGCAGGGGCTGATTCAACTTCGGCGAGCGGATAGCAGGGCAGGCGGCCAGCGTCAGGAGTGTCCGCGCCGCAATCGAAGGGCACAGGGGGCCCCTCTGGGGAAATGGGAGCACAGGCCAGCGTCTGGGCGGTTATCGCGCGTCTAGCGCGTCTGGCGGGACCGAGTAGCGGGTTGGACCGGCAGCGCTCGAACTTCAGCGTTGCCCTTGCCTGACTACCCTTCACTGCAAGCCAACCGGCATGCCAGGTGGACCGCTCGCGGCGTATCCAGCCGTAGCCGTCACGCCGCGAGGGTGGGCGGGCTTGGCCCGCCCTAGGAGCGCCTAGGGTGGCGCCCCGCTCGGCTTAGTACTCGTCTGGGAACAGCAGGGTGGTCACGCTTCGGTCAGCCTCGGTGATGACCCAGACTTTGCGGCTGCCGACCATGTAGCTCGACAAAATGCGTCCGCCGTCTTCCAGCGCCCGATTATTCCTGTTGCGGTCCTCTTCGGGCACATCGCCCCAGTCGCCCATCGCATGACGGGCAGCCAGCGCGGCAGGAACGGCCGGCAATAGTGCGCGCTCCTTCATGAACTCGAAACACCCTGCCGTCATCGCCACGGTGCCCAGCTTGAAGGGCAGCCCCCGGCGCTCCTCTACGCCTGCCGGTGCGGCCCCCAGGAAGTGTTCGGAAAAGGTGCCGTCTTCACCGTGGGTAACGTACCGGTTGGCCGCGTTATCGGCGCGGTCTTTCTGCGCCTGCACGAACATGCTCTGCGGCACGGCGATCCCGAGCGTCTCCAGCTTGCTGCGGTAGTCGTCCAGGTTGAACCCAAACGGCTTGCGCTCCTGCAGGTTGGAATACACATACCGGTCTGCATCCAGATACTCAACCGTCAGGTAATAGTGCTGTACGGGTCGATCCCAGCCGAGCGTGACACGCACCGGACGATTCAGGTAGGTCGTTTCAAAGTAATGTTGGCTCATTGCTCGTACTCTCATTGGTTTTTAGCTACCGGGCCCCTAGATTTGGAGCCCTCTCCAGGGCAGGTTTGTCAGGTGGTGTTGCGTCCTGTCAGCGCTTCCGCCGTTCCCCTGAGTTCCTCGCCCTGTGGACAAAGGAGGCGACGCTTGCCACGCCGCAAGGGCGCGCACGGAGGCCGCATGCGGAGCGCAGCCCCTTGGGGCGAGCACCGAACGGGCGAGTACGCGGCGAAGCGAACCCTTGCGGCGTGGCAAGCGTCGACTACCGTCCACAACAGGGCGGGGAACTCAGGGGAACGGCGGTAGTGCCCGGCGACACCACTGGCAGACGCCGCGCGGCGAGCGCCTATTGCGGGCCTTGGCCCGCACTGGAATCCACGTAAGCGGTGGGATGCGCGACACGACACAGCGCAGAGGACATGGCCGCTCAGTTGGCAAATCAACCGGCCAAGAAGGCAGCGAACAATTGCAGGCAACGGCGCGAGCCACTACACTGTGGCCTGCGCGCGGCAGATGGCTCTGCGCGCGCAAACTCTCATCTCACCCCGGCTCTTTCGCTGGGGTATTTTTTTTAGGAGGCGTGCTGGCGCAGCAGCGGCGGCACCCAGCGTTTGCCCTCCAGCAAGCGCCCTGCGGCCTCCACCATCGGCCCTTTCTTCATCGACGCGAGCGGCACGGCTTCCGCAGGCGAGACGGCCTCACTTACCGCTTGCAGCACATCGGCCTTGCGCACCCGACTCAGGTACGCATCGGGCGTCGCGCTCCACCAGTCCGCCATGTCCAGATTGACGGCTTGCGCGAGTGCATCGGTGCAATGCGCGCCACCACGGGACTGGATGCCATCGACGGTGAGCGCCGTGCAGTGGGCCAGCAGCGCGATCAACTCGTCCTGCGACATCGCCAACAGGTGTTCCCATAGCGCGTCCGGCTCGCCCGGCAGGCGCTCGCTCCACGCTTCCCGCGCCGCATCGATCTGCTGCCACGCGCGCGACTGCTCCACGCTTGGATCAGCAAGGTGCATGGAGTACGCCACGCTTTTGGCAGACACCTCGACGCCGCTCTTGCAGCGGTAATACACCTCGCGGGCCAGATCGGTCACCAGTGTGAAGGCCAGCCCCGCCAGCGCCACGTGGTGGTTCTCCATCAACATGGCTTGCAAGGCAGCCGTGCGATGCGCGGTCAGCGCGCGCACCAGTTTCTCGGGCATCGCGGGCAGGCGATCGGTATTGCCGCCATCGGACGCAGCTGCCGGGCCGCGCGCCTGCGCACGCGCCGCCTTGGCTGCAGCCTTGCGGTCTTCCGGGCGGATCACGCCTCGAATGACTTCCACACCGTGGGAGCGCAGTGCAACGATGACGCCAACATTGGTCTTGTCTGCGAACGTCTCCAACGCGGCTTCGCGCTCGTTGCGCTCCGTGTAGATGCCCTCCAGTTCATCCGACAGGCGCTGATAGGCCTCGTCAGCCCCCTCGTCATCGGACAACTCCAACGCCTCCATCTGCGCTTCGATGGCCTCTTGGCGCTCGTCCAAGGCATCCATCGCAGCCTGCTCAGCCTCGGTCGCATCTCGCCATGCCCTCGGTGCACGACCGTAGGCGTTGACGGTCGCGTAGTCCGGATGCACCAGTGCCACGGCCCACGCCCAGCCCTCTTCCGCACGGATCGTTTCGGCTTGCTGCGCCAGACGTGCTTCGGCCAGCTGGTGAGCCAAGGCACCATCGATCCAGTGCGCACCGTGATCCGCGAACAAGTCCACCTGTTCACGGCCACCGGCCGCCAGATAGGCTTCGCGCCCTACAAGGGTCGCCAACAACGAATCGGAATCGATCGACGTTTCACCCAGCAGCGCACGGCGCAGCGACTCAGGCGCGCGATAGCGCGCGCCATGCCACACCTGCTCCTGTGCCGCATGGTCGTCACTCACCGTCAAGGCCATCAGTTGCTCCAGTGACATATCGCCTTCGCGATAGATCGCAATCAGCGCCGGGGCGACGTTGGCCAGCTTCAACCGGCGCTGTACGACGGCCACCGATACGCCGAAGTGCGCGGCCACGGTTTCCACACCGGCACCCTCGTCCACCATGCGGCGGAAGGCTTCGTATTCGTCGGCGGGATGCATCGGCTGATGTGTGTTCTCGACCGCCGATAGCTCGACGGCGTTCTCGTCGGCCACGATGCGCACCGTCACGGCGTAGTCCGCATCGATCTTGCCTTCGTCGCGCAACAGCCGCAGCGCGGCAAAGCGGCGACGGCCGGCGGCCACGGCGTATCCCGTCTTCTTGCTTCGGCCCTTGGGCGCTACCTCGGTGACGAGCAACGGATACAGCAGGCCATGCGTGGCAACGGTCGCAGCAAGACTGCGCACTTGGTTCTCATCGAGCGCGCCTTTGCGGACGTTGGCCTCGGATTCGAGCAGTCGGGACAGCGGTACGGTGGTCAGGTGTTCTTGCATGATGGGATTCCATAAGGGGTTGTCGTGCTACCGGGCTCCTAGATTCGGAGCCCCCTCGTGGGCAGGTTGGCCAGGCGGTGCGGCGGCCTGTCAGCCATGCCGCCGTTCTCCTGAGTTCGTCGCCCTGGGACCCAAGGAGGCAACGCCGGCCAGGCGGACAAGGGCGCGCTTTGCGCGGCTTGCGAACCCTTGGCCGCCTGGTTGGCGTTGACTACGGTCCCGGATAAGGGCGACGGGCTCGGGAGAATGGCGCGCAAGGCACGCCGTCACCGCTGGCCAACGCCGCGCGGCGAGCGCCTCTTGCGGGCCTTGGCCCGCACTGGAATCCGAGTTGCGCATGCCGCACGACAACTCCCCGCGACGCTCGGCCGTCGACGGACCCATGCATCGGTGAACAGGGAATTCCACGATTGCAGCGCGACCCACCGCCTCACACAATCGCGCCGACACTTTCCTATCTCTTGGTAGGAATTCCGGCCCAGGCACATGCCTGGGCTTTTTCTTTCTGGCCGATCGCTGGAGAGCCGCGCGCCGCTGATAACGTCGCGCGGGCCGCTTGCCGGCCGGAGGGCTGCGCTTAGGACGCAAAAAAGGGGCCGAAGCCCCGCCAACGTCAAAGCAAGCCGCGTTCGGCAAACGCCACCGTCCGATCACCTCCTACGACGACGTGGTCCAGCATGCGAATCTCGACCAAGGCCAGTGCGTCCCGCAGCCGCAGGGTCAGGGCCTTGTCCGAACTGCTCGGCTCGGGATTGCCGCTCGGATGGTTGTGCGCCAGGATCACCGCTGCCGCGTTGTGCCGCAACGCCTCCTTGACCACTTCGCGCGCATGCACTACAGCGCTATCGATCGTGCCGCGGAACATCTCGACGTACTCAATCAACCGATGCTGCGCATCGAGCAGCAGCACCGCGAAGACTTCGTGCTCGAACCCGGCCAGCTTGACCTGGAGGTATTGCTTGACCGCAGCTGGCGCGCTGAATGCTGCACCACGCGCCATCTTGCGGTCGATGACCTGGCGCGCGGCTTCCAGGATCTGGTCGGCCGTCGCGAGTTGATAGCACCCTTGGTCGTCACGCACCGACAGCGCGGCATGAAGAGGGATGGAATGTTGCGACATGGTCTTGCTCCGGTTGCTCGGGCGGAATTGCCCGGCACCGTCGCCATCACGGCGCAGCGCAAGCCGTCCAGGGTCTCCGACGGCCGCAGGCCGCAAGCGTGCTGGGCACGCGCAGCCCTTGACGGCGCGAACGCCGTGGTACGGTGAAGGGAACGGCAAGTCCGTCCTCCCTTCTCACGCACACGCCGTCCGATCGGGCACATCGCCCACATCGGGCGAAAATCTCAAGCGACCGCAAAATGGACCGCGACAAGCTGCGCCGTGCACGACACACAGCCCGGCACGCGTGCTATCGTCAGCGCCATACCACCACGCGTTTTTTGGAAACAGATGTACCAGGAGAGCAGTTCATGGTGAGGCGGAAACCCGTGCCCCCGCCTCCACTTGCCGCCGGCACCTATCGCGCCACGTGCCGCGAGGCGGATCTACTCAGCGCCGAAGAGAGCGAACACAGCAGCGTGTATCCGGAGGCGGTGTGCGTAAGCGATGGCCGGTGGTGCACCTTCTATCGCGATGGCGTCAAGGTATGGGATTGCAACGCTCACTACGCTGCGGTGCATTTCAACATGGAGGCGGTCACAGACCAGGCCAGCTGAGCTGCCCGCGTTCATTGCGGGCAGCGAGGCTCTCGCTAGGGTCAGGTGCCGAACAAATCGAGCTGCTCGCTCTGCGCGATGCGGCGCGTCACGATTGCCGCACGGTGTTGTGCGAGCGGATCGGACGCCGTGGCGACGGTGGGCGCCGTAGCGCTCACGGTCTGAGCTGCGCACTGTTCCTGGTCGACCGCTTCCCGCGCTGCCGCTTCACGGTCGCGGCGACGCAAACGCATGTCCCACAGGCCCATCACATGGGCGGGCGTCACCCAATGGCCCCAGACCTTGTCTGGCGCCAGCGCATTGCCGTGGATCACGATGGCCGGGACATGCAGCAGTGACAGCTGCACATAGGCCATGTGGCACGCGGTCGCGTCGATATCGATGAGCGTGGCATGCATGGTCTGCTGATAGTTGATGCCGTCATCGAGCAGCGCGGACGCTGCCGCGATCACCATGCCGCCGGCGCCGGCGGCCGGCTCCATCAATGAGAGGAAGCCCTGGCGCTCGATTTCGTCGGCCGCGCCGGACATCAGTATCTTAGCCATCAGCCGCGACACCTCGAACGGCGTGAAGAACCGGCCCTTCCAGTGGTCGGCCAATTGCAGTGCTTCGAAAATCTGGCCCAACGCATCCTTGTGGCCGCCCTCCAGCGATTCGACCAGACAGCCCAGCATGCGCGGGAAGCATTCCACTTCCTCGCGCTCGTAGCGCTTCACGATTTCCAGGTAGCGCGCCTCGCGTGCCTCGTACTGCAGCAGATCAACGCGGTTGCTGAGGGACAGCGCCGCGAGTTCGCAGAAGTCGCGGAACACCTCATGCCGGCGATGCCGGCGTGCGCATTGCTCAATTAATTTCACCAGTGCCTGCTGGTGTGCGTCCAAGTGGGTAGACTGGCGCTTAGCCATAGTTCACGAGCCTCCGTGAGAAGTGGTCAAGAAGCCCCGGGGAGCGATCCGCCTCGGGGCTTTTTCTTTCGGAGAGGCACTTACGAGCGATCCTCTCGCTCGGTCTCCCTCGCTCCCGCCCAGGGGCGGGCGGGGGGTGGGGATAGTCCTTGCCCTCACGGGCAAGGGTTGGGATCGGGTGGGGTTCGAGCAGCGAGCAACACGGCTGGTCGCCGCGTCGCATCAAGCATCCCCACACAAGGCCCCCTCACCGCGTGACGGGGGTTGTGTGGGGATGCGCGACGTGGTGGCCAGCCGTGTCGCTATGCCGTTGGCGGTGCCGACATCAGGCGGCCGGCATGACAGCGCTCTGGCGCTGGCGTGACGGCTGCGTCGGCGCCGCCCGCGGCCTGCGCCGCATGTGACCGGATCAGCCAGGCGCGTGACAGTGCGCAGCGCTGGCGCGGGACTGGCCCGGGCGCAGGCGGTGCGGGACGCCCGTCATTCACGGGCCGTCCGCCCGCACTTGGATTTCATGAGCACGACGCCGCGCCCGCCCAGGTCAAGACGTAATGGCCCCAACGAAAAAGGCGCAGCCTCGAACAGGTCTGCGCCTCTGCAACGACGGTTGGAGCTGGGCGGCGTCCCGCGCCCGGCGGATGCCTTAGCTGTCGACCCGGAAATGCTCCGCACTCTGGCCAGCATTGACCGCGCGCTGCAACCAGTCAGGCATCTCGCCCTCCCCGTCCCAGGTCTGGCCGTCCGCGCTGCGATAGCGCACCTTCAGCTGCTTTCGCTGTTGCGATGGGAACACGCCTGCCGCCGCCAGGTCGGCATACGACAGCCCGTAACGCGCAATCTGCAGACGGACCCACGTGATCGCATCGGCGCGGCGCCGCAGGGTTACGGCTGAGCTGGGTTCATCGATTGGGAGCACAGCGCGGTTCGGCATGGGAGAAGACGTTCGGAGAGGATGGCCACGGATCATCGCTGAGCAAGATCCCGTGCGGGCCCACTGAGATTGCCACGGCGCGAGCGCCGCAGGTGGGGTTCGAAAGGAGGGTCAAAGTATCAAACAATGCTTGCGATGTGGGCTCGCACACTGGTGCTGCCGTGGGCACGTGCGGGTAACGATCACGAGCCAGCCGAACGGCATTGCGACGCCGCGAAATGATCAGCCGTCGACGCGACAAACTCGTCAATCACGCGTGCCGCATCCCGTGGCACGGCCTGCAGGAGACAATGCGGTGCGTCCATCTCGACAAGTTGCATGTCCGGTCGAATCTGCTGAATGAGCGCAGCTGCGGAACGCGGCACGACATTGTCGTGCGCTCCCTGGAGATAGAGGAGCGGCACCTGCACCGCGGCGAGTTTGCCGGTGACATCCACCTCGAGCACGGATCGCAAGCGCGTGCGAAAGACCGCCGGCGTTACCGTGGCCACGGCCTCCAGGAACAGGCGATGCAAAGGCTGGGTGAAGAATCGGCCAAACAGCAGCCGGCTGCCGATGCTGGTGATGGCGACGTTGAACGGAAGTAGGCTCAGGGCGGACCTGAGTGGGCGCAGCCGAGGATGCGGGTTACGCGCGAAGGTACAGCACAGAATCAAGCCCCTCATGCCGGGCGGACAGCTAGCAGCGATTTCGATTGCCAACGGCCCGGAGAATGACTCACCGAGCACGACATAAGGTCCGTCTATGGCCTGTAGCGCGGCCTGAATGCGAGGAATCAACGCTTCGTAGGTAAGGGGCTCCGATTCCGGATACGTGAGGACCTTTGGCACGATGCCCTTCCCCATTTCGGCGAGCAGCGGCTGAAACAATCGGCCGGTCCCGTCCATGCCGGGAAGCAGCACCAGCGTGACTGGCGTCTTCTGAATGATGGATGTCCCATCTAGTTTTTCATGGCGCGAGCGCTCGCAGGTGGGGTTCAAAATGGGGTTCAAAATATCAAACATTGCTCGTGATGTGGGCTCGCACACTGGTGTTGCTGTGGGCAAGTGTGGGTAGCCTCGTGGGCAACCTGTGGGCAGGCGCAGCCTGTCCATCGGGTTGTCCATCAGGCTATCCACACGGGCCGCGCCAGCGGCTGTCCACAGCCTAGTGGACCACCATGGCCGGCATGTCGACGGGAGCAGCGGCAACGTTGATCGCACGGCGGGGCATCGAGCACCACGTGCCGCAACAACTGGGCTAGGTGCGATCCTCGCTCAGTCCACGCAGATCCGCTTGCATCGGTGCGGTATAGACGAAGCCATTGCTGGCGGGGCACGTATAGACCACGTGCCCCGGCTCGCGCGTCATCTGAATCCGTGTTGCATGGGAAGCCAGGCGCTGTTCAAGCGCATGAACATACGCTGCAGCAAGTGCATCCTCGCGCTGCAGATAGCTCACCCGGCGACGATCACGCCGACCTGCACGAGCGGCCCGACGCGCAATGTTAGGTGGGATTTCAACGCGAGGCTCCCCGTCGATTGGACATGGCGAACGGATCGGCGTGGCTGATGTGATCAGCCCCGCGTAGCCGGCCAACTGAGCCTGATACCACCTGGCCCGCCAGAGGTTGGTGGCGTGTATTTATTGCCATCATCATTGACACCACCTTGGCCACCGACCGCCGTCCCGGGCGGTGGGCTGCCTCCAGGAACGGTCCCATTCCCGCCGTCGAAATGGGTGGTCAGCCGTACCCTACTCCAGCCCTGAGCGCCGCCACCACCTCCTCCCCCGCCGTTACTGCCTGTAAAACCGCCATCGCCGCCGCCGCCACCTCCACCACCACCTGCAGCCGCCCCACCTACGCCACCACCACCTCCACCACCGCCTCCACCACCCCCAGCCTTCCCCCCGCCGTCCCCGCCGTCTCCGCCACCGCCGGCTCCACCGTCCCCACCTCGTCCGTCACTGGGCGGATTGTCAGCAGCACCATGGGCTCCCGCCTTGCCGCCCCCGCCGCCACGCTCAGAGCCGGTGCTCGCCCCTTGTTGGCCATTGCTACCGTTAGAGCTACCCTGTCCTCCTGCGCCGCCAGCACCGCCTGAGTCGGCTTTGCCACCACCACCACCACTGCCGTTGCCGCCGTACCCACTTTGGCCAGCATTGCCGGCCGCGCCACCCCGCAGGTCGCCTTTGGTATAGCCGTCTCCAGCACCACCAGCGCCCCCCCAACCGTTGCCATAGCCGAAGCCACCCGCGCCGCCACCACCTCCACCACCAGCCGCGACGAGTATGCTGTCTTCAACGGAATCCCCGTAGTAGGTGCAATCACCGGAACCGCCTACGTGGAGCTTGAATTGGCTGCTGGGAGTGAAGGGAAATGTGTCCTTCAGGTAAGCCCCAGCGCCTCCGTCGCCGCCACAACTGTTGGGTTCCCCAACGCTCTGTCCCCCACCGCCACCTGGCCCCCACATTTCAATCGTGACCTCAGCGGTGCCGTCTGGAATGGGAGCTGTGTTATCCACGACATAGCTGCCGGGCTGAACGATGACAATGCTTCTTAGCCTGTCGGACAGCCGAGTTGGCAGCACATTCCAGCCGGTCCGGCTAAGTGCGACCTGAGCAATCAACGAGCCCTTAGTGGTCCACCATCCGTCCGTCGTGCTGCAGAGCGTATCCACTCCCGAGGCCCAGTCGGTGCCCAAAAAAATCGGGAACAGCGCGGGGTCGATAAGTGTGGTTGGCGGGGCCTTGATACCGCTGAAGTCGTCGCTAAGTTTGGCGAGCCAGGGACCGTTAGTGAACCACCATCCGTCACTGCACAGGTTCATGGAATCGAATCCAGACGTAAAGTCAACGTCCTCTCGCGGCAATAGCGCCAGTCCCGGGAATATTTCCTTGAGGGAGGCGAGACGGGTTAAGACGGTTGCACCGTCAGCGCTGAGCTGTACGGCCTCGGTACCACGAACCACCCACCAGCTACCCGGCGGCCGCGGATCAAAGTAAAAAGCATTCGGTAAGCCGGTGGAGAAATCGACCAGTGAGAGCGCTGGCCACCAGTCTTCCAGCGACACAACAGCGCTGGCGAACCCTTCGACGGTGTTGGTCAACTTGACGGCAGAGCGATTCTTTGTGCACCGCAATTCGCCTTGATAGGGGTTGATGGAATCAAAGCCCAAGGTCCAGTTTTCTGACATTTCCTCTCCAATCAGTATTTAATGAACCAAACCAACCGAAAAAGCAGAAAAGCAGTTCATAGAAAGCGCGGCCAGCACCGCGAAGGCGAGACAGCTGTCCATCAGCTTGTCGTAACGGAAAAGACGTGCCGCAAATGTTTGATGTGATTGAGCACGTCTCCCTCGCGCTCGTGCTGTATCGGGCGCTGGGAACGCGATCGAAGGGTCGCGACAGTGCGTGCTCGCCAGCGCGCGCACTCGAAAACCCGCGCCGCATTGAATTCCGCCGGGTTACCTTTCATCGTACGAATTCATCCAGCGGGCGCTCCACGCTGGACCCCGAACAGAGAAAGCTGTTCGACACCGAATGCATCGCGTCTTCCGCCCTACTCGGCCCCTTCTATGGCTGGCGGCGTTGGCATCTCGGAATCTGTCTAGTTGTGGTCGCGTTACGAGACAGTATGGAAAAAGTTGCATCCGAGCGCAAAACGAACCCACATCGTCCGGCCAATCCTCGCTTCAGGGTTACATGTGAATTCCATCGCTGAGCGCAACTAGACAAGGACGAGGGCGACTACCGGTGAAACGGCGTGCGTGCTGCTGCGCGACTGATATTGCGGACGGCATCCGAGCGCCGCTGCGACGTTTCGCAATCTTTGATCAGCGCATCCCCGAAACAGGGGATGCGCTCCAACCAGTCGTGCCGTACAAAGCTATCGTCCACATATTGGAACGGCCCGCCGCCGAGCGACACCTCGCAAGCCGACCAAAGGAAGACTTGTCGCGCACTATCACTATGCAGCCACGATTGGCGGGAAATTTGACCGTAGCAGCCGATCAACTCCACCCTTGAGAACAGGCGCAGAGATCAGGAACTCGCGGTAAGGAGGCTCGCTCGGCACCAAATCACTCCCTGCCCCAACGTTGACCGGTACAGAACGTATCGCTAGGATCGACCTGCGTTGTCTGATCCATCCTGACCAACCGGAGTAGCTCGTCTCCGAACATGCGCCACTCGCCCCCACCTCCGGCCGCGGATACTGCGATTCGTGTCCTCCTCGTAGAGGATGACCGCACCACCAGCACGCACCTGCATGCCGCACTGGGCAGCGTGCCCGGCATCCATCAGTTTGTGGAAGGCTGCCACTCAATTCATCGCGCCGGTGGAGTCACCGCTTGACGCAAATGCTTGCATGACGTGCTTTCGATTGACGTCGGCAGAACTGCTAGCACATGGAGGAGACATGCGGGATCGACACGCCCTGATCTGGATCTTGCTCCTGTCCCTTATTGGATTCGCTACGCCGTTGCACGCTCAGCCAGTTTTCCTGCAATTTCGTGAGCATGAGCAAGGCGAACAGAACCGCGCCTCGGACGACCCCATTCGCAACCCCCATCCGACGAAAGCTTTAGTTCTAAAGGGAAATAAAGATCCCAGAATTGAAATCTGGATTGACGTTCTGTATACGACGACGGATAAGAGCTGCTTGGCACAATCTCTCATAGGTCGTATCGCGGGCGCCCCGAACGTCCCTCAGACGGTACGGGATGCAGTCCGTGTGCCCGTCGGGAAGATCGAGTTCACTGCTCGGTTCTTTCTAGATCGATATCTGCCTGGAAGCTGCGGCTGGGAACCGATGGTACTAGGTAACGCCCAATACGTTCCGGGCTTGGCGCCCGGACCGATTTCCCGTCAGATCGTCGCCGTAACCCGCGCTCAAGGAGGACCGTCAGTTCACGGTGTTCTGGCCTGCCGCCTAAAGCCGATTACCGGCGCCCGGAACGAGGAATTGCGTCTGGATTGCAATTGGCAGGGCCCCTATTCGGAGGCCGGAACAACCTTGTCCACAGATGGCGGATCGGTTCAGCTTGAGGTCACTCTCGAATAGTGGCCATTCTGCCGTTTGACTGGATCAGGTTCCACGTCGGTGGGAAGAGTCCGAACGACCCTTCATGGCCGAGAGCGGTCAGTGAACCGATGACTGCTCTTAGTCCTCCAGTCTGAACACAAATGGCTTCAGGAAATGGACCGACGTTACGGTGCCCGATTCAGGGTCTCGGAACGGAACACATTTGATAGTCCGGGCAGCCCGGAGGGCCGCGTCGTCCAGGACCGCGCTTCCGGACGATTTGGTAAGTTTTGTCTCACTGACGTTTCCACCGATATCGACTACTGTGTCAACAACGACACGACCTTCAGCGCGCGACTTTTGCGCCTCCACCGGATAGAAGACCGTTGGGTCTTGGCATAAAGCCCTGGCCTCACGACCATCCACCTCGCGCGGCGCTCCGTGCGCGCTGAGCATGACTGCAACTCCCAGCCACGCCAGGAACACTTGGTGATATGCCGTGGACCGTTTTGGCAGAAGATATTTCATCTGTCCGTGTTTACCTTTCATCTATCCGTTGCGGATTCTGATGTGCGGCGCACCTGCTCCTGAGCAGTGGCCGATGCCCCCGCACACCACCATCCAGCATCAGAGCCGGCCCACTTCTCGGGGCCCAAAAGAGTTCTTCATGGCGAAGGAATCGTTCCAAGCACTCGGTCCGCAAAAGAGCGCGCATCCATAGACCTGGACAATCGCCAGCCAGCGACACGCAGCTCAGCGGTCTGCTCGTCCAACAAGCGCTCCGATTTTCGAACGTCGATGCGCGACTGTTCGACGCTATCGATGGCGGCTCGCCCAGCCTTGTAGAGTGATTCAGTAAGCGCCAGCAGCTTGCGCGATTCCTCGACGCTGTCTTTGGCCGCTCGAACAGCATCCTTCGCCTCAAGTAAGGCATTGAAAGCCGCGTGCAGCCGATTTCTCGTGTCGACAATGACTTGCTGTAACGCGGCTTCCTGCCGGAGTGCATCGGCCTTCGCGGTCTCCAGGTCGGCATACTCGGTGGTGAATGGGCCCAGCGGCTGCTGAACCGATACGCCCACGCGATAGCTTTGGTATCCCAATGCGCCGTTGGCTGAGCCGAAGCCGGAGAGGCTCTGCCCTAGGAAATCCTTCTTGGCAAAAGCGCTGACAACAGGCAGGAAAGCACCACGGGCCTGATCGACCTTTGCATATGCTGCGTCGACTTGCTGGCGTGCTGCAATCACGGCCGGATCAGCCATGACCACGGCATCCATGGTGGCGGCATCGGCCATCTCCGTATCCGCGGAGGGGACATTGCCGCTCGCGACCAGGACTTTGCCCGGCGACACATCCGCACCCATGGATTTGACCAGCGCATCCGACTTATCGCGCAGCGTGTGGCAAGCCTGGTAGAGCTGGCGCTCTGCATCCAGCACGTCATTGCGTGCCTTCCCGATGGCGATGGTGGTCCCATGGCCATCACGATAGCGTTCCGTTGCCGTGCCCTGAATGACTTTCAGGCTCTTCAAAACCCGCCCAGTTTCATCCACGGCAAGTTGTGCCTTATACAAGTCGCCATAGGCAACGATGACAGCCTGTAGGGTGTCAGCGAACGTGGCATCGAGTGTCGCTTCGCTGGCGCGTTCCAGCGCTTTGCTGCCACGATAACTGGCGACGTCCCGGCCGCCGTTGTATAGGTTCAGATTCACGCTGACAGCGCCGTAACTGGTGTACCCCTGGCCGTTACCACCTACGATGGAGTTACCGACGACGATTGCGGGAGTGCCTCCGTTTGCCGGCTTGTAGCGGTCGTTCTCAATCGTTGCGGCAGCGGAAGGCAGAAAGGCTGACCAAGCCTTCAGCACACCTGCCTTGGACTTTTCCTGGTCCTGGATTGCCATCAAGTACTGCGGCTGCCCCTGTGATGCGATCTGCAGCGATTTGCTCAGGGCAATCGGCTCCGCACTCAAGCCCTGACACGGCACGGCACCATCCGATTCGGCTTCCCCGGTAACTGCCCCGGCATGACATGCGCCGCACCAAAGCGCTGTTAGAAGGACCAGTGCGAGACGATCGAACATGAGGAACAACTTTGCCGCCACTACGGGTAGCGGATCTATCACGAGAAAAAAACGAGCCGCACTCGCGCACGGCTCGCCTCCGTTACGTACTACGCCGCTGCCTGCTGATCGGTCGTTCCCGCAGCCATATCGGGAGTGCTTGAGCTCCCATCGCCTGCACCGGGATCGCCGGTGCCCGGGTCGCCTGCGCCGGGATCGTTACTGGCACCGTCACCTGCAAAATAGTCCTGCCAGTACTGATCGTACTGATCCACCGTGATGTTAGAGCTGCCGATCTCATATTGGTCCGTTCCATCGCTGCCGGTGATGTGTGTCAGCGAGATGCCGTTGATCGTATCGATTTCAGTTGTCTGGGAGCTGCCATCAGCGTGGGTGTCGGTTTCGACGTCTCGGTAAGCGCCGCTGGCATCGTGCGACTCTTCTCGGGTGGAATATGTACCCGTCGAGGCGTCGTAGCCGTTCGTTGTGGTGCTACCAGTGCCAGTGTCGTAGCTCACATCCGAGTACGAGCCGTCGGAACTCCGAGACACGTCTTGGGTGATGTGGCCTTGGGGATCGTAATCCGTGGAATGGTAGTTTCCGTTGTCGTCCCAGTGCGCCGTTGAGCTCGAGCCATCTGCGTTGTGCGTGGTTTGATCCGAGACGCCGTTCACCTCGATCGTCGTAGTGGTACTGGCAGTGTGGCCATCTGAGTCCGTCTCAGTGTCGTGCGTAATCTGCCCATTCCCAGCCATCTCCACTTCGTGCGTTGAGCTCGAGCCGTCGCTGTTGTACGTGGTTTCCCAACTGCTGCTAATGGTTCCGTTTGACGTGTAGTCGCTCGGTATCGAGGCGTTGTAACCGTCCTCGCTCGTCAAGCGACCACTTGCATCATAGTTGTCGGTGATGCGGTCGCTTCCCTCATTGGACGTGCGCGTTTCGGAATGCGAGCCGTCGGGGTTGATCGTGTCGATCAGATGGTTGTTATCACCGAGACGCTGATCCACAGTGACCGTCCCGTCGCCGTAGGTCGTTGTGGTAGTCGATCCATCTGTGACGTCCCTGCGTTCCATACTACCGTCTGCGTCATAGTTGGTAGTCGTGGTGGTCCCGTCTGCCTGTTGTTGCGTGTCGGTGCGCGAACCATCGTTATAGATGGTGGAATGGTCGTACTCACCCGTGGTGGCGTCGTACGACGTTTCCCAAGTAATACCCATCGCAGTCGTCTCGGTCGTGCTGTACGAGCCGTCGGCCGACGTGACGGTCGTGGTGGTATCACCGTAGCCGTATTGATTGGTGCTGATCACTTGCACCGAGGAGCCGTCAGGGTTCGTCGTCGTGCTGATGTCGTTGTAGATGTCACCGTAGCCACCGCCGTAACCTCCGCCATAGTCACCACCGTAGCCGCCGCCATAGCCACCACCGTAACTGTCACCGCCGCCGGTCGAGTAGTTGTCCTCTCGCGTTGAGGTGGTAACAGAGCCGTCAGCATTGGTGGTAACGGTGGTCACGCTCGAGCTGGCGACTGACCCGTCTTGGTTGTAGTTATCCGATCCGTAGCTGCCACCCGTCGATTGCCAAGTGTCAGACGCGCGGGAACCATCCGAGTTATACGTGTCGGTGCCGCTCGTGCCATTCGGGGATTGCCACGAGTCCGAGGTCAGATTGCCGTTCTGGTCGTAGTTGTTGGTACCCGAGTGGCCATCATTGGTTTGCCACGAGGAGGATTCCATCGTGCCATTCGAGTCGTAGCTGTTGCTGCCCGAGTTACCGTGGCCATCGTTCCAGGACTCGTTGGTGATCTGACCGTTCGAGCCGTAGGTGTTTGAGCCCGAGGCTCCGCCTTCGGTTTGCCAGCCGTATGAGGTCAGGTTGCCGTTGCCATCATAGGTGCTGGTTGAGGTGTCGCCATGACCGTCGTTGACGCTAACGCTGTGCCCCGTTTCTGCTCCCGCGTTGGGATCGTAGTTGGTAGTGGTCGTTGTCGTAGTGACGTTGCCTTGATCGTCGGTATGAGTCGTGACGTCTTTTTCCGAGGTAACGCTTCCTTTCGGATCGTAGTTGGTTGTGGTCCGGTCACCGTGTCCATCATCTGTTTGGACCGTGCGGCCAATTTGAACGCCGGTGATCGGGTCGTAGCCCGTAACGGATGTCGTCGTTACGCCAGTCTGGGCATCCAGCGACATGGACACCGACGCGGTGATACCGCCTGCCTCATTCGCCACCGTTCCAGTCAACGCACTGCCATCAGCATTGGTGGCTACGTTCGCTGAGCCTGTCAGGCCCCAACTCAAGCCGGCCCCAGTCGTTACCGTTACACCATCTCCGGAGACTGTTGCTTGGGCACCATCATCCAACTGAACCGTCCCATTGTTTACCGCGACAGAGGCGCCTGTACCGGAGACGTCGACACTGGCGTTTGGACTTTTGTCCGTTGCTTGAACATTGCCATTGACACAAGAAACAGATGAGTTACCGGAGACGGTTACGGTGTTGTTATCGCAAGTTACGGTGTTTGTTCCGGACGACGTAATAGCGGCGCTTGCCCCATCGCCAAGCGAAACCTTGTCTCCCGATCCACTCACAGAGATGTTTGCGCCGCTCGAGACACTAATTTTCGCATTGTCAACAGTAATCCCGTTTGCGCTAACCGTTACGGAAGGCAAATCGGCTGGGGTCGCGGTTTTAACCCCACCCGCCAATGTTCCAGCAGTTACCGTAGCTGCGCCATCCAAAACCTGAAGTTGCCAACTCATCGAACCGTCGTCATTATTGACGGTATGTTCAGTCGTGTTTGTTACAGTTAAGTTGTTGCCGTTATAGTTATATCGCTGTGCCTCGCCAAGCTGCGCTGCCACAACATCGGCATGGTTAATTGCAGCCATCTCACCAGCTTGTTGGGTGGGATAAGTCGACAAATCAGGATCGATCGCATGCCATATTTCGTGCATCAAATTCACGGCGGCCGAGTTCACCCCAGATGCGTACGACGTTGCGTCGGATACGCCGCTTATCAAAACCAGCGCGGAAGTTGGATTCCAATTGATGGTTTTGGAATTTGCGTCGTATCCATCTTGCAGGTCGTTACCGATATTTAGCTTGATGCCTGACTCCGCCATTTTATCCTTCAACTGCTGCAGCATGGATACGGCCGCTGCACTATTTTGAAGATAGCTGAGAGCCGAGTTAAGCGAAGCAATATTCTGCGCCGTGGTTCCGGACGACAAGTTAAAGTCAGAACTATTGAAAGCCATAAAATCCCCCACAAGAACGTCACAACGGGCGAAAAAAATAAATATTCGCCCCCAAAAAATTACATTGCCGAGCAGTAACTAGTTTTTTTCACCAGATCCACACCCTTCGCCCATCGATATAAATCGTCGGCGAGATGTTTATCGGCCGCAACAGAAATTCCATCCACCCTACCTAGCACCGCCTGTCGACCGGGCTCAGCAAGGCCAAACAGAAGGGAAACGGTTTTTCCATCTCTTAGAGTCAGATAAATAGCTTCACGAGGCTCAAAGTCATCCGCAGAAAATGATGCGGTACGCAAATTTGCTGATTCTATTATCCCAACCAAATTTTCCACTGCATCCAGATCCTCGGTTGCGTACCGGCAACCGATTTCCTTCACGCGTGCCTCATCCAATTTAGTCAGGAAAAATATGCCCGGCGACACGATATATACGGATGCGGATTTTGCGAGACGAATCTCTGATTTGATACCCTCCACCCCCAACAGGCCTTTACCGTGCCGATTTGAGACGTCAATGCCGGATTCGCTGGGTGCAGCCTGGCAAAATCCCAGCTGACAGGCAGAAGAAGCCAGAACGAAAATTAAAGAGCAAGCTAGTTTGTTGGAAAATATCTTTTTCATATTTCAAACATTCCTCATCTGACCGTTGTCGATTCGCTTAGATATTTAATGATTGGCGACAAGAAAAATTCGATCACGTGTCGCTGATCCGTCGCAATGTCGGCTTGTACCGTCATCCCGGCTTGCAGCGGCGCAGGGTGCCCATCCACAACAAAGCCAGTCCGTTCCGCCCGGATACGCACCTTGTAGACATAGCCATCCTTCACCGACTTCACGTTCTGGATGGCTTTCTCCGGTTGACTCCCCCCGGCGCCATTCTCATCACTGATGGAGGCACTGCTCTTCTCCTCCGCATCGGGGCTCACCCACACCAGCCTTCCTTTCAGCGTCCCGTATTTCTGAAATGGGAAGGTGTCGACCTTGAGTTCCACCGGCTGACCCACTTTGACGTAGCCGATGTCATCGTTCGAAAGCGTGGCTTCGACCACCAATGGCATGCCATCGGGCACGATGGTCATCAGCGTCTGGGCAGGATTGACGACGCCGCCCACCGTAGTCACGTTGATCTTCTGCACCCAGCCATCCACCGGCGCCTTGAGCCACTTGAGCTCATGCAGTTCTCGACTTTTCTCCATGTCACCGCGCAGCCCTGGCTCGTTGGCCACCTTGTCGCTCAACTGCCCGTAGACCTCGGCCTGGTGCTCGTGCTCGACTTCGGCCAGGCGCTTTTGGGCTTCTTGCAGCGCAGCGCGCTGCTCGTCCACCGTTTTAGATTGGGCGGCCAGGTCGTTGCGATTGCTCGTCAGTTCCTGCTTGAGTTGGAGGTAGTCGACGCGCGAAATAGCACCGCTTTCCACCAGTGGTCGGGCGCTGGATTCGCGCTCTTCGCTGATAGCAGTGTTCTCTCGGTATTTCGTCAGCGTGGCCTGGGCTGCCGCCAAACTGTGGGTTTTCTCTTCGACTTGTGACCGCGCTTGTTCTCGCTTAGCGGTATACGCAGCCTCCCTGGCGGCGCGTGTACTTTCCTGCAGCGCAACCCAGGCAGGATCAGCGTTGCGGTAGTCCGGGGCTGCGTGTGTCAACTCGGCGGCCAGCCGGGCTTGCTCCAGGCGGTTGTACGCGTACTTGTCCGAACTTGCCTGCAACGCAGCACCGCTAATTGCCGGATCGAGTTCGAGCAACAGGTCACCCGCCCGCACGTGCTGGCCCTCCTGCACGTGGATTGCCTTGATGGTCGACGCCTCAAGGGGCTGAATCTGCTTGATTCGCCCATCGGGGATGAACTTGCCCGGGGCCGTCGCCACGACTGCGATTTGGCCGATGCACGACCATACGATCGAAATCACTACGAGCCCGACAATGCTCCACATCACCTTGCGGTGCGCCGGAGAGGGTGGCGTCTCCTGGATTTCCAGCAGATGTGGGAGAAACTCCTGCTCCAGCGGAGTCAGCGGGGCATTTCGACGGGCGCGACGACGTTCGGCCTTTGTCTGGCCGTTTGCATCCGCTCGGTCAAACTTCATCAACTTAAGCAGCGGCATATTCAGGCCCCGCTTGTTGAGAGAACAAATGCGCATAGATGCCGCCACGCGCAAGCAGCTCCGCATGTGAGCCGCGCTCAGCCAGCTCGCCCTTGTCCATCACCAGAATGGTGTCGGCATGGCGAATGGTGGACAACCGGTGCGCGATGATGAAGACACTGCGCCCCTCACAGATCTTGCTCAGGTTGTCCTGGATGATGCGCTCCGACTCGTAGTCCAGCGCGCTGGTTGCTTCGTCGAAAATCAGGATGCGTGGGTTGGCGAGCAAGGCACGAGCGATGGCAATGCGCTGGCGCTGTCCACCGGAAAGCGCAGTGCCGCGCTCGCCGACGGGGGTGTCATACGCCTCGGGCAGTTCGAGAATGAAGTCATGCGCCCCGGCCAGCTTGGCAACTTCCACAATGCGCTGCATCGAGGTGCCCGGCACGTGAATGGCAATGTTGTCGCGAACGCTGCCGTTAAACAGGAAGTTCTCCTGCAAGACGACACCGATTTGGCGGCGCAGCCACATCGGATCGGCTTGCTGCAAGTCCACGCCATCGATGAGCACGCGCCCAGATTCAGGTACATACAGTCGCTGCAGCAAGCGAGTGAGCGTGCTCTTACCTGAACCACTGCGCCCCACGATGCCGACGGTCGTGCCTGGCTCAATGGTGAACGAGAGATTGCGCAGGATTTCAGGGCCGTCGACGTCGTAGCGGAAGCGCACGTTCTCCAGCCGCACGGCGCCCTGGATCGCGGGAAGGCTCGCCTTGTTTGGATTGAGTGAGGGCTCCGCACGCGTGTTGAGAATGTCGCCCAATCGCTCAACCGAGAGCCCCACCTGCTGGAACGTTTGCCATGTCTGGACGACACGCAGCACCGGCGAAATCACGCGCCCAGACAGCATCTGAAATGCAATCAGTTGCCCGACCGTCAGGCTGTTCTCCATCACCAGGTAGGCGCCGACCCATAGTACGGCGAGGGTGGATAGCTTCTGAATGGATTGCCCCAGCGCGCCGGAAATCCCTGACAGATGTGAGGTCCGGAAGGACGCAGTGACGTACCGCGCCAGCAGTTCTTCCCAGCGTTTGTACAGAATCGGCTCCAGCGCCATGGCCTTCACGGTCTGCACGCCAGTAACGGCCTCCACCAGGTAAGACTGGCTTTCCGCTCCGCGATCGAATTTCTCTTCCAACCGCTCACGCATCAGCGGGCGCATCACCAGCGAAAGCGCAACGAATAGCGGAATGAACGCCAGCACAACCGCCGTCAGAAGCGGGCTGTACAGCAGCATCACCGCGATGAAGATGACTACGAACAACAGATCCATCACGACATTGATGGACGAACCCGTTAGGAACTGGCGAATGCCCTCAAGTTCGCGTACGCGGGCCACAGTGTCGCCGACGCGCCGGACCTCGAAATAGCGCAGAGGGATGTGCAGTAAATGCTTGAACAGCTTCGCCCCCAGCCCAACGTCGATTCGGTTCGAGGTATGCGCCATCAACTGCGCTTTGAGCACGCTCAGGATGGCCTCGAACACGATCAGGATCAGCATGCCGGCTGCCAGCACGTGCAGCGTCGACAAGCTCTTGTGCATGAGCACCTTGTCGATGATGACCTGCGTGAACAGCGGTGTGACCAGGCCAAACAACTGGATAACGAAAGCCGCGACCAGGATCTCGCCCAGAATGCGCTTGTACTTCCAGATTGCTGGAACGAACCACGCAATATCGAAAGGGCGATTGGGATTGTCGAGCCGGAGCTTGGTCTTGATGAGACAAAGCTGTCCCGTCCAGACCTCTTCAAATGCCTCGCGAGTAAAAAGCGTGGCGCGCGGCTGCCGTGGATCTGCCACGACGACTCTGTCATCCGAGAGGATGCGCAAGATAACAACGCGCTCCCCGCCGTCCAACGTTGCAATGGCAGGCAAGGGGGTACGCGCGAGCCGCTCCCAGGAGGACGATGCGAACTTGGCCTTCAGGCCAATCTCTCCTGCAGCCCGAAGTACATCCACGTCCGAGAGAAGACGGCCAGGCTCGAACGCAAGCGAGCGCGCCAGTTGATTGGCATCCGTTGGCCGCTGGTGATGTCCGGCCACAATGCAGACGCAAATAAGGCCCGTGCTGATGCGCGTAGCCCCGACTTTATCGGCTACGCTCCCGGTGGCGTTGACGTGATTGCCCTCGGTCATGCTGGAAACTCCCCGTGCTACGCGTATGGACGCGTTTGTTATTGGGCACGGAGCGTAGCAGCAAGACGTCTGGGAAAAAGCACCTCCTAAGGTGGGTGTGCATGTTTCGCTACAGCAATTGAAATTTTTGAAAATCAGATATTCGTATTACTTTTTTCCAGCATGAGCCGCATCCTGTTCGCTTGGGAGTTAGGCGCCAATCTCGGGCATCTCGCGCGCGATCTGCCAGTAGCCGAAGTGCTACGAAAACAAGGCCATGACGTGCTTTTCTCGGTAAAGGACTTGCGCGTCGCTGAGCAGGTTTTGTCGCCAGCCGGCTTCAAATTTGTCCAAGCCCCGGCTGCCGCAAGCACCCCTCAAGATAGTTACGCCCCAGCGAATTACTCCGAAATGTTGATTGGGGCTGGATACGGAGATGTGCTTGGCACCCTCGCACGCGTGAAGGCATGGGCGGCCCTCTTTGATTTGCACCTAACCGACGTTGTGGTGATCAACCACGCGCCAACGGCACTCCTCGCGGCACGCGCCCTCGGGCTACCTGCTGTGCTGACCTGCATTGGCTTCGAATTGCCACCTGCCGTCAGCCCGCTTCCGAGCATCCGGCCGTGGGAAGGCATTCCCGTCGAGCGGTTGCAGCAAGCAGATTCGGTCGTGCTGCATACCTTCAATTCGGTTTTGGACAGATTTGGCCAAGCCCCGATATTGCGTGTAGCGGACTTGTTCACCAATCTGCCGACTGTACTAACGACTTTTCCGGAATTGGACCACTATGGGGCGCGCACTGATGTCCTGTACGTTGGCCCCGTCTCCATGCTGACGAACGCGGTTGAGTGCCCATGGCCAGCGGGTGCGAGTCGCCGCGTCTTTGCCTATCTTCGCCCCTCCGTCCCCGGATTCGAGCACATGCTTGCAGCACTCAGGGACACAGCGGCAACAGTGCTTTGCGTTTCGCCGGGAATATCGGAAGACGACATCAAACGGTTGAGTTCTCCGCGTCTTAAGATTTTGCCGCACCCGGTCGCGTTGAATGCCACGCTCCAGGGCGTGGACCTGGCCGTGGTCTACGGAACCGGCACCATGGCTGACGCACTACTTGCTGGGGTACCGCTGCTAATGGTGCCGCAGGTCATTGAGCAAGCTTTGGCGGCGCGACGCATTGAAGACCTTGGCGCAGGGATCATGTGGAAACCGCCTCGCACGCTTGAAAGCGCTCGCACAGTGCTCGCGGCCGCGCTCTCGACTTCATCGTTGAAGCAGCAAGCGGAGCTGTTTGCGAAGCGCTATCAAGGAGCTGCGCCAGAAAAGGCAGCCGGTACCATAGCCCGTATGATCAGTGATGCCCCATTGCTCGGCCATCAGTGCTAGCAGACTGGACCAAATCTCTGAAACAGCCGTCCGTGTAGGAATCGCTGTCACTACTAACGCCAGTTTGCATAACTTTCCACACCCGGATCGCACTGGACCTGTTCATCGACCTTCGGCTAGCTACCTTGCGCCCCCTGGCCGAAGGGCCGCTATTGGCCGGAAAGCGACGGTCGGCCTTCATTGGCGTGAAGGCGCATTGCCACACCTATCCGCCAGAGCCTGTGCAGGTGCTTTCAATGGCAGCCCCAAGGGCTGCGGCGCTGACGACTCGCCGCTCGGCGCTTTGAGTCGCAGCTCTCCGTCAGAAGTAATTTCGTACGTTAGTGCTGTCCCGAAAGAGGATGCTTGACGCCACACACGAGGAATCAAGACATCGTCGTGGTCTCGTAGTCGAAGCTTCTCTTGGCTGAAATGAAGTCCGCCAAACCAAACCGTCGAACCGACGCGAATCATCATGGTGGGCGTCTGGTTGACGACGCCCGACTTGATTAAGGTCGATTCCCCGGGGTTGGCACGATAGCCATCATGTTCTTCTATGACCGCCACACCGCAACTAGTGCTATTCAGAATGTAAACGCGGTCGCCGGTATATCGACTGCCGATAGTGATGAGTATGGCCGGTACCGCAAGTACAAAAAGCAGAAGTGCCACAATGCGGGCAAAGCGAACAATGATGTGCATTCACGTCCTGACAAATATGCAATTCGGCAAACCTTAGCTGGCTAACTGAACCTTCCCTATCCCTAGAATGGGCAGTCAATATCCGCAATGCTGGGTGGCAGCCTGACTGAGCCGCTTTTGGCCGGAAGTCGCTGGCCGGGACACCATCTGTCGAAGGCGGCTGCCTCGGTGGGCTTAAGACGTTTGACCGTCATTGGCCGGAAGGGTTGGCCGATGCCCGCCCGCCAACCGCTCCAAGATTTGGGCGTAGATTTCTCCGGGAGGAAGGTTTGCCTCCCCTATCAACATCATGTAGCGATTTCCAAAAGTGAATCGCCTCGTCAAATTCAACCGAACAACGGGCTGACCGAACGCACCGGCCTGCCCAATCGCCGCGCGAGCGGGAGCAAGGTCCACCAGCTCCGCGCTTTGCACCATAGCCCACGGTATCTCGGACAACTGCCGTGAGAAGCCAAAACGTGGCACCAAGATTTCATCGTCGCGAATGATGCAAGCTGGAAGTCCATTTACCAGCCTGACAGCCGCCCCCACAACAAAGAAGCACAACAGGATGCCGAACATGCAGGCCGACACGCGGACAATGAATGGCAGGGAATGGACGAAAAACACGAGGATGAACATCGCTCCCATCGCCGCGCTTCCCATGGACAGCTTGGCCCAAGCCCATTTCGACCTTCGGACTACGATTTCCTTCGTCATGTGCCCTCGCGCAACCGGTCCATTTGTCGGAGACTTGCGTTAGATTGCCGAACATCCGCCACTGGCCGGAACCGGCCACCGGCAGTCGGCCGCAGCTGACCCAACGCTGTCACTGAGGCCTTTGCCGCGTCGCAGTGGTAATCGCGTCCTCAAATACGTCTACCGCGACCACCTGGCCGGTGTACGCATTCACCTTTGCTTGGGTCAGTACGATCGCGTCCTGGGGTCGTTGGCGGGCAAGGTAAAGCTCGAAGACAACAACATCGCCCTCCCAAAACGTCCCGAGTGTGAGGTTTTCGGGGCGCGGGAATGGCGGGAACGCCTTTAGACGCTCGCGCGTTGCAGTTCTAGCAATTTCCTGCAGTTCACCAAGCGGAACCCTTTTAGGCCAAGTCATTGCATCTCCCTGCTCGGACGGCGGCTTCTGGCCGAAAGCTGCCAGACGGATTGCCTAACGGTCACGCGATATTCCGCAACAACTCAACCATCGAATTTCCCGACCCGCCCAATGCATGGTATCAACTCAGTTAGCAGCCTACTGAGTAGATGGTCCCGGGCTTCCTCGGGGAAATCTTTTGCGCTACGGAATGAGACGGACATGAGCATCGGCTGTTCTCCAGTCCAACACTGAATGTTGACACCGTCAGGATTCCGTCCCGATACATACGTACCTTGCGCATCGCTATCTCCTTGACGCCAAGAGAATTCTGGCAAACCGTCCGAAAGAATTGCGAACACGGCTCCATTGACCAAAGTGGAATCAATATCAATCGATAGAAAATCTTTCATCTTGGTAGCTGGAAGACCCTGCGGTTGGACTTTGCTTGTACTGGAACGTCTGTTCCTGGCCGGCCAAAAAACATAGGTCGCTGCCGTCAGCGACCGGGGAGATCTGCCGCGGGGATGGCTCCTTGAGTCTAAACTTCGCACAGACCGCAGCTGAACGCCGTCGCCCTAACCTACTGCACCAACACCGGATGGCTACGCTAGTGCTTTTCCTGCACACCGATAGCCGGTTTCGCGAGCCATCGTTAGCAGAATTTGCGAGCCTTAACAGGTGCACAAGAAGATCAGGAGGGATCGATGGAGGAGGCAAAACGACGGAGCTCGCGCGAAGAACGCGCCGCGGCGGCTAAGCGACGCGACGGAACCCGCAAGACTCGGCCGGCAGCGCAAGCGGGCATCGCGCCAGACAACAGGTTCAGCGCGCGTTCGCGTGATGGAACTCGACAAGATCCGCCGCCTGCCATTTGTGAGGTGGTGCGGTCCGTCGACCCCGCAAGTACGACCCGCACGCGCTCTACCAGCTTGCACGCTTGAACAAACCGAGTTGATCGACCCGGAATAGTCGGGCCGGCCGCTGGTTGCCCAACTGGTAGTCGTCCGTGGCAATGAGTACACCTGCCTCATCAACCGCTTCGCCGGGTTGCACGTCGCCAACCTTGATCCCCAGCCGGGAACGGAACGTCGCTCGAGTTACTGTTTCACCGAACACCGCCTCGTAGGTATGCTGCAGCTGCGTCAGCGTAAATTTCTCGGGCAGCAGCCAGCATGGCAGCGTCGAATAGCTCGACTTGTTTCGCACCCGCTGCACGGCGGCGCGAATCTGATCTGAGTGGTCGAAGGCCAGATCTGGAAGGCGGTCCGCCGGGTAAAACTGGAACACGCGAGACTCATCACCAACCAGGTCATCCAATGGTACGAGCGCAACATAGCTGATCGCTACCGACCACCCACGTGGGTCTCGGCGTGGGCCAGCAAACGTCTGAAGCTGTTCGATATAGCGGGGTTCCAGCTTTGTCTTTTCGCGAAGCATGCGGCGCACCGCGTCCTCGAGTGAGCTGTCCTCGTCCGTATGGATGTAACCGCCCGGCAACGCTAGCACCCCGCGGTACGGTTCATTCTTACGCTCGTGCAGCGCCACCATCAGCCCTCCCTCCGACAGTGTCAGCAGCACCACATCGACGCTCACGTCCGGCTTCTTGTAATCCGTTTTCATGCCGATCTCCTTGGCTCAGTCGACGTGAAAAAATTTTAGCAAACATAGTTGTATAAATCCACTATGTAGACTTATACTCCATCCCAAGTTAGTCGGATGTGACAACTATGTGGAGGGAATGATGTTGAACGTGACCGCTGTGACCGTGACGCAGCGCTACCCTGAGTCGCCGTGGAAAGCCCGCAATCCGGTCGAAGTGAAGGTCCTGAAGTTCCCGGGCGGCGAGATGCACGTCACGCTTCAAACGGGCGTGCCGGCCCATGAACTCGAAATCAAGGCGCATCTGTCGAATGCCGATGCCATCATGACCCTGCTGATGGCCACCGACGCGCTGCGCCGGGCATACCTGGATACGCCGATCGCTCTGCACCTCCCGTACGTGCCGTACGCGCGCCAAGATCGTGTGGCCAATCCGGGCGAGGCGCTCAGCGCCAAGGTGTTTTGCGACCTGATCAACGCTCAGAACTACTGTCGTGTCGTCATCGAGGACCCACACAGTGACGTCACGCCTGCCCTGCTCAACCGTGTCGTGATCGATGACCCGCTGCCGGCGCTGGGCCGTGTTGTCGAATCCATCCGCGGCAAAAACAGCAGTCTGGCGCTGGTCGCGCCTGACGCTGGCGCTCGCAAGCGCGTCCTGAAGTTGGCCTCACAACTTAATCTGCCCGTCGTGTTTGCGGACAAGGTCCGCGACACCCACACGGGCGCAATTACGGGCACCGAGATTCAAGACAAGCTGCCCGACTGCGCGCTGTTGGTTGTCGACGACATCTGCGACGGCGGCCGCACCTTCACTGAGCTTGCGCAGGCTGTGGATGCAAAGCAGGCAGACCGCTCGGCGCGCAACCCGCTGTACCTCTACGTCACGCACGGCATCTTCAGTAAAGGCCTCGACGCACTGCTGGAAAGCTATGCAGGCGTTTTCACCCGCAATAACTGGACCGGCGACTCGCGCGCCATCCAGGTCTGATCCAATACGAGCTCTCGCCCACCGGAGAACAACCATGAACGGACTGATTCCCTTCAATCTCGCCGACTTCTACAAGACCGGTCACCCCTCGATGTATCCCGCGGCCACGACCAAGCTCGTCGCGAACTTCACCCCACGCTCGGCGAAGTACGCGCCGGTTCTGGAGCAGTTCTTCGACAACAAGGTGGTCTGGTTTGGCCTCCAGGGCTTCATCAAGGAGTTCTTCCTCGGGGTGTTCCAGCGCGAGTTCTTCGATGCGCCCAAGGCTGTGGCGGTTCGCAAGTACAAGCGCCGCATGGACACCGCGCTCGGCCAGGACGCGGTACCGGTCGACCGCCTCGAGGCGCTGCACGACCTCGGTTACCTGCCGCTGGAGCTGCGCGCCCTGCCGGAGGGTGTACGCGTGAACATCAAGGTACCGCCGGTGCTCTTCGTCAACACGCACCCCGCGTTCCCGTGGGTCTCGACATACTTCGAGACGCTGTTCAGCACCGAGATCTGGAAGCCGTCGACGGTGGCCACCATTGCCTTCGAATTCCGCAAGCTGCTGAGCTACTTCGCCGGGCTGACCGGAGCACCGGAGGAGTTCGTCGACTGGCAAGGCCACGACTTCTCAATGCGTGGGATGAGCGGCGTGCACGACGCGATGCGCTGCGGCGTCGGCCACTTGCTCTCTTTCACGGGCACTGACACGATCCCGGCGATCGACTACGCCGAGGACTACTATGGTGCCGACGCGGACAAGGAGCTGGTCGGCGGTTCGATCCCGGCATCCGAGCACAGCGTCATGACGCTGCGCATTCTGGCGACACTCAAGCGCCTGCAGCGCGATCCGGCGAATGTTGGGCTGGACGAGAAGGCGCTGCGCCGGCTGGCCGAACTCGAGATCATCCGCGAGTTCGTCACGCAGGACTACCCGGCCGGCATGGTCTCCCTGGTGAGCGATTCGTTCGACTACTGGAACGTCATCACGGTCATTGCGAAGGAGCTGAAGACAGAGATCCTGGCCCGCAAACCGAATGCGCTTGGCCAGAGCCGCGTAGTGTTTCGTCCGGATTCCGGCGATCCGGTGCGAATCCTGGCCGGCTACCGTGACAGCGAACTCATGCGCGGCAGCAACGGTGTGTTCCAGAAGATCGACGACAAGTACATCGTGGCGGCTAACGGCCTGCACATCACGGAAGCCGAGCGCAAGGGCTCCGTCGAGTGCCTCTGGGACATCTACGGCGGGGCGCTGACGAACAAGGGCTACAAGATGCTCAACGACAAGGTCGGCTTGATTTATGGTGACTCGATCTCCCTGAAGCGCGCCTGGGACATCCTGAGCCGACTTGCCGAGAAGGGGTTCGCATCGAGCAACGTGGTTTTCGGCATCGGCTCGTACACCTACAACATGCTCTCGCGCGATACGTTCGGCTGGGCCATGAAGGCGATCTATGCTGAAGTCGGCGACGAACAGGTCGACATCTACAAGGATCCAGCCACAGACGACGGAACGAAGAAGTCGGCTCGCGGCCTGCTGCGCGTCGAGAAGGAAGGCGAGGACTACGTCTTGTATGAGCAGCAGACTCTCGAGCAGTTCTCCAGCGGCGAGTTGACCCCCGTCTTCCGGGATGGCAAGTTGCTGGTGACGACAACGCTGGCCGAGATTCGCGAGCGCCTCAAGGCCTCGTGGAGCTGCACGGAACAGGCCAGCCTGGCAGCGTGATCAGGTATTGGCAGGTGCCTTCGGGGTGGGCGCCGGCTTACCTATACAGGGAAGCCCAATCGGTTTACGCGGTTGGCATCAACCGCATAAATCGGATCCCCAAATCGCTCACGCATCTCTCTGTCCTTCTGCCGCCTTATTGGCCGCTTATCCCTACCGTGGTTCTGCCGTCGGGGTTCGTTTCCCTCACTTCCGTGTCCAAGAACGAAATAACCGCTAGTCGGATCGACTATCCGTCGACACCCACTGCATTAACCCGCAAACAGCTGTTGAAACAGTTCGTTGATGCGGTCCAGCTCCGAAGGCTCGTAGTTATTGCACATGCGCACCTCGCGGTCATGCGGTGACCGCCATCATAGAGCACTAGCGGTAAACTTTTTTATTACGCTTCTTCGTGCTGTTGCGATGCCGCCGCTTCTCCTTGATGTGATGCAGCGACGGCAAGTTCTCGTGCACGTAGCACTCGTCGCGCAACACTTCCGCCAGCTCGCCCAGCACATAGTCGAACCCGCCGGGGATCAGTTGATCCTGCATCCGGTGCGCGCGCACGACCGCGCCGGCGGTCTTGATGACGGTGTGCAAGCAGTAGATCTCCCATACCAGGCGACGCATGGGGCGCGTCGGGCTCTCCTGGTAGAGGGCGCGAATCTCCGCTTGGGTGAGCGCGGGATAGTTCTTCCGTTCCGGATTCTTCATGGCAGGCACCGCTACACAACAACCCCGCACCCACCCCACCCCAGCGAAACGGAAAATTCAGCGAGCGCGGCAACGGTAGGGCCGCGGCTGGTGGGCGCCGCAGCCCATTACCTCAGTACCCGAAAACATCGGGCGACCGCACCCCCAACCCACCCCGCCGTTCAATCGCACAGCTCGGCTTCGGCCAGCTCCGGCGTCTCGACCTCGATAGCGGAAAACGCAGGGGCCAGGATCGCGTGGCGGGCCTTGGCATCCCAAAGCGACTCAAAGGGCCCATGAATGATGGCTTCGCGCGACAGCATGTAGCCTGGCTGGCCCAGCACGTACAGCAAGGCAATGGCCCACCCGCTCGGGTGCTGCCAACCGTAGGGCGAAACCTGCGTCCAGTGATCCATGGCCACCTCCTTGTCGACCGTGGGCTGGCCGAGCGTGTGGCGCATTTCAACTGCGTCCGGTGCGGCCAGGGTTGGAGGTATAGTACTGTATGAATGTACAGGTGTGTCAATACTTGTGGCGAGTCCAGTGGCGGGCCGTATTACGAGTGGGACTCGCAGAGGTCGCGCAAGTCGGCTTCAGTGGACGCCGCGTAACGTTAGCCGCCATTCGCCCCCCCTCCCCCGCTTGAATCGGGGCTCCGGAGGCAGTACCCCTGATCTCGATTTGCAGCGAGTAGAGAGGCCCATGTGGCTGAGACCCCAGCATCAAGCGCGTACTGTGCGACCGACGCGGACGAGAGCATTGCTGCATAGCAAATCACATGGTGATTGCACAGGTAATCATCGTGCACAGTCAGTGCAGTGTCGATATCGAGGGCGCCATCTCTCGACGTCAGAGTTAGTACAGAAGGGAGGGGAGCGAAGGCGTCTTGTGGCGGTAGTGTCGGAACCGCATCGGCATCGTAGTTGATGACGACGTACCGCCCCTGCTGTTGCTGGAAGGTCGAGTCAAATGCATCCGCGAACGCTTGGTCGCCCACTCTGGGCGATGCAAAGAACGAAGCGACGACCTGACATTTTGAAAGCCTGGGTGTGAGGTCAAAGGCCAAGTATGTGGCAATGGCTGCCCCGAGACTATGACCCGCCACAACAACGCTGTTGTTCCCAATCGCCGCCACAAGCGCGTCGATCAATGACTGGCCGCCACCTACTGGGGGATTGGCGGATACAGGAACGAACTGCATCGAACTGTATACGCTCCAGAACCCCTGCTCGACCATGCACTTTGGATTGGCAGGATGAGGAACGAGGGAGGTTTCAGCATTGATGCACCACTCCCTTAGGCATGCTGTACCTCGAATGGCGATCACGTACGCACCATCAAAGTCTCGGATTAAAGCGCCGTAGCATGCCTTCGCTTGCGGGAAGATCATTGAACCGACCTCATTGATCACGGCGTCACGAGCCACGAGGTAGCCGATTACCTGTCCCTCGGTTTGGAGCCTATCCAATAGGGATCCGTTCAAAGCCGGCGGTCTCAAATTGGCAGGACTATTTGCGTATGCGTTATAGACGTCCGCCACAAGTAACCCATACTCTGCCGTCACGTTGGCACTTAGTCCAATCTTTGCCCTCAAATAGGAATCGCAGGGGGTTGGCATTTTAATTCTCCTAGTTCGAAAAAACGGCTTAACTTTTGGAGAAACTGCTGATTGCTGCCTTGATCTGGTTAGCACCGTATGGAGCAAACATTACCGTTCCCGCCAGCAAATATTTGGCTAGGCTGATCGTCTCATTATCGAAATTTGTTCCCGTCGTATCGCAACCGAGAACAAAGAATCGGACCATGACGAGCGCGCCCATGCCGAGGAACATGATCATGATGATGATCAAGCCGATGAAGGCAATCAAACGGCTAGCGCTCCCAGCCAGGACGACCGCCAAATCGGGATCAGAGGGCCCCTGCACTGGTGGGGCCGCGCCAACTGGCGGAGCTTGCGGCGAGATTTTCGCCTTTTCGGATAAGGCGTCCGTTAAGGACCAGTTTCCGGAGTCCACAAGCCTTTTCCACACCGCACGGATGACGAGCCAAGCGATGACGTACGTTGCAATGATTACTACGAGCGGAATCCAACTTGGCAGCCCGGATTCGCCCCCCCCCCCACAACGGAGCCGCCGCGCTAGCCTCGACGGTGTAAACACTTAAGCCGAATACCAATGACAGTTGGCCTGAGCATGTCACCCTCATAATCCCCTCCCCTCAGAAAATAAAGCGAGTGTGTGCGCTTTATTTGGGAGGATTCTGGTCGTTCCGATATCAAGCGGCATCTGTATAACAAGTGCACCGCCTTGCCTCCCGTTTGAAACCATAGTAGGTCGCAAATCGGAAATACAGCCCCCCACTAAAGCAGGGGAATTCGGAAACGCTTAATCAGTGCAGAAAACGTGGCGGGATACCAGCGAGAACTGTTAATGGCACTGAAGGTGAATCGTTTGCGGGGCATACATTTCTACGACAGCTTGAGAAAAGCGGCCGACATATTCCCGCTCTGCACAAAACCAACCACACCAAAATGCGACTTGGACGCTTCGCGTTGCCGGCATCCTGGTGGATACCCAAGCCTTCCAAAAATCGGCGCTGATTGGGGATGCTGGGCATGCTTAGTGACCGCGCCTTCCAAACGGTCGTCGATCCGTACCACACGATCGGCAGGTGATCATGGTCGCGGACGGCCGTACCGTTCACTCTGGTACCGTGCATCCGAATTGGCAGCGATGTGCCTGACTGCCCGATGCTGTCCGTCCCAGGGCCCGGCCACGCCCCCGCCAACACACAACAACAGAGCGCACGATTTAGCGCGAGCCCTTCAGCGCTGCGCGATGCTCCTTGTAGTGCTCCGCGATATTGCTTCGGGAGAGACACTGCGCCACCGTGTCGGGCGCGGCACCGAAGTGCAACTGCAACGCATCCTCCGCATCGGCCCGATGAAACCCCACCGGCGCGGCCGACACATCCGCACCGTCGGCGGTGCGTAGACTGATCCAAACTGCACCGTCTTCGTCCGCACCTCGCGCAAGGGGCAGTGCACGCTCATCGGCGTGCGCCTGCGCCAGCATCTGCCGCGCCTTTACCTCGAAGACCGGAGCGTCCATCACCTGCAGCAACTCGCCGTCAATGGCGACCTTGGCAACCAGCTTGAACATGGCGGGCTCCTCGCAGTCGTCAGAAGCCCAGACAGGCTTTGATTTCGATCGCCTTGAGTTCCTTGCCGAACTCGATGCCCTTCGCATAGGTGCGATTGGCAAATTCAATTGCGGTCTTGAGTTGCGCATCCGTCCAGGTATCGGGAACGCTCAACAGCAGCTTGCCCTCTTCGTTCCGTAGCTCGGCCCGGGCGTTTTCGCGTTCGACGGTACAGTCTTCAATGTGACAGAACTTGTGCATGGCGACGATCCGATCATGATTGAACATGATGGAATCGTATATCACATAAGATTCAAATGCAACATCTATGATGCATTTGATTTCGCAAGCAGGGCAAGCCCACGGTAGGCGTCCGCCTCTTTTGGCGGCACCGGTTGCCCGGTCTTCTCATAGCGGCCGATCTGCACGCGCGTGAGGCCCCATCGGGCGGCAAGCTCCGCCTGTGTCAGCCTGGCCTTCTTGCGCAGCGCCTGCGCATCTTCACCGTACAGCGTGTCTTCCACTGTCATCGTTTTTCGAGCAAAGGAAACACCCATGTTACATGAAGGCAATCGTGCCCCAGTGCCCGCAAGGTCGTCGCGCCGGCACACCAGTCCTGCTTGGCGGACTTTCCTCGCGGAACTGCGCGATTCAAGGCAGCGCTACAGCCTCACGAAGCTCGATCACTTGTAGTCCCCATTGCTGTTCGTGATTCTCGGATGCTGTTGTGGTCGAGGATAGACACGCAGCTTCGTTCCACTGCTGCACGTAATCACGTAGTAGCCGTCTTTCAATGGCAGATCCTGCTTGGTGACTTCCTCGCAATCCCAGCCATAGGTGTTCAATGCATGCCACGCAAGGTCCGCCTTGGTTAGGCCTTCACTAGTTGTCGCCAGACGAATGTCTTGCTCGTATCGCGACTGAACCGCCTTTGTCGGCTCCGCGCCAATGCAAAGGACGGGAGTCAATAGGGCGCCCAACACCCACCAGCGTGCGTGGACGGCTATCGCTTTCTTCATTTTCATCGTTTCCAAAGTAACTCGTTTGCCGCCTCTCCGCACGGCTTGCCCGGCACAGCTACTTTCAAGAAAGAGCTCATGTGCGTGCAACGGACCTCCGTCTATTCACCCGCAGTGCCCTGGCCATCCCGCTCACCACGCGACTTCAACGTGACCCACAACCCGGACCCGCCTTCCTGTTTCAAGGTGAGTTCGGGATAAGCGCGAATCATGTCGGAGAGCGCTGCGTATCCGAAGGATTTGGAGGAGAAACTGGGATCTGTCCGCTTGAGGTATTGGCCAATTGCACCGAGGCCCACCCAACCGTCAGGAGTTTCGTTTCCAAGCAGCCCGACCGCGCTGATAACCGCTTTTGGCCGCTTCTTGGGCGTGCGCTTCTTGGCAGCCTCAGTGGACTTTGGTCTCCCATTGGCGGCCGAGTCATCATTCGCTTCCACTGGCAGCCACTCAAAGAAATGATCACTGGCGTTTCGGAGTGCGTCGGGGGTCTTCGCCTCGCCAACGATGCCGACTGTAGCGCCCCGTTCTCGGAGTTTGCGACACAGATACGCGAAATCTGAGTCACTGGTGACCAAACAGAAGGTATCCGCCCTTGCATCGAACATTGCTTCCATGGCGTCAAGCGCCAAGGCGAGGTCGGAAGTGTTCTTCCCGGGCGCGTACTGAAACTGAAGGCACGGGGTAAAAGCCAAGCGGACCAATGCCTCCTGCCATTTGTTCGCAAGGGTATGGTGGTTTCCATAGCCCCGCCGAATAACCAGGCGCCCGAACTGCGCCACCGCGCGCAGAGCGTATTCGAGAATCTCGGGCGTCGTATTGTCACAATCGACCAGGACCGCAACGCGCCCTTCCGCCGCTGGCTGCTGTTCCACCACTACGGGCTCCTTAAGTGTCTTACCTCGTCACGGCCAAAATCAAAAATAAGCCGGCATCTACCTTGGCTTCCGACGTCTAGTTGATTTCGTTCCGCCTTGCGTCGACTTCCAATGGGGCATCGTGGTAGCCAAACGTTGCGACCTGCTGCAGGTACAAAGGCAAGAAAGCGGCAATGGAGCCAGCCACCTCGTACTGATGAACATGTCGCAGCTCATGCGTCAGCAGCCGGCGCGTATCGTGTCCTTGAACGACGAATATCGCATGGCCGAGCGTTAGCCCAACCATACCCGGTCCCAGAAGGCCGGTATCAAGTGCAATGGTCCGCAACGTTGGATCGTCCGGCAATGGCAAACTCGGCACGATTGCGATCCGAACCCTTTCAGGGTGCACTACGCCGACCGCGCGTGCATCGGCAATTCCCAGTTGCGACAAAGTGGTGCCGGCCGCGAGCACCTTCTGTGATTGCGATTCCGCCCACGCGATCGCGGCAGGGAGGATTGCGGGGAGCACGTTTGCGAGATCACTCATGTTCCTCTCCTTCTTACACCGCAGAATGCGCGGCAATCCCTTGAGCCTCTAGCTGCTGAAATGCCATGGTCAATGCCTCCTTCAACGAAACCTCGGCTGGTGAGCGAAAGACTTGCGCTATCGACGTTGTGACTTCCATGGAAAACGTCTCCAGCTGTCATTGTTTTCCGTCTACTTGATGAGGTTCGCCACCGCCTGGGCTAGCGCTGCAGCTGCAGCCATCCCAGCCGCCCAACGATTCCATTTCGCTTGAGCGCGCGCCGTTGCGTAGAAATCATTTCCGTCGTCGACCACGTGCCCATCCCAATAGGTGCCATCCTCACGTGTGGACCGGACCCTGACCGTAGACGAGCGGGTCCATAGCAAAGCGGACATCACGCCTAGCGCCACTGACGCGTAGTTCATAAGCTCGGCGAGCGATGGAGCGGACATGTCCCTTTTTCAGCTGCTAGGTGTGGTCAGTTAGTCGGACGACTCACGGTTGCTGCCAGCAGCAGCAACAATCAGGCGTCAGGCGCTTTTTGTGCCGAAGTGGTCGGCTATTCCCTACTTGATCCGGAAAATGGCATCCATGACATCGTCTAGCGGCTTCTCGCCACGCGCATCACGCGTAGCGTAATGCGCCGTGAAGCTTACTTGCTGTCCGGACCGCTGAAAGAAGAATCTCTGAGGGACCGGATTGCCATCGGTAGGGTTAGGTGCTTCGGCACAAAGTTCGACGCCGTCCAGTACCACGGTTGCACCAGACTTCAGACATATTTGATACGAACCTAACGGCCCAACGACTTTGATTTCCGGGACATCACTCATCTCAACCCCCATTTTTCAACTAGCCCGGCGTCCGGCCGGTACGGTGCGCTCAAGCGTCAAATGGTTTTCCGCCCTTCCTTCTTTCTATTTGCTGCAGCAAGTCAAACGCGACGAACTTCGACTGGAGCACTTAAATTGGAGGCGCGCTCCGTCGCACGCATATCCGGCTATGCCTCGACCAGCCCGTACCCGAAATCAGTACTGCTTTATATCAGCGCCGCTCGGTCAGCTTTTCTGAATGGTATAGGCTGACGAGCACGCTCAGCCATTGAAGAGATGGATTAACTCAAGCTAGGTAATTTACCCCCCCTTGAAAACTTGCCTTAGCCATCGCTTGTGGCAGTTCTTGCTTCCTGCCCTCCAGAAAAGGGGCGAGCTGCTCCAGCTCCGCATACCGAGCGCAGAAGCTGAACCGTCTTGAACGTGCCGTTGCACCAGCCGTTGGCCGGCGTCGCGAACCTTCCAGCGTCTCGTCTACGCGCGAGCGAAACCACGACGCCGTTTCTCCACCCCTCGCTTACACCAACTTTTGGAAATTGAAGCCCAAACCGCCAAACAAGGGCCGCCAAGAGCAGTCACGTCATTTAGGCCCGCTGAATCGAGTCGACCTTTACGGCCTCGCATTCATCGGGGAAAACATCGGACAGGAAGCGCGGCCGATACCGTGGGCGTCGAAAGCGATGATCGTTGTACGCAACGAAGCAGCGTGAGAGATCATGTGCAATCACAAACCGACGGCTGTGAGCTAGCGCCATCAGGTTGATTACCTTCATCGCGTTCGGGTATGCGATGTCAACATTCGAGTCGCCGAGCAAGGCCAGCGTCGGGGTCAGGGGGATGTAAAGGCTCGCAGGTGTATCCGGGACGAGAAATTCGCCAGCGCCAGGGCTTGGCCGACACAGACGCCAGGTCAATTTTCCACGGCTCCTCATAGCCATCATGATCCCGGCTTGGATATGAAGCCCCGTGGCCTGGCGACTCGGTAGGAAGTTCTCTTCGTCGATGTAAGACGTATGGTGCGCCTCCAGGCGTTCCTTCAGGTCCTTTGTCAGATCTCTCTCACCAAGTTCCCCGGGGAACTTGAGACTGGGCACAGGATTATCGGCATATTGCGCTCGCCCTTCCCACAGTGCGTGGAATTGGGTGACCAGCCAGTGATTCATCTCCAACCATCGTGTGTCACCTTGAATTAGCCGTTCCGCGAGCGACTGAAAATCGCCCTCAATGCGCGCGCCGAAGCCGCCTTCGGCCCTTTGGTCCCAGACATGGTTCGCGCAAAACAGCATATTTCTTGCATCGATGTTTGCGATACGTTTGCCTGAGGCGAGACGTATGGCAGTAATCCCCGCCGTGGCGTGTCGAAACCGCTCGATGCTCGCCCGCGGGAAAATATGCTGGTGGCGTGTCAGCTTGTGCGGGTTCTTCGGCTGAACAGGCTCTGGCTTGTGCTTGGAATATTCCATTCTTCGACGATGACGTTGTTTTCTGCCGAAGGACGTGCGCTACGTTGCCCTGACCGCAGCTCTTTATCCGACGAACAGTTTGGCTACCTCGCGCTGTCGCCGGCGGGCTCCCGCCTTGCTGTAAATCGCCGTGGTCGCCGGCGAAGCGTGACCCAGATAGCTTTGCACAACATCGAGCGGCACGCCGGTTTCGGTCGCTGTGGTGCCGAATGCGTGACGAAACGCGTGCGGATGCAGGAAGAAGCGGTGCTGGGCCAGTTCGGGATCGTGGTCCGCCAACCATGCTCGGAACGCCTTGCCGGCTTGATCGACCACGTGGCGCAGGCCGCGGTCGCTGTATCCCGCTCGCCCCTGCTCGGCCTTGGCCCGGGCGCGCGGGCTGGTGCCGACGCGCACGGGCGCCAGCAGTGGCCCCGCCGTGTCGCTCGCGGTATGACCTGCCGCTTGGCAGTCGTACCAGTGCGCCTGCAGTGCGAGATAGGAGCGCCGGCTGATCGGCACCAGGCGCTCCTTGGTGCCTTTGCCCACAATGCGCAGCTCGCCCCATAGTGGCCCGTCACCGTGCGCCGGCCGCAATTCGTTGCGCTCGGCGCTGGCCACCTCGAAGACGCGCATGCCGGAATCGTGCAGCAGGAGCAACGCCGCGCGCACGGTGCGCCAGTAGGCATCGGTCGCCGCCTGTTCGTCCAACCACGGCAACATCGCCCGCCACACCGGGTCCGGCACGGCGCGCTCGACGTCAATTGCGGGTGCCGCCACGCGCAGCGCCGGCATGCCCTCCCAGGGATTGCTGTCGAGATAACGGCGGCCGACCAGCCATTCGCACAGCGCAGAGAGCACCTGTTCCGCATACGCGCGGCTGCGTGGCGAGAGTGCCCCCTGAAACGGACGCCAACCCGGAAGCGCACGCGCCACGCGCGGCCCGCTCCAGCGCGGCCCAAAATCCGCCTGCGTCAGGAATATTCGATACGCGAGGCAATCCCCGGTGGCCAGATCGCTGAAGGCCTTGCCGCGCTCCAAGATCGCCCACGCCAGAAAGCGCTCAGCTTCTTTGCGGTAGGCACGCCAGGTGTGGCTGCCCTCGGGCCACAGCGACAGCCAGGTCTGAATGGCGGCGTAATCGTGCCCGGCCGTGATACGGCAGCGCGCATGCGCCGCCCGGTTGCTGCCATCACTGCCGTCCAGCCGTGCCGGCAGCCGCATGGCCTCGAGCGGCACCGCCCTGCCCTGTCCAGGCGTGAGCGGCGGCGCCAGCATCGGTACCGGCAGCGCCATCCCCGTGACGTGAGCGCCGAGCTTGCCTAGCGAGGTCTCCGCTGCCTGCAGCGTGCGGACGATGGCGTGCGCGGCCGTGGGTCCGACACGCGGCACGCGTCGCCACCAGGCACGACCGCGGTCGTTGGCCAAGCCCATCAGCTCGCCGAGTGTGGCGACACCGGCATCGGTCAGCCTCCGCGCGAGAGGCGCAGCGAACCACAAGCGCACGGCGTGGTTCGGGCGCGGTGCCGGCGAACCCAGCCGTTCGAGTTCGCGCAGAGCGGCCTGCAGTTCCTTGGACGCGTTTCGACTGCTGCTGGCCAGGATCGACGCGAGGGACTCGCGACCATGGCGCAGGGCCAATTGCGCCATCGCCTGGCGGATCTCGCGCAGCGCGCGCTGCGCTGCAACCTCGGTCCATTCAGCGTCCGGATCGGTCGACAACCAACGCTGTGCGATGGCCGCCGCCGGCAAGCCTTGCAACCAGCCGCGCAGCGCAGCGAATTGGCCACGAGTCAATGTTCCCGGTTGCAAGTGCCGCGTCATTGCAAGTCGAAGTCGAGCGCCTGCACGACCTGGTTGAACGCGTGCCGAGGCCGGATTTGGGGTACGACTTCGCCATATATGAAGTCGTAACCCCGTTGAAGCGCCTCCCGAGCGTCGTTCGATTCGCTGCCTCCAGCCATGACGAGCAGGCCCATCATCGACTCAAGGTATGAGCGCAACGTCTCCGTAGTGTGCTGTGGCGCCGAAACGCGCTCTCGCGCGTTCGAAAGCATGCGGGTTGCGTTTTCGTACGCCTTCGGCTCCTGGCTTCGGAACCCAGCGAACGTCTGCGGGTGTTTCAATTTCATGGCAGCCAGGTACGTCACCAAGCCAGGCCAACTACGCCCGGAGAGGAAGTAAAGCGAGCACATCCGTTCGATGTCCCGCAAGGACAAGTCGAAGACCAATGCCCAAACCGTCGCCGCAGTGGCGACCTTTTCGAAGTTGTCCTGATACTTGAACCGGCGCAGCACCGTGCCGACGAACTGCTTGATCGGATGTCCGATTTCGTCAATTTGCCAGGAACGCAGGCTCGGCAAAGTCAACGCTAGGTTTAGGAACTTGCTCAGGTAGGTGCTGGCATCCGTGTCGGCACCATAAACGCCCTTGATTGCCATCTCCAATTGTTGCCGGTTCATCACTAGGACGAAGACGAGATTGGGCACGTCGAAGAAGTGTTTGATGCGCTCGACCAGGCGTACCGCAAACGCGGGCCGGCAACGGTCGAGCTCGTCGACCAGGATCACGACTGGTTCGGCTTGCGTGGAGGCGAACTCCGCCAGCGCGTCGCGAAACGCCCGCAATGAGTGCTTGTCGCTCTCATGAGCCGCGAGCTTCTTCTCCACCCACACCTTGGCCACATCCGCGGCTTTCCCGGTGCCGGACTTGACCGCCTCCTTGGCGGCTTCGGAAAACTCGTCCACGAGATCGGTAGTGCCGAGTGCGCGGCCGGCCACGTTGATCGTCGCTTTGACGGCGACCGGCAGAATCGCGCTCATGACACTGCCGGCACGCTCGCGCAGCTTGTCCACCATGCTCTTGTTGGTGGCACATAGGCGCAGGATCTCGCCGGCCACCAACATGAACGGGTCTTCCACGTAGTCCTGCTGGAACGCGTCGATCATACCGACCGCGTGTCCATCCTTGCGCAGTTGGGCGGCCCAATGCTGGGTGAACCAGGTCTTGCCCTCGCCCCACGGGGCGTCAAGGGCGATGACGGCCCCGTCGCGCAGGCGCGCCAAATAGCCGGTCAACTGCTGCGCTAAGAGTTGACGCTTCAGCACGTCACCCTTGAACGGTTCCTCGATGACATCCCAGCGATCGCTGGGCAAGCTCAACGTGACGGAATTGGTTGTCATGCAGTCCCCTTGTAATCAAACAACGCGAGCGGCAGGGAGTCCCCTTGGCCATCTGCCGGAGCGCCACAGTTGCGCCGCCCTCAAAGATCGTGTCCTGGAGTCATCACGGCCTCCTCTTTGCCAAGAGAACCTCCAGCAGTGTGTTCCCGCGCTGCGATACGCCCTCCGCGTCGGCATAGAAGAACCGGTCGCTCTGCGCATAGATCTGGCTACCGGCGTGCGCGATGGTGAGAGAGTTGACCGCCGCCACGGCGCTGTCCCGCAGTTCAACCACCTCGGTGCGCCCCTCGAACCTGCCCAACAGTGCCAGTTGATGAGACAACGGGCACACCACGGACGTGTCGCGCAAGCCATAGCCCGGGCCATAGAAACCGCCTGCGAGAGCCGGTTCGTCCCAACGCAGTGTCACCGGGTGATCGGAAGTGACAAAGCCCCCTGATTGCGCCCCGGCCCGCAGCAGACACCAGCTGCGCTGATGCAGCAGCGGCACCAGCGTTTCGAGCATCTGCAGTTCTTGATGCACGTGCCGCGTCGTCGGCACCTCGACTTCATAGCGCTCCTGCTCGACGAACTCGCGCATCTCTGCATACGGCACGTCGCGGGCATCCAATTGGCCTGCGGCCCGGGCCTGACGCACTTGGCTGGCCCAACGCTCCGGGGTGGCTAGCGCCAGGTCCATCACGCGGCGCGCCACGTCCGCATGAAAACGACGCATCTGCTCACGTTGGCGCGGATTACGCACGGCCAATAGCCCGACCAGCTCCAGCGCCAAGTCCCGGTCGTCTTGACTGGCAAAGTCACCAGCTGCGTCCAGTCGCACCAACATCGGCGCCAGCTTCGCCTCAAATTCGGCGTAGCTCGTTTCGATGAGGTTCGGGTCGTAACCGGGCACCTCGATGCGGTTGAAGTCGCGCTGCGCGGCCACATTGCGCGGCGTGGTCATGTAGGCCCGCCGGCGGGCCGCGTCGACCACGAAGAGCTGGGCGTTCTTGCTGCGGCTGCGGGCGAAGCCCTTCAGGTAGCACTGCGGCACGTAGTGGTGATTGCGGGCACCTGCAGAAGCGCCCTGCGGCGGCGCGGCGACCGGCGGCGAGGTGGTCATGGGCGGTCCTCCCTCAACGTGCCCAATGGGCAAACCAGCGGGTCCAGCCGGCCGCGGCGAGTAGGCTCGCCAGCGCAATGGCGGCAACCACTTCGAACCAGAAGCGCCCGGGTTGCCCCTGACGCGAGATGCGGCGGCCGTCGCGGGCCAGGTAGCTGCCGCGCTGCCAGATCCGCACGCTGTGGATCAGCGTGAGTCCGGACAGCGGCCAGGACAGCGCGTCGAGAATGGCGAAGAACACGGCGCGGCCCTCCCCCGGGGCGATTTTGTGACGTGGATTTGGCAAATATAGCGTTTCCGGGCTCAAAACGCCATGCCGATAATAAGAGTTATCGGCAAGGATGAACTTTTGGGGGCACGTCTACATCTATTGCATTCGTTGCGTTTATTGCATTTGCAACTCCGCGCCAGTACAGTAAACCCACCAGCCGCCAGTGAGCGGACAGCCATACCGACCCAGGACAACACAATGACTACCGCGACTCCCGACCGCATCGACCTGCCGGCCGATGTGGCGCAATTGCTGGCTGACGCCAGTCGCCTGATGGGCGAGGCGCTGGACCGGCCCCATGCCGCCCGCGTCGCCCTAGTTGAAGAAGAAGAGGGGCGAGACATCGCCCGCATCGAGGTGCCGCCCGATACGCTGCGTCTGCTCTCGCGTGTGCTGGCCATGATGGCCAGTGAACAGGCCTTCCTGCTCTATCCCGCCCATACCGAACTGACCACCAAACAGGCCGCCGAGCTGCTCGGCGTGTCGCGCCCGTACCTGATCGCGCGCCTGGAGGCCGGCGAACTGGACTACCGCAAGGTCGGCCGCCATCGCCGTATCCGGATGGAAGACGTGCTGGCGTTTAAGAAAACCATGCGCCAGACGCGCCGGGCTGCCTTGGACGCCGTGGTAGAACACAGCGAATCGTTGGGCGGATACGACCTGTGATTGCCTTCGACCGGTTCACCGTCGTCCTCGATGCCTGCGTCCTGTTCCCGATGGTGGTACGAGACGTGCTCCTCACGCTGGCCGACCACGAGTTCTTCAACCCGAAATGGTCAGACCGGCTCCACGACGAATGGACCCGCAACCTAATCGCACTTCGTCAGGCGCAGAACCTGTCTGGTGATGTCCAGGCAAAGATCGAAGCGATCCGCGACAACATGGACCGGGCGTTCCCGGATGCGCTCGTTGAAGACGTCTTGCCCGAGACCACCGACTTGGAGCCGGTCGACCCAAAGGACCGCCACGTAGTGATGACCGCAATCGCTGCGCGCGCTGACGCCGTGGTGACGTTTAACCTGTGCGACTTCGCGGTGGAACACGTGTTGCAGACGCACGACATTGAAATCCTGCACCCCGATAACTTTGTGCTGGATCTCATTGACCTGCAGGAAAAGCGCGCAGTCGTGGCCTTCAAGGAAATGCGCTTGCGCAAGAGGAACCCGCCCTGGACGGTCGACGAGTTCATTGAGCGGATTGGACGCAGCGGGCTAGTCGGAACTGCAGCTTGGCTGGGGCGCGACGACGTGCGGCCGCTGCTCTAGAAGCCGTTTGGTTTTGACGTGTATGGCGCCCCCTTGCGCGCAGGGACCCCGTCGACTCCACAATGACACCTTTAGCGGCGCTGCGGTTTAAATGGGGCACAGCCTAGACCTCCTGCAACAAACGGCGTCGTGATCGTAAGCGAACTCGGCGTACGCCAGGATTAGGTACCGCTCGCTTCCAAGAGCCTCCCAGCAGGAGGCTCTTCTTTGTAGCGATCTCGATCGGCCTTGCTAAAAGCGGGGGTCGGCTGGACGCTCGCCGCTCCGTACCCGGGCGGCGGCTTTTTGCCGGCGTTTCACCCCGGCTCACTCTCTCTATCCAGGCCCTGTACCAGCGACGGGCTCGCCTCCTCAACAACGGACGCGAGCAAGTCTTGCACGACGACCTGTGCACAGAGCGGCCGCAACTCGCCCGCGTATCGCGTCGCCTCACCGGCGGTTCAGCACAACCGCTTAGTCTTCAGAGCACGGCAGACCGGAGCCTCTGCGTGGACGGGCTGCCGAAAACGAAAAACCGGCGTGATGCGCCGGCTTTTTCTTCCTCACATTGGGGGGACAGGCCACACCAATCTTGAGGGTTAGTTGTTGGCTCGGATCGTAGTTGGGCGAAGCAGAGATGTAAGCCCACCCCGTTGCGACCCCACGCCCAACTCCGTTCCACCGCGCGCGAACTGGAGTCCTACTCGGGACAGTCAACTCCAGAATGCATCCTCACCAGTGCGATAGGTTGCGTCAAGCGAGGAGTGCCGAGTGCCGAGGCGAGTCAAAAGCGGTGGGGGCCGGCACATGATGGGGTCGGCAGGTGCGGTAACCCGCTCCCCCGGAATGCCCCCAGGCGGCCGTGTTGGCGTAAGCCTGCGTACAACAATGCTGCCGAAGCCAGCAGTCTTTTGCTTACCCATGACAACAAGTCGTTGGCTTGCTTGCCCTCACTGCAACCGCCTGTGTGACCACTGCCTGGCGGCCACCACGACGCCACCTCCCCCTCGTCCTCCATGCAATCGTGGGGCTGCACCCGCTGTGGCACCGCACACTTGGTAACGGACCGGCGCAGCGATCAGGTCCTGCGTGATCGACTCGAAGCGTCGTACGGACAGCAGCGCCCGCGACTAGGAACGCACGAAACCGGCGGTGAACACCCCCGAATTCGAGAAGGAATACGGTAGGACAAAGAGCTACGTTGCCCGCCGCTTTTGCTCTATTGAGATCCGCCCCGCGAACAGTCTTCCAATACCCCCTTTGACGCAAGCGGATCCTGAGACAGAAGAGGTTGCAACCGACGACCTAACGTTCAGAAGGCTGGTCCCTAAAAGGGACCGGATTCACCGCACCCCATGACTCATCGTCCGAGGCGACTAGAGCCCACTTCTCCCATGAGCGCGGTAGAACGTTCGCATGCCGAGGTAATTGCATGCCGGTCACTATATCGGCAATAGTGGGAAGGACACCGCCGCCCCGTTTCTCAGAAGCTTCCTAGCGCTGGTGGCCTCTCGAGTCGCTCCGAAGGAAGGCTCCAAAAGGAACACTGAGAACCGAGTCCCTTTTAGGGACTGCTTGGAACGGGAGCTCCGCCAATCAATCACACGGCTCCCGATAACCGGTTCTCACAACGAAGTCCCTAAAAAGGACCGCGCCATTCCCCCCCAAAAAAAAGAGCCCCTAAGGGCTCTTCACTGCAGACATCTAGGTCATTCCTGTCCAGGGTTCTCGCTGAATAGCTCATTCATGAGCTGCCGAATCCGCACCTCTTGAGCGTCGGTCAGCATGGAACGCTTGATTTTCAGGGTCAGCGAGTTCACATCCTTCGTGAGACTTCCAGCCTGCTTCTTCCCGGAAAAGAATTTGTCGATGGTGCGCTCAGTCGCAATGGCAGGCGTTCCCTTACGAGTCGCAACTGCGATCACGGCAGGAGCGAGCTTCGTCTCCGCCATCTGGCCGGACGATACCGATGGCCAAAGTTCCTTCGCCGCTGCAAGTGCGGCCTCACCGTGCTTCTTCAACGCAGAGGCGAGTGCTTCCGCAGCATTTCCGCCTAGCAGACCTGGCTCAAGGTCCAAGTCCGCACGGATAAACTCAGGCAACCCCTCGAATGCCAAGAAGCGATGCAGCCCCTGCTTCGACAAACCAAGCGCCTCAGCTAGGCGTTTCCTGTTCGGAAACTCCCTCACCGACCGCTGAAGCGACAAGGAGATCTCGTAGTCGGCTAGGTCGTCGCGACCCATATTCTCGACGAGCGCCAGCACGGCCATATCCTCGTCACTGCACTCCGCCACGACCGCCTTGATGTTCTCCAGACCGAGGATCTTGTGGGCTCGCCAACGTCGCTCGCCAGCGACAATTTGGTACCCGGTCTCCACGCGCCGCACAACGATAGGCTGCATGAGCCCGACCTCGCGAATAGACTCTGCTAGCTCAGCCATCTTCGCTTCATTGAACTTTCGACGCGGCTGCCAGGGATTCGGACCAATCTCCAAAACCAAGAGCTCCGTAGCAGTCCCTTTCGCTTCAAGCTCTTGCACTCGGAGCTGTGCAACAGCAAGCGCGCCAGCAAGACCCGGTGCCGTCTGTGTGCGGTTATTCCGGGGCACTTCACCGTCTTTGATGTCCGAAGTCTTCCGAAGGCCGGCGGTCTTGTTCAGTAGGGATTCCCGCAGATTGTTGCTCATTGTTCGTTCCTCCACTTCTCGGCGTACGTCTCATCAATCCAGCGGCAGTAATCAACCAACGGCTGCCGAACACGCTGAAGGGACTTTGCCGCGCTATGGGAGCTGCTCACGTCAAACACGGTAGAAAACGCCAACGCGCCGGTACTCATTACTGAACTCGCCGGCACCTCGATGGAATGAAGCCACTTCTCATATGCTGACTCCGCCCATGCACGAACAACCGGCGCGGACGAGGTGCGTCCGTAGTCGACCTTGGACAACACTAGTGAAACGAAGTCGTACTTCTTGCCTTGTTCGTACTGAAGGAAGCTCTTGGACACGTCCGAGAACAATTTCCAGAATGACAGCGAGCTAATAAAGTCCAGGCTCTCAGGAACCATGGGCATGACCATAGCGTCGGCCGCCAACAGAGCATTGAGATTCATGTAGGAAAGCGACGGCGAAGTGTCCATCAGGATGTAGTCATATTTAGCGCGCAGCGGCTCGAGCCCATCGCGCAACACGGTCCAGAACTTGAAGCCTGGAGTGACTCGCTGCATGGCCGGTAGGTGAAACTCTGCCCCGATGAGCTCGGTATGGGCGGGGAGCACATCCAAGCCGTCCCAGTAGGTGGATTGGATTTTTGACTCCAATCCACCTGGCATCTTTTGGTCGTAGATAAATGGCAGCACCGTGTCGTCAGACGTGACATCCTTCTCGGCATACAACCCACACAGCTCCGAGAGCGACGCCTGCGGATCCAAGTCCACTACAAGTACCTTTCGTCCACGAAGTGTCAACCCCTGTGCGATGCACATGGTTGTAGTGGTTTTGGCAGACCCCCCCTTGAGCTGGGCGGTAATCAAGATCTTGCCCTTGCCATCGCCAGTTCCAGAAGCCAGAGGTGTTTGGTAGATGTCACTGACCTTCTGGACCCACGTACGTGCTTCAGCTAGCGTGAACGTACGGGTCCTACCGGTGCCGGCAGCAGTCCCAGCGGGCAGCTCACCATCTCCTTTCGTCGCCAGATACTGGACTTGCGAATGCGAGATGTTGCACATGTCGGCAATCTCGCCTGTTTTGAAGATCGGTGGGGTCTTCCGCGGTCGTGGTGCGAGAATCGTTTCGCGCAGCTCGTCGGTAAAAATCGTGACCTTGTCTGCAAACTGGCTAATCTGCTCCAGCGTAACAGTCCGGTCGATCGCCGGAAGTTGGCTTGTTTTTACCATTCTGAGGTTTTCCAGAAAAATTCGACAAACCTCAGAATATAGCAAAATACAGAAAGCGTCTTTAGTGAACGGAAGATTCTCTTGAACAACCCGACACTTTTCGACGCTTTCGTTGCAGGAACGCTTCGCCACCGGACAGTTCAACGAGTTGCAATTCGAGTTGTTCGACCCTCGACAGAATCCCTGATTCCGTCCTCAAGGTGAGGTCCGATGTGCTGGTTTACACGGAAGTGCATTTTGGCCACGCACATGCGGTGCACGACCTGCGGTTCACATGCCGAAATCTCAGGCCCAGACGGTGGCGGAACGAACATCTGATCCTCCACTCATTGAATTCAGCACAATGAGTCTCACCGGTGAACTCAACGCCGGCCTCATCCGCACAATGAACCTCACCCAAAGTGAAGGGATATGGGCACGTTTTGCGCACAGCTATGACTTCATTCCACACGTACGCACAATGCACCTCACCATGAAGGTCGCCGAGACCTTACCTTCGCGTTACCAATCAAACTTCTTAGAAGCTTAAGGTTTGTTGGTTTTCTTTTTCAAAACAACCGACCAACCAACCAACAGTAGAACTCAATACTCATTAAATTCAAGGGTTTAGGCACGGAAAGGTGAGATCTGTTGTGCTAGAGGTGAGGTTTAGTGTGATTGCAGGTGAGGGTAGCTGTGCGGACAAGGTGAGGCTTCGGACTACGCCAAGGTGAACCTGCGTGTGCACGATGAATTCGGATACCCGGGGGGTGAGGTAGGTTGTGCGCGCCCCTGTGGATAACCCATAGACCCACATTCAGTAAGGCTTCCCGGGCATCGAACCGCATTTGTTGGTGAGGTAGGTTGTGCAGAGTAAGGTGAGGTAGGTTGTGCAGCTGTCCCTTGGACGCTACGGTGAGGTTCTATGTGTTGACTGCTCACCACCGCGTGCTACAGTCCACGGAACAGAAAAAGGGCAGACCTAGCAATGGCAGCGGACATCCCGGCAGACGGCACCGTCAAAGCGACATCACGGCAGATGGCGCTCGCACTATTCGAGGACATGTTCGATACCGGCGTGCCTATCAATGAAGCCAACCGGGAAATTGGCTACCAGCGCAACAACCTCTTCACCGAGATTGTCAACGTAGGCCTGCCCGCACGCCGCTTTCTCGACGCGGCGTATTTCCTCATCGCTCAAGACGCTTCCGAGAAGGACTTCTTCGAAGTTGACCTGAATTACTTCAAGTGGCTCATGCGGTATGACAGCCGCAACCTCAAACACCTGAGGTCCGTTGCGGACGAGTGCCAGAATGGCAAAATTCGCGTTACCAGCACGCCGCCAGGTCAAGCGCCGCGCGACGACGACTCGTGGGTATCAGTGCAGTTGATGGGTACGGTGGCCATGCATCGTGGCCGAATTGGATTTCGCGTACCTCCTGAGTTACTGCCCCACATCCGTGACCCGCAACGCTCGCACTGGTTGAGCCTTCGCATTGCCACGGCGTTCACGCGAAGTCTGGCTCGTGCAATCTACGACCGCATCCTGCCAAGTGTCCAGCAGGGCAGGACCGACTGGATACCGCTCGAGGAGGTCCGCAATTGGCCAGGGAAAATGGGCGCGAATGCGGCCATCTTCAAGTACTTCAAGCGTGATTGGCTGGAGCCCGCCGTGAAGGAAATCAACGAGATTTCCGACATCGAGCTGGAGTACGAAACTCGCAGTGAATCGCCCTCGTCGAAGAAAATTGACCGCATCCGGTTCGTGAATTTGAAGCGCAAAGAAACCGCCGATGCAGTCCTTGTGAATCTCTCCGATGCGAGCGACTTGTACATGACGCTGAAGAATGAGTTTCGCCTGTCGACAGAGCAATTCACGGAAATCTCTGAAAACCGGAACACATGGACAGACGATCGGATTCTGCAGGCGCTGGAATACACCCGATATCGCATCAATCAGGGCGTGGTAAAAAAGAGTCCGGCCGGGTATCTCATGCAGGCCTTGAGAGGCAACTGGGCCGTCAGCGAAGCCGAGCTGAAGATGAATACCATTCAGGGGAACCTGCTAACGGCCGAGCGCAAACTAGCCGAGGAGAAGTCATCAGCCCACAAGGCAGTCCAGACCAGCACGGCCATGCACGACGCGGCGACCCGAGACCGGGTCAACGATGAAATCCAGTCGGGACGCAAGCACTTCACTGACGCTGACACGAAAACCCGCAAGGACCTTGTCCGAACATTCCTAGCGTCCCCACTGCACGGCAAGATAATGGTGCGCCGACATAAACTGACGCCCGCCGATATCACCGAAGGCAACGTCCTGACCCTACACACGGACATCGTCACGTCCTTCTGCCAGTTCGTCTCTTCGAAGATTAGCAAAGGGGCCCGCGCAGGCGACAACACCTAACTCGGCTTCTTTTGACTACGACGCGAAGTTTGCGCAGGCCTCAGCGGGGTATCCGTGACGTGACTGGTATTCCGGTCCAGCTCTTGAGAGAGGGTAGAAATTTATTGGATGGTGCCTGGTTGCTGTGCGGTCATCGGTGTTGGCCAGTGGGCGGAACGTGCCGGCGGAGGGTACCCAAGCGATGAGTGCGGACGCCGCCTGTTATAGTGCCGGCGCCATAGTTCAATGACCACCTGCCCACCCCCGTCGCTTTGGTCGGGGCGGGCTTTGCTTCCGGCTTCATGGGCACACTGACATCAGTGGGCGGCCCTCCGATTGCGCTGGTGTATCCGAACGCCAGCGGCCCCACGCTGCGGAGCACACTCAGTGCGTTCTTCGCGATCGGGGCGACCATATCGATCGGGGTGCTGTCCGTCGCGGGTCGGTTCGGGGTGAAAGAGCTGCTCTGGGGCATTGCCATGTTCCCGCTATTGGCCCTGGGCTTCTACGCATCTCGATAGACGCGCGGCCGACTGGATGGACCAAGATTGCGGCCCATCTTGCTTGCCATCGCCGCGTTAGCTTCGCTGGCTCTTGTCATGCGTGCGCTGTTCTCCTGAGGTCACAAGAGCCGCTGGGCAAATCAGAGACGCCACGTCAATCGCAGGCTGGCGGCCCGCCCTGCCAGAATCGGAATGAAGATGCTGGATCGTGTCTCACCGTAGGCGCGCGCGTCGAAGAGGTTGTGCACCGTGAAATCCAATCGCCAGCGCTTCCGGTTCAGGAATATGTTGGTGTCTGCGAGCAGATGCCCTGGGATGCGCGGTTCATTGATGCCATAGCCCGTCGTAGCGGTTCTACCGTACAGCCCCAAGCCGAAGCCAGCACCATCGGCGGGTCCACCGTGGACGGTGTAGTTTGTCCACGTGCTCATACGCAGCGTGGACGCCGAGCCCGAGGGTTGCCCCCCCTGCACGACTCCCGATAGGCGCGTATAGGTGAGAACCATAGAGGTGTCGACGGCGGAGCACAGCGCGCCCTGCAATGACAGTTCGGCACCCTGGCTCGTCTGAGAGTCAATCGCGACGTATGCGCCGGGATGTTGCTCATCGAATACGCTGAGGTTGCGCGCATTGTTTCGGAACATCGCGGCCTGGGCCAGAAGCTTCTTGTTCACATCGCCCCAACGGACTCCTATCTCCCATTCGCCTCCGCGTTCTGGTGCGATCGGCAGGCCCTCAACAGTGTAGGTCGGGTTGATCTGGAAGCTGCGTCCATAGCCGCCAAACACAGAGGTTTGCGGCGTCAGCTTGTAGAGGATGTTGAGGGCAGGGGTCCAGGCCAATCCGGCGTCGTGTGAGAACGGAAGCTTGACGACATAGTCGTTGGCGCGCAAAGACGCCAGCGCTTCCCACCGCTCGCCGATTGACACTCTGTCCTGCAAACGAAAGACCGACTGTCTGACGCTTTGCGAAACGTTGAAGCTTGGTATGAAGATCGCGGACGGCAATGGCAGCGGCGACAACAGATTCTGCATGGCAATGGGATAGTCGGTCGGCGCGAGGATGTCACGGCGCCATTGATACTCATCCCAACCCAGCGTCAGCGCATGCGTGAGTGCCCCTTGACGTACGGTGCCAGTCAGTTCGTTCGACGCGCTCCAACCTTGATCTGGAATCCGGTAGGCAACGTTCATTTCTGCAACCTCGGTGGCCGTCTGACTATCAGGCGCTGACGCCCATTGCACCGACAATGTTGTCAACTGCTGGTACTGGACCCGGGAGTTCCAAGTCCAATCTTCGGTCAATGCCCGGGAAACGTCGAAGTACAAGCGCTTACCACGCGCTTCGATTCGGTCGGATGAGTTTCCGAGCGGGGCCGTTGATGGAATGCGCAGCGGACTGCCATTCAGCGCGACCGTCGAAGGGACCACGGGTTGGCGGCTCGATACCGTTTCAGCACCGACCGTGATTTGTGTTGCGCTGTCGTGCCAGCCAAGCGCGAACATGCCGTAGCTGGCGCGATGGCCGGCATAGCCGCCCGGGCTGTTGGCGGAGGTGTCCTGCACTCCGATGAGCCGATAGTTCAATCCACTGTCGCTAACCGGCCCCCCAAGGTCGGCCATGGCTTTACGCTCCCCATAGGAGCCGCCTTCTAGGGAGACGCTGTGTCGGGCGGACGTCAGCGGAGCCTTGAGGTCTAGGCTAACGGCACCCCCTGGAGGCGTGAGGCCGACTGCGCCCGTACTCGGGCCTTTGACGATTGCGAGACTTTCCACTGCCTCAATCGGCCGCAAGGTCGACAGGCGATCCCGGTCTCCGTTGATATATGTGGTGGTCGAGGTAAATCCGCGTAGATCGAACTGCGTCGCATATGCAGGATCAGCGCTGATGGGCGCGGCACCCGCATCGCGCAGCGCATCGGTAACGGAAGCGGGCCGTTCGGCCATCAATTGCTCGTTTGTGACCGTGGTGATGAAGTGCGGAGCGCTCATGAGTGGCATCTCCGTGCCCGTTACGGCCGTACTGCTGAATACCGCGAATCCACGGTTCCGTCCGCCGTGCACTTCGGTGGGTGCCAGCGTGAGGAGGTTCTCCGACGGAGGGGCTGCCGCTTTGGTTGGCACCACGGTCAACGTGCCGTCGGGCAGTTCGGCTAGCGTCAAATTCGTACCCGATAACGCTTGCCGCGCCGCCGCCGGCACAGACATCACGCCCATCACCGGCCCAGCAAGCAGGTCCCCGGTTACATCGGAGGGCATGGCAATGTGACGGCCTGCCAGTCGCGCAATCTCCAACAGGACATGGCCGAGCGACCCGCGTTCGATGCGGAAGTCACGGACATCGTCGATGGCTGAAGCGTGGGTCACTCGCGGAACAGACAAGGTGACCGCCAGCAGCATCATGGGCGCAATGCGATGCGCTCGGATTCTCATGATTTCTTTGCATGCAGTCGCGAACATTCGTGACTCGATTGGGTGAAGGGGCGGGGTGGTTGCGAATGTTGGCAAGCCCCATATAGGCAGATGCTGATGGGGGTCCATTTTGGCGCTCAATTCGGGCGCTACATTTTTCCCGCTATCGGCCCGCTTCGACGCTCCTGAATAGCGGCAGAGTTCTATTTTTCTCCCCGAGGTCCCCAGGGTTGGCTCCGAGTGCAGAGCTCAATACATCGCGATTCCTCGACCGACATAAGAAGCCATCTGTTAAACATCGGGCCACTTTGAGGGTCAAAAATCAGCGTTTCTCCTGTGGTCGTAGGCATGGCCATCGTGGTCTTACATCGCAGACCAGGGGCGTATCGGCGTCTCCAGTGCCGATTGTCGAGACGCAAGTCAAGGTGCGCAGGCCGGCCTCGTCCCTCGCGTCCACACTGGCGGAATAGCCTGAGCGTAGGTGGCGCACGCTCACGGCGATCGTCGACCCTAACGGGTGGAGGATGACCATGCGCCTCAAGGCCGTTCCCACCTGCCCGACTGTGCCCATTATTGCGTGGCTAATTGACTTTTGAGCGCCGCGAATCGCGTGCAGTCATTCGTCGAAAGGACACCGTTGCCCACCGGGAAGGCCAGCGTTTTGTAACATCGCAATGCATTTTATTCGCGAGGTGATTTTTACAAGCAGTTAATGAAAAATCTTCGGATCGAAACAGATCGATCTTGATATCAGTCATCCCGATTATTTCAATTTTCCTCAAAACCTCACGAGTTTAGGTCTTGATGGGTTTTCTGCGCTTGAAGCCGGAGCCTTTAATTTCCATCATGTCGAATTGCAAATCGAATCGCTTTGGAGCCCCGGGGTGGCATGGCGTTCGCCTGAGATTTATCGAGCCGTCCAACGGGGTGGTCAAGCAGCAGATATATGGGCGCTGCCGCAATACCTGAAGAGACTGCGTAACGGATGGGGCGATTCGATTGGCGGACACGCTCCCCTTGCAGCGCCCATTTCATGCGAAGTTTTCGCCGAGATATGTGTAAAGCACTGATTGTCGACAATTTTGATTCGTTTACTTACAACATCGTCCAACTCATGGGGCAAGCGTGCGGCGTCGAGCCGACGGTCGTGTTGAACACCGCGTCGCTCGATGAAATCGATTTCACCCGTTATGACTGCGTCATCGTGTCACCCGGGCCCGGCACACCGACGGAACCTGCCGATGTCGGAATCAGCACCAACGTGATATGTGACACGCATTTGCCGCTGCTGGGCGTCTGTCTTGGCCATCAATGCATGGCCCACGTACACGATATGGAGGTCGTGCTGGCGCCCAAACCGATGCACGGCCGCGTCACCGCAATTCATCATGATGGACGCGGGATATTCGCAGGCCTGCCGACCCATCTCCACGTCGTTCGCTATCACTCGCTGGCCGTGAAGGAAGTCAGGGAGCCATTCGAGCTCTGCGCGTGGAGCGACGACGGCGTGATTCAAGGCATTCGGCACAAAACGCGTCCACTACACGGCGTGCAGTTTCATCCGGAATCGGTCAATACCGAGGCAGGCATGGATTTATTTCGCAACTTCCGTGATCTCGCACTCGCGCACAAGGCCCGGAGAGCGGCATGAAATTCTGGCATGTGCCGGCCTAGTCCGCGTACACCCAATCAGAGCACACACGCATCCTCGCGAAAGCAGGCGCATGACGCTGCGGCAAGCGGAGCCTCTAACTCAGAAAATCCAGTGTGCATGGCGCGTCGCCGGCGGGGCCGGTGCGCGAAACCAATAATGAACGATTTCAAAATTGAAGTACGGACCCTGAACCGCTGCCATGATCCGCTGGCGGTGTTCGAGCACGTATTTCTGGGCCAGCCGGGTACGTTCTTGCTTGAGAGCAGCATGGTTGTACCGGGATTCTCGCGCTTTTCGCTGATGGGTCAAGCCTACGGACCCTATGGACAGTGCATCTCGTACGACGCAGGTACACGCACGGTGACGGTGCGCCAGGACGGTATGTCCAGCACCGTTGCGGTGGACAGCATTTTCGATTTCCTGCAGGCGAATCTCGCACAACACGCGGCCAACCGCGACGTCGATCTGCCTTTCGACTTTGATCTCGGTTACGTCGGCGTGCTTGGATACGAACTGAAGGCGGAGACGATCGGCTCGCGTGTACACGCGTCGCCGGTTGCGGACGCGGCTTTCGTGTTCGCGACGCGCCTCATCGTGCTCGACCATATCGAGCACAAGACCTATCTGCTCCACCTTGTCGCGGGTGACGCGTTGCACCTCGAGGCAGAGCACTGGTTCGACCATGCGGCAGAGGCCATCGGCGCGGCATCGTTGGAGAGCCGTCATCGCACAGCCTCGCATGCCGAGGCTCGGCGCCGTCTAACACTGGCCGAGGTGGAGTCGTGGATTGCGTCCAATGCCAGCATGCGGCACGACCGGCCTACCTACGTGAGCAAGATCAACGCGGCGCTGGACGAAATCCTGCATGGCGAGAGCTATGAGATTTGCCTGACGAATCAGATCAGCTTTCCGTTCGCCGAGGATCCGTTCGACCTCTATCGCGCCATGCGAGCGTTGACGCCCGCGCCGCACGCGGCGTACTTCAACGGTGGCGATTTCGTGCTCGTGAGTGCATCGCCCGAGCGGTTTCTCTGCGTCGACAGGCAGAGGGTCGCCGAAGCCAAGCCAATCAAGGGGACGCGTCCGCGCGGCCGCACGCCGGAGGAGGACGCGAGGCTGATTACCGAGCTTCAGCAGAATGAGAAGGACCGCGCAGAAAACCTAATGATCGTCGATCTGCTGCGCAACGATCTTGGGCAAGTGTGCGAGCTCGGGTCGGTGCATGTGCCGAAGCTGTTCGATGTGGAAACCTATTCCCACGTGCATCAATTGGTTTCCACCATCCGTGGTCGGCTCAAACCGGGCGTATCGGCCGTGGATTGCATCCGCGCGACCTTTCCAGGTGGTTCGATGACTGGTGCACCGAAGAAGCGGACGATGGAGATCATCGATCGACTTGAAGAGGGTGCGCGCGGTATCTATTCCGGCGCACTCGGGTGGTTCGGTTTATCCGGGGCATGCGATTTCAGCATCGTCATCCGCTCGGTGACGGTCAGTTGCGGCACGGCGCATGTTGGCGTGGGCGGTGCGATCACCGCGCTCTCGTATCCAGCCGAGGAATTCGACGAGACCATCGTCAAGGCTCGCGGCATTGTCGAAGCGGTCGAGCATCTCAGAGCCGGTCAGCGTTAGACGGCATTCGCAATCGGCCGTGCAGGCTTGCCCCTATCGTGCCGTCCGCAACTCACTCCCATCTTTTCAGAGCGACATCTATGAATCGCGGTCCCCTCTTCGGCAACGTTTTCCCGTTGACGAGTGCCCAGCGGGAAATCTGGGTCAGCCAAGCCCTGCACGGAGATGCTCCTGTCTACAAGATCGGCGGCTATGCGCGAATCGATGGCCACATCGACGCGGGGTTGTTCGAGCGCGCGGTGAATTTGTTGATCGAAAAACACGATGCGCTGCGTACGGTACTGGTCGCTTCTGGCGATGAAAGTGGCATACCGGATCAGGCCATCGTGGAAACGATGACCGTGCCCGTGCCGATGCACGACCTCACCGCCAGCGCAGATCCACAAGCCGCCGCTGAGGCTTGGGTTGAAGCGCAGTTGCGGACACCGTTTCCGCTGAACGGTTGCGAGCCGTTGTTTCGTTTCGAACTGTTGAAGCTGGGCGAGCAACAGTATGCGGTCGTACTGAACTTCCACCATCTGATCGTCGATGGTTGGGCGATCGGCCTGCTTGTGGGTTCGCTGGGGCAAATCTACAGCGCGCTGCTCGACGGGAGCGAGGAGTCGGCCTTGACGGCACCTTCGTACGCGGAAATCGCCGCACAGGACCGTACGTACCACGCGTCGCCGCAGTACGAGCGGCAGCGTGCTTACTGGCGGGAAAAATATCGCGAGGTGCCGGACCCGCTGTTCATTCCGGCCGACCGCGAGCACGACGGCGCCAACGCAGCGTCGAGCGGACATCACCGGCTTGCGCTGCCGCGAGCCTTCTATGAGCGCATGGTTGAGTTTGCGCGTGCGCGCGAGTCCACGCCGTTTCAGGTGATCCTGGGGCTGCTGCTGACGTACTACGCGCGTACCTTGCAGCGTGATGAAATTGCCGTGGGGGTGCCGATCCTGAACCGGTCGAACGCGCGGGCGAGGGAGACGGTTGGCATGTGCGCGGCCGTGAGCCCAGTGCGATTGCCGTTTGATGGCACGATGCCGTTCGATGCGTTGCTAGCCCGGATCGGGAGCGTGCTCAAGCAGGACTACCGGCATCAGCGTTTTCCGCTGAGCGAACTTAACCGGGCGATCGACCTGTGGAAATCGCAACGCGCGCAGGTGTTCGACCTGTCGGTATCGTACGAGCGCGACGATTACGACATCCACTTCGGCACAAGCCGAGCGCAGATCTTCAAGCTGTCGAACGGCCATGAGCAGATACCCCTGACGGTGCACGTCCGCGAGAACCGCTTCGACGACCATGCTTGGATTCATTTCATTTACAACCACGCGTGGTTTGACAGCGCGGAGATCGAGGCAGTGGGCGCGCGCTTGCTATCCATGCTTGAACAAGTTCTGGATGCGCCCTCAACGCCGGCCGGGCGGCTGATGCTCGCAACTGTAGAGGAACAGCGCCTGCTGGCGCGCTGGGCTTCGCCGGGGAAAACGTTCGATGCCGATGGCACCATCCATCGCCGCTTTGAGGAGGTGGTGGGGCGAACGCCGGACGCGACTGCACTGCTGCACGATGGAAAATCGGTGAGCTATGGGGAATTGAACGCGCGCGCCAACCGGCTGGCCCATCATTTGATTCGCTGTGGCGTTTGTCCCGAAGATCGTGTCGCACTCTGTGCCGAGCGTGGCGTCGAGATGATTGTGGGGCTGCTGGCCATTCTTAAAGCGGGTGGCGGCTATGTGCCGCTCGACCCCGCGAGCCCACCGGAACGCCTCGCGTGGATGCTCGACGACAGCGCACCCGCCGCCGTTCTCGTTCAGGCGACGACGCGCGCACGGATGGGAGGGACAGCAGCACCGCTGATCGATCTCGACGATCCACGGTGGCTCGGCGTCGATGCCGAAGATGAGGCCGCCGTGAACCCGAGTGTCCCGGGTCTGCATCCGCGGTGTCTGGCGTATGTGATTTACACCTCGGGATCGACGGGCAGGCCGAAGGGGGTCATGGTCGAGCATCACAGCGTCGTGCGCCTTTTTTTGGCGACGCAGGAGTGGTTTGATTTTTGCCCCGATGATGTGTGGGCGCTCTTCCATTCGGTTGCGTTTGATGTGTCGGTCTGGGAGATCTGGGGCGCGTTGCTGTGTGGTGCGCGGCTGCTGATCGTTCCGCACCTCACCTCCCGTTCTCCGCACGACTGCTACGCCTTGCTGTGCGACGCCGGTGTCACGGTACTCATCCAGACACCGGGTGCGCTTCGGCAATTGATCGCGGCGCAGGGCGAGACGGAGCGCACGCACCGGTTACGTCAGGTGATCTGGGGGGGCGAGACGCTGAACCTCGCCGATCTGAAACCCTGGTTTGAGCGGCCGGCCAACACGGATACGCGGCTCGTCAACGCATACGGGGTCACTGAAACCACTGTCCTGAGCACGTATCGGGCGATCACGCCAAGCGATGTGCTGAATCCTGCGCGTCAGGCCGTCAATTGCATCGGCGGGCCCATGCCTGATCTGCAGGTGTATGTTCTGGATGCCTTGCAGCAGCTGGTACCCGTCGGCGTGGCGGGCGAACTGTACGTCGGTGGCCCGGGTGTGGCGCGTGGGTATCTGAACCGGCCGGAATTGACGGCGGCCCGTTTCATTACCAATCCCTTTGCTGGCGGCGCTGACGAACGGCTCTATCGGAGTGGCGACATCGCCCGCTGGCTGCCTGACGGCACCCTCGAATATCTGGGCCGCAATGACGACCAAGTCAAGATTCGCGGCTTCCGGATTGAACTGGGCGAGATCGAAACGGCGCTGCTGAGCGCGGAGGGCGTAAAGGAAGCGGCCGTCCTCGCGCGTGAAGATGGACGGCGTGGGGACAAGCAGCTTGTTGCGTACTACGTCGGTGCGCCGCGCGAGCCCGCCAGCCTGCGTGCGCATCTGGCGGCGCGCCTACCCGAATACATGGTGCCGGCTGCCTACGTCGCGCTTGACAGGCTTCCGCTCACGCTGAACGGCAAGCTCGACCGCCGGGCGTTGCCGGCACCGGATGTCGATACGTATAGCCAGCGCGCATACGAGCCGCCGCGCAGCGGCGCAGAACAGGTGGCCGCGCGTGTCTGGGCCGAATTGCTGGATGTGGAACAGGTAGGGCGGAACGACAACTTCTTTGCGCTCGGTGGCCACTCGCTGTTGGCCGTGCGCGCAATTGGCCGGCTGCGCCAGGTATTTGGCGATTCGGCGACCTTGCGGTGCCTGTTCGAAACACCGGACCTCGCGACGTTCGCAGCACGGTTGAGCGAGCAGGACGCCGCTGTGGGCGGTACGTGGTATGTCCCGCCCGCGCCGCTCGCGCGCACTGACCCATTTCCACTGTCTTACGTGCAGGAGCGTCTGTGGCTCATCCAGCAGCGGGACGGTGGCCGGGCATACAACATGCACGGCGCGCTCGCACTGAACGGGCCGCTGTCCCTGCCGGCATTGCGGGCGGCGTTCGACGCGCTTGTGACGCGGCACGAACCGTTGCGTACCCGCTTCGACTTTGTGGCCGGCGCTGATACGCCGTCGCAGTTCATCGATACGCAGCGTGCGGCGCATTTTGAAGTCCACGAGATCGCACAAGACGACCTGCAGGCGGAGCTTGCCCGCCACGCCGATGTCGTCTTCGATTTGCAGCGAGACCCGCTGTTGCAGGTGCGCGTGCTGCGCATCGGGCCGACACGCCACGTCGTGTCACTGGTGATGCACCACATCATTTCGGACGGATGGTCGTTGAGCGTGTTGGTCGCGGATTTGCGCGCTTTCTACGCCGCGCGCGTAAAGGGCGAGGCGCCAGCCGGACTGCAGCCGCTGGCGATCCAGTACGCAGACCACGCATGGTGGCAACGGCAGCGGAACCCGCAAGACGAGATCGCGTTTTGGCAGGCCACCCTGGCAGGCTACGACACGCCGCTCGATCTGACCTTGGCCGGTACGCCCGAGGGCACTGGGCACGGGGCGCTTGTGGTCGTAAGCCGGCCGTTGCCGCAGGACCTTGCCACGGCCCTCGCGCAGCTTGCCCGGCAACGCGGGACGAGTCTGTTTGCGGTGTTTCTTGCCGCGCTTGCAGTGCTCTGCCACCGACATACCGGCCGTACCGATCTCTGTCTCGGCACCACGACGGCCGGCCGCGACAACCCGTTGCTCGAACCGCTGATCGGCTTCTTCATCAATATCCTGCCGCTACGGCTGAATCTGGCGGGGGATCCGAGTGGTGCCGATTTGGTCGATCAAGCCCATCGAGTGTTGCTGGACGCGTTGGAGCACCAAGCGCTGGCGTTCGAACGGATGCTCGCCGAAGTGCCCGGATTCCGGCAGACCGATGGGCGCTCTTCCGTTCCCATTGTGGTGCGCCACCAAACCTTGCCACCCATCGATGCGGCCAACTGGGGCGATGGGTTGGTGTTCGAACAGATGCCGGAGACCACCCAGCGCCAAGCCCAGTCGGCACTCGATCTGGAAATCTTTGGAGAGGGCAGCGAGATCAAGCTCGTCGCCAACTTCGACAGCCGGCAATTCGATCGCGCGCACATCGAACTCATGCTCGACGTGCTGCAAGACCTGTTGACGCGATTCTCCGAGTCGCTCGACTTGCCCTTGTCTGCGCTGCGCGCGATCACACCCGCCGAGGCGGGGTTGCTGCAGCGTGCGCAGGGCCCGGTCCGAGTGATGGAGCCTATCGGCATCGCGGGGTTGTTTGCAGTTCAGGTGACCGAAAGGTCGAACGCGTTGGCTTGCTGTTTTGAAGACCAGGCCGTGACCTATGCCGAGTTGGACAGCCGGGCCAACCGCATCGCCCATACGCTGCGTGACCGTGGTATCGGGCCACGCATGCGTGTCGCGATCTATCATCCGCGCTCGGTCGATTTTCTGGCAGCGATGCTCGCGGTGTTCAAGCTGAACTGTGTGTATGTGCCCATCGATCCGGCCTACCCGGCCGCGTATGCGGCACGCTTGCTTGCCGATGCGCAGCCGGCCATGGTGGTCGCTTCATCAGCGTCGGCGGCTGTGCTTCATGACACGTCGGTGGCTGTGCTTCGGCTCGACGCGGATGTGCCCGGTGGCGACTCAGTGCCTTTTGCTGCCGAAACGGCGCAGCCGACCGATCTCGCCTATATCGCATACACGTCGGGTTCGACCGGCCTGCCGAAGGGCGTGATGGTCGAGCATCGACAGGTGCTCAACTGTCTGCACGCGTTGTGGGAGCGCACACCGTATGCCGCCGATGAGGTGGTCGGGCAGAAGACGTCGATGTCGTTCGTGCCGTCGATCAAGGAGATGTTGTCCGGGCTGCTTGCGGGCGTGCCCCAAGTGATCTTCCCGGACAGCGTCGTTAAGGACGCGCCTGTTTTTGCTGCTGCCATACGCACGCACCGCGTGACGCGCCTGAATCTGGTCCCCTCGCACTTGGCGGCGCTGCTCGATCATGCCGAGCATCTCGGTTCGCTGCGTCATGTCACGACGGCAGGTGAGCCGTTGAGCCGCCGCCTCGCCGAGCGGGTGGCGCAGGCATTGCCGGGCGTGCGTCTGCACAACAACTACGGCTGCAGTGAACTGAACGACATCACCTACGCAGCGGGCGACGAGTTGGCTGGCGCCACGACCGTGATTCCGGCCGGCCGCCCGATCGCCAATTGCCGTGTGCATGTGCTCGACAACGCGCTGATGCCCGTGCCTGTCGGCGCGGTGGGCAGCATCTTCGTCGAGGGTGCAAGTGTCGGCCCGGGTTACTGGAACCAGCCCGAGCTCAGTGCCGAACGCTTTGTCCTGCACCCGCACGGCGCGCGCATGCTGCGCACGGGTGATATCGGGCAATGGCTGCCCGATGGGCGCCTGCTGCACCGGGGGCGGGAAGACTACCAGATCAAGGTACGTGGCCAGCGCGTCGAGTTGCCTGCCGTGGAACTGGCGATGACCTCGCACCCCGGCATCGATGCGGCGGCTGCAAGCGGCATTGCCGACGAAGGTACCCAGCAATTGGTTGGCTTCTATGTGCCGCGCGCGGGCGCGCACGTGAGCCCGAACGAATTGCACGCGTGGCTTGCAGACCGGCTGCCGGCCGCAATGGTGCCAAGCTGTTTCATCGCGCTGGATGCATTGCCTTTGCTGCCCAACGGCAAGCTGAATCGGCTGGCATTGGCGTCGCTGGACGTGCTGGACGTGCATTTTGCGGCAGGTCTTCCCGATCTTGATGCCGACGACGCGCCGCAGGGTGCCATCGAAGAGGCGATCGCACGGATCTGGCGCGATTGTCTGGGCGTCGAACGCATTGGCCGCCACGACAACTTCTTTGCATTGGGTGGCCACTCGCTGATGGCGGCGAGGGTGGCCGCACGCGTTGGCGCGGAATTGGGGGTGCGGGTGACGGTGCGCAGTCTCTTCGATACGCGCACCGTGCACCGGCTTGCTTGCATGATCGCAGCCGGGTGGGCCACCAGTGCACAGGTAGCGGATGTTGCCATGGCTGCGGACAACGACGCCGTTGCGCTCGGCATGGCATATGTCGCGTTTAACACGTCGGGCACGCAAAGCCCGCTTTTTCTGGCCCACACGCTGCAGGGCTACTCGTGGTATTTCGAGCATTTGGCTGCGCATGTCGACCCCGACATTCCCGTGTACGGCCTGCCTCCGTTGCCGCTGGGGGAGCCGCAGCCTCGCACACTTTCGGCGCTTGCGGCGCGTTTCGTACGGGTCATCAAAGACCTTCAGCCGACAGGGCCGTATCGGCTCGCTGGCTGGTCGTTTGGCGGGCTGGTCGCCTACGAGATCGCTGCGCAGTTGACCGGGCAAGGCGATGACATCGAGTTCCTTGGCTTGTTCGACACCACGCTGCCGGGTTGGGCAACGGCGGTTGATCCGCATCAGGCGGCACGGTTGACTCTGCGTTCCTTCGCATTGGGCAACTTCACCGGCTTCGACGAAAACACCATCGACTTCGATGGTGCAGCGGACATCGAAACGCTCATCGGCGAGCTGGTACAAGCGATCGAGGACAGGCGGGCAACTGGTGCGCCACTGTGGCATCTCGCCTACGATCAGGCGAATGACAACCGCTTGTTCCTTGAGCGCCTGGTGGCGCATGGCGTCGCCATGGCGGCTTGGCAACCCAAGCCGATTGGCACGAGAGCCTATGTTTTTGCAGCGGAGGATGCGTCAATCACGCCGCTGGAAGGGCACCCCGCATTGCCGCGTTTCCTCGGCTGGGATGCTGTGCTCGACCCCGCCGATATCGAAGTGCTGACCGTGCCAGGCGACCACGAAACGATCATCAAGGTACATGCCGACGTGCTCGGCCGACACATCACCGACGTGCTGAAGCGAGCGTGCCTGATCGAATGAGCGAAATAGACATGTTGCGTGTCTGGAGCGTGCGCACTTGCGAATACGCTGAAGCCGCCCCTCGTTTTTTTGGACAGCTGTCGGCCAGAGAGCGCCAGCGCGCCGAAGCCTTCCACTTCGAGCAGGATCGGATTGCCTACGTTGTGAGCCACTGTGCGCTTCGACAGATCCTGGCGAATACCCTGGGGGTTGACGGTTTCGGGCATGAGTACGAGATCGGGCCGCACGGCAAACCGTCATTGCCGCGCCAGTTCGCAGTCAGCGGCCTGGAATTCAGCTTGTCCCACACCGATGGATTCGCGCTGATTGCGGTCTCGCGGGTCGGATCTGTCGGCATTGATGTTGAAAGGGTGGTTGACTCGGGCGACCTTCACCAGCTCACCGCATCCGTATTTACCGAACAGGAATACCGCGGTCTGGCGAAGCTCGACGCCGTCGCTGCACAACACGGCTTTTTTCGCCTCTGGGTCAGGAAGGAGGCGTATGCCAAGGCGTGCGGCATCGGGCTTGCCGAGGGGCTCAAAGTGCCTGCACTCGACGTTGCCGCATTGGATGATGCGACTGGCGGGCAGGTCAGGCACGTTGGCGGCAAGGCTTGGTGGGAATGGCCGATCTCCGTGCCGGCAGGCTACTGTGCCGCGCTGTATCAACGCGTGGACGATGTGGCTAGTGTGGCGCACGTGGTGCCCGAGATTTGCGACTGGCATCCGCAACCAATGGATCGCTTCCACAATTGAGAATGACCCGCCCCACGTCTCTTGCCAAGATCAAGACAATGATCGGCGACGCGCATTTCCGATGCTGCGATGCGCCCAAATGACCACGATGAAGTCCAGACCATGAGATAGCCCCCCCTATGCGCCGCTCCGATGTGCTGGAACTCCTGACGCTTGCCGCTCTGTGGGGCGGCTCCTTTGTCTTCATCCGCGTGGCTGTGCCGGCGTTCGGGCCGGTTGCGCTGATTGCGGTGCGAGTGGCCATCGCCTCGTGCATTCTGATGCCGGTACTGGGCTTGCGTGATGGGTTCGGCGCGCTACGCTCCTATTGGCCACATCTGCTGGTGGTGGGCGCGCTGAACTCGGCCGTGCCGCTCTGCCTGTTCTCCTATGCAGAGCTGACGCTCACCGCCGGTTTCACATCGGTGTTGAATGCTGTGGCACCGCTCTGTGCGGCGGTCGTAGCGTTCGCGTGGCTGGGCGAGCGGATATCGCCGCTTCGAGTGCTCGGGCTGATGATCGGCTTGGCGGGGGTGGTGGTGCTGGTCGGCGGCTTGTCGGTCCTCACCGCCATGCATAGCGGGCTGGCGGTGGCGGCAGCCCTCCTGGCCACTGCGCTTTACGGCGTGGCAAGCAGTTACACCAAGCGCTTCATGACCGGGGTTCCACCCCTTGCCGTCGCCGCAGGCAGCCAATTGGCGGCGACCGTTATGTTGGCCCCGTTGGCCGTCTGGCTATGGCCGGCACACACGCCCACCGGCCACGTCTGGCTGCACGTGGTGGCCTTGGGGATTGCCTGCACGGGCATTGCGTACACACTGTTCTTCCGTCTTGTCGCTCACGTGGGTCCTGGCCGAGCAGCGTCGGTGAGCTTTCTGATTCCGGTGTTCGGCGTGCTGTGGGGCATCGTCTTTCTGGGTGAGCGGCTTAGCGCCAGCATGGCAATCGGCTGCGCGGTGATTTTGTTCGGAACAGCGCTGGCCACGGGAGCGCTCGCGCCAGGCCACCGCACGAAAACTGAGCTGCCGCGCGCGCCAGATACCCGGGATTCTCTCGCGCGTTCCGGCCGCTGATCAGGCGGTAGCCGCGCCGCCCTGCAATGCAGAACGGCGGCTCGGTCGGATTTCCGGCCTTTTTTTTGCGCCACACGCGAAATCCTCCCTGTTGTGGCGTCACACCCGTTCTATTCATCGGAGCGGCTCATATTCAGCATTCAAAAATCCGCCCCGTCATTTGGCGTGTGACTTCGCACATTGAAACACGGTGCATTCATTGCTGATCTGCGGGTGGACATTTTATTGCCTAGCGATATCGATTCATGACCCCCTGAAAAATTGCGCGACTCATGCTGAATATCGCATCCTTTATCTCCGCGTGAGGAATTTTGAGAGTCAACGGGCGATGATAAAAATATTATTCCGTCGCCTTCAAAAAACCGATTGATGGAGTCTGTGTAAATAATCCAGGCGAATCTATTTCTGCCTTCGAATTTACAAATCGATTTACGGCGATTGTTTGAAAACGCGGCCTTTAAATCAGGCCGGGGCCTCCTATCGCCTTCCGATTTTTCAACCGAGCAGTCAAACCGAACAGGAGATTTTGTGAGCAGTACCTCAGATCACGCCCCATATGTCCGGTACTACGGCGGCGACGAGCGTATGCCGATCGTCAGCTTAGCTGCGTTTCGCATGCGCGATGAACAGTGCAAGCGCGAACTTGCCCTTGCCCTCAGCAAGGTCTGCCGAGAGAGCGGCTATTTCTACGTCGAGGATCATGGCCTGCCCGAAGACCTGCTGAACGCGGCGGACGCTGCCGTGCGGGAATTCTTCGATTTGCCGCTGGCCAACAAGATGGCGATCAATATTGCCAACTCCCCGTACCACCGTGGCTATGTGCCGACGGGCGAAGAGACCGCCTACGGCAGCACGATCAAGGACGTTAAGGAAGCGTTCGATATGGCCCTCGAACTGGGCCCGGACGACCCCGATGTGCGGGCCGGGAAGTTCTTCCATGGCCCCAACGCCTGGCCCGCTGCGCAGCCGCTGTTGCGGCCCACGCTTTCCTGGCTGTACCGGGAATGGCTGATGATGTGCGGAAACATCAGCGAGCTCTTTGCGCTGGGGCTAGGGCTCCCCAACACCTACTTTGCGCAGCGGACCCAGAAGCCGCTCGCGCAGCTGCGTGCCGCACGCTACCCGCAGCAGCCGTCCGGCGATACCGCAGGCGCGATCGGCTGTGGACCCCACACCGACTATGGGATCGTCACGGTGATCTGGCAGCTCGACGCGGAGGGGCTCGAAGTCTGCAACCCTGCCGGACACTGGATTCGCCTGCCGCGCATTCCGGGCACGTTCACGTGCCTGCTGGGCAATGTGACGGGCATGTGGACGAACGATTATTGGCGCGCCACGCCGCACCGCGTGCTGAATGTGTCTGGCCAGACGCGCCACTCGCTCAACTTCTTCTTCGATCCCGACTACGACTGCGTGGTTGAGCCCTTACCCGGATTTGTCACAGCGGCAACGCCCGCGCGCTACGCGCCCACGACGATGGGCGCACATCTGGTGCAGAGCTTTAACGGCGTATTCGAATACCGGAAGCACGCCTCTCAAACAGAAACGGAAGTCTGTCAGGAGTCAACGCAATGAAGAACGTCATGGTCATTGGCGGAGGCGTGCTTGGCCTCGCCATCGCGATGGAACTCAGTGAAAACGGGGTGAACGTGGTCAACGCATTTCCCCGTGCTGGCGACACGCTGTCGGCTTCGCGTGCAGCGGGGGCCATGCTCGGCGCGTTTGGTGAACTGTCCGCCGACGACGGACCCGAAGAGATGGCGGAGTTCGAGTTCCGCCTCGCGGCGCAGCGTTACTACCCCGCGTGGCTTGCGCGGCTTCGCGAGCTTTCGGGTGCACGTGTGTCTCAGGTGGAAGGCACCGTGATCATCGCCAACAACCAAGGTGCGCGGGACCGCGACGGCATCCGGCGGATGCAGCAGGAAGCCATGCTGCGCGGCGAACCCGCCGAGTGGATCGAACCGGCGGACGTCCCCGGTCTTAAGCCGAGTCCCGTGCATGCTCCGTCGCTGTGCCTGTACCTGAAGAATGAGCATGCCATTCACTCCGGCGAACTGCTCGACGCGATGATGCAGGTGCTCGGGCAACGCAAGCAGTATCAGCACCTGGATACGACCGTCATCCAGGCAAAACCCGACGGCCAGTCCTGGACGATCACGCTCGCGGACGGGCGTATAGTGATCGTGGACGCGGTCGTGCTCGCCAACGGATCGCGCTCGCTGGAGTGTCTTGATCCGTCCCTCGTCAAGGATGCCGCGCTGCCTGGGCTGAGCTTCGGCAAGGGAGTCTCGTGCCTGTTGAGCGGCGCGCCGTCTGTCGGGCATACGATCCGCACACCCAATCGCACGTTCGCGTGTGGCATTCATGTCGTGCCGCGACCAGAAAGCGGCAGCCTGTACGTGGGCGCGACCAACTTCACGGGCGTCGATGAAGACGCCGAGGCCAAGGTGCAGCCCGGCGAGCTGCACGGTCTCTTCGATGAAGCCATCCACCAGATCAACACCGACATCCGCATCGGCCGTATCGAGCAGATTCGCGTGGGCTTCCGGCCGATCGCGGCGTTCAAGCGGCCGCTCGTCGGCAAGACCGGCGTCGAGAACCTGTATATCGCCACCGGCACCTATCGGAACGGCGTGCTCATGGCACCGCTGGTCGCCGCGATGGTTGCTGCGGATCTGGGCTTGAGCAGCGGGCCGTCACCCTATCAGGGCAATCCGTTCTCGGTGCTGCGCGAAGAGAATAAGGTGGGTTGGGACATGGATCGCCTGCTCAACGTAGGCGTGCGGGATTTGGTGGCGTTCCTGCAAGACCCGCGTAGCCCGCTGCCGTACAACCGCGCCGCTGAGTTGGAGGCGTATGTACGCCGCCTCCTGCAAGCAGCGGTGAGCCACGATGCCAACGGCAACCCGCTTCACGCGATGATCCAGGCGCGACTGAAAGAGGCGCCCTTCAACGAGACAGTGCACAAGCTGTTCTACGAGATCGGTGAACAGATGCGGTAGGCGGCACCGTCAGCCGCGCAGCGCGTGAGCGTGCCGGCCTAGCGGGAAGCGCAGACTCATCCGCGAAGCTCGGGGCGCGCGAATGGAGGCGTGCGCGCGCCCTATGGCGACGAGCCTCGCTCGGTGGACTCTCCGTCGGGCCGCGCCGCGCTGTAGCGTTCTTCGGGGCGTGGAGTTGCGGTACGATGCCAGCCACTTTGTCGCTCAAGAATCGATCCGGTCCGGATCGCGCCAAGCCGGTGTTCAGGATCGCCTGACCACGCTGCAGGGATGAGGTGATCAACAAAAGACGACGCGGCCATGGCTGCGTGGGGGAACGACATGTTGTCTTGTTGGACCGTGAGAAGTCTCGAATATGCTGACGCGGTTCCGACGGCGCAAACCATCGGTGCTAGCTGGAAGTGGACGACTCCGTTTGTTCCGGAGAGGGAGCGGGACCCGCTCATGGAAAAGCTGCTTGACCCGGCGTGCGCGGTCGGCGGCCGGGATCGTGCAGACATCATGTGGATTCAGCCACTCGGCCTCTTCCTCGCTCATGAGGGGAAAAACCGCATCGGCTTTTTCCGAGACATGCACGTGGAGTGGTTTCCGGCGCAAGTGACGCCGTATGACTATCCCACGCAGGATCGGCTGGCCATCTACAAGGTGAAACTTGGGGACCACGCCACTTAGAAACTCTAACAATATGAGCGGTCGGGGCTGTTTGAGCTGGCTGACCGCCCTGGGTACAGAGCTCTTGAGCCGAGTTGGTTCTGTAGACGACCTGCGTCAGGAGCTCCCCCCAAGTTGGTATGCTTTCGACGATTACGGCGCCGGCCTCATCATCCAGTCTGGCGCGAAACCGGATATCGGCCCCGTTGAACTCGGGCTACCGCCCGCCTATGTATTGACGAACAACGCGCTCAAAGCCGCGCGCATCCCAGAGTTTGAAACTTTCCATGGAACATCTCACGATGGTGAGCCGCGAATTATGGGCGCAGCGGCGGATGCCTGGCTTCGCCGCTTGGATGTAGAGCCAGACGAAATACTCGCGTACAAGGCCAAGCTGCTGAACGAGCCAAAGCTGGGCATTGCAAATACGCGGTGAATTGAGCTTGGCGCTGGACGAGCACGCCTGCGCAGAATAGCGCGCGGGTATTTCGAGTCCTCTGAGACCCTCCACAGCCTATGACAACTCGTTCGTGCTACACCTCTCCAGAGGCGCCCGCACCACGTAAGGGATGCAGGTCAGACTGCCAACGCGGCGAAAGCCCCGTATATACGGTGGACTTTCTCAATCTAAGCATTGAGGCACTCCGACTCCGCATTGCACAATTTGGCGCCCCTGACCTGCCCCCAGTAACAGGGCCAAGGGGCATCTAGTAGAGCCCAGTTCAAGTTTGCTCCTGGAAGGCAGGAGCCACCGTTGTTGCTCGATACCGTGCTGCGAATTCTGCCGGCGCTTGGTAATTCAATGCG
>Ga0209646_1000143_pt1 | contig 105906 bp, 101 predicted proteins | sample AraplaL_Col_mTSA_FD_184259 | JGI IMG/M metagenome (GOLD analysis project Ga0209646, IMG submission 184259) | Arabidopsis root microbial communities from the University of North Carolina, USA - plate scrape CL_Col_mTSA (SPAdes) (version 2) | ecosystem: Host-associated > Plants > Roots >...
ACGTCTCCATGCAATGGAACGACGCCTACAACGAACAGGTGCTCTGCTTCACCAACAACATCCCGCAACGCGACGGCGGCACCCACCTGACCGGCCTGCGCGCCGCGATGACCCGCGTCATCAACAAATACATCGAAGAAAACGACTTCGCCAAGAAAGCCAAGGTCGAAGTCTCCGGCGACGACATGCGCGAAGGTCTCACCTGCGTGCTCTCCGTCAAGGTCCCCGAGCCCAAGTTCAGCTCGCAGACCAAGGACAAGCTGGTATCGAGCGAAGTCCGCGGCCCGGTGGAAGAAATCGTCGCCAAGACACTCACCGACTTCCTGCAAGAAAAACCCAACGACGCCAAGATCATCTGCGGCAAGATCGTCGAAGCCGCGCGCGCCCGCGAAGCCGCGCGCAAGGCACGCGAACTGACCCGCCGCAAAGGCGTCATGGACGGCCTCGGCCTCTCCGCCAAACTGGCCGACTGCCAGGAAAAGGATCCGGCCCTGTGCGAACTCTACATCGTCGAGGGTGACTCCGCGGGCGGCTCGGCCAAGCAAGGCCGCGACCGCAAATTCCAGGCCATCCTGCCGCTGCGCGGCAAGGTCCTCAACGTCGAAAAAGCCCGCTTCGAAAAGATGCTCTCCTCCGAGCAGATCACGACGCTCATCGCCACCCTCGGCACCAGCATCGGCCCCGACGAATTCAACGCCGACAAACTGCGCTACCACCGCATCATCATCATGACCGATGCGGACGTCGACGGCGCCCACATCCGCACCCTGCTGCTCACGCTGTTCTATCGCCAGATGCCGCAACTGGTCGAACGCGGCCACATCTACATCGCCCAGCCGCCGCTCTACAAGGTCAAGGCCGGCAAGGACGAGCGCTACCTCAAGGACGACGTCGAAGAAGCGCACTACATGATGCAGATCGCCCTCAACGACGCAGAGCTCGTCCCGAGCGCAGGCGCGGCACCCATCAGCGGCGCCCCGCTGACCGAACTGGTCCGTCAGTACAACACCGCCAACGCCATCATCATGCGCCTGACGCGCATCATCGACGCCACCGCGCTGTCCGCCATCATGACCGGCGTCACCCTGCAACTGAACACCGCGGCAGAAGCCGAGCAATCCGCCGCCGCACTCAAGGCAGCCATCAACGAACCGGGCATCGACGTCATCGTCCGCTCCGACGAGCTGACCGACAAACACGTCCTGCGCATCCAGCGCATGTACCACGGCAACATCAAGGTCACCGCCATCGACACCGACTTCGTCAACGGCCCCGACTACCAGGTGCTGGCCAATGCAGCGGCAACCTTCCGCGGCCTCATCGGACCCGGCGCACTAATCCGCCGCGGCACCGGCGACAAGATCAAGGAAAGCGCCATCAACGACTTCCACCAGGCCATGGCATGGCTGCGCGAAGAAGCCGAACGCGGCGTCAGCAAGCAGCGCTACAAAGGTCTGGGTGAAATGAATCCGGAACAGCTGTGGGAAACCACCATGGACCCAACCGTCCGCCGCCTGTTGAAAGTGCAAATCGAAGACGCGATCGCCGCGGATCAGATTTTCATGACGCTGATGGGGGATGACGTTGAACCACGTCGGGCGTTTATTGAGTTGAATGCGTTGCAGGCTGGGAATATTGATGTTTAAAACCGCTTTCAAAAACTCATAAATGAATGAAAAAGGTCAGCCATATTCGTGGTTGGCTTTTTTCATACTACGAGACAATCAGTACTACGCATTTCAGGTATGTAGTTGGTAATGCCAGAGTTAAAAGGGATTTCTTGATTTATTAAAAAATCTGATCAACATCCTTCACCGTCTTAGCGAAGTAGAAACTTTGTTCGCGTGCATCGTACTAGTCGACCTGCCGCTTACCTCCATCGTTAGACCTTGCGCACACCCGCCCAATACTCGTAGGAGATCCCTTTGTTACAGCAGATCCGATTAACCGCTGTATTTCTTCTTGCTCTTGCGTCTACCGAGGTATGTGCCCAAGACGTCCAGCAGACTACATTATCCGAAGCTCATCCCTTGTTGGGAACTTGGCGCATTGATCTCCCGAACGGCTGTTTTGAGGAGTACACGTTACGCTCCGACGGCACTAAACTTTCTCGGTCCGGGGAGGAACGGAACGAGGCCATCTTTGAAATATCCGAACACCCTTCCTCGAAGGGGTTCTATCGTTGGGTGGATAAGATCACAAAGGGTAACGGCAAGCCTGATTGCGGAGGTTCCATCACTGAGGTTGGGCACGTCGCGGTAAATTTCATTCGTCTGCATCCCAGCGGTAAGAGGTTGCTCCTGTGCGAGGCTGAGAGCATGGAGTCGTGCTTCGCCGAGTTTTACATGAAGGCGCGCGATGTCTAACAAGTCCTTCGGCACTGAGCCTCAATTTATTTGCATTACAAGCATCTGATTTTTCATGCCGGACGCGGCGCACTGATCCGCTGCGGCACCGCCGACAAGATCAAGGAAAGCGCCATCAACGACTTCCACCAGGCCATGGCATGGCTGCCGCGAAGAAGCCGAACGCGGCGTCAGCAAACAGCGTACAAAGGTCTGGGCGAAATGAATCCGGAACAGCTGTGGGAAACCACCATGGACCCAACCGTCCGTCGCCTGCTCAAAGTGCAAATCGAAGACGCGATCGCCGCGGATCAGATTTTCATGACGCTGATGGGGGATGACGTTGAGCCACGTCGCGCGTTTATTGAGTTGAATGCGCTGCAGGCTGGGAATATTGATGTTTGATAATGAATGAAGGCGGGCCCGATTCAGAGCAGCTCAATATTTAAGCTAGACGCGCTAATTCGCAATGCGGCAGTAGCTGCGACAGTGACACATAGCGAGAAAATGACTTGGGCCGGTCTAAATAGTCGGCGGATGGAGGGGCAAGCACGCTATTCGGAATACGATGCGGGCTATTTCCGAGGGAAAAATTAAGGCCGTGGTCTGCGGTACTCGCTTGGGCGACGCAGAGTTCCTGCGGAGCGAAGTAACTCCGTAATCGAAATCCTCGGCGCTCAACAGATTGAAGACGGCGCATTACGAGGTGCCTTAGTTCGTATTGCTGACTTGTGCAAGCTGGCCGTAATTGGCGCAAAAGCAGGAAAAGATCTTTTCGTCTCTGCTCATTCGGATGGTCACTAGCTAAATGTGTCCGAACTTTCTAAATTTGGCTTGTCTTTGATAGATTTTTAGGTGACTCGATAAAAGGCTGCCCGGGGACAAGATTAAAATTACAGTCCTCGGGAGCTAATCCGCCTAGTTTCAAAACCATAATGGCCCTGCCTTTCTGAATAAGATCTTCCAGCATTCGTTGTTCCAAACTCTCTAGATGCGAGAGTAAGTGAACGAACTTTGACAGGATGTCGTCGCACTCTTCCCTCAATTGATTCTTTGAGGCTTCAACAGTCCGGACCTTCAGCATTTGCATATCTGAGTGAGCTGCTTGCGAGTTTCGCAAGCTATTAACTAAAGCCATGTGATCTAGCGCACAATGTTCAAATTCCAAGCAGAGATGAAATGGGTGCGCCAAAGTCCCCACCAATGAAATGCTGTGTGACTGTTCACCCTTCGCCTTCTTGCAGCTTGGACACGGCGATTCGAGTAACGCGCCGAGGGCCATGCGATTGAAATCCCTTTCTGGAATCGCCGTGCAATAAAGTAGTTGCTTAATCGCCGTTTCGCAAAATCTGGCCGTGTAGAGAAGAATTTCGTTATAGATGCGAAGTCTCTCAATTTCGGCATCTACTTCATTGTGATCGTCAGAGTTTGAATCGACGTATGTGGCAAAGGAGTTTACTAGCCGACTGAGAATTGCTCCTAACGCCGCCCCACTATACGTGTATGGATTGTAGTAGCTTCCTCGATTGCCTTCCCCTTGTTCCGGTGGTAGCGAGAGTACCCCTCTTCCCTCAAGCCACGCTCTCATTTCTGTGGCTAAGGGAAGGAAGTTCACACCGACAATATCTGTGTCAAACCACCTGAAGCAATTGGCTCTGTACGCCCAAGGATGATGCGAGCCGTGCCAATCGCGATCAGGGAGTTCATGTTTCATGTGCAATGTTCACTGGAGTCGTTTGAGAACTTTCGTGGGGATTCCGAGCTATGATGCTACAGGTCCACTCTAGTAGGCAACAAGATGCGGTCTGACGTGTTTGTGATTGATGTAAACAAGTTCAAGCCTGGCGATGTCGTGCTTTCCACAAATTCTGTATCACGAGTAAGTGAGGTAATTCGAAAGGTCACTGATTCCAATTTCAGCCATGCATCGATAGCAATGATGGGCTCTAATTGCGTAGAGGCAGTAGGGAATGGTGTACGGGTAATGTGTTTGGAGCGCATACACGTCGTAGACCTAAACAATGTTCGTGTCCTACGACTAAAGGCCTCGTTTGATGCGGATGTGCCAACCAAAGCAGCAATCGCCGCTAAAGGATACCTATTTAGGCCTTATTGGACCAGAGGGGCAATGGCTGCGGGCCTCGGTCTATCAAGAGATAGGCGCAACGAAGACAGTTTTTTTTGTTCCCACCTGGTAGCGCATTGTTATATAGAGGCCGGGATAGATATATTCAATAGAGAAATACCGGAAGCAATTGTCCCTGGGGATTTTCTGCGATTGACTACTTTTTTTGACGATGTAACAGAGTCTGCCTTTAGAGCCATACCTAAGAGATATGCTCCAGAATTCGCGTTGGACGTGGAGGGGTATCCAGCAGATTCTGAAAATGCATTTGCAGCACTAAACCAGAATATATCTAGGAATATAGATTCGGAATTTAAAACGGAAGAGTGGTTTCGTCCGTTTAGGAACAAGTTGCATCAATTCTCTGAGTGGTACGCGCTATATTTTTATTTTCAGGACCTAGAAGTGCTTCGCAAATATGATGCAGGTCTTGTTAAATCTTTTAATAAGTACGATTTTCCAAATTTTCTACGTTCTGAGATGTGGCGTAACCACCCATTGATGTTCGTTACGATAGAACAGTGGGCGCAGCTGCTAGATGCAGCACCCTTGTCTCCAAAAGACCTGGCCACGCTGATCGAACGCTGGAAGGCATCGGAAGCGTCATTTCAGCAGAATACGGACATCTACATAAGTGATTTAGAAAAAGCAAAATGGCTCATGTCATTTAAGCCAATGCTCATAAATTATGAAGGGGTACGTCTGTTGCAGGGGTTCTATGAGGAGCGTCTTGCTATAGCAAGACAGTGTATAAAAATCACAAGTGAAAAGATTGGCCTACTCACTGACCGACTTTCTTGATAGCTCCATCCCTGTTTTGCTAACTCCTACTATCTTCCGAGCGCTGTCACTGGATGAGCAGATCTCCCATATCCCACCCACTAAGCTGGAACATCTACTGGGTTCCGTCCTTGTTTGGGAGATGTAACTGCTTTCGTGCTCAGTTCGATGGAAAATTCCGGGAAAGAAATCGTCAATGAGACTGGAGTCAATTCTCTTTTACGAGCCTATGTTCATCTAAAAATTTACTAACCATATCGAGGGAAACAGACACATCAAGCATCATTATCGAATACAGAATAAGCATAGCTCCGACACTGATCGAAACCCACAAAGCATCTGATCCGATAGAATGAGTATGTGCTAAGGCCCCGAAATATAAGGTTACTCCACCCAACAAAAAAAGAACCATATATCCGATCAAGAATGCCCAACTGAGCCGTGATCGATAGCACGCACTCCCATAGCGTTCTTTTACAAAAGTCAATTCTCCTGTTGAATTACAAAATTTCACATATCTTGAAGCAGACTTGTATAGAGAAAACGCGTATAGAGGACTCGGGAATTTCATCAAACTGATGATCTCCGGAGCCCGAAGTCTTTGTTTTAGTGCCACTCGAAAAGCTTGTTCCAACACCATAGGGTTTCTTTGGGCCACGTCGAATGCAAGATATTCCGAAAGGAACGCCAGTTTTTTCTCTTCTTTCGACTTACTCTTTAGTGGATCTCGCCTCCTCAACTTAATCGTGATAAGGGCAGAAATAACGACGGCGGCAGGTTTCAGAATGGGGAGGAAGTTTTCGTTAAAGTACTCTAGTGCAAACACCTAAATTCTCCTTAAACCAATAATCTATGGCGGACGCTAGTTCCTATCGCCCAATCGGGATTTCAAACGCTCATTCCAAGCCGCCCCATCTACACCAGAATGAATACGCCGATGACAATTAGGACATATCGCTCCGACCAAGGAGGGATGATCAGGCCCTTGATCCGCTAACCGCGTAGTGTGATGTGGCTCCAAATATGGAGAACCATCCTTCTTCATAAACGGCGCGGGCTGGTCGCATGCTTCGCATATCCCATTCGCTCGTCTCAACACATACACCTGAACCTCTTTGCTTCGTCTATACCAAGTCTTTTTTGCGTCGCCAGTCTTAGGGCGAACTTGCGGTGCGATTGCCGCCGCTAAGGCCGCCGCACGAAGTTCTTCAAGAGATTTCTTCGAATAATCGACGGCAGCGATGCCGCTGTCATCAACTTCTTCGGTAGCCGTTGTGCCTACAGGAACCAGATCAAATACGATCGCTTTGCGAAGATTTTTGTCCTTGTCTGCACGCTGGATCTCTTGCCAGGAAATACATTCAAAAAGTCCGGTGTAGCGAACGCCTTTGCCTTTTCCATGATCTTCAAACAAGAGCAAATCTTTACCATTCATGCGATGGTCACGGATAGCCTTATTCCCAGCGGTGAACGTCATATCACTAGTTTGTCCTTCGCCGGAATATTCAAAGACGCCCTCTTTCGTCCAGCCGTCCGCATATCCGTATGCCTCACCACTGCTTCCGGAAAAAATGAAAACGACGGGAAATTCTTTTGGCGTCCAAATACCTGATTGCAGTTGGCCACCAAATTGTTCGACAAGTTTTTTCCGAAAATAAGTCTTACCGAGAACAAGTTGTTTCGCTGGGTGTAGGAGCGTTGATCCGAAATCAAATCCTAGATTCTTCAAAAGAGGAACAACCGTGTCAGCACCGCCAGAGAAATCACTCGGCAAAAGCGGTGTGCCGTGCTGATAGCCATATGCCACACCCACGATAGCCTTGGAGTCGTAAACACGATTGTTATATGGCAGTGCAAATACGCGAGAGTGTCTAAACCCATACTTCTTCAGGAAGACATCTCTGCCTAGCAGATCGCATTCTTCGATAGCCTGTATTACTGCGTCGCGAGAAGTTAAATCTCGGAGGTTAGTCATGACGTCTCACTTTAGGAGACAACACAACATAGATGCGGAACGGGTATTAGTATCCCGAGAAGAATGTCGTTGCATGAATATTATTAGAATTTATTCGAATTAATTGACGCATTTAGTTTAACCTTTCTTCGTTAAAAAGTGACACCTACAAATGGGGAAACGGATGGGAAAAGAAATGTCGTGCCCAAATAATTGATTCGACGCGGTCGGCGTGAGTGTTCGCGCGAGAATGGAATCGAGGGTAATTACATTCTTCTGCGGATAATGTGGTCGAGTTGACGGCTGAGGTCGGAGAGTTATCCGAAGTAATTCCGGTCGAGATGTGTTATCTCGGTTGGCAGGAGTCGCTGGCACAGCTGGCCAATCTGGTGGAGCCGAATATCCCGGGCTAGTGCGAGACGGCTTTCTCAGGTCTGCGCAAATACATAATTAAAAAAGGAGGGGACGGGATGAAGACCGTTTGGCTTTTGCTCGCGCTGACTTTTGTCGCGGTTCATCAATCCGGTGTCGCGGCCAACACACCTTGTTCAGGGAAAAAGGGCGGCATCTCGCATTGCGCCGGCGCCGAATTCATTTGCAATGACGGCTCCGTCAGCGCGTCGAAGAAGGTCTGTTCCATGTCCAATCAGCAGCGGCTGATGCCGCTCGCAAAGGAAGACGACGATGGCTGCAGTTGCCGCAGCCATCGGTATTGCACGGGACCGCGTGGCGGGCAGTATTGTTATACCGATAGCGGCAATAAAAGTTATCGGCGTCGTTGAATAGCCGGGTCACTCCGATCCGGATTGCAGTTGAGTCGGCCTGCTCGCGCAATACCGATACTTCCGCGCCCATCGAAACCGCACGCCTATTCTCGTCAATGCAGGCGGCAGCGTCATTGCCTCATTCGTGGCTTCGCGCAATAGCTCCACCGCATGCAGATAGGCTTCCCTGGACGTCGTTGCAGACGACGTCAGCAAGCTCAGGTTGAGCATTGCGCAGACGCACGTGGTCTGTTCCTTGGTGACGACGGACTCCTTGCGCACGATAACTTCAAGCCGAAAATCGTTTTGCGCCGCCGGGATCGCACATCGCTCCCGCTTCCACGCAAATCTCTCGGTGATGCGTCGCGCTGCTTCCGCAGCCTGTTCTGCAAGAAAGTCATCGAGTTCCGCCATGTGCTTCCAGGCGATCATGAAGAAGTCTGTCTGTTTGGTCACGGTGGACTAATTCCTGTTTTCAGGCCTGCTCTTATTTATGCGAGGAGATTGGAGAGAGGCCATCAAATGCAAGCGAGAGGATCTTGCCTTCCCTCCTGAATATTAAACATAAATACTAAGTAACTCTTAGTACATGGTCAAGCCATTATTAAGAAACTCTTAGTATGAAAGCGCAAACCAAACAATCGTCGATCTTCTGCACCCGCCTCAAGGAAGCCCGGAAGCGAGCCGAACTATCGCAGTTCCAACTCGGTGTTCTTGCAGGTATTGATGAATTCACCGCCAGCGCCAGGATGAATCAGTATGAGCGCGGCGTGCATGAGCCTGATTTTGGTACGGTCATGCGGCTGGCGCACGCGCTTGGCGTCCCGGTGAGCTTTTTGTTTGAGCCGAATAATCGTCTGGCGGAGCTGATTCTATTGGCGGGTCAGCTTGAGTCAAAAGAGCTTACACAACTGATTGCCAAACTCAAGCGCGCTCAGGACTAGACTCAATCATCTACCGAGTATCAATATTTCCTTGTCCATCGCATGAAAGCGCAAACCATCAAAGAATCATCGAAATTCTTCCGGCCCGTTCCCTTTCCGGCCTTCGGCATCGTCGACAGAAGCGAGGCCCGGCAAGCTGCCGCCATCACCGCCCCTGCCGGCATCGCGATGTCATGAACAAGGCGCGACTGGAAGCTTTCAGCGACGGCGTGATCGCCATTGCCATCACGATCATGGTGCTGGGTTTGCAAATGCCGCGCGGTGCGGCGCTTGCGGATCTGTTCAAGCTGATGCCGCAATTGTTCAGCTACGTGCTCAGTTTCATTTACGTCGGCATCTACTGGGTCAATCATCATCATTTGCTGCAGCTGGCCAACCGGGTCAACGGCAAAATCCTCTGGGCCAACCTGCATCTGCTCTTCTGGCTGTCGCTGATTCCTTTCGTCACCAACTGGGTCGCCGAGCATCACCGCGATCCGGTGCCGGTGGCCTCCTATGGCGCGGTGTTGCTGATGTGCTCGGTATCGTTCTTCCTCCTGAGGTGCGCGCTGATTGCCAATGAGGGCGCTGAGTCCCGATTGGCGAAGGCCGCCGGCAAAGGGGTGAAAAATACAGGATCGATAGTGCTGTATGCGCTGGCCATCCCGTTGTCGCTGTGGAGCCCGCTGCTCGGCACCGCCATCTACGTGGTGCTCGCCGTGCTCTGGTTCATCCCCGATCATCGGCTGGAGAACTTGCCGCCACGCTCCACCTAGCCGGTTTGAATCGATTGTTCAGCGTCGGATTGGAGAGGGGCATCGCGATGCTCAATCCCCCAGATCCACCATTCCCGTCGAAGCAATCTCCCCCGGCGTCTCATAAAAACTCGCCACCCACACCGACCGGGCGCCGATGTTGTTAAGCGTCCGGCAAACGAAGTCGATCGATCCCTTATCCAACCCCGCAAACGGATCATCCAGCAAATTCACCACCGCCCCCGCGGCAAACGCCCCCGCCAGATACACCTTGCGCTTGCTGCCGGTCGACAGCATGAACAGCTTCTTCTCCACGTGCGGCGTCAGCGACAGGCCTTCCAATAAAGCCGGCAGCGCCGCATCGTCGAAGCCGGGAAACCGCGCCCGCACCGACGCAAAATATTCCGGCACCGTCATCTGGTCGAATGCTTCCGTGCGCGGGTCGACGTAGTAGACCTGTTGCTTGTATTGCCCGGCTTGTTGGTCCAGGCGAATGCCGTTGATGGACAACTGGCCGCCGTGCGCTTTCAGTTCGCCGGCCAGCAGGCGGATCAGGCTGGTCTTGCCGCGGCCGTCGCCGCCGCGGATGATGGTGACGCCGGCGGGGATGGCGAGCGTGAGCTTGTTGAACAGTTCGCGCTCGGGGTAGTTGAAGGTCAGGTCGGTGGCGTGGAGGATGGTCGTGGTCATCGCGTCGGGTGGCTGGTATGGTTGGTGCGGCTGGCACGGTTGTCGGCGCGGCGCGTGGCGATGTTGCCGATGCCGCCGGCAGCCGCTTGGAGACGAGATTGTAAATCAGCAAGCACGCCGATGAGACAGTATGCGGCACGCTTCGCCGGGAATGCTTGATCAGTCGCAGGTCTGTTTGGCATACTCGGCGCTCGGCGTGTGCATGCGCCGGTTTTCCGCGTTTCCTTTGCTCTCCGACCATCAAACCAATAAAAGGGGCCTTCCGCATGATTTCCCATCGTCTTTTCCTTCGCAACGCCGTGCTGGCGGTATCGCTGGCGTCGGCTTGCGCGCCGGTGTTGGCCAGGTCGGCTTGCTTCGACCTGGCGGGTAGCTACGCAGGTTCCTTCACCGCCAAGAAGACCGAGGGCGATGGCAACGCGGCGGCGGAGATCAACGGCACCTGGTCGGCCGAGTTGGGTATCGAATGCAAAATGACGGTGTCGGTGACCTCCGGCTTGCTGGGCGTGATGAGCGGGCCGGGGGAGTACACTCCCGGCGCCGGCGGGACGGCATTCAGTGCAAAGGGGATCCGTTTCGTCCTGGTGAATCTGGGCACCGGCATCATCACCATGGGCTTCGACAAGGCCAAGAACAAACAGAACTTCACCTTGCAGGCCCGCGGCGGCAAGTACCAGGGCGATTACCTGCTCGACCAGGACAGCCTGGCCGATCCTGCCGGCGGCGCAGTGCTGCAGTCGAAGGAAAACAATCAGCAGGTTGAAGTCGGGGTCCTCAGCGAGGTCTTCGCCGCCAAGGCTTTCCAAGTGCTGGCCGAGCGTCCGGATATTCCTTACGACTATCTGTACGACGATGTCTGGGCGCGGGCAGAGAAGATGACGCTGGTGCTGGCCGATCAATTGGGCGTGGTGTCGGCCAAGGCGTTTGTCGAAGGCAAGATCTACCTCGATCCGAAACCCGACGTCGCCGCCGCCGCCCGTCGCAGCGAAGCGGGGCTGTCGTATCACATCGCACCGGCGGTCATGGTGAGAAAAGGCAAGACGCAGGTGCTCACCGTGCTGGACCCGTCCTTGTTCACCGAACCCGTGCCCTATGCCGCATGGAAGGCCAAGCTGTCGGCCAAGACGAAGTCGCAGATAACGCATGAGTACTTCACCAATCGCTTTGCGCTCGATCCCTCGGACAAGAACGCCAACCTGAGCGATTACCGCGAAAGCGACCTCGACGATATGGATGCGGCAAATCAGGAAGATAGCAAAAAACTGTACGTGATGCGGGCGCAGAAGAATCGCTGATGCTTCTGCGTGCAGGCGGTGTCCGGGAGGCCGCCTGCACGCGTGCCGGTCGCGGCTTGTTCCTTGCTTCCCGGTTGTTCCAATTGTGCCGCTTGTACCGATATTGGCGCGGACCTGCTCCCGCCTTCCCTTGCTCCTCTCGCTTCCCATTCTCCAGCGTGGCGCCCTTCCCTGGAAAGGCAGTCCGGGCGGTGTCAACCTGGGATACAAGGCGCTTTGGTCGATCAGATAGGGGTTGCGACGATATGCTGCAAAACCCGTTTAGAAAAAAATTCTATGCCGTTTGACCGGCTCACTTCGCAGCAACCTCCAGCGCGCATGCCCGTATTCTGAAGGCAATGGCTCAAGCGTTTTCATTCGCGGCTATGCCCCGCTTGCGCCGTCATTCCTTTTTTCTGGAGCAAGACATGCCTCTGAAGGACTTCAAGGTACTCACGTTTGACGTCGTCGGCACCCTCATCGATTTCGAAGCCGGCATGCTCGCCTACCTGCGCAAGGCCGTCCCCGACAGCAGGGTCGCGGACGAGGATTTCCTCGCCGCCTACCGCGCCGCGCGTAGCGACGGCAACACCGGCTGGTACCCGGATGACCTGGTACGCTGCTGGCACGTCATCGCTCCCGGGCTGGGTCTGCCCGACGCCCCGGAACTGGCTCGTGGCCTGCGCGATTCCGTGGCCGACTGGCCGGCCTTCCCCGATTCGGTCGAGGCCCTTCAGCGCCTGCGCAAGCACTTCAAGCTGGTGACCATGACCAACGCCCAGACCTGGGCCCTGCAGCACTTCGCGCGCACGCTGGGCGAGCCTTTCGACTTGCTGTTGAGTTGCGACGATGCCCTCTGCGAGAAGCCGGATCCGCAATACTTTGCCTACGCGCGCGGCCGCTTCGAAGGTCGGTGGGGTTACCGACAGGCCGACAACCTGCATGTCGCGCAGAGCCAGTATCACGACATCGGCGTCTCCAGGCGCCTGGGCATCACGACCTGCTGGATCGAACGCCGCCACGGCAAGCCTGGCTCGGGCGGCACCATCGCCTCCGAACTTACCGTGCCGGACTATCACTTCCACACGCTGGCCCAACTGGCCGATGCGGTAGAAGCGGGCCAATAAGCCAACCCGTCAGCCGGTCGCGGAACACGTATCCCCTGGCGCCTTGTTGCGGCGCCGGCTTGCACCGGTTTGTTCGAGTCCGGGCAGGCCATCCCCCGGCCCGCCTGTCTTCTCACACTGCAACCAACCACGGAGCTGCAACATGGACGACAACAGCAAGAGCAAACACGATCTCCTCCTCAGCGCCAGCGACACCGCCGGGTTGATGGATTGCCTGAAACGCGGCGCCAGCCGGCGCGACCTCCTCAAGATCCTGCTGGCCGGCGGGATGCAAGCCACGCTGGCCGGCGGCCTGGCCGGCAGCGCGGCCGGCGCCTACGCGCAGACCCCGCGCCGTGGGGGCAAGCTGCGCGTGGGCGGCGATACGGCCTCCGTCAGCGATACGCTGGATCCGGCCAAGCAATCCAACAAGACCGATTACTCGCGCGGCACCATGCTCTACAACGGCCTGACCTCGCTGGACGCCAGCCTCACACCGCAGCCGGCGCTGGCCGAATCCTTCAGCAGCAAGGATGCCAGGATCTGGGTATTCAAGCTGCGTCGCGGCGTCACCTTCCATGATGGCAAAGCGCTCACGCCGGCTGACGTGGCGTTCTCGTTGATGCGCCACAAAGACCCGGCCACCGCCTCCAAGGCGAAAACCCTGGCCGACCAGATCGAGAGCGTCAAGGAAACCGGCCCCTATGAAGTCACCGTTACCTTGGTCGCCCCCAATGCCGACCTGCCGGTCATTGTCGGTACCTTCCACTTCCATATCGTCAAGGCCGGGACCACCGACTTCAGCACCGGCATCGGCACCGGTCCCTACAAGCTCAAGGAATTCAGCCCCGGCATCCGCTCGGTGGTGGTGCGCAACGACAATTACTGGAAGCCCGGCAAGCCTTATCTGGACGAGATCGAATTCGTCGGCATCGGCGACGAGAATTCGCGCGTCAACGCCTTGCTCTCGGGCGAGCTGGATCTGGTGGCGAACCTCAATCCGCGCTCCATCGAGCGGGTCAAGGGCAGCCCGGGCTTCGCGGTGCTGGAAACCCAGTCCGGCGCCTATACCGACCTGATCCTGCGCAAGGATGTCGGCCCCGGCAGCAATCCCGATTTCGTGCTGGCCATGAAATACCTGATGGACCGCGAGGTCATGCGCAAGAACATCGCCCGCGGCCACGCCGTGCTTGGCAACGACCAACCGATCGACCCGACCAACCGCTTCTATCTCGCTGGCCTGCCGCAGCGCCAGATGGACCTGGACAAGGCCAAGTACCACCTGCAGAAATCCGGGGTGACCGGCAAGGTGCCGATGGTCTGCTCGGTGGCAGCCATGTATTCCGTCGATATCGCCACGGTGATGCAGCAGACCGCACAGCGCATCGGCCTGGAACTGGAACTCAAGCGCATGCCCCCGGAAGGCTACTGGTCCAACCAATGGCTCAACAACCCGGTCGGTTTTGGCAACGTCAATCCACGCCCCAGCGCCGATGTGCTGCTCACGCAGTTTTTCCAGTCGCAGGCCGCGTGGAACGAGTCCCGCTTCAAGAGCGAGAAGTTCAACCAGTTGCTCACTGCCGCGCGCGCTGAAATCGATGTCGGCAAACGCAAGCAGATGTATGGAGACATGCAGACCATCATCCATGAGGAAGCCGGGATCGGCATTCCCATGTTCCTGGCCAGCCTGGACGGCTATCGCAGCAAGCTCAAGGGTCTGTCGCCAATTCCGCTGGGCGGCATGATGGGGTACTCCTTTGCCGAGCACGTCTGGCTGGAGGCATGACGTAGCGGGTGCTCGTTGTGACCTGCAAGTCCTTCTCAAGGTGGACATCATTTACGACGCTGGGTCCTGACTTTCGTCAGGACGACGGCGATATTATTTTCCATCGATGGGCATTCCATTCTCCGTCGTCCCGGCGCACGCCGGGATCCAGTGTCGTGAAGACGCTTGCTACGACGCTGGATCCTGACTTTCGTCAGGACGACAGTCATACAGGAGAAGCTTGATTGAACGGCGTTATCGCGGAGAGCGTCAAATAACGATTGACGTTCATTTTCGCAGTACGGTAACCTGACTTGTCCCCGAGAAAGAGGGGACCGAGTTTTGCAGCTCGATTAGCACAAGGCGGGCAACCGCCGACCGGCGGTATTTTTACGCCCGCACCACTACGTCCCATGGGCGGCGGTGGTGAGGAGGCTTCGGCCTGCCGGTTTCCTTGTGCTCCGGTCTGCAAACCTTGCCATTTGCCGCCCTCCTCGTTTTGCAGCGGGGAATGCGGTTCAATCACCGCACAGGGAGGCAGACATGCCTGACTTCGACACGCCCCATCAAGCAACTACCCAAGCGACGCACCGGGATTTCCGCTGGATCAGCGGTCCGGGCCGCAACGCACCCCTGGCCGACTTTGTCGAGATGACCCGCGACGTCGCTGCCGGCATTCACACCTGCCTCCAGATTTTCACGGCCAGCGAGCTGGAGCGCGCCGCCAACGCCGATGCCGACCCGGGTGCGGAATCGGCGCCGGCCGTCGCCAAGAGCGATGCCGAGAACCTGTTGCGACTCTCCATCGCCGCCTCGGGCCTGCTGCGCCAGGCGGCAGAGGCGCACATTCGCCAGTTGAGCGATGCCGTTTAGTTTCCTTTCGCCATCGTTTCAGCAAACGGGGTCTCGTGTTGTGACAGGGGCCGATACGACACTGGGTCCTGACTTTCGTCAGGACGACGGCGATGTGGCGAGGGTTTTTTCTTTGGCTTGATACCGCGCTTGCATGTTGTCGCACAGGCAATGCCGAAACGGCATGGGACTTTCCCATGCCGTATTTGTATAGTGATATGCCGGAAAGTACACGCCGTCAGGCGAATGCCGTTCAGTCAGGCGTGACACCTGCTTGCTTGCGACCCAAGTCCATACTGCCGTCGTCCTGACGAAAGTCAGGACCCAGTGTCGTATCGGCGCTTGTCACGACACCAGGACGATGGTGAGCGATGAAAGACGGCAATAGGCTTAACCGAACCGCATGCGTCGTCAGGCGGCCTTCACCAACCGTCCAAGGCAACGGGCCGCATGACGTCGCCACAGATCAGGGAAAAGAGCGGGAAACAATGGAAATCAAATGGGTCGAGGACTTCTTGTCGGTGGTGGAGACGCTCAACTTCAGCCGCTCGGCCAAGTTGCGCAACGTGACGCAGCCGGCCTTCGGTCGCCGCATCCGCTCGCTGGAGGCCTGGCTCGGCGCCGAGCTGTTCGACCGTTCCACTTACCCTTGCGCGCTGACGCCGGCGGGCGAGTCCTTCGTGCCGATCGCCCGCGAGATGCTCAACCAGTCGACCCAGGCGCGCCTGATCCTGCGCGGTCAGTTGGCCGGCGCGCAGGCGACGGTGAAGTTCGCCATGCCGCACACGCTGCTGCTGACCCTGTATCCCAAGCTGCTGTCCGAAATCGAGCAGACCACCGGCCCGATGGCGACCACGGTGCAGGCCACCAACGTGCATGACGCCGTCATGGCGCTGGTCGAGCGCAACTGCGATCTGCTGATCTGCTATCACCATCCGCAGCAGGGCATCGATCTGGACAGCGAACGCTACGCCATGCTGTCGCTCGGCAAGGAGCCGCTGCGTCCCTACGTCAAGGCCGTGCGCAAGGGCGTGCCCAAGTACGCGCTGCCGGGCACGCCGGCGGAGCCGGTGCCTTTCCTGAGCTATTCGTCCTATTCGTCGCTGAGCCGCATCGTCGAGAAGCAGCTCAGCGCCAGTCCGCGCCCGGTGCATGTGTTCCGCCGCTTCGAATCCGACCTGGCCGAGGGTTTGAAGAGTATGGTGTTGGAAGGCCACGGCGTCGCCTGGCTGCCGGCCAGCGCCGTCACGCGCGAAGTGGCCGAAGGCAAGCTGACCCTGGCGGTCGCGCCCAACGACAACGAGGCGCTCGCAACGGGCCTGTGGAGCGACGAAATGGATATCCGCGTCTATCGCCGCATCGACGACGCGCGGCCGGAGCTGGACCGCATCTGGGCCTGCCTGAGGGCGGCGCACGGGGTGCGCTGATCCCTTGCGCCGACAAGCACAAGATTTCGTTTTGCATCAACCAATGTTTAGAAGAGGACCACCGTGAAGCTCATTACCAATCAACAAGTCAGCGAACTCGTGACCACCGCCGACGCCGTGCAAGCCATGCGCGAAGCCTTCGCCGCCGCCGGCAGCGGCGCCCAGCAGGCGCGCGTGCGCACCAGCGCTTCCAACGGCGTGATGCTGTCGATGATGGGCGCGGTGATTCCCGACGCGGGCATCGCCGGCGCCAAGGTGTACACGACGATCAAGGGTGCGTTCAAGTTCGTCATCACGCTGTTCTCGACCGAAACCGGCGCGCCGCTGGCGACCATCGAAGGCGACACCATGACCGGCCTGCGCACCGCCGCCGCCACCGCCGTGGCCTGCGACGCGCTGGCGCGCAAGGACGTCGAGACGCTGGCCGTCATCGGCACCGGCGTGCAGGCGCGTTCGCATATTCCGGCGCTGCTGCAGGTGCGCAAGTTCAAGGAAATCCTGATCGCCGGCCTCTCCGGCCAGCAGGAACTGGCCGATGAAGTCGCCAAGGCCTACGGCGTCCCCGCACGCGTGGTCGATATCGACGAAGCCGCGCGCCAGGCCGACGTGCTGGTGACCGTCACGCGCGCGACCACGCCGCTGTTCTCGGGCGACTTGCTGAAGCCGGGTGCGTTCGTCGCCGCCGTCGGCGCCAGCAAGGCCAACGTGCGCGAGCTGGACGACGTCGCCATCAAGCGCGCCGCCGCGCTGGTGGTGGAATGGAAGCCGCAGGCGCAAACCGAAGCCGGCGACCTGGTGCAATGCGCGCCGGGCACCTTCGACTGGGCCAAGGTGTGGGAGCTGGGCCAGGCCGTCGACGGCAGCATCGGCTATCAGCGCAAGGACGATGACATCGTGATCTACAAGGCCATCGGCATCGGCCTGGAAGACGTGGCGCTGGCGGGGCTGGCGTATCGCAAGGCGGCGGCATTGAACGGCTGGTGATCCGGCAACATTGACGGAAATGCTTTGTCTTCCGAGAACCTGCTTATCTATAATCCCTGGTCGGGACTGGTAAAAAAGAAAAGGGGGAATGATGAAGCGCGACGATAAAAAGGGTTACGGGCTGACCGCCGTATCCTTGTTGGCATTGGTATTGGCAATCTCGCCCGCGAGAGCCGCCGAGATTGCCGACGATACACTCTTGCTGAAGCTGCCGGTTTCTTCGAAGCTGGTGGTCACCGGCGACCTGAGTTGCCACCAGGATTGCATGTGCGCCTGGGATGGGTCAGGCGTCAAGATCGGCGATAACCGGGGCGCCGATCCATATCTCTATACGTGCAACAATTTTGCGCTGACCCGGTTGCGGCCGGGCGCCGTCCTGCCGATCAAGGAAATCAAAAAGGACGAAGACGATATCAATTACGTCATTTCCAGCGTGACGCCCGACGGCGTTCCCGTGTCCTTGTATTTGCGGCGCTACCGGTCGAAACAGGTGGGCGGACTGAAGCAGCTGATATCCGGAAACCTGTCCCTGGCATACGACGATCCCTATGCCGGACTGGCTCCCGAAGTGGTGACGGATATCGTCATGGGAAAAATTGTCGGCAAGCTGAAAAAAGACGATTACGTCAGCGCCCTGGATGACTTCAAGATGCTGGAGAAGCTGCGCGGCGATGCCGCCATGCCGGAAAGTTTTTATTACTACTATGCCCTCGCGCTTCAGAAGAGCGGCGACAAGGCGAATGCCCAGGCGCGCGCAAGCGCCTACCTGAAGAAATACGGCAAGCGCGGCAAATACTACGATCCGGTCGTCAAGATCATGAGCGATCTGTAGAACTCATTTCATAAATAGGCGTGAGTGCGAGCTTGCCCTGTTTGGGATGAAGTGCAAGGCGCGAATCGGGGTCAAGACTGGGCGTCTTGACCCCGATTCGTAACGCAGCAATTCGCCCAAACAGGCCGCTCCCTACGGGTTCTTCCCAGAAAGGGCGCTGGCCGCGTTGCGCTCCTTGCAGGAGTTGGCACATTCGGCACCGCCACGCGACGCGTCACGCGCCTTGCCAGCGCCCTTTCTGGGAAGAACGCATCTCACGCCTATTTATGAAATGAGTTCTAATCCTGTTCAGCGCGGCGCGGCTTCGCGTTTTTTGACGCATTCGTCGAGAGATTGGGAGCGCATGCCGTTTGGCGCGCAGGTTTTTGCCAGCTTCTGCGTACAGGATTTCCACTCGGGAAAACGCGGATTCGGCCCCTGGCCAAAACACGTATAGTGCGGGAAGACCAGGCAGGAGTGGCCTGGCGGGGCATCGCAAGGCGGCGGCGGATCCTGACGCAGATCCGTGCATACGGTTTCGTTCTGCCGGGCGCCGCAGCCGTTGCGCAGGCAGCTCTGCTCGTCCTGGATGGCGCCGGTGCAAAACTTGACCGCAGCGTCATGCCGAGCCTGTTGTTCCTGTTCCCGCGCCTGTTGTTGCCGGCGCGCTTTTTCTGCAGCAATGCGTGTCCGCTCCTGTTCCGCCCTGTCGGTTTCCATTTGTCCGAATGCCGCATCGATATTGTTGCCGTTCGCTGCGGACGCTTTGGGAGATGAGGATTTATCCAGCCGGCCGAATGCATCGTCGATGGCGTCTTTCTTTTTGTTTTTTTGCGGCATGTCGTTCGCTGCGCTGCTTTGCGGTGTTTTAGGCCGTTCGCTTTCCTGCGTCGGACAGAATGCGTATTTTTTATCGGCGCCCGGCATGCCGCATAATCCGGCGACGGCTGTCTCCAGCGCCGTCAGTTCAGACACGCCGGAGTCGGCGCAAAGATGCAAATCCGTCAGCGTCACGCCTTGGGTAAAAATCGCCTTGGCGCCCTTCGCATCCAGATAGAGCGGCGCTTGCGAACGTTCCTTGCATGCCGCATAGCCTTGCGAAAACACCTTGTCCCAACTGGCGCTGCCCGGCGTATTGAAAGAACGCGTCTGGCCGGCCCGCACGTCCACGCCGGTGTCGAACTGATGAAACAGCGCCCGGCCATTTACCGTGGCATAACCGTCGATATAAAGCGTAATGGCCGCCGCCGCTTTTTGCAGTCCGGCGGGCAGGCTGCCGGCGGTGTAGGTGATTGCCTGTTTGCGTTTCGGATTCGCCAGCCGGATGCTTTCCAGTTGCCACGCCAGCGTGTAGTTCCCGACGGGTTCTCCCATCAGCGTCCATAGCTTCCAGCGGACATTGTATGTTGCGCAGACTTCGGTCACGGTATCGCTGGCCGTTTTGAAGCATTGACCGCTGAGCAGGGTGCTGTGCAGAACGCCGTCGCCTCCCGGATCGCGGTTCGCTCCCAGGGCGGATGGGGCCAGACATATCCAGATGATGAGAAAAATTATTCTTCGCATGCGGGTAAACATTCTTGTTTTGTTTTTCAGGAAAGCCGCCCTGTTTGGGCGCCGCATCCCCGGGTTTCGGAAAGAATAACAGGTAATGACGGGATCATCGATGCCGCGCTTGGGAGGTTTAACCCCGGTGCTTGTTTTGCCGCGTTGAATGTTTGCATGTAACGGATGCCGCAGGCGCCGACGATGAAAACCGGTCTCATCCAAACGGATGAAGTCACCGCGAGGAAGTTCATTTACTGTATTGCCGTAGCGTCGGGAATTCGTTAAGGCGGAAATAAAGCAGGAAATTTTCTTATCTTGAGATGACGAAAGGAATAAAAATGAAAAAAGGTGCCGTCACATTATTTTGCGGTGTTGCCCTTCTGATGCTCCACATGTCGGTCAATGCCGGTTGCGTTTGGCACGATAAAAATGGAAGGCCGTGCAAACAGGGAACATCGGGTTGCTTGTATCAAAAATGCACCGGCAATGGAGGAAGCGGCGTTCGCGGTTAGGGCCTGTTCGCACTAAATCTGCGAGATGCGTTGCTGCGCCTAGGCAGTCAACGCCTGCCGCGCGTTCGCACTCGTAGATTTGGTGTGAACAGGCCCTGGTTGTCGCGGCCGGCAATTTCAAGACCTGCGTGGTTAAATTTCCGGCCCGGCTTCCATCGCTGCAAGTGGAGATGACGGTGGCGTGTTTCGCCGAAGCAAGCCATGCAGTCGCTAGCGCGGATGCGCCATGACAGACGCGCATCACAGGAGTAAGCTGATCCCTGTCCGGCACGCATGCGTCCGCCCGTTTGTCCTTGTGGGGACGCAGCAGGAAGCCTGAAGGAGAACATCATGCGCCATCAACAGTCCGCTCGTCCGACCCGCCCGTTCCGTTTCATCGCTCCGGTGCCTCCTTCTGCTCCGGCTGACGAAAAACCCTTCGACCCCGATCACGAATACGAAGACTCCACCGAAAGCCGCCTGGACCACACCCGCCCGCCGCGTCACGACGAAGCCGCCGGCAAGCTGGAAAAGCACAAGGAAGAGCCGCAGATTTCCATCGGCGAGGCGTAATTCGAGTCAAAGGGTGAAATTCAATAAAACAACTCATCAGTTGTTTTATTAATATACAACCTTAAGATTGTATTTGTAATTTACAACTTAAAGGCTGTATCATAAATTCCCATATCCATGGTAATACCGTTCAGTTAAGCCTATTTTCCTGAAGCAGTCGTCCCGGCGAACGCTGGGATCCAGTGTCGTGAAGACGGTCGATACGCCGCTGGGTCCTGACTTTCGTCAGGACGACAGACAGAGTAAGCGGGGATTTTTAAGCTTGACTGAACGGCATTGCCATATCCATGGAGATTTATATGGCCTACCCAATCAAAATGCTCAGTCAGTTGCGCCCGATTTTGCAGGGGTTCCGCAAGGAAGCGGGTTTGACGCAAGCGGCGCTTGCAGAACGACTGGGAGTCTCTCAGCAGAGCTACGCCAAAATTGAAGCCAATCCCTCCTCGGTCAGTATGGAGCGCCTCTATGCCGTATTCAGTGTGTTGAATGTAGAGATGACGTTAAGCCGGGCAAAAACTACCGGCATGGCGATAGACGTGACGCGCCGTTCGCCACAGGCGGTGCCTGCAATTGCAAAAGGCAAACCTGCTACCAAGACAAAAGCGAAAGAGCCGCAATCTCCCCGCCGCGTCACCCCTCCGGCCAATAAGAAAGAGGTCTGGTAACGATGGGGCGCCGTTCGTTGACGCAAAGACTTCATGTCTGGATGAATGGTATTCCCGTCGCTGTCTGGGACAAGATGCGGGATGAAGAGCGGCTGATGTATTTCGCGGACTGGCCGGAGCAGGCAGAAGGGCGTCCCCTATCGCTCTCCCTGCCATTCACGCCAAATAATCAGGCTTATCGGGGGGCGGTGGTTTCTTCCTTCTTCGATAATCTCTTGCCGGACAACGATGCGATTCGTCGTCGTCTGGCACAGCGTCATCAGGCAGAAAATATGGATCCATTTTCTTTGCTGGCCGAGGTTGGGCGCGATTGCGTCGGCGCCATTCAGCTTCTGCCTCCGGATGAGGAACCGGTGGACTTGTTTTCCATTTCCGGTAGAACGCTGAATGAGGCGGAAGTCGCCAACATCTTGCGCAACGCCACCAGTACCGCTCCGCTGGGGCAGGCCGACGAGCACGACGATTTACGTTTGTCCATCGCCGGGGCGCAAGAGAAGACGGCGCTGCTGTATCACGACGGTGAGTGGCAATTGCCGGAAGGCAGCACGCCGACCACGCATATCTTCAAATTGCCGCTCGGTCTGGTCGGTAACCGACGTGCCGACATGCATACTTCTGTCGAAAACGAATGGTTGTGTTCCAAACTATTGGCCGCCTATGGATTACCGATCGCACACTGCGATATCGGCAACTTCGAGGATCAGAAGGTACTGATCGTGGAGCGTTTCGATCGCACGTCGGCGAGCGACCGAAGCTGGATCATTCGCCTGCCGCAAGAGGATATGTGCCAGGCGACGGGGATATCTTCGCTACGCAAATATCAGTCGGATGGCGGCCCCGGTATTGCCGACGTCATGCGTGTTCTCAATGGTTCAGACAAGGCGCAGCAGGACAAACGCAATTTCCTCAAGACCCAGATTGTGTTCTGGCTGCTGGCGGCAACCGACGGTCACGCCAAGAATTTCAGCATCGCCCACCAGGCTGGCGCCAGCTATTGCGCCACGCCTTTGTATGACGTTCTCTCTGCACATCCGATTACCGGTCCGGGACCGAATCAGATCGCCGCACGGCGGCTGAAGCTGGCGATGGCCGTGCGCGGCAGCAGCAACTACTATCTGATCGACAGAATACAGCGCCGTCACTGGAGCGCGCAGGCAGAGCAGGTTGGACTCGGCGGCGCACTGGCGGAAGAAATCATCGGGGAAGTGATCATGGCGACTGAGGGCGTGCTTGAAGCAGTTGGCAAGCAACTGCCGGAAGGTTTTCCTGCAAAACTCGCCGACGCTATTTTCGATGGCATCATCCGACAAGGTAAGCGGCTTGCCGCCATGCTTCCGGGCATCTGAGCTACACTGCGCGCGCCAGCGTGATCGCCCGCTCCGGGCAGGCCGTCACGCACAGTCCGCAAGCGCGGCAGGCGTCGGCGTTGGGGGTGTAGGCGACCTGCATGCCGTGCACGCGCAGCTTCAGTTTGTTGAGCAGACCCAGCGGCGCGTAGTCCGCATCGTCGATGCGGCGGATGGTGAAGACATTCTCCGGGCAGACATCGAGACAATCGCCCTTCCCTTCGCAACGTTTCAGATCGACCACCGGCACGATCACGCCGGGAGGCTGCTTGCAGCCGGTCGTTGTTGAGTTCTTGTTCATGGTGTTCCTTCCGCCGACCGGCTTTGATTCGATGGTGGCGGCTTAAACGCTGCCGGGTGTTTGTGGTGGATTGGGCGGCACGTCCTTGACGTCTTTCGTGTCGACGTCGCCGCGATGCCAGCCGCCGCGGAATCTGCCGAAGCCGCGCATGCCTTCCTTGAATTTCTGACGCTCTTCCTCGCTCATCTGTTCCCAGCGCTGACGACGATGATCGTGCCAGCCGCCGCGACCGCGGAAGCCGCCGAACAGGATCTTGCACAGCACGAACAGTCCCAGTGCCTGCCAATAGTCGATCTGGTGCGCGCCGGCGAACAGGGACGGCATCAGCCAGTTCCACAGCGACATGACGACAAAGCCGAGTGCGGCGACGCCGGCGATGATGAAGACCAGGATCTTCCAGAATTTACGTTTGCAATGCATGGGGCCGTTCATTTTTTCCTCCGTACGGATAAGCGATAGATGAGATGGGTTAATGATGAAATTCAATCCGGGTTGCACATGGCGGCTACAGATTGAACTCGTCGTACAGGGTTTGCAGGCGCGCGCGCAGATGCAGCACCGCATAGCGTTTGCGCCCCAGCAGCGTGTTGATGCTCACGCCGCTTTCGGCGGCCAGTTCCTTGAAGCTGCGCCGCTCCAGTTCATGGGCGATGAAGACTTCGCGCTGTTCGGGCGGCAGTTCTTCCAGCGCGTCCTGCAATTCGGCCAGCAGCATGGAGCGCGCATAGGCGGCTTCCGGGCCGGCGTCGGTGTCGGGCAGCATGTGCTCCAGCCAGCCGTCGTCGTCCTCCTCCGCATCGGCGGAGGCGTCCGGCAGGGCTTGTTCCTTCTTCTTGCGAAAGCGGTCGATGATGCGGTTGCGCGCCACGCGGAACAGCCAGGCGCCGACCTGTTCGATCGGCTCGGGCAGGCGGCAGGCTTCCACCAGCTCGAAAAACACATCCTGCAAAATGTCCTCCGCCTCGCTCGGGTCGGGCACCCGCGTGCGAATGAAGTTGCGCAGCCGTACGCGCTCGCGCAGGACGGTGTCGGTGATGTGTTTATCGTGTTGAGCCATCGTCGGTTCCATGCTGTGAAGACGGATCACGGCGGCGGATATTGTGCGAACGGCGAAATAATCCGATTGCCGGAATTAATTGCCGCAGGAAATCATTCATTGTGTTTCTGCTTCACCAGCAGGCGCCGCGGCCCGGCGCCCTGTGCGGCCAGCTTGTCGAAGGGATTGCGCAGGCGGCAGCGGTCGATCGACAGGCAGCCGCAGCCGATGCAGTCGTCGAGCGTGTCGCGCAACTTCTTGAGCTGGGCCATGCGTTCGTCCAGCTCGGCGCGCCAGCCGGCGGAGAGGCGTTCCCAGTCGTGGCGGCCGGGTGCGGCCGTGACCGGCAGCGTGGCGAGCGCGGCTTCGATTTCGGCGAGGCCGATGCCCACGCGTTGCGCCACGCGGATGAAGGCGATGCGGCGCAAGACCTCGCGCGCATAGCGGCGCTGGTTGCCGTCGGTGCGCGTGCTGGTGATCAGGCCTTTGGATTCGTAGAAGTGCAGCGTCGACACGGCCACTCCGCTGCGCCTGGCGACGTCGCCCACCGACAGCATGGGCGCGATGCCGGCCTGCTCAAGCAACATGTTCATGGACTTTCTCCTTGACCTCAACTTTACTTGAGGTTTTAGACTGCAAACGGATCATCATTCTAAGGGAGAACATCGCATGTCCATCGCCATCAAATCCTCATCCGTTTTTCGCGTCGACAAATTCGTCGTCCCCGCCGCCTTGCTGGACGCCTTCATCGCGCGCATGCGCTACGTGCACGCGATCTTGGTCGACCTGCCGGGATCGCTGCAGCGGCATATCCTCACGCAGACCGGCGGCGACGGCGAATTCAACGTCGTGACCTTCCTCGAATGGTCGGATGCGGAGGCCGTGACGGCGGCGCTGGCGCATGTGCAAAAGCGCTTCGCCGAAGACGGTTTCGATCCGAAAAAAATGCTTGTGGAGTTGGGCATACGCGCCGACCAGGGTTTTTACCGTAAAGCCTGAAAGCCCGGCTGGAGGCGGCTTCGCGACCGGATAGTTGTCGATATTGCCACGAAAGTTGTCGATGTTGTTACGGTTCGGGCGCGTAGCGCTGTGTTTTTATTCAGCCTTTTTCATAAAACCTGTCTGTAGCGCATTTGAGGGATGTACAGTTGCGCCGGTTCGTTTTACATTCTCGGACTGAGGTGTGTAATTCAGGGGCTGGATCAAAAGCGATATAAAAACAGGAAAAAACGGCGATGGCAGTTGTGCGGACGGACGTCAGCGACAAACACGGTTTCGGCATCGGCCTCAGCGGCGGTGCGGGAGCAACCGTGTCGTTGCGCCTTCCCGGCCATCCCATGAGCGAGCCCGACGAACGCCTGGGTCGCCTGCTCTGGAACATCACCTCGCTGGCCGGCCTGCTGTGCGATGCGCCGATTGCCATGATCTCGCAACTGCAAGGCGAATTCGACTGCTCCGAACGCGGCGCCCTGACGATGGCCGCCGCCGTCGCGCTCGACAGCGGCGTCGATCAGCGCCGCCAATGGTGGCGTTTTGCCGGGCAGTCGAGCGTGGTGTGCACCATCGCCGACTTCAGCCTGTGCGAAACCGCCGTCACCACGCCCGATCGCATCACCGAAATCGGCGACCTCAATCTCGACAGCCGTTGCGCCGATCTGGCCATGCGCAAGATCGTGCCCGAGGCGCGCTTCTACGCGGCGATTCCACTGAGCGATCAGCACGGCGAACTGATCGGCACCCTGTGCGTGCTGGACCGCGTGCCGCGCCGTTTGTCGTCGTATCAGCGCGATGGTTTGCGCCTGCTGGCGCAGCAGTTCATGGAACAGCTGGAAATGCATCGCGACATGCAGCAGCTGCAGCGCCAGACGCTCACCGACGCGCTGACCGGCGTCGGCAACCGCCGCGGCTTTGATCGCCGCCTGCATGAAGAATGGTCGCGCCACATTCGCAGCGGCGCCGCCTTGTCGCTGCTGATGATCGACGTCGACAAGTTCAAGCAATACAACGACGCCTACGGCCACCCGGCCGGCGACGTGATCCTGAACCTGCTGTGCGAGCTGCTGCGCATGCCGCTGCGCGCCAGCGACTTCGTGGCGCGCTACGGCGGCGACGAGTTTTCCATCATCCTGCCCAATACGCCGCAAGCGGGCGCGCAACTGGTGGTCGACAGGATACAGAGCATGCTGACGACGGCGCAGTGGCCGAACTGCATGGTGACCGTCAGCGTCGGCATCGCCACGCTGGAGCCGGAAGAAGCCTGCGATTTCGCCACGCTCCTGGCGCGCGCCGATCAGGCCATGTACCTGTGCAAGCGCAGCCGCCGCGAAGCGGAAAAGCGCGACTGAGCTGCCAACCCGGGCGCTTGCGCAACTGCTCCTGCTTCAGGGCGCCTTCGACTTCAATGCCTCCAGCAACATCTGCCCCATGATCTCCGGCCGTCCGCGGAAGATGGTCTGCACCGCATCGACGCCGGTCAGCTCGCGCCGCAACCGATTGCGCAGCGCATGCTCGTCGGCCAGCCGGATGGCCGCCGTGACATAGTCGTCCACGGTCGGCGTCACCAGCCACTGCGGAAACTTCAAGCGCCCGAACAAGCCCTGGTCGATGTGCTCGTGCACTTCGGGTCCGGTCTTGCACACGCCGACCAGGCCGGCGCTGACGGTGTCGATGATGCCGTTGGTGTTGCCGAAGGGAAAAGGGTTGATGAACATGTCGCAACCGGCGATCACCTGCATGTAGGCGCTGTAATGCTGATGCGGATAGACCGTCGCGGCCTCGCCGAGGAACTGGCCGATCACGCGCTTGACCTGCGGATAGATCAGCATGCCCTGCGCCTGCCCGATCAGGAAGTGGAAATGGATCTTGCTCCTGGCCTCGCGCAGGATGCGCTGGCAGGCCAGCAGGAAATCCGGATTGAGTTTCATGGTTGTCGACGCCACCACGATCTGCACCACTTCCGGCTCTTCGCGGATGTGGTTCGGCAGCTTGAGCTCGTCGGCCAGCGCCGAGGCGCGGTAAGGCATGCCGTCGCCGGGCAGGCGCAACAGCTGTTCGCTGAAGCAGGCCGGGTCGCCGACATAGTCGTCCTCCACCACCACGTAATCCATCTCCTGCGAGTGCGAAGTGGCCGGATGGCCCAGCGCCATCGCCTGCACCGGCGCGATGCGCAGGTTGCTGAGGAACATCGTCAGCGCAAACATGCCCACGCTCGGCATGTACAGGATCTGCGCCGCTTTCGCCTGCGCCACGCCGCGGATCTGCGCCAGCTGCTGCAGGATCTCGCCGGCGCCGATCTCGACGAATTCGTCGAACACCGCGCGCCCGGCATCGTCCACGGTCTTGCCGTAGCCCATGCCGACGACGTGGAACAATTCGCGCGCCGCTTCCAGCGTGCGCGAGTGGGTGCGATAGATGGAGTGCGCCGCGCTGAACCATTCGACCACCACCAGCAGCACCGGCTTGTCCTTGCCGTTGAGTCGTATCGGCGTATTGAGCGGCGTCAGGCCCGCCTTGGCGATGCTGCGTCCGAGCAGCGCGTTGATCGGTTTCTTGATGTCGTGCTTGTCGGCGCGGCGCGCGTAGCTGCAATGCATGTAGACGTCGTGCAGGATGCCTGCGGGCAGTTGCGACAGGTCGTCGATCTGCTCCAGCCGCTGCGACAGCCACGGCAGGATTTGTTCGCGCTTCTCGTACGCCACCGGCGTGGCCAGCAGGCGCGGCGACAACAGCGCCAGGCACAGACTGGCGACCAGCACCTTGTCGTGCGCCCAGAAGGCGTCGAGGTCCATCGGGATTTCGGACTCGGGCGAATACAGCAGGCAGAACTTGACCAGGTCGCGGTTGCCGATTTCGACTTCGCGCAGGTTGCCCTTGCCGCGGATGTTCCAGGCGCGCACCACGTGGTCGGCGTTGCGGAAGGGACTGGCGGCGAACAGGCCCGACAGCCAGCGATGCATCAGCATCATCTGGCCGAAGCCGATCCGGGAGAACTGGAATTCGCTGTCCGCGAACAGGCAGGAAATCGCCGCCGCAATGCGCGTGACGACGTGGTCGTTCAACTCGTTGGGCAAGACGCTGCTCAGTGGTTTGGCGCTGAAATTTTCTCCCGGCAGGCCGTAGTTGCTGTCCAGTCCGGACAGCAGGTCCATCAGCTCGCGCGCGGCGGCTTCGTGCTGGCGCGAATAGGCCAGGTATTCAAAATTCTCCAGCGAAAAGCCCATGTCTCTTCCCTCAATGGCGTTCAATTAATGCAGTGAAGCGTGAAGCTCTGCGGCTTCTCTGAAAACCTTGCCTTGCCGTCGTTACCGTCGTCCTGACGAAAGTCAGGACCCAGTGTCGTATCGACCGTCTTTACGACACCGGGTCCCGGCGTGCGCTGGGACGACAGTCAACATCGTTCTCTGCGCTGTTCTTAGTGCTGTTCTTCCGCCTCGAAACCTGCCTCGCGCAGCGCATTCAATACCTGCGCCAGATGATCGCGGCCGCGCGTCTGCAACACCAGTTCGATGTCGACGTTCTGCGCCGCCAGCATGGTGAAGGCGCGCTGGTGATGCACTTCGTCGACGTTGGCGCCGGCTTCGGCGACGGTGGCGGTGATGCGCGCCAGCACGCCCGGCACGTCGCGGGCGGACACGCGCACGCGCGCCAGACGTCCCGCGCGCACCATGCCGCGTTCGATGATGGCGGCCAGCAGCAGCGGATCGATATTGCCGCCCGACAGCACCATGCCCACGCGCTTGCCGCGGAAGCGTTCCGGATGGCGGATCATGGCCGCCAGGCCGGCGGCGCCGGCGCCTTCGACCAGGGTCTTTTCGATTTCCAGCAGCATCAGCACGGCTTGTTCGATGTCGCCTTCGTCGACCAGCAGCAGGTCGTTGACTTCGCGCGCGATGATTTCACGCGTCAGGACGCCCGGCGTGCCGACGGCGATGCCTTCGGCGATGGTGCTGCTGCCGAGCGCATGCGTGGTGCCCTGGATCGCATTGACCATGGATGGGAAGCGCTTGGCCTGCACGCCGACGATGTCGATGTCCGGTTTGCGCGCGCGCGCCGCGACCGCCATGCCCGCCAGCAGGCCGCCGCCGCCGATGGCGACCACCAGCATGTCGAGGTCGGGGACGGCGTCCAGCATCTCCAGCGCGACCGTGCCTTGGCCGGCGATGATGGCTTCATCGTCGTAAGGATGGACGAAAGTCAGCCCGCGTTCCTGCGCCAGGGCGAAGGCGTGGGCGCGGGCTTCTTCCAGCGTGTCGCCGTGCAGCACCACTTCGGCGCCGAAGCCGCGCGTGCGTTCGATCTTGACGCCCGGGGTGAAGCGCGGCATGACGATCAGCGCGTGCAGGCCGAGGCGTTGCGCGTGATAGGCGACGCCCTGCGCATGGTTGCCCGCCGACATCGCAATGACGCCGCGCGTGCCGTTGGCGGCGAGGTCGGTCATCTTGTTGCAGGCGCCGCGCTCCTTGAAGGAGGAGGTGAATTGCAGGTTCTCGAACTTCAGGAAAACCTGGGCGCCGACGATGTCGGACAGCGTGCGCGATTCCACGCACGGCGTGTTGAGAATCTGGCCTTGCAGCCGCGCTGCGGCGCGCTGGATGTCGTCGATGGTGGTCATACGGTCCGCTCAAAGTCTGCACAAAAACAGAGAGCAGACATTGTAGCGAGAGAGACGGCGGCTGCGGGAATGTATTTGCGCGGGTTGCGCTACGTATTTTCCGCAGCCGCAGACGGATTTGGGGAGGGGAGGATTGGCATGTCGGCTACTGCACGTCGTTCCGTCAAACCTGTTTCTCTATCCCGGTCGTCCCAGCGAACGCCGGAACCCCGTGTCGTAAAGACGGTCGATACGACACGGGGTCCTGACTTTCGTCAGGACGACTGCTCTATGGATTTAACCCGGCCTTGACGTGAGGCTCAGTGCAGCTTGAAGATGCCGACGATCTGCGCCAGCTGGGCGGCCTGATCCTGCATGGCGCGCGCGGCGGCGGCGGCTTGTTCCACCAGCGCGGCGTTCTGCTGGGTGCTTTCATCCATCAGCACGATGGCGCGGTTGACCTCTTCGATGCCGGTGCTCTGCTCGGTGCTGGCGGCGCTGATCTCGGCCACGATGTCGGTCACGCGCTTGACGCTGGCGACCACTTCGCCCATGGTCGCGCCGGCGTTCTCGACCAGCTTGCTGCCGCTGTCGACCTTCTCGACGGAGTCGGTGATCAGTTCCTTGATTTCCTTGGCGGCCGAGGCCGAGCGTTGCGCCAGGCTGCGCACTTCCGAGGCCACCACGGCAAAGCCGCGTCCCTGTTCGCCGGCGCGGGCGGCTTCGACGGCCGCGTTGAGCGCCAGGATGTTGGTCTGGAAGGCAATGCCGTCGATCACGCTGATGATGTCGACGATCTTCTTGGACGACTCGTTGATCGAACCCATGGTGTCGATGACCTGGCCGACCACGGCGCCGCCCTGGGTCGCGACTGCGGAGGCGGACGCCGCCAGCTGGTTGGCCTGGCGGGCGTTTTCGGCATTTTGCTTGACGGTGGAAGTCAGCTGTTCCATGGCGGCGGCGGTTTCTTCCAGCGAGCCGGCCTGCTGTTCGGTGCGCGACGACAGGTCGAGGTTGCCGTTGGCGATTTCGGCCGAGGCGGTGGCGATGGTGTCGGTGCCGGTCCGCACCTGGCCGACGATATTGACCAGGTTGTCGTTCATGCCCTTGAGCGCGGCCATCAGCTGGCCGGTTTCATCGCGCGACTCGACCTTGATCTGGGTGCCGAGGTCGCCCTGCGCCACGCGGCTGGCGACATCCACCGCCTTGACCAGCGGCCGGGTGATCGAGCGGGTGATGACGATCGCCAGCGCAATGCCGCCGATCAGCGCGATGGCGCCGAGCGCGATCATCAGCGTGCGCGCGGTGCGAAACACGGCGTCGACCTGGGCCGTCAGCCGGGTGATGCTGTCGCTCTGGCGATTCGAGAGTTTTTCAATCGCGGCCAGGTAACGCTGGCTGTCCGGTATCAGTTTTTCCTCGACGATCTTGCGGGCGGCGTCTTCGTTGCCGGCGTCCTTTTCCTTGAACACGGCGGTGTTGTCGGCGATCACGATCTTGCGGTGCTCATTGATCTCGTTGAGGAGCGCCTTGCCGTCCGGATCCTGGATCAGCTCTTCCATCTGCTTGACGTAACCGTTGTTGCGGGAAATGGTGGCGACGATCTGGTCCTTGTAGAACTTCTGCTGCACCGGATCGGCGTTCTTGGCGGCGGCGACGATGCGGCCGACGTTGAGTTCGATCGATTTGTAGAAGGCATTGACCAGACGCTCCTTGGCCAGGGCGTCGTTGACCATGAAATCGGTCAGACTGCCGACCGACTGCAGGCGCCAGACGCCGATGCCGGTGATGACGCTCATCAGGATGAGCAGTGCTGCAAAAGCGATGCCCAGGCGTGTACCGATCTTCAGATTTTTCATTGTTCTATCTCTCCCTCATGTTGGCGCAGTTCACCGCTTTGCCTGCCATTGGCGGTTTCTTGTTTGTTGCTGGTTGCGGACGGCTTGTGACCGGCTGCGAAAAATGGCGGGCAGATCGGGGCGAACCGATGCGCATCCCTGCATTAACGGACGCGACAATGCAGGACTTGAGGAAAAAGCACGCGACGGCTGCATGTTCAGCGTGCAGTCAGGATAGGCCCGGCCGACCGCTATGCAGCGGACGATTCAGTGGACGATTTTGGCGGGGTTGCAGTCAACGCCAGCGTCTTCCACAGCCGGGTCAGCGCCGGCCGTTTGTTTTGCAGCGAGCGGAACACGCGGATCTCCAGTTCCAGCGACCAGGCGTCGCCGCCGGCGCTCACCAGCTTGCCTTCGTCCAGCTCCTCGACGACCGAGCGCTGCGGCAACCAGGCCAGGCCGTGGCCGTTGAGCGCCATGCGCTTGAGCAACTCCGCCATGTCCGACTCGTAGCCGGTCAGCAGGCCCGGCGCTTGCGGCGCGCCGGCCAGGATCAGCTCCATCACGCGACCGAGGAAAGACGTCGCCGGGTAAGCCAGCAGCCTGGTCGGCTTGCTCTTGCTGCCGGGCAAGCGAAACAGCGGCGCGCCGCTCTTGTCCGGCGCCGACACCGGGACCACGCGTTCGCTGCCGACCGTCACGTATTCGTACTGGTCCGGGTTGAGCAGGATGGGCAGCTGGGGATGATAGAAACACAACAACAGGTCGCACTCGCCCTCGGTCAGCGCCAGCACCGAGTCGTGGATGTTGGTGGCGGCGATGCGCGCGCTGATGTTGTTTTTATCGCTGGCGGCGCCGTTGAGCTTGTCCAGCCATTCTGGAAAGAAACTCAGCGCCAGCGAATGCCCGGCCGTCACGCGCAGCATGTTGTCCGCGGTCTGCTCGCTGCGCAGCTGGTTGCGTGCATCGTTGAGCAGCTTGACGGCTTCCGCGGCGGCGTCGTTGAACAGCTTGCCGGCCACCGTCAGCGTCAGCGGATAGGTGCTGCGATCGACCAGCTCGGCGCCGATCCAGGCTTCCAGCGCGCGGATGCGACGGCTGAAGGCGGGCTGGGTGACGTTGCGGTGATCCGCCGAGCGCGAAAAGTTGCGCGTCGCCGCCAGGCTGAGGAAATCCTCGATCCATTTGATGTCCATCTGCCGTCCTTTGTAGGCGTTTGTGTGTGTTTGCGTGCATCGGCATGCGATGCAACAGCGCATCTATAACAGCAAGCGCCGGGCGTGAAAAGCCCCGCCCGGCCGTAATGCCGTTCAGTCAAGCTTGAAAATCCCCACTCGCCATGACCGTCGTCCTGACGAAAGTCAGGACCCGGCGGCGTATCGACCGTCTTCACGACACCGGCTCCCGGCGTTCGCCGGGACGACTGCTTCAGGAAAATAGGCTTCAATGAACGGCATGACCGCCCGACGGCCTTTTCCGCAAACTATGCAGCGGCGACATAACCACCGTACTACTTTGCATAGCTTTGCCCGCCGTAAGGATTATCCTCAGTACATGGAACAACCTCTCGGGATCTGCGGAACAGCCATCATGAAAGTCGAACAAATCCAGCGTGCCATCTCGATCGGCGTCATCGGCGGTCTCGGCGCCATCGGCAGCGCCGATCTCTACGCCAAAATGACCAAGGTCGCCGCCAAGGCCGGGCCGCAGGAGCGCATCAAGGTCCAGTTCGGCCAGCAGGCCTTCGACGACATCGACATGGCCGGCGCCGAAAACGCCCAGACCAATGCGCGCAAACTCTACGTCTTCGACATGCTGCGCGAGTTCGAGGAGCGCAAGAGCAGCGCCGTGCTGCTGCCCTGCTTCATCAGCCACACCTTCCTCGACGAAGTACAGGCCGAGATCGGCATCCCGGTGATCGACATGGTCGCCGCCATCCGCCGTCACCTGGCGCAGCGCCTGCCCAAGCTGCAAAAGATCGGCGTGCTGACTTCCAGCTACGTGCGCAAGAAGGGTTTGTTCGAGAAGTATTTCGGCGAGGACGACGTTCAGTTGCTCTACCCCGCCGCCGCCATCCAGCATGCCTGCCTGATGCGCGCGGTCTACGGCACCACCGGCATCAAGAACGGCTACCTCGACGGCGAATCGATCGACCTGCTGTACCGCGCCTGCAGGGATCTGCTCGACCAGGGCGCGCAGGTGATCGTGCCCGGCATGACCGAGATCTCGACCGTGGCAGAAGCGCTCAGCGCGCGCGGCATCCCCATCGTCGACACCAACCAGATCTATGCGGAATCGGCATTGAGCTTTAAGGCCGAACAGATCGGCCGCTCGTTCAAGATCGGCGTGGTCGGCGGCGTCGGCCCGGCGGCCACGGTCGACTTCATCGAAAAGGTCATCAAGAATACGCCCGCCACGCGCGACCAGGACCACATCAAGCTGGTGGTCGAGCACAACCCCAAGATCCCCGACCGCACCGACAACCTGATCGGCGACGGCGCCGACCCGACGGTGGCCATCTACGCCGCCTGCAAGCGCCTGGAGAACGACAACGCCGACATGATCGCGATCCCGTGCAACACCGCGCACGCCTTCGTCGAACGCATCCAGGCCTACCTGTCGATTCCCATCGTCAACATGCTCGGCGAAACCGTCAGCTATATCGAAAAGCACCACGGCGACAAAACCAGCATCGGCCTGCTGGCCACGTCCGGCACCATCGCCAGCCGCGTCTATCACCACAACATCGAGCGCAGCAAATTCCGCATGGTCGTGCCCGACGCCGAACATCAGGCCGTCGTCATGGACGTCATCTACGGCGCGCAAGGCGTCAAGGCCGGCTTCGTCAACGACGAGGTGCGCGCCAGGCTCAAACGCGCGATTGCCTACCTGGTCGCCAACGGCGCCGACGTCATCGTGCTCGGCTGCACCGAGCTGCCGTTGCTGATCGCACAGAACGAGAAATTCGACGTCGGCGGCAAGCAGGTGCCGGTGCTCGACCCGACCGAAATCCTGGCGCGCAAATGCGTGGCCCTCGCCAGCCCGGTGGCCCGCAAGGCAGCCTGAGCGTGACCAGGGCAATCGTGCCGCTGCCGACCGACCTGGCATTGTTCCGCCAGTTTTTGCAGGGCGAAATGAGGCGTTGCGCGCGCAGCGGCTATGCCGATCCGGTCGTCATTCGCTATCGCGATCTGGCGCGCGCCGATCGGCTGGATAAGGCCGAAGCGCAGGAATACGCCGGGCTGTTCAACCGCATGTATTCGCGCTGGCGATGGCGGCAAGCGACGGCACAGGCGCTTGCGCACAAGCGGATGTCGCAGTGACCGATCGATCGTGCGCGGCCTAGGCGACAGTCCGCAGCGCTTTCTTCCACGTCTTCGCGTGGCGGCCTTCGCCGTAGTAGTTCCCGGAGAGGGATGATGGCGGATGATCGTCGGAAGGCCGGAGCAACATTGCGCGCTTTCATCAATGGGGAGCGGTCACCTTAGCATTACGCCGGCGGCCGCGTCACGCGGATTTGTTGCAGGTAGCCACGCGACAGCTCAGAAATGGAATCCCTGCGGGCGCAATCCGAAAGGCAAGCTTTCAAGAATCGGAAACCTGGAGGGTTCAGATTTTCTGTGGTATGTCCTCAAATATTATCGTTTGCCTGCAGCGTTCCGAAATGCGATATTCCTGCTTCCGTCGCAGATCCACCGCGTTTTTCTTTCATGTGATCGGCCAAGTTTTTCACAGCGCTCCTTCAGGCAAAGAAGCATCATGACAACCTACCTTTCCCTTCCCTTGCTTGCCGGCGCACTCGTGTTCACGGCCCCGGCCTTATCTGCGGACAAGGCGCCTGCCGGCAAAGAGACGCGGGTCATCGAGCGGGTCGCCATTCCGGGCACCAATCGCGAGATGGGACTGGGGATCGCCGCGTTTCCACCGAACGCCGAGAAGCCGCGCCACAAGGCAACCGGCCCGGAAGTGTGCTACGTGCTGGAGGGAGAAATCATTCTGGAGGTGGACGGCAAACCTGTACGGCATATTCGCGCAGGCGGCAGCTTTCAGATTCCGGAAGATACGGTCCACGTCACCAAGGCCGGTCCGGCAGGCGCGAAGGTGGTTGCTTCGTGGGCGCATGTGCCGGGCAAGACATTCAACGTTCCGGTTGCCGCGAACTGAGCGCCCGGCAGGTTGTCTGCGGCAAGGAGAAAAGCTTTCTCCACCCCTCTCTTTTTTGTATTTTGTATCGAGGTATCCAAGCATGTATCAACACGCCATCAAAACCCTCTGCGCGGTATCGGCGCTCTCTCTTTTTACCGGCTGCAGCAGCTATGCCGGCAGCAACGCCGCGCAGCCGGAAATCAAGAGCACGGTCGACGCCGCCATCCAGCCGCTGATGCAGAAGTACGCCATCCCCGGCATGGCGGTCGCCGTCAGCATCGACGGCAGGAATTATTTCTACAACTACGGCGTGGCCTCCAGGGCAAGCGGGCAACCCGTCACCAACGCCACCCTGTTCGAGATCGGCTCCCTGAGCAAGACCCTGACGGCGACACTGGCTTCCTATGCGCAGGTCAACGGCCAGCTCTCCCTGTCGGACAGCGTCAGCCGGCATCTGCCTTATCTGAGCGGTACCCCTTTCGACCACATCAGCCTGATGAATCTCGGCACGCATACCGCCGGCGACTTCCCGCTGCAGCTTCCGGACGAGGTGACGAACGACGGGCAGCTCATGGATTACTACAAGCACTGGAAGCCCACGCATGCCGCCGGCACCTGGCGGACCTACTCCAACCCCGGCATCGGCCTGCTCGGCGTCGTCACGGCCAAAAGCATGCGCATGTCCTTTGCCGATGCGATGGAGAAGACGCTGTTTCCCCGGCTTGGCATGACGCACAGCTATATCCACGTGCCGGCGGAGCAGATGAAAAACTACGCGCAGGGCTACAACAAGGCCGATGCGCCGGTGCGGGTGAATCCCGGCATGCTGGCCGACGAAGCCTATGGCGTAAAGACCAATACGCTGGACCTGATCCGCTTCATCGACGCCAACATGGGACTGGTCGCGCTGGACGGCAAGTTGCAGCAGGCGGTCGCCGATACGCACACCGGCTATTTCAAGGCGGGCGAGATCACCCAGGACCTGATCTGGGAGCAGTATCCCGACACCTCGCCGCTGGAGCGGCTGCTGGCCGGCAATGCCGACCAGATGGTCTATCAGGGCGTCGCCGCGACCGCGATCAGCCCTCCCTTGCCGCCGCAGGCCGCCGTGTTGCTCAACAAGACCGGATCGACCGGCGGCTTCGGCGCCTATGCGCTTTACGCGCCGGCAAAGAAAATCGGCATCGTGATGCTGGCCAACAGGAATTATCCCAACGACCAGCGCGTGACGGCGGCGTACCGGATACTGAGCGAACTCGGCAAGCAGAATGCCCCGCGTCACTGATATCGTTGATATCGCTGATTGAGGAGCGCAAGCGATTGGCTCCTGAAGTAAACAAAGCAAAGGCCGTGCGGAAATTTCCGCAGCGGCCTTTTTCATTCGGGGGTGCCGCAAATCGCGGCGCACCATTTCGGATTTTTCCGCCACGCGGTCTGATCCGGTCTGCACCATGCCCGGACTTGTCGGGCGCTCGACGTCTGTTCCGGGCATTTTCCATTGTCATTCCGGCAACGCAAAAAACCGTCGGAAGCCAGGTTTTCTTGTGCGCCGCAACGGCGCAAAGCACACCGTAGAGCGTTGTTTTTAAAACAGAAATATCCCTTTCCCATCGTTTTGTCATGCCTTTTTACGACGGGATATGGCACGATAAATGCATGTCTACTTTGATGTATACATTGGTGCCTACATTTCAAGGAACAACGATGAACCAGCCTTTTCCTCAGCTTCAGTCTCTTTTCAAGCAACTGGTCGCGGCCGGTCTGCTGAGCGCCGCCTCCTTTGCGGCCTCGGCCGCCACCATCAACATCTCGCTCGACGACGACCCCGGCAAGCTCGATCCGACGCAATCGTCGATGATCGCCGAGCGCATGGTGTACCAAAGCATCTTCGACAAACTGGTCGATCTGGACGAAAACGGCAAGATCGTGCCGATGCTGGCGCAGCGCTGGACCATTTCCGACGATCAGAAGACCTACACGCTGTACCTGCAAAAGGGCGTGAAATTCCAGGACGGCACGCCGTTCAACGCCAAGGCGGTGGAATTCAACCTGTTGCGCGGCCAGGAGAAAAGCTCCCTGCGTCGCAATGAGCTCAAATACATCAAGCAGATCACCGTGGTCGACGACACCACCGTCAAGCTGGAGCTGACCACGCCGTTCGCCCCCTTCATGTCCATCCTGACGGATCGCGCCGGCATGATGTCCTCGCCCGAGGCGGTGAAGAAGTTCGGCGACGACTACGTCAACAATCCGGTCGGTACCGGCCCCTTCATTTACAAGGGACGTCTCAAGGGTGCCACCATCACGCTGGAAAAGAATCCGCATTACTGGCAAGCCGGCCTGCCCAAAGCCGACGGCGTGACCTACAAGATCATGAGCGACGTCAACGTCGCCTTCAACAACCTGCGCAGCGGCCAGGTCGACATCACGAACCGCTTTCCGTACAAGGAAATCACCAACATCGAAGCTGGCGCCAAGTACGCCGTCATCAACAAGCCTTCGCTGGGTTTCCGCGGCTTCTATCTGAACACCTCCAAGCCGCCGTTCGACAAGAAGGAAGTGCGTGAAGCCGTCGACATCCTGATCGACCGCAACGCCATCGCCAAGGTGGTCTACAACGGCGCCGTCGCCGCCAGCCACTCGCCGTTCAGCAAGGCGCAGTTCGCGCATGGCGAGGCCGATGCGCCGCCGAAGGTCGACGTCGCGCGCGCCAAGGCACTCCTCAAGGCCGCCGGCAAGGAAGGCGGCTTCAGCTTCAAGCTGACCTTGCCGACCACGCCCTACGAGTCGCAGGTCGGCCAGATGATCCAGGGCATGCTGCGTCCGGCGGGCATCACCGTCACGCTGGAAAAAGCCGAACTGGCGACCCAGATCGAATCGGGCAAGGCCGGCACCTTCGAGGCCATCTTCGTCGGTTGGAGCGGTCGTCCCGATCCGGACCAGAACATCTACGACTTCGTCGTCACCAACGGTTCGCTGAACTACTCCAAATACGGCACCAGGGAAGTCGACGACCTGTTGCAGCAAGCGCGCCTGGAAGGCAGCGAGGCCAAGCGCAAGGCCTTCTACGATCAGGCCATGCAGATTCTGGTGAAGGATGTGCCCTACATTTACCTGAACCACGACAACGTGCTGTTCGGCGTCTCCAAGGCGGTCAAGGGCTTCCGGTATGTGCCGGACGGCGTGATCCGCACCAGCACGCTGGCGAAGTAATTGGGCGGTGAGAGGGACGCTTTGTCTTCCTTTTCTTGCCGTCGTCCCGGCGAAAGCCGGGACCCAGTGTCGTGACGAACGTTGCTACGACGCTGGGTCCTGACTTTCGTCAGGACGACGGTTGTGTTGTGCTTGCAATGAACGTTCCTATTTGTCACGGCGCTGTTGCCCATGTCTCCACTACTTAAACGCATCCTCTTGGTCATCCCCACCCTGCTGCTGGTCAGCATGGTGATCTTTTCCCTGCTGGCGATCCTGCCGGGCGATCCGGTGACCGCCATCCTCGGCCAGGAAGCCACGCCCGAAGCCGCGCTGGCATTGCGCGCCCAACTCGGCCTCGACGACCCTCTTTACATGCAATACGGACGCTGGCTGGGCGGCGTGCTGCACGGCGATCTCGGCCGCTCCTTCATCGACCGCACGCCGGTCATCGACGTGCTCATGCAGCGCCTGCCGGTGACGATAGAACTGGCGCTCGGCAGTTTCGCCGTCGGCATCCTGATCGCGGTGCCGGCCGGCATCATGGCGGCGGTGCGTCCGCGCGGCATCGCCAATTATTTCAGCACGCTGGTGGCGCTGTTCGGCATGTCGGTGCCGCACTTCTGGCTGGGCATGATGTTCATCATCCTGTTCGCGGTCAAGCTGGGCTGGCTGCCGGCTTCCGGCTACGTGCCGTTCACCGAGGACTGGCGCGGCAACCTGGCGGCGATGTGCATGCCGGTGCTGGCCACGGGGCTGCGCGAATCGGCGATCCTGATGCGTATGGTGCGCAGCAGCCTGCTCGAAGTGCTCAATGAAGATTACATCCGCACGGCGTTCTCCAAAGGCCTGAAGGACTGGCAAGTCGTGATCGGCCACGCGCTGCGCAATGCGCTGATTCCGGTGGTGACGGCCAGCGGCCTGATGGTGTCGGGTCTGCTCGGCGGGCTGGTGATTACCGAGAGCATTTTCGGCATTCCCGGCATGGGCAAGATGATCGTCGACGCCATCTTCCAGCGCGACTACATCATGGTGCAGGGCGGCGTGCTGGCGGCGGCGCTGATGGTGGTGATCGTCAACCTGGTGGTGGACGTGCTGTACAGCGTCATCGATCCGCGCATCGCGAAATGAGGACAGACATGGATCAAGCCATCGCAAAGAAAGCACATACCGGTACCGCAGAAGCCCTGCCGCGCCGGCAAGGTTTCGTCGGCCTGCGCCGTTTCGCCGGCAACCGCCTGGCCGTCGTCGGCGCGGCCATCATCCTGCTGCTGGTGCTGGTCGCGATCTTCGCGCCGCTGCTGGCGACCAACGACCCGATCTTCGATCAGGACTACGGCAACCTGCTGTCCGGTCCCGACGCAACGCACTGGATGGGCACCGACGATCTGGGTCGCGATATTTTTTCGCGCATGCTGTACGGTGCGCGCATCTCGCTGCAGGCGGCGCTGATCGCCGTCGGCCTGGCGTTCTGCGTCGGCGTGCCGATCGGCATCGCCAGCGGCTACTTCCGCGGCTTCTGGGATGAATGGGTGGTGATGCGCATCGTCGACGCGCTGCAGGCCTTCCCGTCGCTGATCCTCGCGCTGGCGTTGGCGGCGGCCCTGGGCGGCGGTTTCTACAATGCCATGGTGGCGGTCGGCATCGGCTTTGCGCCGGCCTTCATCCGTCTGGCGCGCGGCCAGGCGCTGAGCATCCGCAATCTCGATTACGTCATGGCGGCGCGTTCGGTCGGCGCCGGGCATATGCGCATCATGTGGCGTTACGTGCTGCCCAACGCGATGGCGCCGCTGGTGATCCAGGCCACCTTCGCGATGGGTTCGGCGATCATCGCCGAAGCGGGCTTGTCCTACCTCGGCCTCGGCGCCAAGCCGGAAGACCCGAGCTGGGGCTCGATGCTGCACATCGCGCAAGGCTATCTGAACACCAATCCGACGCTGGCCCTGTGGCCGGGCGTGGCGATCTTTGCGGTGGTGCTGGGCTTCAATCTGCTGGGCGACGGCATCCGCGAAGTGTTCGATCCCAAGTTATACCGTTAAAGAGAACCGGCCATGTTGGAAGTAAACAATCTCAAAGTCGAATTCGTCCGCAACGGCAAGCGCGTGGCGCCCGTCGACGGCGTGTCGTTCTCGGTCGGCGCCAACGAAACCGTCGGCCTGCTCGGCGAATCCGGTTGCGGCAAGAGCGTCACCGCGCTGTCCATCCTGCGGCTGTTTCCGATGGCCAGCAAGGCGCAACTGAGCGGCGCCATCACCTACAACGACGGCGTTGCCGACAGCAACCTGCTGGAAGCCGACGACGCCACCCTGCGCGCCATGCGCGGCAAGGAGATCGCGATGATCTTCCAGGAGCCGATGACCTCGCTCAATCCTTTGCACCGCATCGGCGACCAGCTGCGCGAGATGCTGCGCGTGCATAGCGCGCATTTTAAATTCAATCGCAGGCAGATCGACGCGCAAGTTATCGCCATGCTGCAACGCGTGGGGTTGCCGCGCGCCGAGCAACTGGTCAACGATTATCCGCACAGCCTGTCGGGCGGCATGCGCCAGCGCGTGATGATCGCCATGGCGCTGCTGTGCAATCCCGGCCTGCTGATCTGCGACGAGCCGACCACCGCGCTCGACGTGACGATCCAGGCGCAGATCCTCGACCTGATGCGCGAGCTCAAACGCGAGCACGGCACGGCGATCCTGATGATCACGCACGACCTCGGCGTGGTGGCGGAGATGTGCGACCGCGTGGTCGTCATGTACGCCGGCCAGGTGGTCGAGCAAAGCAGCGTGCGCGACCTGTTCGATGCGCCCGCCCATCCTTACACGCAAGCGCTGATGCGCGCGCGCCCCGCCCTCGACGCCACGCCCGGCGAGCCGCTGGAAGCGATTCCCGGCGCGGTGCCGCTGCCGGGTTCGGTCGCATCCGGCTGCCGCTTTGCGGCGCGCTGTCCGAAGGCGCAGGAGCGTTGCCATCGCGATGCGCCGACGCTCGACAAAGTCAGCAACGGCCACCTGGCGCGTTGCTGGTATCCGAATTGAAGAGGCTGAGATGACTGCTCCCCTGCTCCGGGTCTCCGGACTGAAAAAACACTTCGCCTCAGGCAAGCGCGGCGCGCCGCCGGTCAAGGCGGTGGACGATGTCTCGTTCTCCATCGATGAAGGCAAGACCCTCGGCCTGGTGGGCGAATCCGGCTGCGGCAAGTCGACCACCGGCCGCAGCGTGCTGCGCCTGATCGAACCCACCGCCGGCAGCGTCAACTTCATGGGCGAAGAGATTTCCACGCTGTCTTCCCCTGCCCTGCGCAGCATGCGCCGCAACATGCAGATGGTGTTCCAGGATCCGTTCGCCTCGCTCAATCCGCGCATGACCATCGGCGAAGTACTGGAAGAACCGCTGATCGTGCACGGCCTGTTCGACCGCGCCACGCGCAAGCGCAAGGTCGCCGAGATCCTCGACGTCGTCGGTCTGAGCCAGGCGTATGCCGGTCGCCATCCGCATGAGTTTTCCGGCGGCCAGCGCCAGCGCGTCGGCATCGCGCGCGCCATCATCACGCGGCCGAAACTGGTGGTCGCCGATGAAGCCGTATCGGCGCTCGATGTATCGATCCAGGCGCAGATCCTGAACCTCTTGCAGGAGCTGCAAAAGGAATTCTCCCTCACCTACCTGTTCGTTTCGCACGACCTCGCCGTGATCCGCCACGTCAGCGACAGCATCGGCGTGATGTATCTCGGCCGCATGGTCGAGTACGGCAGCTGCGAGAACGTCTACGGCGCCCCCAGGCATCCCTACACGCAGGCGCTGCTGTCGGCGATCCCGCGCGAACATCCGGACCAGGTGCGCGAACGCATCGTGCTCAAGGGCGGCATTCCCAATCCGGCGTCGCCGCCGACCGGCTGCCATTTCCATCCGCGTTGCGCATCCTGCATGGACATCTGCAAGACCGAGACGCCGCCGAAGGTGGAGATGGCTCCCGGCGAATACGTCGCCTGTCATCTGTATCGTTAAACTTATCCATTGTCCGAACAAGAAAGCATCCCATGCCAACCTTCAACGCCAACCACTATCCCTACGCTTCGCGCCGCAGCGCGGTCTTCGCCAATCGCGGCATGGTCGCGACCTCGCAACCGCTGGCCGCGCAAGCCGGCCTGCAAGTGCTGCAAGCGGGCGGCAACGCCATCGATGCGGCCATCGCCGCCGCCGCCGCATTGACCGTGGTGGAGCCGACCGCCAACGGCATCGGCGGCGACGCCTTCGCGCTGATCTGGCACAAGGGGCAACTGCATGGGCTCAACGCCAGCGGCCCGGCGCCGACGGCGATGTCGCTCGATAAACTGACCGCCGCTGGTCACAAGGACGTGCCGAAATACGGCGCCCTGCCCGTCACCGTGCCCGGCACGCCGTCGGCCTGGGCCGCCATGGCCGAGCGTTTTGGCCGCATGCCTCTGTCGCGTTCGATGGCCGGCGCCATCAGCCTGGCGCAGGACGGTTTCCCGATCTCGCCGGTAGTGGCCTTTGCCTGGCAGCAGGCCTACAAGACCTTTACGCGCGAGTTCAAGGACGATCATTTCAAATCGTGGTTCGATACTTTTGGCGCGCTCGATGGTTCCGGTCGCGCGCCGCAGGCCGGCGAAATCTGGCGCTCGCCAGGTCACGCCGGCACGCTGCAATCGATTGCCGACGACAACGGGCGCAGCTTCTACCAGGGCGCGCTGGCGGAGAAGACGGCGGCCTTCATCCGCGCCGCCGGCGGCTACATGGACGTGGCCGATCTGGCCAACTACCGTCCGCAATGGGTCGATCCGATTTCGTCCAACTACCGCGGCTACGACGTCTGGGAAATCCCGCCGAACGGCCATGGCCTGGTGGCTCTGCTGGCGCTGAACATGTTGAAAGGCTTCGACTTCAGCGAGCGCGACACGCTGCAAACCTATCACCGCCAGATCGAAGCCATCAAGCTGGCCTACGCCGACGGCCTGGCGCACATCGCCGACATCGACCACATGCGCGTCTCGGTCAAGGACCTGTTGTCCGACGCCTACGCCGACGAGCGCCGCAAGCTGATCGGCACGCACGCCACGCTGCCGGTCGCGGGCGATCCGCCGCGCGGCGGCACCGTGTACCTGTGCACGGCCGACAACGAAGGCAACATGGTGTCCTTCATCCAGAGCAATTACATGGGATTCGGTTCGGGCCTGGTGGTGCCGGGCACGGGGATTTCGCTGCACAACCGCGGCAACAATTTCACGCTCGATGCCGCGCATCCGAACTGTCTCGCGCCGGGCAAGCGTCCGTACCACACCATCATCCCCGGCTTCCTCACCAAAGATAACCAGGCCATCGGCCCGTTCGGCGTGATGGGCGGTTTCATGCAGCCGCAAGGCCATGTGCAGATGGTGATGAACACGGTCGACTTCGGCCTCAACCCGCAAGCTTCGCTCGACGCGCCGCGCTGGGAATGGGAGAGCGGCAACAAGGTCAGCATCGAACACACCACGGCGGAGCATCTGTTCCGCGGCCTCGGTCCGGCCGGTCTGGGCCATCAGGTCAGCTGGTCCGGCAACCAGCTCGGCTTCGGCCGCGGCCAGATCATCTGGCGCGACGCCAACGGCGTGCTGTGCGGCGGCACCGAGCCGCGCACCGACGGTTGCGTCGCCGCCTGGTAGATCCACTCCTATTGAGAAGGCCACGCGCCCATGCATGCCTCACCCGATCCGTCGCTGACCCAGACTGGCAGCGTCGCCGAAGAGCCGGTCAAGGCCTCCTTGCCGGAGTACGTCTACGCGCGCCTGCGCGAAGACATTTTCGAAATGCGCCTGCTGCCCGGCGACCAGGTCACCGAGACCGAAGTCGCCGCCTACTTCAAGGTCTCGCGCACGCCGGTGCGCGAGGCGCTGCAACGCCTGCAAAGCGACGGCCTGATGCAGGGCTACGTGCGCGGCGGCTGGGAAGTCGTACCCATGGATTTCAAGCGTTTCGCCGATTTATACGAGTTGCGCCAGCTGATCGAGGTCCATGCCGTGACGCGCTTGTGCGCCAGCGCCGGTGACGGGAAACACGCCATCGACATGGCGCAGATCAATGCCCTCAAGGCGGATTGGTGCGTGCCGGCAGCGCAGCGGCTGACCGACGGCCGTGCGGCCGCCGCGCTCGACGAAGCCTTCCACCAGACGCTGGTGCGCGCCACCGGCAACCAGGAAATGGCGAGCGCCTTCGACCGCCTCACCGACCGCATCCGCATCGTGCGGCGGCTGGATTTCGTCTACGGCGATTGCGTCGGATCGACCTATGACGAACATGCCGCCATCCTCGCGCAGATCGACGCCCGCGACGGCGCCGAAGCCGTCAGGCTGATCACCGAGCACATCGCCGGCAGCCATGCGGAAGTCAACCAGATCACCCTGCATCGCCTGCACAGCGCGCGGGCCTCCGCTGCCACCGAGCGTTTGCCTTATGTCACGGTGAGGGTGATGCGGTCGTTCTGAGCAAGCTATTGTCTTTGTACGTCCTGATCTGTAGCCAGTAATTTACCGGAACGTATTGCCGACGCCAGCCGCTGCAATCAAAGATGTCGAGAGACATCCATAAGGTCGTGCAGTATCCGAACGATTGCAACCCCATATGTCGTGACGCGAAAATAGATCATGTGCCGCCCCACGCTTCGGCGACGATAACCTGGCCGAATATGGTCACATGCCGACGCTGCCTTCGGCGCTTGCGCCAATTCATCAAAGGCCGCCGTCATGATGTCCGTGTAACGATTCGCTTGCTCTGCCCCCCACTTCAAACGGGTATAAGCCCATATCGTCTCCAGGTCATGCTCGGCGGCAGGCGTAAGACGGTATTCAGCCATGCGTGGTTGACATCCTCTGCTTGAATGCATCGGCGTCGAAGGGGCGAGCTTCCCCGCTGGATTCACCCTGGATCAATGCAGCCCGGATAGCCTCAAGCTCGCCGCTACGTTCCTGTTCACGTCGTATCAGATCGCGGATGTATTCGCTGTCGTTCGTATAGTGGCCAGCGTCAATTTGCGCTTTGATCCAGCTATCTTGCTTGTCCGTCAAAGTAATGGTTTTGCGCACGGTTCCCATGATGCAATCTCCAGGTAGATAACGGTAGTGCGACAAAAGTCACACTATTGGTGCATTATTGCGTACACTTACCCAAATTGCTAGTCGATGCCATCAGCTGAACTGTCAAGTAATGCTTAATAGTTCAAACTTCGCTTAAAACATCCTCTTCATATACCCTTCTGATGCAAACATAAGTATCTGACGTCCATCTAGGGTCATGTTCGGTAGCTAATCCATCACTCATTCGTAATCCGGCGCTTTCAAATATCCTGCCGGATCGGGAGGCACGCAAGCAGGGGCTCGATGGCATGGCGGAAGTATTGCTCAACCGGTAGCGTCCTATGTCGCGAAGGTCGCAATGGCAAGAAGACTCGCCAGCAGCAGGGCGCTCGGTTCTGCGCCTGATGACGTGATGGAACCAATGTTGCAGACTCCTGCTTTCCTGCAATTTGTGAAACAATGCAACGTTACTCAATTTGCCGTGCCTCCGGCGGCGCCCTCACCATGACGGATTCCTTAGTCAGCAGCGCTGACACACCCGCGACTTTCACCGAACTCGATGCGCTGATCCGCGCCAACTATGCCGAGATGCGCCCGCAGTTCCAGGCCGGCGCCGCCTTCCTGCTCGACAATCCCGGCGAAGTCGCGGTGTCGACCATGCGCGCCGTCGCCACGCGCGCCGGCGTGCAGCCGTCGACGCTGGTGCGGCTGTCGCAATATCTCGGGTTTCCGGGTTGGGGCGAGTTGCGCGCGCTGTTCGTCGAGCGCCTGGCCGTCACGCCCAAGGCCTATGCGTACAAGGCGCAGAGCCTGGTCAAGCGCAACAACAGCGACATCCTGATCGCCGAAATCTTCCAGGCCCAGCGCGCCAACCTCGATGCGTCCGAACCGAAGAACGCCGACGAATTGCTGCGCGCCGCCAAGGCGTTGACCAAGGCGCGCCATGTGCACATCGCCGGTTTCCGCGCCGCGTATTCGGTGGCCTTCATGCTGGAATACCTGTATCGGCTGTTTCGTCCGAGCGTGACGCTGATCAAGGGCACCGCCGGTTCGCTGGCGATGGAGTTGCGCGCCGTCACGGCGCAGGACGCGACCGTCGTGATCAGCTTCGCGCCCTATTCCATCGAAGCCGTGCAAGTCGCCGAAGCCGCCAAGCGCGCCGGCAGCAAACTGATCGCGCTGACTGACAGCGCCGTCGCACCGGTGGCCTTGCAGGCCGATCACACGATTCTGTTCTCGCATGAGAGTCCGTCGTTCTTTCCCTCCATGGCGGCGGCGGTCGCGGTTGCCGAAAGCCTGATCGAGCTGGTGATTTCGCTGGACGACGACAAGGCGGTCAAACGGCTGGAGCAGGCCGAGGACGAGCTGTACCAGAGCGGCGCCTATGTGAAGGGCGGCAGCAAGTAAACTTGTCTCGTCGGGTCGTTCTGCAACAACTGTTGCAACACTAAATCTCCCCAATTTTTTCTCGCCGTCGTCCCAGCGCACGCTGGGACCCAGTGACGTGCATTGCTTTGTCCGGGTTTCGTCAAGACGCTGGATCCCAGCGTGCGCTGGGATGACGGCGAAGGAGGCGTCGCTTTCAGTCGCCGAGGCGCATCGCGTTCCTGCATGTCAGAAGGTAACTTTCCGGCAAGTCCGATTTGGTGCGCGCATGTGTCGCAATGCACCAAAAAATGCAATATAAAATATTTATGCAACAAACGTTGCAAAAGCATTTTATTCAATTTATAGTTGGCCCAACCTGAATTCCCGCACTTCGAATCCTTGCTTGAGGCCTGTTCCATGACTCACGTGTTCCACCGCTATCCGAAACAAACCATGCCCGTCGCCAAAGCCGGCATCGGCATGGAGCTGATCGACAGCAACGGCAAGCGCTACATCGACGCCTGCGGCGGCGCGGCCGTGTCTTGCCTCGGCCACGGCCACCCGCGCGTGATCGAAGCGATCCGCAAGCAGATCGACGAACTGGCGTATGCGCACACCTCGTTCTTCACCACCGACGTGGTGGAAGAACTGGCCGAGAACCTTAGCGCCTCGGCGCCCGGCGATCTCAACCACGTCTATTTCCTCTCGGGCGGTTCGGAAGCCATCGAAGCCGCGCTTAAACTGGCGCGCCAGTACCATGTGGAAACCGGGCAAACGCAGCGTCGCCATTTCATTGCGCGCCGCCAGAGCTATCACGGCAACACCCTGGGCGCACTGGCCATCGGCGGCAACGCCTGGCGCCGCGAGATGTTCGTGCCGCTGCTGGCGCCGTCGCACCACGTCGCGCCTTGCTACGCTTACCGCGACCAGCTGAACGGTGAATCCGATGCGCAGTACGTGCAGCGTCTGGCCGACGAATTGGAAGCGAAGATCCTTGAACTCGGCGCCGACCAGGTCGCGGCCTTCGTCGCCGAAACCGTGGTCGGTGCGACCGCCGGTGCGGTGCCGCCGGTCGGCGATTATTTCAAGAGGATCCGCGCCGTGTGCGACAAGTACGGCATGCTGCTGATCCTCGACGAAGTGATGTCCGGCATGGGCCGCACCGGCTATCTGTATGCCTGCGAAGAAGACGGCGTCGTGCCCGACATCCTGGTCATCGCCAAAGGTCTCGGCGCCGGTTACCAGCCCATCGGCGCGATGATTTGCAGCGACCGCATCTACAACGCCGTGGTCGGCGGCAGTGGCTTCTTCCAGCACGGCCACACTTATATCGGCCACGCCACCGCCTGCGCCGCCGCACTCGCGGTGCAAAAGACCATCAGGGACGACCAGCTATTGCCCAACGTGCAGGCGCGCGGCGAACAGCTGCGCGCCGCCTTGCGCAGCGCCTTCGGCAATCATCCGAACGTCGGCGACGTGCGCGGCCGCGGCCTGTTCGTCGGCGTCGAACTGGTAGCCGACCGCGCCAGCAAGCAGCCGCTCGATCCGGCCAGGCGCATCCACAGCCGCGTCAAGAGCGAGGCCATGGCGCGCGGGCTGCTGGTCTATCCGATGGGCGGCACCGTCGACGGCCGCCAGGGCGACCACATCCTGATCGCGCCGCCTTTCATCAGCACCGCGGCCGACATCGAGCGCATCGTCGAGCGCTTGGTGCCGGCAATCGACGCCGCACTGACTTGATTCGACCCATACGCAGCACCAACTCATTCATCAGAAGAGGAAGCGACATGAAACGATACACCCTACCGCTGCTTGCACTGCTGTCCGCATTGAGCGGAATGAACGCGGCGACCGCCGCCGACGCCGGCCTCGGCCCGACGCTGCAAAAGATCAAGGAAGGCAACGTCATCGCCATCGGCCATCGCACCAGCTCGATCCCGTTTTCCTACTATGATGAAAACCAGAAGGTGGTCGGCTACTCGCAAGACCTCTGCAACAAGGTCATCGACAGCGTCAAGGCCAAACTGAACATGCCCAATCTGGAAGTGCGCATGATCCCGGTGACTTCGCAAAACCGTACGCCGCTGCTGCAAAACGGCACCATCGATCTCGAATGCGGCGTCACCAGCAACCTCAAGGATCGCTGGCAGCAAGTGTCGTTCAACACCACCTTCTTCGTCGCCAGCAGCCGCATCCTCACGCGCAAGGACAGCGGCATCAAGGACTTTCCCGACCTGGCCAACAAGGCCGTCGTGACCAATGCCGGCACCACCTCGGAACGCCTGCTGCGCACCCTCAATGAGCGCCGCAAGATGAACATGCAGATCCAGAGCGCCAAGGACTACGGCGAAGCCTTCCTGATCCTGCAATCGGGCCGCGTCGCCGCCTACGTGATGGACGACATCCTGCTGGCCGGCGCGCGCACCACGGCGCAAAAGCCCAACGACTGGCTGCTCACCGGCACGCCGTTCGGCGCCGAACCCTACGGCTTCATGGTGCGCAAGGACGACCCGCAATTCAAGCAACTGGTCGACGGTACGCTGAGCGGCCTGATGAAGAGCGGCGAGATCAACCGCATCTACGCCAAGTGGTTCACCTTCCCGATTCCGCCGAAGAACATCAGCTTCAATTTCCCGATGCCGGAAGACGTGAAAAAGCTCTATGCGAATCCCAGCGACAAGCCGATGGATTGATGTGCCGCGAGGATAAGTCGTTTACTCAAACCAAGCCTTGGCCGTCATCCCGGCGCAAGCCGGGATCCAGTGTCTTGACGAATGTCGGTACGACGCCGGGTCCTGACTTTCGTCAGGACGACGATGGTGTTTGCGACCGGAAGAACATTCGTAATGTAAACCGTCATCCCGGCGAACGCCGGTACGACATCCGGCCTGACTGCAGCCCCTATACTGAAGAACCGGAACCAGTTGGAGTAAGCACATGACGCAAGCACGCCTGCCGGCATTCGATCCGGCCCGCGCCACGCCGCAACAGAAAGCGTTGCTGGACGATATCCTGTCCGGCCCGCGCGGCAATCTCAACGGCCCGTTCGTGAGCTGGATCCACAGCCCCGAGCTGGGCCAGCTGGCGCAAAGGCTGGGGGCGTATTGCCGTTACGATACCGGCCTGCCGTTGCGCTTGTCCGAGCTGGCGATCCTGGCGACGGCGCGCGAATGGCAATCGCAGGCGGAGTGGCACATCCATCTGCCGATCGCCGTCGATGCGGGTTTGTCGGCGACGGTCGCGGAACAGATCCGCCTCGGGCAGACGCCCGTGTTTGAAAAAGAGGACGAGCGCGTGGTCTGGTCTTTCGCCACCGAGCTGTACCAGCACAAGCGCGTCGCCGATGCGACCTATGCGCGGGCAGTCGAGCTGTTCGGCCTCAAGGTAGTGGTCAACCTGATCGGCCTGCTCGGTTACTACGCACTGGTGGCGATGACGCTCAATGTGTTCGGCATGCGCGCCGAGGGCCAGACCTCGCTGCCTTTCCCAGAGCCGCCGCCGGCCTGATTACCTGATCTTGAGAGAAGCCGGGACAACATCATGGACTACCGCTGGAACTGGAGCGTCTTCCTCCACCAGGCCGCCGACAACCAGACCTATGTCGACTGGCTGCTGTCGGGCCTGTCGATCACGCTGGCGCTGGGTTTGTCGGCGTGGCTGATCGCGCTCGCGCTCGGCACCTTGCTGGGCATCCTGCGCACCTTGCCCAATCGCTGGCTCAGCGGTATTGCCGCGGCGTACGTGGAGTTGTTCCGCAACGTGCCGCTGCTGGTGCAGATCTTCATCTGGTATTTCGCCATGCCGGAAATCCTGCCGTTCGGCATGGGCGAGGCGATCAAGTCCATGAGTCCGCTGGCGCAGCAGTTCACGACGGCGATGCTGTGCCTGGGATTCTTCACCGCGGCGCGCGTGTGCGAACAGGTGCGCTCCGGCATCCGCGCCTTGCCGCCGGGACAGAAGAACGCCGGTCTCGCGATGGGTTTCACGCTGGGCCAGACTTACCGCTACGTGCTGCTGCCGATGTCGTTCCGCATCATCCTGCCGCCGCTGACCTCGGAGTTCCTCAACATCTTCAAGAATTCCGCCGTCGCTTCCACCATCGGCCTGCTGGAACTGGCCGCGCAGGGACGCCAGCTGGTCGACTACACCGCGCAGCCGTATGAAGCCTTCATCGCCGTGACGCTGACCTACATGCTGATCAACATCACGGTCATGAGCATGATGCGCTGGCTGGAAGGACGCGTCGCCTTGCCCGGTTTCGTCGGCAGCAAATAAAGATAAAAGCAGACATCAAGGAAGACGCGGCCATGAGCTACCAATTCGATTTCAGCGCAATCACGCCGGCCGCCATCCAGGTGCTCGGCCACGGCATGGCGATTTCCCTGCAGATCACCGCGACGGCGATCGCCTTCGGCATCGTATGGGGGACATTGCTGGCGATGATGCGGCTGTCGTCGTCGAAGCCGTTGCAATGGTTCGCCGCCGGCTACGTCAATCTGTTTCGCTCGATACCGCTGGTGATGGTGCTGCTGTGGTTTTTCCTGATCGTGCCGCAGCTGCTGCAGAAGGCGTTCAAGCTGTCGGCCTCCCATGATCTGCGCATGACCTCGGCGCTGGTGGCGTTTTCGCTGTTCGAGGCGGCCTACTATTCCGAAATCATCCGCGCCGGCATCAAGAGCGTGGCGCGCGGCCAGCTGGCGGCGTCGTTTGCGCTGGGGCTGACCTACATGCAAACGATGCGCCTGATCATCCTGCCGCAGGCTTTCCGCAACATGGTGCCGCTGCTGCTGACGCAAGGCATCATCCTGTTCCAGGATACCTCGCTGGTCTACGTCAGCGCGCTGGCCGATTTCTTCGGGCGCGCCTACAGCATCGGCGAACGCGACGGCCGCATCATCGAGTTGCTGTTCTTCGCGGGCGCGGTCTATTTCGTGATTTGCTTCAGCATTTCGCTGGGCGTCAAATGGTTTCAGCGCAAGGCGGCCTGATCCATTTTTCAGGCGTGCAGCATCCGTTGATCGCGTAGGTTGTGCGGATATGTGGGCAAGCTTGCCATCGCGTCAACACATGGAATCCGGCAACAACCCTTCTCGCAAATTAATTGTTAACAGGCCCTAATCCTTCCTTGCGCTTGCCCTTTATCTTTACTAGATTGGGTATTCCAACAGAAAAACAGCCAGTCATAACAGCGCACTTAACTGTCTACCCAAGGAGCACAGTAATGAGTCCTGCCGCATCTGCTGTATTGGAAGAGCGCTCGGCAAGAGCACACGCCGGAAACCTCGGCATCGATATTCCTCCCCGCCCGCAACGCCGCTGCGAACGTCTCGACGTTACCCTGATGGAACTTGATCCGCGCGCAGTGGTGGATGGCGTGCTGCTGGATAACGGCATGTTCCTCGCACCCGATCCGACCCCGGTCGGCCCCATGCGCGAAATGTGCCCGCATTGCGAAGGCGTGGCGCTGCAACTGGTGTTGCGCCGTCATCATGTCAAACGTTCGCATTTGTTTTGCACGCAATGCACGCGTTGCTACGACGCGGTATGCGAAGGAGGGTATTCGATACTCGGCATAGTCTGAGCCGATCGCGTTGTCATCCCGATAGCCATCACGATAGCGAAAGCGGCCTCAGGGCCGCTTTTCTATTTCGGCCTTGACGGCATTGAGCATGTTGCGCAGGTCGCCTTTCATCAGGGCCGCGCCAAACAGCGTCGGTACATAAAAATCGGGCGCGATGATGCCGGCGTAGGAAATGCGAGTGCGGCCGTCGTTTCCCGCCTGTTGCTGCGCTTGCAATGACTGCAGTTCCCAGCGCGCCTGGTATTCGCGCATGTTGCCGCTGACCAGGCGGATGTCGATGGCCTGCATCGGCTGCTCGGTGACGTGCAGCACCAGATCGATGTTTTGCCGGATGAACAGGAATCTGGCGAAACCGTTCTGGGTGACGACGCGCTCATTGCCTTCGCTCGAGCTGACTTGCGAACGCGACAGGTTGGGGACGAACTCGGCCAGCCGGTCGTAGTCGGTCAGCACCTTCCAGCTGCGCGCGACGTCGGCATGCACGGTCATCTTCGCCGTCACTTCAAACAGCGGATAGCCCTTGGCGCGGCTCATGACGACGTCGATCTCGGGCTGGTCGGCGGTCGTCTGCGCGCCGGCATCGATGCCAGCGGTTCCGAGCAGCGCCGCAAGTAGGCAGAGCAGAAAAAGTCGCAAAGAAGTCTTTCGGTTCGTTATCGGGCAGCGGGTCAGCATACGCGATTCAGGCAGCGTCATGGCCGTTGAACGATCAAGACATGGTATCGGTACCATTTTGACGATGCTAGAATCGGGCCATGACGAAGCTTACTATTCCGCCTATTCCAGCACCTTCACCTGACGTCTCAGTGACCGACCCCCAGCCCATTGCCGAAAAAGCGCGCAAGGGCCGCAAAGGCGCCGGACTGACCTTGCGCGACGTCGCCAGGCTGGCCGGCGTGGCGCCGATCACCGCTTCGCGCGCGCTGAACACGCCGGACGCGGTTTCCGAAACCGTCCTGAAAAAGGTGCGCGAAGCGGTCGAGCGCACCGGCTACGTCCCCAATTTGCTGGCCGGCGGCCTGGCGTCGAAGAAGAGCCGCCTGGTCGCCGCCGTGGTGCCGACCATCGTCGGCCCGGTGTTCCTGGAAACCGTGCAGTCGCTGACCGAATCGCTGGCCGCCGCCGGCTATCAGCTGATGCTGGGCCAGAGCGGCTACGAAAACTCGCGCGAAGACGCCTTGCTCGAAGCCATCATCGGCCGTCGCCCCGACGGCGTGGTGCTGACCGGTATCATGCGCTCGCCGGAGTCGCGCAAGCGTCTGCTGGCCAGCGGCATCCCGGTGGTGGAAACCTGGGACCTGACGCCGACGCCGATCGACATGCTGGTCGGCTTTTCGCACGAAAACATCGGCATCGCCGTGGCGCGCCACCTGCACGCCGCCGGCCGTCGCCGCGTGGCGGTGATCGCCGGCGTGGACGAACGCAGCCGCCGCCGCGCCAAGGCGTTCTCCGACGAAGCGGTGCGGCTGGGCATGGCCGCCGCCGGCGTGATCGAAATCCCGCTGTGCATGGTGCCGGCGCCGACCACGCTGGGCAGCGGCCGCAGCGGCCTGGCCGACTTGCTCGGCAAGGACGCCGCCATCGACGGCGTGTTCTGCAGCTCGGACATCCTCGCCATGGGCGTGATGATCGAGGCGCAGGTGCGCGGCATCGCCATTCCGGCGCAACTGGCCGTGATGGGTTTCGGCGACCTGAGTTTTTCGCGCGACCTGCATCCGCAACTGACCACGGTGCGCATCGACGGCACCGGCATCGGCAAGGTGGCGGCGCAGTTCATCATCGACCGCGCCGACGGCCTGCAAGTGGCCGACCGCGTGCACGACATCGGCTTCACCATCATCGAGCGCGAGAGCGTCTGAGCGGTGCTTCTTTGGCGTCGCCTGCAGTTCCTGCAGGCAATATTTCCTGATGAGCAAGCTTCCGTAAACTGATTGACACGGTAAAACGGTACCGCTACCATCGGTGTCAATCGGAATTGGTAGCGGTACCAATCGGTGTTTCCAGACTGGCGCCAGTTCCTGAATTTATCGATTACCTCGGATCACCTCAGGGAAACTCATCATGTCAGTTCACCATACCGCCGGCGCACCCGTCGTCACCGAAATGCAAGTCATCCCGGTCGCCGGCCGCGACGGCATGCTGCTCAACCTGAGCGGCGCGCACGGGCCTTACTTCACGCGCAACATCGTCATCCTGACCGACAGCGCCGGCAACACCGGCGTCGGCGAAGTGCCGGGCGGCGAGCGCATCCGCCAGACGCTGGAAGACGCGCGCGAACTGGTGGTGGGCAAGTCCATCGGTGCCTATCATTCCATCCTCAACCGCATGCGCCAGGTTTTCAACGACCGCGATGCCGGCGGCCGCGGTCTGCAGACCTTCGACCTGCGCATCACCATCCACGCCGTGACGGCGGTGGAGTCCGCGCTGCTCGACCTGCTCGGCAAATTCCTCGGCGTGCCGGTCGCGGCCTTGCTTGGCGAAGGACAGCAACGCGACAAGGTGGAAATGCTCGGCTACCTGTTCTACGTCGGCGACCGCGGCGTCACCGACCTGGACTACCGCAGCGAACCCGACGCCGCCGACGAATGGCAGCGCCTGCGCCATGAAAAAGCCATGACCGCCGACGCCATCGTGCGCCTGGCCGAAGCCGCCTATCAACGCTACGGCTTCAACGACTTCAAGCTCAAGGGCGGCGTGCTGCGCGGCGAGGACGAGATCGAAGCCGTCACCGCATTGCACGAACGCTTCCCGCAGGCGCGCATCACGCTGGATCCCAACGGCGGCTGGCTGCTCAAGGATGCGATCCGTTTGTGTCGCGACCAGCACGACGTGCTGGCCTATGCCGAAGATCCCTGCGGCGCCGAGAACGGCTACTCCGGGCGCGAAGTGATGGCCGAATTCCGCCGCGCCACCGGCCTGCAGACCGCCACCAACATGATCGCCACCGACTGGCGCGAAATGGGCCATGCAATCCAGCTGCAATCGGTCGACATTCCGCTGGCCGACCCGCACTTCTGGACCATGCAGGGCTCGGTGCGGGTGGCGCAACTGTGCAACGAGTGGGGCCTGACCTGGGGTTCGCATTCCAACAATCACTTCGACATTTCGCTGGCGATGTTCACCCAGGTCGCGGCCGCCGCGCCGGGCGACATCACCGCCATCGACACGCATTGGATCTGGCAGGACGGCCAGCGCCTCACGCGCGATCCGCTCAAGATCGTCGGCGGCATGGTGGACGTGCCGACGACGCCGGGCCTGGGCGTCGAGATCGACATGGAGCAGGTCATGGCCGCCAACGCGCTGTACAAGTCCAAGGGACTCGGCGCGCGCGACGACGCCATCGCCATGCAATACCTGATTCCGGGCTGGAAGTTCGACAACAAGAAACCCTGTCTGGTGCGCTGATACATCCGGCGCAGTGCAGTCGCAGAGCCGTCGCCCATACTAATAAAAGAAAAAAGATTGCGCAGGCTGCACCGGCGGCCTGCACCGACAACATCAAGGAGATACAACGTGAGTGAACAAAGCATCGCGGCCTATGCCGCACATCCCGACGGCGTCGCCAGCGGGCCGCTGGCCAGCGCCATCGACAAGGTCAAATGGCGCATCCTGCCGCTGTTCGTGATCATGTTCATCGCCAATTACATCGACCGCGTCAACATCGGCTTCGTGCGTTCGCATCTGGCGACCGACCTCGGCATCGGCTCGGCGGCGTTCGGTCTCGGCGCAGGGTTGTTCTTCGTCGGCTACGCCATTTTCGAAGTGCCGTCCAACATGCTGCTGCAAAAGTTCGGCGCCAAGGCCTGGCTCACGCGCATCATGCTGACCTGGGGCGTGGTGGCTACGGCGATGGCCTTCGTGCACAACGAGACCTCGTTCTACGCGCTGCGCTTTTTGCTGGGCGTGGCCGAAGCCGGCTTCTTCCCGGGCGTGGTGTATTACTTCACGCAGTGGCTGCCCAACAGCGAGCGCGGCAAGGCCATGGCGATTTTCCTGAGCGGTTCGGCGATTGCGTCCATCCTGTCCGGCCCGATCTCCGGCGCGCTGCTGCAGATCGAAGGCGGCGGCCTGCACGGCTGGCAATGGATGTTCATCATCGAAGGCCTGGCCTCGGTGGCCCTGTGCTTCGTGGTCTGGTACCGCCTCGACTCGACGCCGACCGACGCCACATGGCTCAGCGATGAAGAGCGCGACAGCCTGGCCGCCGTCATCCGGCACGAGCAGCGCGAACGCCAGGCCAGCAAGCCGGTGCACGTGTCGTCGTGGAGCTTGCTCAAGGATCCGCAGATCCTGCTGTTTTGCTTCATCTACTTCGCGATCCAGCTGACGATCTACGGCGCGACCTTCTGGCTGCCGAGCATCATCAAGAAGATGGGGCATTTCAACGACTTCCAGGTCGGCCTGTTCAACTCGATTCCGTGGATCATCTCCATCGTTGCGATGTACATCTTCGCCAGCCTGGCGACGCGCTTCAAGCACCAGCAGGCCTGGGTGGCCGCGACGCTGATCATTGCGGCGGCCGGCATGTTCGCCTCGACCACCGGCGGTCCGGTGTTTGCCTTCGTGGCGATCTGCTTTGCCGGCATCGGCTTCAAGGCGGCGTCTTCGCTGTTCTGGCCGATTCCGCAGGCCTATCTGGATGCGCGCATCGCCGCCGCGGTGATCGCGCTGATCAACTCCATCGGTAATCTGGGCGGCTTCTTCGCACCGGCCACCTTCGGTTATCTGGAGCAAAAGACCGGATCGATCCAGGGCGGTTTGTATGCGTTGGCGGTGGCGTCGGTGATCGCGGCGGGCCTGGTGTTCCTGGCGCGTACGTCAGGCAAGAAGGCGATAGCCGTCTCCGATTGAGTCTGCATTTGTTTTTGGCCGTCGTCCCGGCGTTCGCCGGGACGACGATCAAAACATGGCCGTAGTGAAAGATTGGCGCCCCGCGTTTGGCGGAACGCGATGGCGGAAGAGGCGGACATTGCTACAATGTCCGCCTCTTCCGTTTTTCTACGTCCCCATCATGTCCAAAAGCAAGCGCCCGGCCGCCAAAGCCTCCACTCCTTCCAACGTCGCATCGCCGGGCGCCGATCCGGGCGAATACGAACTCGACGAGGCGCTGGTCGACAAGATCGCCAAGCTCGCCGTCGAACTCGCGACCGAGGACGAAGCTTCGCCCGACTTGCCGGGCAAGCAGCGCGACCTGCGCCGCATGGTCGGCAAGAGCCTGCGCCAGCAACAGGACGACGTGCTCTACGAAGCGCTCGAACGCGCGCGCGATGAGGAAGCGGAGGCTTATCCCTACCTGCGCGAAGTCATCGAAGAAGCCGCCGAGATCGTCTTCTTCACCCGCAACGAGCGCAGCTATGAAGTGAACGCCTTCGTCATCCCGATGTTCGTGCGCACCGCCGGCGGCCTTGATGCCGAACAGAATTTCCGCGACGCCGACGCCTTCACCGAGCTGACCGCCAGCATCAAGGAGGCACAGCTGGAAAGCGCCGACGCCAAGGTCGTGCTGGTCAGCTACGCCTATCACCTGGACGAGATCGACGCGATCACCTACAGCCATCTCGAAGCCATGGTGCGCGACGCCTTCGCCGCCATGACCGACAAGAAGATCAGCGAAACGCCCGCCATTAACCGCAGCATGAGCAGCTGGCCGGCCAATCGTTTCGGCGCCGACGACACGGCGGTGGAGTTGCGCTTCCTGCTCGGCTTTACCCTGAAGACGGTGGACGATCCCTTCTACGCCATCCCGCAGGACGAAGCCGCGATGGATGCCTACTTCGCCGTGCGCGCCCAGCGCTTCCAGGCCTGGAGCGAAAAAGTCGTGCCGCTGGTGCAGCGCTGCCTGGTGACCGACGGACGCGAATTCGACGTGCACTTCCTGTATCAGGACTTGTTCCACGGCGGCAAGGAGCGCGGCATCGCCGAATACTTCATGTTGCAGATGATGTCCGAGCTCGATCACGGTCTGCAGCAAAGCGGCGTGACGGGAGCGCAGACGCGTGCCGTCATGGGGCCGGTGCACATGGACGGCGACGTGGTGTTGCGGGTGAATTTGTACGGTGACGGCGACGCGCTCGTCGCCACGGCGGAAAAACCTCTGGACGCCGCGCGCGACCTGCAGGTGGAACTGGACGACACCTGCGACGCCTTGCTGACGCTGGGTGTGCAGTCGGTTGCGCTGGCGGAAGAGTTCGACGTCGACGGCAACGCCGTCAACGTCCAGCCTTACGCCGACGGCAACTAAGGCTGCCGCGCAACCAAACGACAAAGTTCAAGGTAGTTCAATATGATCGACGGCTGGCGTCGATCATATTGAACATCACTTCCTTCTTCAGGCGGCCACGTCGTCGTGATTGGTCGACACCGACACCGGCATCCATGCCTGCAATTCGGCTTCCACGAACTGGTTCTTCTTCCGTATCGCCGTCACCGTATCCGATCCCAGCGCCAGGCGCAGCGGCGGGTTGCCGTCGTCGGCCAGCTTCAGGATCGCTTGCGACAACTTGGCCGGATCGCCCGGTTGCTTGTGGTTGGCGTCCGCCATCAGCGTGCGCATGACGCCGACACTCGCGGCATATTGTTCGATGCGCTTGCCGGTCGAGACCACCGAATCTGCGTTGAGGAAGTCGGTGCGGAAGAAGCCCGGTTCCACCACCGTGGCGCGAATGCCCAGCGGCGCCAGTTCGGCGGCCAGCGCTTCGGTCAGTCCTTCGACCGCGAACTTGGTGGCGCAATACACGCCCCAGCCCGGATGCGAGGCATAGCCGCCGATCGAAGAGATATTGATCACATGGCCGCTGCCCTGTGCGCGCAATACCGGCAGCACGGCGCGCGTGACGTGCAGCAGGCCGAATACGTTGGTGTCGAACTGCTTCTTCACTTCGTCGGCGCCGGCTTCTTCCACCGCCCCGAGCAGGCCGTAGCCGGCGTTGTTGACCAGCACGTCGATGCGGCCGAAGCGCGCCATCGCCTGTTGTGCGACGTCGATCGCGTCGGCTTCGCTGGTGACGTCCAGCTTCAGTGCGAGCAGATTGGCGTGGTCGCCCAGTTGCCCGATCACCGTTTGCGGATTGCGCGCGGTGGCGACGACGCGATCGCCGCGCAACAGCGCATCGCGGGCGATCAGTGCGCCGAAGCCGCGCGATGCGCCGGTGATGAGCCAGACTTTGGAAGTTGCGGATGCTTGTGCCATGGTGATGCTCCTTGTGGATGTCGGTCGTTGAGATGAACTGCACACCGTTGTATGGCGCTGTGCGCAGTTGGCAGAACGAAGTGTAGGCAAGTGCGCGCTGCTACACTAGACCGCATAAAGGTGTTTGATTTTCAACTATCGGTTGTAAATAAAAAATCGAAAGAGAGGCCGCAATGGACAAGGCAAGAGTCGTGGCGATTTTCCTCGGCGTGGTGCGCGCCGGCAGTTTCAGCCAGGCGGCGGTGGAAGCCGGGATGACGCCGCAGGCGGTCAGCAAGGCCGTGGGTCAGCTGGAGGAGCATCTGGGCGTGCGGCTTTTTCATCGGACCACGCGCAAACTCAGCCTGACGGAAGAGGGCGCGCGCCTGTCCGAACTGGCCGACCCGGGGCTGCGCCTGCTCGACGAGGCGCTGGATCAGGTGCAGAACAGCCGGCGCGATGCCGAGGGCGTCATCCGGGTGAGTGCGCCGACGTCGGTCGGCAATCTGTTGCTGATGCCGCTGATCCGGAAATTCCAGGAGCAGTACCCCAACATCCATTTCGATTTCCTGCTCGACGATCGCTTCACCGATCTGGTGGCCGAACGCGTCGACGTCGGCTTTCGCACCGGCAAGGAACCGCAACGCAATCTGGTGGCGCGCCGGCTCGGCGACATCGTCCTGCAAATCTATGCCGCGCCGTCCTATCTGAAAAAATACGGCAAGCCGAAAAACCTGGCCGAGCTGCGCAAGCACCGCTGCACCGGCTTTCGCCATCCCAACAACGGCAGGCTGTCGCCCTGGATGCTGACGGTGGACGGCACGACGGTTTTTCAGGAGATGCCGGCGGTGGTGAGCTTCAACACCATGGAGTCGGAAGTCGCCGCGGTGCAGGCCGGCGTCGGCATCGGCCAGCTGGTGGTCTATTCCACACGCGAGCAAGTTGCCGCCGGCAAGCTGGTGCCGATCCTGCCGCGCCTCAACAGCGTGTACGGCGGCATGTACATGTACTATCCGCAGCGCACGCAGATGCCGCTGCGGGTGCGGCATTTCATCGATTTCATCATCGAGGAACTGCGGAAAGCGCCTATTTGATGATCGGCAGAGAAGTGGGCAGCGAGCTCTGCAGCAAAGCGGACTGATCCGGCTGACCGGCCTGTTTCGGCAGGCAGCGGAAATTCAGTTCCACCTGCATCGGCTTCCAGCCGCGCGTCTGCTGGCGCAATTGCAGGTCGGCGTCCTGGGCGGCGCACCAGGAAGCGGCCTTGTCATGGCTGGCCGCGGTCAGCGCCGGCATCGACATGGTGTAGCTGATGCCGGTGGCGGTGAGGCTATAGGAGCCGTCGGCGTCTTCCGAAATCACCTGGCTGTAGTTGGCGCAGCCGTTGAGCGTGCAGGCCGTCCCGACGGCGAGCAGGGCATGCAACAGCACGGTCGGTGAAGCGCGCGGTATGGTCGTGATGGTCGCAGTCGTCTGCATGATGGTTCTCCCCCGATTGAGTTCTAGGGCCTGTTCACAGTAAATCTGCGAGTGCGAACAGACCCTGGTCAGTGTAGAACCGCGTCAAAAAGGATGACATCATCCTGACCTAACTTTACCTGTGTTCAAAATCGTCAAGGCCATTGCAACGGCCTGGACGACGCGACGGCAATCAGTCAGCCAGCGCCGCCTCCTTCGCCGGGCAATTTGACGCGTCTCGCTGGCGTTGTTGCGAACCGGTAAAAATATCTCCGCCATAGACCCGTCCGTAGCGATTGGCGAGGAAATCCGGCAAGGCGATCTGTTCTTGCCGGATGAAGCCGCGCGCCGGCAACTTTCCTTCTCGGAACAGGTCCAGCGCGGCGCAGATGCCGGCCGCCGTGGTGATCTGGATCGCGCTTTCGTGCACGCCGTCGGCGCCGGTTCGCGCAAAGATCTTGCGGCTGAACGCTTCCTGCACGTACTGGCCGCGCCGCATGCCGCTGACCGTGACGAACACCAGCACCACGTCCTGCATGGTGGCCGGCACCGACTTGCGCAGGATGGCCTTGAGCTGCTCCTGGTCGTCGCGCAGGCGCAGTTCTTCCAGCAGGAATTTCACCAGGTTGCGATGGCCGGGATAGCGCACCGATTTGTAGTCGAGATTGCGCACCTTGCCGGCCAGCGTGTTGCACAGCGTGCCGAGGCCGCCCGAGGTGTTGAAGGCTTCGTACTCGACGCCGTCCAGCGAGAAGTGCTCCAGTCCTTCCAGCGGCTGGATGTCCTGCATCTTGCCGTCGCGGATGGCTTCGCAGGGATGGCAGTATTCGTTGACCAGGCCGTCGACGCTCCAGGTCAGGTTGTATTTCAGTTCGTTGGTGGGAAACTCCGGCAGTGCGCCGACGCGCATCTTGAGCTCGTGGATGGCATCGAAATCATGGGCCAGGTGATGCGCGGCGATGCCGATGAAGCCGGGCGCCAGTCCGCATTGCGGCATGAAGGCGGTGTCGGCCCCGGCCGCCAGTTTGGCGATGGCCCTGGTGGCGCGCACGTCTTCGGTCAGGTCGAAGTAGTGCACGCCGCTCATCCTGGCCGCCTTGGCGACCATGGTCGCGAGGTGATACGGCAGCGCGTTGAGGCAGGCGTCGTTGCCGGACAGAAGATTGCACAAGGCGTCGTGGTCCGTGAAGTCGATCAGCGCGGTGCGCACGCCGAGCGCTTCGATTGCCGCCAGCGCGTGCACGTCGCGGTCGGCGGCGATGATGTCGTAGTCGCCGCTGGCGTGAAGCAGGCGGGCGATGGCGTGGCCGATGTGGCCGGTGCCGAGCAGGACGATTTTCATGGCGATGCTCCTGAGATGGTGGAGGGGTTTGACGGGATTTGTCTCCATTGTAGGAAGCGGCCGATACGATAAAAAGACCAAGATTGATGCATGTATGACGATATATTCGTCGATTTGTACAATTAAGCGATGCATATTGACCATGATGCCGAAAAAGCATCCGCGCATCGGGCGTCAGACGCCGTTCTCGAAAAGTGGGAATGTGCAATAACCCGCGCAGCACATACCGCTTGGTATTAAAATTGCCGGATACCGTCGGGACAGGGTCTGGACGGCGCAGGAGCCAATCAGCGCACATCAGCGCCATACATTTCATCAGGGAGAGAAGCAATGCAAAATCGTCGCCGTTTCATCACCAACGTGGCGGGCCTCGCCGCCGCCGGCTATCTGCCCGGCGCCTTCGCACAAAGCGCGCCGGCCGGAGAAAGCACCTTCGCCCGCATCAAGCGGACCAAAGTGCTGCGCATTGGTGGTGTACGCGGTCAGGCTCCTTACTACAACAAGGATCTGGCCAGCGGCGAATGGGTCGGCTTCATGGTCGACTTCGCCAAGAGCCTGGCGGCCAGCCTCAACGTCAAGCTGGAAGTGCTGGAAACCACCTGGGGCAACTCGGTGCTGGACCTGCAAACGCGCAAGATCGACGTCTTCTTCGGCCTGAACCCGACGCCGGCGCGCCGCGAAACCGTCGGCTTCTCCGAGCCGCTGTTCAACAACGCCTTCACCATCGTGTCGAAGAAAGGTTTCGCCCCCAAGACCTGGGCCGAACTCAACAAGCCCGAAGTCAAGATCGGCGTCGACATCGGTTCGTCGCACGACGCCATGATCACCCGCGTCTGTCCTAACGCCACCATCGTCCGCCTGGAAAAAGCCGACGATGCCACCCTGGCCCTGCAAACCGGCCGCGTCGACGTGCAGGTGCTGGTCTGGCTGCTGGCGCTGAACGTGCTCAAGAAGAACCCGAGCCTGGGCAGCATGATCGTGCCGATGCCGCTGGAAGCGACGTCGACCAACATCGGCGTGCCGAAGGAAGACGACAAGGCCTGGCTGGACTACATCAACAAGTGGATCCTGCAGGAACGCGCCGCCGGCAAGATCAAGACCACCGTGCTGGAAAACCTGCAGAAGCTGTCGGGCGTGCGGCCTGAGGATGTGCCGCCGCAAATTCCGCTGTAAGGTTTGTTGCAGCTTCGGCTGCGGATGGAGTGAAAGAAAAGGCGCCGATACCGGCGCCTTTTCTTTGGTGTCCGCCAGGTCTACTGATACGACATGGTAAAGGTTGCCACGCCCTTGGCGGTACCGGGGGTGACGGTGGCCGCGGTCTGGATATAGCGCGCGCTCAGCGCGATATTGGTGACGCCCGTATTTGCGCCACTCGCAGTAAAGACCGAAAACTGATTGGTGTTGCCGGCGACGGAGGCATCGGGGCCGAAGTTCAACGGCGTCGTGGTTGAGCGGCTCGGCATGAAGATCTGTATCCCCAGGCCGGAAGCAGTGGAATTGCTGCTCAAGGCCAGGGTGTTGCCGGTGTTTCCCGGCGTTTGCTGGTCGGTCAGCGTCATGTAGACGCTGGCGGCCACGCCGCTGCAATTGACGCCGATATTGAACGGTACCGCCGTGGTGGCCGAACCCACGCCGGTGAAGGTTTTCTGCGGCAAGCCATTGGGGCCGGTCAGGTTCACGCTGACGTTGGGGGTGGTCACCTGGCAGGTCTGGGGAACAATTGTGACCGCATTGTTCAGATTTGTAATTGTTGCGTTACGACCAGCTGCGCTGGTCGTAAGCAATGCGCCGGCGGCTATTGTCCCCGTACCGGTGATATTCCCGGTCTTGGTCAAGACGACGGTTGCGCTTGCACCGCTGTAATACTCGAGCATGTGAACCGGTGCGTTGAGAGTGCCGGACGCCGGATTCAATTGAACAGTTCCGCCCTGGTAGTTTCTGAATACCCGGTATCCGATTCCAGGAATTCCCGTTGGAATGATCCCGGTAGCGGGGTCTTTCAACGCCCCGCCTCGCGCTGACCGGACGACGTTGACAGAGCCACTGCCTGAACAAATTACGCCAAAGTTATTCGCATTCGTCGCCTGTGCCGATGTGGCTCGCCCAATTTCACGTCCAACGACGGCGTCCCGGGGAATCGTCAACGTGGCAGGCAGCGAGATGGAGAGAGACTGCGTTCCACCCGGAGCCAGCGAACAGCTTTGCGCATAGGCGGCGACAGGCAGTCCGCCCATGGCGCATACCGTAAAGAGCATATTAAAAACATGCTTCATGATAATAAAATGATTTTGCATGTGAGGCGGCAATAAGAAGAATTTCACGGACCCCCCTTGCACGGTTCGATTAAATTAGATGCGACTGTTTGCTTGTCTGGATTGCAAATCATCCAATTATCGGGATTTTGTGTGCTTGCAATGAATGATTGTTATCCCAGTATAGTGAGGTGAAGGTATGTGGAATATAAGAAAATTCTCAAATTAGTGGTCCTGTGCCGTGCATGCATACCAACAGCTTTGGGAGTTTTCTGATGGAGTAGGGGGGGATGGCGGTGGCATAATCGTGTCGATACTATCCACGTGCCTACACCGCGACTTATGTACAGATTCCTATCCGATAGTTTGTTGCCTGCCTCTTTGACAAATACAAATAGACAGCAAGCATGCGGCGGCATTAACACGCTGAAGAAGTGCGGGTTTGTCGTTGGACTGTGCGCCATCATTTTTCTTGCACCCGGGATGAGTCACGCTGCATGCTACTTCACGCAAAATGCAGATGGGACTGGCGGGGCCAGTTCCACGCAAACTCCACAGGACGATTACGTAACGCTGCCTGCAACGATCACGGTGCCGCGAGGTACGGCGACAGGGCAAAGTGTGGCAATGAATATACCTCCACTCCAGGATAGAAGAGGTGCATTTTGCGACGCCGCTTTCCAGCGTAGCTATGTTCCGGCGCGCGCGCTTTCTCCTTCCACCAATACCCAGATGCTTTCCGGTGTTGCCGGCCTGGAATTGCGCAACGTCATAAACAACGGACAAGCCTGGTACCCATGGCAGGGGACCGGTTCCACTGGAAGCGCCCTTCGCTTCCCGGCCGCGACGAGGACCGTAAGCGGCTTGCAGTTGCTCGTCACGGGAGCGGTGTCCCCTGGCCGGATATCTGCCGGCCTTTTGCGCACCGTCAACCTCGATACGCTTGCCTACAGCAGGATATTTCTTGCAAACGATATCGCCGTGGTAGTCCCTACTTGCAGCGTCACGACGCCTTCGGTGTCGGTCACGTTGGCTCCCGTGGCGGCAAAGGACTTGGCGGCCATCGGCTCCTCGGCCAAGGAAACGGCCTTCAATATCGGCTTGAACTGCTCCGGCGTCGGGGGTAACGTATACGCCACGTTGACCGACAACACCATGCCGGGAAACCGTACCAACCAACTATCGCTGGCCACAGGCTCCACGGCTGCGGGTGTGGCATTGCAGATCTTGTACGGCGGCAGTCTCGTCAGCTTCGGGGCGGATTCTTCGGCGGCGGGAAACACAAACCAGTTTTATGTCAACGCTGCTGCGAATCTCGGTGCCGGTGGTATTCCACTATCCGTCCGATATGTCCGGACCAGCACCAATGTGGTACCGGGTACGGTGAGGGGGCTTGCTACTTTCACCATGTCCTATCAGTAATGCCCGTCCTGGTTTCTCCTGTCCGGCGGCATACGCGGCAGAGCAGGCGGTGTTGCGGAAAGACCAGCGCGGCCGGAACGGCTAGCGGTCGATCTTGCGCGACAGCACAATCGAGGTGGTGGTCTTGATCACGCCGTCGATTTCGCCGATCTCGTCGAGCAGCTTGTCGAGCTGTTCCGCCGAAGCGGCGCGCAGCCAGGCGACATAGTCGAACTCGCCGCTGACGGAGCAGAGCTGTTCGATTTCCGGGATGCGCTTGAAGCGCTTGAGGACGTCGCGCGCGGTCTTGGCCTCGACCGTGATGCCGACGTAGGCGTGCAGGCCGCTGTCCAGGACTTCCTGGCCGAGCTTGACGGTGTAGCCGACGATGACGCCGTTCTTTTCCAGCCGCGCCAGGCGCGCGACCACGGTGGTGCGCGCCACGCCCAGTTTGCGCGCCAGGTTGGCGACGCTGTCCCGCGCCGATTGCTGCAGCAGCGAGATCAGCTTGCGGTCGGTGTCGTCGAGCAGATCGAGGCGGGCTGTCATGATGGTGCGCCGACCTAGCCGTTGAAACGCGTGAGGAAGGATTGCGTCGCCGCTTGCTGCGGATTGTCGATGACCTGCGACGGCGGGCCGGCTTCGACCACCACGCCGTCGCGCATGAAGATGACCTGATCGGCGACTTCGCGCGCAAAGGCGATTTCATGCGTGACCAGGATCATGGTCATGCCGTCAAAGGCCAGCGAGCGGATCACGTTGAGCACTTCGCCCACCAGTTCCGGATCGAGCGCCGAAGTCGCTTCGTCGAACAGCATCACGCTCGGGCGCATCGCCAGCGCGCGGGCGATCGCCACGCGCTGCTTCTGGCCGCCGGACAGGCGCTGCGGATAGATGTCGGCGCGGTCGGACAGACCGACTCTTCGCAGCAGTTCCAGTGCGTAGGCGCGCGCTTCCGCCTTGGGTTTGCGCAGCACCGTGAGCATGCCTTCCATGACATTCTCGAGCGCGGTCATGTGGGGAAACAGGTTGAAGTGCTGGAACACCATGCCTGTGTTGGTGCGGAACTTGGCCAGCTCGCGATCCTTCAGCGGTTTGGACGCCTTGTCGCCAAACGTGAAATCCTGCGCGCCGACGCGTATGCTGCCTTGCTCGGGCACGGTCAGCAGGTTGATACAGCGCAGCAGCGTCGACTTGCCGGAACCGGACGGGCCGATCATGGCGACCACGCTGCCCTTGTTGACCTGCAGCGAGATGTCTTTCAGCACGACGTGCTCGCCGAAGGCCTTCTTCAGGTTCTTGATTTCAATCATGACTTCATTGCTTACGTGATTGGCGTTACTCATGCTCTTAGACTCCCTGTTGCGCGTTGAGGCGGTTTTCCAGGCGCTTGGCCCAGATCGTCGCCGGCAGCAGGATCAGGAAGTAAATCACCGCAACCATGGTGTAGATTTCCAGCGGGCGATAGGTTTCATGCGCGATGATCTGGCCCTGGTACAGCAGGTCCGGCACGGCCAGCACCGATAGCAGAGAAGTGTTCTTCAGCTGCATGATGGACTGGCTCACCAGCGGCGGCGTCATGCGCTTGAATGCCTGCGGCAGGATCACGCGGCGCATCAGCTGGAAGCGCGTCATGCCTAGCGCGCAGCCGGCTTCGCTCTGGCCGATGTCGATCGAGACGATGCCGCCGCGGATGATTTCCGAATAGAATGCGCCGCCATACAAGGCCAGCGCCAGCAAGGCCGAGGTGCCGGCGGACATCTCGATGCCGACCAGCACCGGCAGGGCGTAGTAGAACCAGACCAGTTGCACCAGCACCGGCGTGCAGCGGAACACTTCGACGTAGGCGCGCAGCGGACCGGAGATGAACGGGTTGGTCGACAGGCGACCGAGGCCGACCAGCAAGCCCAGCAACAGGCCCAGCAACACGCAGGCGACGGTATAGGCCAGCGTGTAGCCGAAGCCGACGGCAATGACGTTGCGGAATTGCCAGAGCGCGGCGAAGTCCCAGTGATACATCGTGTTTCCTTTTCTTTTACTCTTTGGTGTCTGAATTCTTGTCGGCCCGACGATGACGGTCAGTCGTCAGGCGAGGCAGCATGAAGCGTGCCAGAGCGAGCGAGAAGGTCATCGACCTGACCAATTTCCCCTCGCCGTAAACCCCGCAATTGTAATGGAGAATACTGCCCGGGATGTAGCAGAAGCTGTTGTGCAGCGCGTTTGCGGCTGACTGTCCGCTTATTGGTTAAAATAGCGCACGGTCGCTCCGGCGGCCTGATTTCGTATTCCCCTCATATTGTTTCCTCGTCACCCATGAATCCATCTTCCGGCGTGCAGCGCGTGATCCTGATTACCGGCGCCGCCCGCGGCATCGGCGCGGCAACCGCAAGGGCGACCGCAGCGACGGACATGGGCATGGTGCTGCACGCGCGCAGCGATTCGCCCGAGTTGCAGCAGACCGCGGCGGCTTGCCGCGCGCGCGGCGCGCATTGCGTGACGGCCTTCGGCGACATGGCCGACGTCGATACCGCCGCCGCCTTGCGCGACGTCGCCGTCGACACCTACGGCCGCCTTGACGCGCTGGTCGCCAATGCCGGTTTTGCCGATCGCAAGCGCATCGGCGAGCTGACGACGCAAGACTGGTCGCGCTCCATCGACGCCTTGCTCGGCGGATTCTTCCAATTGGTCACGGCCTGCAAGGATGTCTTGCAAGTCTCGCCGGCCGGGCGCGTAGTGGCGGTGAGTTCGTTTGTCGCGCATGTCTATCGCCTCGGCGAATCCGGTTTTCCGGCCTCGGCGGCGGCCAAGGCCGGCATCGAAGCGCTGGTGAAATCGCTGGCGGTGCAGCTGGCCGCATCCGGCGTCACCGTCAACGCCGTGGCGCCCGGCTATGTCCGGAAGTCCGATCCCGGCAAATCCGCCATCGACCCGGCCGCGTGGGCCGCCGCGCTGGAACGCATCCCCATGCAGCGCCTCGGCCAGCCGGAAGAAATCGCCAACGTCATCGCCTTCTTGCTGAGTCCCGGTGCGTCTTACGTGACCGGCCAGGTCTGGCACATCGACGGCGGATTAACCTTATAAACAACCAGCCATGCACATCATCGTCCTCGGCGCCGGCATCGTCGGCGTAACCACCGCCTATTTCCTGCACGAAAAGGGCTACACCGTCACCGTGGTCGACCGCCAGCCGGACGTCGCCGCCGAAACCAGCGTCGGCAACGCCGGCCACGTCTGCCCGTCCTACGCCACGCCGTGGGCGGCGCCGGGCATGAAGGGCAAGTCGCTCAAGTGGTCGCTGCAGAGCTGGCTGGGCATGGAAGCGGCGCTGCGTTTCACGCCGCGCCTGGATGCGCATCAGTGGCGCTGGCTGGGTCAGTTCCTGTCGCAATGCAATGCCGAACGCTACGCCGTCAACAAGGCGCGCATGGGACGGCTGGCGCGCTACAGCCACACGCAGCTGAAGGCGATCCGCGAGCGTCTCGACATCCGGTATGAACAAACTACGGTCGGCAACCTGCAATTGTTCCGCACGCAGGAAGGCATGGACAACGCCGGCCTTGCCGCCCGCGTGCTGGCCGAAGCCGGCGTCGCTTATGAACTGCTGGACGGCGACGGTTGCGTTGCTTTCGATCCGGCGCTGCGCGATGCGCGCGGGCAGCTGGTCGGCGGCATGCTGTTGCCGCAGGATGAAACCGGCAACTGCCCGCTGTTTGCGCGTGCACTGGCCGACTGGCTGAAGTCGCAAGGCGTCAACTTTGTGCTTGGCACCGCCGTGCAGCAGATTGAATTCGCCGGCGGCGCCGTCACCGGCCTGCGTACCGCGACTGGCGTGCTCAAGGCCGACGCCTATGTCGTCGCCTGCGCCAGCGCTTCGGTGGCGCTGGTCAAACCGCTGGGTTTGCAGTTGCCGGTCTATCCGGTCAAGGGCTACGCCATCACCGTGCCGGTCAGCGATCCCGATGCCGCGCCCCGGAGCGGCGTGATGGACGAGTACTACAAGGTGGCGATCACGCGCATGGGCTCCAACATCCGCGCCGCCGGCACCGCCGAGATCGGCAGTTGGGACACCAAGGTGACGCCGCGCGATTGCGCCACCGCGATCAAGTCGCTCAAGCTGCTGTTCCCGCGCGGCGCCGACATGAGCCGGATCGCGTACTGGGCCGGCCTGCGCCCGATGACGCCGGACGGTGCGCCGCTGATCGGCGCGACGTCGTATTCCAATCTCTATCTGAATGCAGGTCACGGCTCCAACGGCTGGACCACCGCCTGCGGCTCCAGCCGGCTGATTGCCGACAAGATCGCCGGGGTTGCCACGGAAATCGCCAGCGAGGATCTGGGTCCGTTGCGGGCGTTTCGCTAAGGCATGGGTTTAGCGGCTGAACAGGGTGTTAATGTTGTCGCTGTTGCTGAATGCGCTCAACGCCCAGCCCGCGCCGGTCTTGTAAAAAATGAATTGCCAGGGGATGGCCTGTTTCTCGGCCTTCTCTATATAGACCAGTTTGAGCAGCGACTCTCCCACCTTTTCGCTGCGGATGAATTCGTAGCCCACCGACGCGCCGATGAATTGCTCCAGCTGCAGGCGCGAGTTGCGTGCGCTGACGCGGGCGCGATCGAGCGTGTTGACGTCGGCCAGCGCGTACGGCGTCATCGCGGCATAGGCGTCGTCGGTGCGTCCTTTGCCGGCGGCGGCCATGACCTTGTCGGTCAGTTGGCGAACTTCGGCCTCGCTCCTGAGCGTATCGGCGATGGCGTTGACCGATGCCGTCAGGCTGCAGACGGCGAGGGCGATGGTGGACAGCAATGTGCGCATGATGCGATCTCCTGGAAAAGACGTGTGACCGCGATGATTGTGCCTTTGTTGCAGCATTCGTGCAGGAGGAGCGGACTGGCCGGCTACAGAAAAAACGTACATGTTAAGTATTGTTCGCGATGGCGTAAATCAGCGTAAAAGTGCGCGAATCCGGGAACATCGGCAGATATGATGAATTTCAATCATTGTCGAACCGGTCGCCATCATGATCAAACTTTTCATCGTTTTCGCCAGCACGGCTTCTCTTTCCGGCTGCGTCGTTCTGTCGCCGAGCCCGATCGTCGAGGCGGCCAACCTGGTCGGCTCCGCCATCACGGGCGTGTCGTCGATGACGCCGAGCACGCCGCAAAACCCCATCGTCTTTGCGCATGCGCCGATCAAGGAAATCTGCATCGAGTGGAACGGCGCCGTCGCCCTGAGCGACTTCGTGCCGAGCCTGCAGGGCGAACTGCAACGCCACGGCGTACCGAGCCGGGTGTACGACGCCGGCACGCAGCCCGGCAGTTGCCCGATGACGCTGGTTTACAGCGCCTATATCAAGTGGGACATGAAAACTTTCAGCAATGCTTACACGCCCTATCTGACTTTTGCGTCGGTGACCTTGCGCAAGGATGGGCGGGTGGTGGGCAGCGCGAGTTACAAGATCGGGTCGATTGCGCAGGATAAATGGGCTTCCACCAGCAGCAAGCTGGGGCCGGTGGTGGATGCCTTGTTGATCAGTAATCCGGTGGTGGAGGCTAATAATTCGGCGGGGGCGCCGGTGGTGTTTGGGGGATCTTGAGCGCTGTAAGCTTGGTACGCTCTATAGCGTTACATAATGCTTTTCTTTCTTCGGTCGACCGTGCCGGGGGTAGCCCGGCGGCTACTCACTTTTCTTGCTCCGCCAAGAAAAGTAAGCAAAAGAAGGCGGCCGCTGGGTCGTAGCCCTCTTCGAGGGTTCCCGGCACCAGCAGATGAAAATCGGGAAGGGAAAACAACTCGCTGCGCTCAGACATTTTTCCCTTCTTTTTCCGATTTTCACCCGCTGGCACCGGCTACTCTCAAGCGGACTTCGAGACGGGCTCGCCTTCGGCATTGCGCTTTCAGATATCGGTGACGCTACAAATTTCACTTTTACTTTTTAATTTCGTCGTCCCAGCGAACGCTGGGATCCAGTGACGTTAGTGGTTACTCAGCCGTCGTTAAGACGCTGGGTTCCAACTTTCGTTGGAACGACGGAGTAAAAGAGACCGGGGACACAAAACCACCTCTGTATCCTGGCGATGCGTAGCGAGCCCGTCTTGAAGTCCGCTTGAGAGTAGCCGGTGACGGCAGGTGCAAATCGGATAAAGAGAAAAAATCTGTCTGAGCGAAGCGAGTTTATTTTTTCTCCCGATTTGCGCCTGCTGGCGCCGGGAACCCCCGAAGGGGGCTACGACCCAGCGGTCGTTTTCTTTGCTTACTTTCTTTGTCGAGACAAAGAAAGTGAGTAGCCGCCGGGCTACCCCCGGCAGGATCGACCGAAGAAAGAAAACCCGAAGCTACCTAATACAGTGAGTCGGCACAAAGCGCCAATAACAACAAGCACCAAGTCCCACCCATCACCAAAACGTCAAAATACTCCTGAAAAACTGCTGCATCCACCCCTGCGAATTGGCATCCGCCACCGTCCCCCCGCCAATCTGCTCCAGGCGAGCATCCGCCACATTGCTGGAAGAAACCACATTCCCCCCGCGAATATCGCGCGCCCGCACCACCCCCGAGAAGCGCAGGGTATTGATCGAGCCGTTCATGCCGATGCGCTTTTCGCCCGCAACCACCAAGTTGCCGTTGGGGAGCACCTCGATGATCGAGACCATCAGGCTGCCGGTCATGCTGTTGGCATTGTCGGTCTGGCCGGACCCCTTGAACGAATCGCTGCCGGACGCCGTCGCATTGATGTTGAAGATCGACGCCAGCAGGCCGCTCATCGACGAACCGGCGCCGGGGCCGACCTGTTTCAGGCTGGTGTCGCGGCTGTTGCTGGTGGTCGACTTGTTGCTGCCGGTGAGCGATTCGGAGATGTCGATCTTGAGGATGTCACCGACGTAGTGCGTGGTCGATTCTTCAAACAGCTGCGCGCTGCTGACGCGGAAGATGGCGCCGTTGTTCTCGACGTTGGCGACCGGATAGGCCGGACGCACGCTGGTCGGTCCCTGCACCATCGGCGGCGGGCTGCTGCACGCGCTCAGTAAACACAGAAGTCCCGCTCCATAGGCAATGCGCTGCTGAATCATGATTTTCCCCCCGAAGACAAATCGATAGCCGACTGACGTGCAACAACCCTCGCGGCCATCATCGCGGCAAAGCCTGTAAGCGGAAGTTAATGTCTCGTAAATCAGGGAAAACCAATCTCAAGAATCGTGAAGGATGCTCAAGAAATATCAAGACGATCCGTATCGTCTGTTTTGCGCAAATTTCTCAGCAGGCGGCGAAGGCGAAAATGATCAATCTGACATCAACTGCCTTCCCCGCCTCTTTTCAAACCGTCTGGAATTGGTGCAAACCGCACCGGTGCAGCGCGTTGGCGCGTTTCTTTGGTGAGCAAGTGTCTGAAATATGAGACAAAAGTCGGGGTTTTCGGCTGGCACGCATCGTGCTGTATTCCAAAAATAGTTCTTATATAAACCGATAAACCATATATGAAACAAAAAGTACTATCTTTTTGTCGAATATCTGCTATATTTGATTCGTATATCTCACATTTGGTTTGTAGTTTTATATATGAGACAACTGGCATTTGTGCCGCACCGGCCACCTACCGGTCGCCGGCTTCAGCAAATGCCGGGCAATGAGGCGCGAGGGCGCTAAAGCAACAAGTCACTTACCAAGAGGCATCATGATCGAAATCGAATTTCGCAACGTCGGCAAAAGCTTCGTCGACCGCCAGACTTCCCAGGCCCGCGCCGCGGTCACCAACGTCAATTTGTCGATTCGCAGCGGCGAAGTGGTTTCCATCATCGGCCCTTCCGGTTGTGGCAAGAGCACCTTGCTGAACATGGGCGCGGGTCTGTACCTGCCCACCTCCGGCGAAGTCATCGTCGGCGGCCAGCGCGTCACCAAGCCGGTGCGCAATGTCGCCTTCATGCTGCAAAAAGACTTGCTCATGCCATGGCGCAATATCCGCGCCAATGTCTCGCTCGGTCTGGAAATCGACGGCGTCAGCGCTGCCGAGCGCAAGCGCGTGGCCGACGAGCTGCTGGCCAAGTGCCACCTCAAGGGTTTCGAAGAACATTATCCCTATCAACTGTCGGGCGGCATGCGCCAACGCGCCGCGCTGGCCCGCACGCTGGCGGTGGATCCGCAAGTGCTGCTGATGGATGAGCCGTTCTCGGCGCTGGATGCGCAGACCAAGATGGTCTTGCAGCAGGACCTGGCCAAGATGCTGTTCGAAAAGAAAAAGACAGCGCTCTTCATCACCCACGACCTGGTCGAAGCGATCGCTCTGTCGGATCGCCTGCTGGTCATGAGCGAACGTCCCGGCACCATCATCGAAGAGATCGAAGTCAACCTGCCTTTCCGCGACAACCCGCTGGAGCGCCGCAAGCTGCCGGAAATCGGCCCGCTGCAAGGTCGCCTCATGGAGTTGCTCAAAGTTGGCAAAGAGACCGCCGAATTACATTGAGACGCATCCAACATTCAACCTGATCACCACCGAACAATAGGAGTGAAGCAAGCATGAAAAAATTTCTCGCCTCTTTCTGCAGCAAGCTGGTCCTGAGCGCCGCCGTTGCAACGACCCTGGCCGGCGCTACGCTGGCGTTGGTGCCGGGCATCGCCCAGGCCGCGTCGGAAGAAGTGACCTATCTGCTGCCGGCGCCGCCGAATTCGCCGGCCTTCGCGCCATGGGTGCTGGCGCAGCACAAGGGTTACTACGCTGACGAAAACCTCAAGATCAACTTCATCGTCGCCAAGGGCGGCGTCGACGTCGCCAAGCAAATCGGCGCCGGCAATGCCGTCATCGGCGGCGCCATCGGCGACACCCCGATCGTGGTGCGCGCCAACGGCATCCCGGTCAAAGCGATTGCAGTTCTGGGCGCAGGTTCGATCACCATGGTCGCCGCCAACGCCAACGAAAACATCAAGTCGCTCAAAGACCTCAAGGGCAAGACCGTGACCGTGATGTCGTACACCGACACGACTTATTACGCCTTCCTCGGCAGCCTCAAGACCGCCGGCCTGTCCAAGACCGACCTGCAGATCCAGGCCGCCGGTCCTGCCGGCGTGTGGCAGGTGTTCACCGCCGGCAAGGCGTCGGCATTCGCCGGCGTGCCTGACTGGGTGGTCAATTCGACCGATGCCGGCGCCAAGGTCGAGCTGCTCGACAACGGCGGCTTCAAGAGCATGGCACAGGCGATCCTGGCCTCCGACGACACCATCAAGAACAAGCCCGAGCTGCTCAAGCGTCTGGTACGCGCCACCCTGCGCGGCATGCAGGACATCATGAAAGATCCGAAAGCCGCCGCCAACGACTACGTTGCCGCGCTGCCCGCCTACAAGGGCAAGGAAGCCAGTATCGAAGCGACCTTCGAGATGTATCGCAAATACGTCTACGCCGGTCAGAAGACGCTGGGCCAGATCGACGCCGCCCGCATGGACAGCGTGCAGAAGTTCTACATCAGCGAAGGCATCGTGACCAAGGCCACGCCGGTCAACGAACTCTTCACCAATCAATTCGTCGGAACAGCAAGATAAATGGATACCTCTACAACTGCGACTGCCAACCACATGAGCACGCCTGACAACACCACGCCAGCTATCAAAGTAAAGCGCCCGCTGCTCAGCGAGCGTACTCGCACCGTGTGCGGCAGCCTGGTGGTGCTGGTCATCTTCCTGGCCGCGTGGCAATGGGGCCCGGGCTGGCTCGGCATGCCGGAATACATCCTGCCGAACCTGTCGCACGTGCTCAGGGAATCGGTGGTCATGTGGAACAGCAACGACCTGCTGACCCACTTCGGCATCACCGCCATGGAAGTGGTGTTCGGCTTCCTGTTCGGCGCCTTGCTGGGTCTGGCGGTCGGCGTGGCGCTGGGTTTGTCGCCGCGCGCCGAAGCGATGCTGTCGCCTTACATCCTGGCTTTGCAGATCGCGCCGAAGGTGGCGTTTGCGCCGCTGTTCGTGATGTGGCTGGGCTACACCATCTATCCGAAGATCATCGTTGCCGTCCTGATCGTATTCTTCCCGATCATGATCAACGTGCTGTCGGCCATCCGCACCGTCGATCCCGACATGGTCAACCTGGTGCGCACGCTCAACGCGGGCCGCTGGCAGATCTTCCATCTGGTGGAGTTCCGCTCGGCGCTGCCGGCATTGTTCTCCGGCCTGCGCATCGCATCGACGCTGTCCGTCATCGGCGTGACCGTCGGCGAACTGGTCGGCGGCAACCAGGGCCTCGGCTACCTGCTGGTGGACGGCGAAGGCCAGGGCAACACCGCCGCCGTGTTCGTCGCCATCTGCGCGCTGACGCTGATCGGTATCGTCACTTACGGCGTGGTGGTCTGGGCCGAACGCCGCGTGCTGCACTACCTGCCTAAAGTGCACACCAGCACGGTCTGAGGGAGCGATCAAGAATGAGCACTTCCAACCAACTACTGGCCGGTCGCCGCATCCTGATCACCGGCGCGGCGCGCGGCCTGGGCCTGGCCTTCGCCACCGCGGTGGCGGAAGCCGGCGCCAGCGTGGCCATGGCCGACATCCTGCAAGACACTTTGCAAGCGGCGGTCGCCGGCTTGCAACAGCGCGGCCTGAATGTCGCCGGCTTCATCGTCGACCTGGCCGACCCGCTGTCCATCGACGCTTGCGCCAAAGAATCCGCGCAATGGCTGGGCGGCCTCGACGGTCTGGTCAACAACGCGGCGATCACCAATTCCGGCGGCAAGACCACCGAGCAATTGTCGATCGAGATGTGGGACAAGGTCATGGACGTCAACGTGCGCGGCACCTGGCTGATGACCAACGCCTGCCTGCCGGCATTGCGCCGGTCGGGGCGCGGCAGCGTGGTCAACCTGTCGTCCGACACGCCGCTGTGGGGCGCCACCAACTTGCTGGCCTACGTCGCCAGCAAGAGTGCGGTGATCGGCATGACGCGCTCGCTGGCGCGCGAACTGGGCGGCGACAACATCACCGTCAACGCCGTCGCGCCCGGCCTGACGCTGGTCGAGGCCACCGAATACGTACCGAAAGAACGCCACCAGACCTACCACGACCGCCGCGCCATCCAGCGCGACCAGTTGCCGGAAGACGTCTGCGGCGCCGTGATTTTTGCCCTGTCCGATTTGTCCCGTTTCTATACGGGACAAGTCATGGCCGTCAACGGCGGCTTCGTGATGAATTGATTGAATAAGTTTCCCCGACCTACCAAGGAGAAAAGAATGACCGACATGTCCGAACAAAATAACGTCAGGCGCAGCTGGGATCAACCCGAAGGCAGCAGCTTCGGCGACTGGATGGAATCGCGCGTGGCGCGCCTGTCGACCCGCAAGTACGACTGGGATGCGCTCAAGTTCCAGGCCGACTACGATCCGAAATACCGTCGCGCGCAAATGCGCTACATCGGTACCGGCGGCACCGGCGTGGCGGTCGACGCCAACGTGATTCCGTCCGAACATTTCACCTTCTCGACCATGATCATCCCGGCCGGCCATGAAGGTCCGCCGCATCTGCACATCGACGTCGAAGAAGTGTTTTTCGTGATGCGCGGCAAGCTCAAGCTGGTGCTGGAAAAAGACGGCGAACGTTTCGAAACCATCCTGACCGACCGCGACGTCGTCTCCATTCCGCCAGGCGTGTACCGCGAAGAGATCAACATCGGCGACGAAGATGCACTGATGTGCGTGATGCTGGGCTCCAAGAAGCCGATCACGCCGACCTATCCGCCGGAACATCCGCTGGCTTCGATCAAGCGCGGTTGAAAAAGCCGCCAAGCCATTTACCAGACCAGCCATGACTCCGCACGCATCCGCCGCCATCACTTGCGCCGACACGCTCAGGGATTCGCTGAGCCTGCTCGAAGGGCGCTTCGCCGAAAGCACCGTCGACATCGGCAACGGCAAGATCGTGTCCTATCGCTCCTGCGGGCGCGGTCCGGTCATCGTGCTGCTGCACGGCATCAGTTCGGGTGCGGCGTCGTGGCTGCAATGCGCGCTGCGCCTGGAGCAGGACGCGCAGGTGATCGCCTGGAACGCCCCCGGTTACGGCCGCTCCACGTCGTTGCCGCAAATGCAGCCGAGCGCGGGCGACTACGCCGATCGGCTGGAGCTGTTCCTGGAAGCATTGGGCATCAGCAATTGCGTGCTGGTCGGTCATTCGCTGGGCGCCATGATGGCGTCGGCTTATGTCGGCAAAGGCTACAAGCGCGCTTCGCGCCTGCTGCTGATCAGCCCGGCGCAAGGCTACGGCAGCGAAGCCAGGCGTGAGCGCGGGCAGAAGATTGCGCAAGAACGCCTCGACGTCCTGCGCTCCATCGGCGTCGAAGGCATGGCCGAGCGCAGCCCGGCGCGCATGCTGTCGGCCCAGGCCGGCGATGCGGAACGCGCCTGGGTGCGCTGGAACATCCAGTGGCTCAACCCGGCCGGCTACACGCAGGCGGTGCACATGCTGTGCGGCGACGAGCTGCGCGCCTATGCGCCGCGCGACAGTCTCGGAGACGCATTTGGCAACTTGCCGGCCACGGTCTACTGCGGCGCGGAAGACGTGGTCACCACGCCGGACGACAGCCGCGAACTGGCCTGGAATCTGAATTTGCCCTTCCATTTGATCGACAATGCGGGCCACGCCTGCTACATCGAACAACCGGGAGCGGTAGCAGCAGCCATACGTCACCAACTCAGCGGTCACCTTTACAAACCTAACTAAAAAAGATCATGAATAAACCTGTGCTGCCAGAAGACGAATCGCAAGAGAAGTACCTCGTACCGGGCCTGGAACGCGGCCTGCGCCTGCTGTGCGAATTCAGCCGTCAGGACAAGACCCTGTCGGCGCCGGAACTGGCGCGCCGTCTCGACGTGCCGCGCTCCACCGTATTCCGTTTGCTGACCACGCTGGAGCGCATGGGCTTCGTTGAACGCAACGACGGCGGTCGCGACTATCGCCTTGGCATGGCCGTGCTGCGCCTAGGCTTCGAATACCTGGCCTCGCTCGAGCTGACCGAAATCGGTCGTCCGCTGCTCGATCGCCTGCGCGACGAAATCGGTTACTCCTGCAACCTGGTCGTGCGCGACGGCCGCTCCATCGTGTATGTCGCCAAGTCGGTCACGCAAACCGCCTTCGCCAGCCACGTCAACGTCGGCACCCGTCTGCCGGCGCACGCCACCGTGCTCGGCCGCGTGCTGCTGGAAGACCTGACCCTGGCCGAACTGCGCGACCTGTATCCGGAAGAACACCTGGAAGTCTTCTCCAGCAACACGCCGAAGACCGTGGTTGAACTGTTCGACATGGTGCAGAACGACAAGCAGCGCGGCTACGTGCTGCAGGAAGGCTTCTTCGAAACCAGCATCTCTACCATCGCCGCACCGGTGCGCGATCACTCGGGCAAGGTGGTGGCCGCGATGGGTGCGACGATTCCGTCGCCGCACATCGACACCGACCAGCTCGACCTGATCGTGGTCAAGGTGCGCGACACCGCGAACGAACTGTCGCGCCTGCTCGACCATGCGCCGCAACAATCGGGCAAAGGCGCCGGCAAGGTCGTCAACATGTGGCGGGAGTAACGGCAATGAGCATGATTCAACTCGAAGGCAAAGTCGCCGTCGTCACCGGCGGCTCTTCGGGCATCGGCCTGGCGACTGTCGAGCTGCTGCTCGAAGCCGGCGCGGCGGTCGCTTTCTGCGGCCGCAACCAGGAACGTCTGCAACAGGTGGAAGCGCGACTGCGCGCGCGCTTTCCGCAAGCGAAATTGTTTTCGTCGGTCTGCGACGTGCTGTCGCAAGAGCAGGTGCAAGCCTTCGCCGCCGCCGTGGAAGAGAAGCTCGGCGCGGTCTCGATGCTGGTCAACAACGCCGGCCAGGGCCGCGTGTCGACCTTTGCGGATACCGAAGATGCGGCCTGGACCGAAGAGCTGCGCCTGAAATTCTTCTCGGTGATCTATCCGACCCGCGCCTTCCAGCCTCAGTTGCAGCGCATGAGTGCCGCCCATGGCGAAGCCGCCGTCGTCTGCGTCAATTCGCTGCTGGCGATCCAGCCCGAGCCGCACATGGTGGCGACTTCCGCCGCGCGCGCCGGCATCCATAACCTGGTGCGCTCGCTGGCGACGGAATTCAGCACGCAGAAAATCCGCGTCAACGGCATCCTCATCGGCCTGGTGGAATCCGGCCAGTGGCGCCGTCGCTTCGAAGCCCGCACCGGCGCCGACCTCGACCTGTCCTGGGAACAATGGACCCGGGCGCTGGCGCAAAAAAAGAATATTCAACTCGGCCGTCTCGGTCATCCACAGGAAGCCGCCCGCGCGATCGTTTTTCTCGCGACGCCGCTTTCTTCGTACACAACAGGCAGCCACATCGATGTTTCAGGAGGACTTTCCCGCCATGCCTAAGCAAAATCAACCAGTAGAACAAGTTACCGTCGGCTGCGCCATCGCAGCCTTTCTCGAACAATGCGACGTCAAGGCGGCATTCGGTGTGATCTCGATCCACAACATGCCCATCCTCGACGCCTTCGGCGAGCGCGGCAAGATCCGTTTCATCCCGGCGCGCGGCGAAGCCGGCGGCGCCAACATGGCTGACTCGTATGCACGCACCACCGGCGGTCTGGGCGTCTGCCTGACTTCCACCGGCACCGCCGCCGGCAACGCCGCCGGCGCCATGGTCGAGGCACTGACCGCCGGCACGCCGCTGCTGCACCTGACCGGCCAGATCGAAACGCCTTACCTCGATCAAAGCCTCGCGTATATCCACGAAGCGCCGGATCAATTGTCGATGTTGAAGGCGATCTCCAAGGCCGCCTTCCGCATCCGCAGCACCGACACCGCCGTCAGCACCATCAAGCTGGCCGTGCAAACCGCGCTGACGCCGCCGATGGGTCCGGTCAGCGTCGAGATTCCCATCGACATCCAGGCGGCGCTGATTCCGATGCCGTCCGATCTGCGCCCCTTGCCGATCGCCGTGCAGGCGCCCTCCGAACACGCGCTAGACGAACTGGCCGAGCGTCTGCTCAAGGCCAGGCGTCCGCTGCTGTGGCTGGGCGGCGGTGCGCGCCAGGCCGGCAAGCAGGTGCAGCGCCTGCTCGACCTCGGCTTCGGCGTGGTCACCAGTACGCAAGGTCGCGGCATCGTGGCGGAAGACGATCCACGCTCGCTCGGCTCGTTCAATCTGCACAAGCCGGTCGAAAATTTCTACCAGACCTGTGACGCCGTCGTCGTGATCGGCTCGCGCCTGCGCGGCAACGAAACCCTGAAGTACGAACTGAAACTGCCGCGTCCGCTGTACCGCATCGACGCCGATCCGTCGGCGGAAGGCCGCTGCTACAACAGCGACTACTTCGTCTGCGGCGATGCTGCGCTGGCGCTGGAAGGGTTGGCCGATCGTCTCGAAAAACGCAAGAGCGCGCTGCAGATCGATCCGGCCTTCATGGGCGACCTGCAAAAGGCGCGCGATGCCGCCGTCGCCGGCTTGGTCGACGGCCTCGGTCCTTACAGCGCGCTGGTCGAGCAAGTGCAAAAAGCCGCCGGCCGCAAGTTCAACTGGGTGCGCGACGTCACCGTGTCGAACAGCACCTGGGGCAATCGTTACCTGCGCATCTTTGATCCGCTGGCCGGTGTGCATGCACTCGGCGGCGGCATCGGCCAGGGCCTGGCGATGGGCATCGGCGCCGCCATCGGCGCGGCGGTGACCGCCTCCGGCAAGAAAACCTTCACGCTGGCCGGCGACGGCGGCTTCATCCTGAATCTGGGCGAACTCGCGACTGCCGTGCAAGAGAAGGCCGACATGGTCATCGTGCTGATGAACGACAAGGGCTACGGCGTCATCAAGAACATCCAGGACGTGCAATACGGCGGCCGCCGCCACTACGTCGACCTGCACACGCCGGACTACGCGCAACTGTCGCAGGCGCTGAGCCTGCGCCACGCCCGCGTCAGCAACCTGGCCGACGTCGAAGGCGCACTGAAGAACGCGCTGTCCGAGTCCGGTCCTTTCCTGCTCGAGATCGACATGCTGAGCATCGGCAGCTTCAAGACCGCTTTCGCCGGTCCGCCGGTGACGGAAAAAGCAGCCGCTGAGGCCGCCGCCGCTGCCATCCCAACGAGCAAAACTGCCGCAGCTACAGCCACAGCCGCAGCCGTCTGAAGAAACTGAGGAGAAACCCATGCTGCATGTTTCGATGATCGGTTGCGGCGCCATCGGCGTCGGCGTGATGGAACTGCTGAAAAGCGATCCGGAAGTCGCCTTCGATGTCGTCATCGTTCCGGAAGCGAACATGGCGAACGCCCGCACCGTGGTGTCGTCGCTGGCCCCCAGGGCGCGCGTCGAGACCCGTCTCGGCGACGACCGTCCCGACCTGCTGATCGAATGCGCCGGCCATCAGGCGATTGAAGAGCACATCATCCCGGCGCTGCTGCGCGGCATCCCGTGCATGGTGGTGTCCATCGGCGCGCTGTCGGAACCCGGCCTGGTCGAAAAGCTGGAAGCCGCGGCACGCCAAGGCAAGACCCAGGTGCAACTGCTGTCAGGCGCGATCGGCGCCATCGACGCCCTGTCGGCGGCGCGCGTCGGCGGTCTGGAGTCGGTGGTCTACACCGGCCGCAAGCCGCCTAACGCGTGGAAGGACACGCCGGCCGACGGTCTGTTCGACCTTGCCAACCTGACGGTGGCGACGGTGATCTTCGAAGGCACCGCGCGCGAAGCGGCGCGCCTGTATCCGAAGAACGCCAACGTCGCCGCGACGCTGTCGCTGGCCGGCCTCGGGCTCGATCACACGCAGGTGCGCCTGTACGCCGATCCGGGCGTGACCGAGAACGTGCATCACGTCGAAGCCAAGGGCGAGTTCGGCGGTTTCGAACTGACCATGCGCGGCAAGCCGCTGGCAGCCAATCCGAAGACGTCGGCGCTGACCGTATTCAGCGTAGTGCGTGCGCTTGGCAATCGTGCGCATGCGCTGTCCATTTAAGTGACGTGAACAACCAATCATGACCGAACTGAATCTCAACGAAACACTGCCGATCTGCGTCGCTGGCGAATGGCGTCCGGGCGGCGGCGACCGCTACGCCACGCTGTACCCGGCCACCGGCGAAGCCGTCGCTTACCTGAACGCCGCCAGCGTGGCCGATGTCGAAGAAGCCATCGTCGGCGCCGACAAAGCTTTCCGCACCAGCGGCTGGGCGCAGAAGAAACCGCACGAGCGCGCCATCGTCCTGTACCGTGTCGCGCAGCTGATCCGCGAACGCGGCGAAGCGCTGGCGCAGCGTCAGCGTCTCGACAACGGCAAGCCGATCACCGAGACGCGCAACCTGGTCGGCAGCGCCGCTGCAACGTTTCAATTTTTCGCCGCCGCTTGCGAGACGCTGGAAGAAACCATCACGCCGATGCGCGGCGACAATCTGACCATGAGCGTCTACGAAGCCATGGGCGTGGTCGCGGCGATCACGCCGTGGAATTCGCCGATCGCCAGCGAAGCGCAAAAAATGGCGCCCGCACTGGCCGCCGGCAACGCCGTGGTGGTGAAGCCCGCCGAAGTCACGCCGCTGATGGCGCTGGAACTGGCCAGGATCTGCGAAGAAGCCGGCGTGCCGAAGGGCCTCGTCAGCGTGCTGCCCGGCAAGGGCTCCGTGATCGGCGACGCCATCACGCTGCATCCGCTGGTCAAGCGCGTGTCCTTCACCGGCGGCACCACCACCGGCAAGCATATCGCCCACATCGCCGCCGACAAGATGATGCCGGTTTCGCTGGAGTTGGGCGGCAAGTCGCCGACCATGGTGTTCGAAGACGCCGATATCGACCATGCGGTGGCCGGTGTGCTGTACGGCATCTTCAGCAGCTCGGGCGAATCCTGTATCGCCGGTTCGCGCCTGTTCGTGGCGCGCGGCATCTACGACAGTTTCATGGAACGCCTGGCGGCAGGCGCGGCAGCATTGCGCGTCGGGGATCCGGCCGATGAACGCACGCAAATGGGTCCGCTGATCACCGCGCGCCATCGCGAAGGCATCGAATCCTACGTCTCCATCGGCGTCGCCGACGGCGGCCGCATCCGCACCGGCGGTACGCGTCTTGCAGGCGATCAGTTTGCCCGCGGTTACTACTACTCGCCGACCATCATCGAAGGCGTCACCAACGATCAGCGCATCTGCCAGGAAGAAATTTTCGGACCGGTGCTGGTGGCGATGCCGTTCGACGACGAAGAGGACCTGATCGCGCAAGCCAACGACAGCGTGTACGCGCTGGCGGCCGGCATCTGGACGCGCGACTACAAGAAGGCCTGGCGTTTCGGCCGTGCGGTGCAGGCCGGCAACGTGTGGATCAATACGTATAAACAGTTTTCGATTTCGACGCCGTTCGGCGGCTGGCGCGACAGCGGCCTGGGACGCGAAAAAGGCCGCCTCGGCATCCTGCAATACATGGAGCAGAAGAGCATGTATTGGGGGCTGAACGAGAACCCGTTGCCGTGGGCCGGTTAAGGCGAATGCATTAACGACGCTGGGTCCTGACGTTCGTCAGGACGACGGCGAGATGAAAAATGAAGTTGACGCACCAAGCCGTCGTCCCAGCGAACGCTGGGACCCAGTGTCGTAAAGCACCGGCTAACGAGCGCAAACAGGAAGTCAGGAGAAACAAATGGATGTACTAGGAATCGACGAAATCACTTACGGCGCGGACGACTTGCCGACCTGCCGCCAGTTCTTCCTCGACTGGGGCATGACGCTGGCGCAAGAGAACGCCGAGGCATTGGTATTCGAATCGCAAAACGGTTGCCGCGTGATCGTGCGCAGCAGCGCCGATCCGTCACTGCCGCCGGCCATCGAAGCCGGTCCGACGCTGCGCGAAGTGGTGTGGGGCGTGTCGTCGGCAGAGGTGCTGCCGAAGTTTGCAGAACGCATCAAGGATTTGCCGGGCTACATCAACGACGGCAAGCGCGTCGGCTGCACCGACCCCAACGGCCTGGCCGTGCGCTTCCAGGTTTCGCAAAAGCGCGACGTCGAGGTCGAGTGCGCCACCATGAACACCTGGAACGAAAAGAACCGCATCAACCGGCGCAGCCCGGTGTACGACCACGCTTCGCCGATCGAAGTCGGCCACGTGGTGTTCTTCGTCAAGGACGTCAAGGCCTGCGAAAAATTCTACTGCGAGAACTTCGGCTTCGTGCCGTCCGATCGCTATCCCGAACGCGGCGCTTTCCTGCGCTGCGCCGACGTCGGCGGCCACCACGACATCTTCCTGCTGCAACCGCCGGAAGCGCGTGCGGGCCTGAACCACGTCGCCTTCACCGTGCGCGATATCCACGAAGTCTTCGGCGGCGGCATGCACATGTCGCGCAAGGGCTGGGACACGCAGCTGGGTCCGGGTCGTCATCCGATCTCGTCGGCGTATTTCTGGTACTTCAAGAACCCCGCCGGCGGCTTGATCGAGTACTACGCCGACGAAGACCAGCTCGACGCCGGCTGGGAGCCGCGCGATTTCGAACCGGGTCCCACCGTGTTCGCCGAATGGGCGATCGACGGCGGCATCGACGGCAATACGCGCCGTCAAAAGAATGCACAGGGGCCGACAGGAAAATTCCTGACCGACCGTCAACCGACCCACAAGTAATTGGAGCAAGCCAGATGTCTTCTTTCAAAATCGGTATTCTCGGCGCCGGCATCGGCGGCCTGACCGCCGCCATCGCGCTGTACCGCGCCGGCCATGACGTGGTCGTGTACGAGCAGTCGAAACAATTCCTGCGCGTCGGCGCCGACATCAACCTGACGCCCAACGCCGTGCGCGCATTGGACGGCCTCGGCATCGGTGAAGCAGTGCGCCGCACCGCCGCGCGTCCGACCCATCGCATCAGCCGCACCTGGGACAGCGGCGAAGAAACCTCGCGCCTGGAAATGGGCGACACCGCCGAGAAGAAATACGGCGCGCCGCAACTGACCATCCACCGCGCCGACCTGCTGGCGGCATTGGCCGAAGTGTTTCCGGCCGAGCGCGTGCGGTTCGCCAAGCGTGCAGAAGCGATTGTTGAAGATGCACAGGGCATCACACTGAGTTTCACCGACGGCACGACCGACAAGGTCGACGTGCTGATCGGCGGCGACGGCATCCACTCCGCCGTGCGCAGCGCCATGTTCGGCAAGGAAAGCCCGCGCTTCACCGGCGTGGTTGCCTTCCGCGCCGTGATCCCGGCCGACAGCGTGGCGCAGGTGCCGAACCTGCAAGCCTTCACCAAATGGTGGGGCCCGAATCCGGAAAGCCAGATCGTCACCTTCCCGCTCAACTGCGGCAAGGACATTTTCATCTTCGCCACCACCGCGCAAGAAACCTGGCACCTTGAATCGTGGACCACGCCGGGCAGCGTGCAGGAACTGCGCGACAGCTACGCCGGCTTCCATCCCGACGCCACCGCGCTGCTGGACGCCTGCGACGAAGTATTGAAGACCGCGCTGTATGAACGCGATCCGCTGCCGCACTGGTCCAAGGGCCGCATGACGCTGCTGGGCGACGCCAGCCATCCGATGATGCCGTTCATGGCGCAAGGCGCCGGCATGGCGATCGAAGACGCCGTGGTGCTGGCGCGTTGCCTGGAAAAGGTCACGACGGTCGATGGCATAGCCGAGGCGCTGAAGACGTATCAGGAACTGCGCCTGGAACGCACCAGCAAGATCCAGATCGGTTCGCGCGGCAACAACTGGCTGCGCGAAGGCGGCAATGCGGACTGGGTGTACGGCTACGACGCCTGGTCGGTGCCGCTTGAAGTGGAAACTGACGCGGAAGCGGTCTGAGCCATGGGCGACGCCGACAAAAAAACCGACCTGATGCTGCTGACCGTGCTGCTCAGGCACGATCAGTCGAAGAACCTGGAAGACATCCAGGCGCACATGAAGAAGGTCGGCTGGTGGGACAGGTTTCCCGTCGAAGGCACGCGCGTGGTGTCGTGGACCGTGGCCATGGGGCTGGGCCAGATCGTCACGCTGGAATTGCCGCCGGCCTTGCTGCCGCTGGTGAACGTGGAGCTGGAACGCTCCGCCTGGGGCGTGTTCCGCACGGAATGCTACCCGACTTACGATTTTGTACCTGTGCGCGAGCGTATTCGCGAGCGCGTCAAGAATGGAGGCCAATAATGGTTGCAACAGTCACAGAGGTTTATCTCAATCCGCATCAGGCGCGTCGTCGTGCGCCGACCCAGTATGAAGATCTGCTGGGCGATTCCATCGAGCGCGCCTACGGTTCCGGCATCACCGAGCTGGCGGCGCTGGTGGCGCATCTGAATCGCACCGGTCCCGGCTGCCCGTACAACAACGGCGTCTGGACCGAAGAGAACTATCAAACAGAAATCGCTCGCTTGGCGGCTTGAGCCAGCCAGCCTATCCTCAGGAGAATAGTCAATGAGAACGACAGCCAATGATCCGGTCGACGCGGTCCTCGCCGTTGGATTGAAAGATTTGTGGTACCCGATTTGCCCGTCCGAATTCGTCGCCGAGCGCCCCGTGTCGTTGCGCCGCCTGGGCAAGAAGTTCGTGCTCTGGCGTGAAGCAAACGGCACCCTGCACGCGCTGGAAGACCACTGTCCGCACCGCGGCGCGCCGCTGTCCATGGGCATCGCCATGGGCGACCGCATCGCCTGCGGCTATCACGGCGTGCAAGTGCGTTTCGACGGCGTCGTCATGAGCGTGCCCGGCAGCCCGGGCTGCAAACTGGAAGGCGCCAAGGCCACCCGTTCGTACCACGTCACCGAAGCCTGCGGCGCGATCTTCCTGTTCAACGCCGGCAGCGACATTGCCGAACCGCCGCCGCTGCGCCTGCCGGAAGAACTGACCAGCCCCGAGTATTCCAACTTCCTGTGCTACACCGAATGGAAGGGCGACTACCGCTACGTGCTGGACAACGTCATGGACCCGATGCACGGCACCTTCCTGCACAAGCAGTCGCACTCGATGGCGGAAGGCGACAACACCGCCTCGTTCGGCATCCGCGAAACCGACATCGGTTTCATCTTCGAAAAAGAAGGCCAGCGCGACGTCAACTTCGACTGGACCGAATGGGCCGACACCGGCCTGCACTGGATGCGCCTGGCGATCCCGTATCCGAAGACCGGCGGCCCGGGCGGCAGCTTCTACATTGTCGGCAGCTACACGCCCATCGTCGACAACATCGCCGCCGTCTTCCACTGGCGTTGCCGCAAGCTGAGCGGCTGGCAAAAAGACACCTGGCGCTTCCTCTACCGCAACCGCCTGGAAGCGCGTCACTGGAACGTGCTGGAGCAGGACCGCGCGGTGCTGGAAGTGATGGAGCCGGACGCCAACCAGCGCGAGATGCTGTACCAGCACGACATGGGCATCGTGCGCCTGCGTCGCCACATGCGCAACCTGGCCAAGGAACAACTGGCGCGCGAAGAAGCGGCTCAGGAAAACAAGTCCGCCAAGGCCGCCTGACCAATGACTGCCGTCCAGATGCAGACTGTGAAGCATATCAAGACCGACAAGGTGGCCGAGCCGGCCACCGCGACCTGGTCCAATTGCCTGGTGATCGGCAATGAGATTGCGATGTCGGGCATGACCGCGCATCCGGCTTCGCGCAACAGCGTCCTGTCGACTTACGAACAGACGCTGGTGGTGCTGGGCAAGGTGCGCGATCTGGTGGAGGCCGCCGGCGGCACGCTGGGCAGCATCTACAAGCTGGTGATTTACGTGAAGGACATCGCGGACAAGGAAGAAGTCGGTCGCGCGCGCCGCGATTTCTTCACCGCGCCGCAGCCATGTCCCTTCCCGTGTTCGACGCTGGTGGAAGTCAGCGGGCTGGTGTTTCCGGAATTGACGGTCGAGATCGATGCGTTCGCGCGGCTCGACATCGATCTCCGTCAAGCCGTCATTCCGGCGCACGCTGGAATCCAGTGACTTGACTGAGGCCGATGCGACACCGGATCCCGGCGTGCGCCGGGACGACGGTGCAGAGGAATGTGGCGTTACGTATTTTTGATCAGGTTTGAAACGTAGGTTTTTATATGACTAGCAGCTCTCTTCTTTCCGTCCGTGTCCAGGCCATGCGTTTCGAAGCGCAGGGCATCGTCAGCGTCGAGCTGGTCTCGCCCGAAGGCGCGGCGTTGCCGGCCTTCGAAGCCGGTTCGCACATCGACCTGCATCTGGCCAACGGCATCGTGCGCAGCTACTCGCTGCTGAACGCGCCGGCCGAGCGCCATCGCTACGTGGTCGGCGTGCTCAACGACCGCAACAGCCGCGGCGGTTCGCGCTACGTGCACGAGCAATTGCGTGTCGGCGCGACGCTGACGATTTCGGCGCCGCGCAACAACTTCCCGGTCGACGAGAGCGCCGCGCATTCGGTGCTGATCGCCGGCGGCATCGGCATCACGCCGATCTCCTGCATGCTCAATTACCTGCGCGGCAAGGGCAAGTCGGCCGAGCTGCTGTACTGCGCGCGTTCGCGTGCGGAAGCCGCCTTCGCCAATGAGCTGCTGCAACAGCCGGACGTGAGCAGCCATTTCGACGCCGAGAAAGGCGCGCCGCCGGACCTGCGCGCTTTCCTCGCCGGCAAGCCGAAGGACGCGCATTTCTACTGCTGCGGCCCGACGCCGATGTTGAACGCCTTCGAAGCGATCTGCGCCGAACTCGACCTGCTCAACGTCCACATCGAACGTTTCGCCGCGGCGGAAAACGTCGCAGCCGTGCAAGGCGACGAATACGTCGCCGAACTGGCGCGCAGCAAGAAGTCGGTCACGGTGCCGGCCGGAAAATCCTTGCTGGATGCGCTGCTCGACGCCGGTCTCGACGTCGACCACAGCTGCCGCGAAGGCGTCTGCGGCGCCTGCGAAACCAAGGTGCTCGAAGGCGAGCCGGAACATCGCGACGGCGTGCTGAGCAAGGCGGAGAAAGCTTCGAACAAGATGATGATGGTGTGCGTGTCCGGATGCAAAGGACGCCGCCTGGTGCTCGATTTATGAGGAGCTTCCAATAAAGCATCGCTAGCCGCGTTGCGCCAACTTGCCGTGCATTCGCACTGTCTGCGTTGACGCGCCTTGCTATCGATACTTTCTCGAAACCTCTGTGTAGTGCTTGGAAATGCCCGCGCAAGCGCCGGGCATTTTTTTGAGTCCGAACATTTTTGTGGAACGTTGATTCATGGGTGAAACAAAAAGCCCATTTCTACGTTCCGCGAACCTGTTCAAGGTCCGTAGCGAGAGGCCGTCAGCTGGTGGCGCCCGGAGCGCAAAAACCGGAGTGTACTCGGGTACACGAGGATTTTGAGCACCGGACGACGCCAGATCATGGCCTCGCAGTAGGACATTGGGCAGGTTAAAGGATTCACCTCTCATAGGCGCGGGGCAGATGAGAGCAGTGAACGCGGCGTCAGCCGTGCTTAATTGAAGGGGAGTTTTTCATGAAGAAGGTACTCTTTGCCGTCGCCGCCACCGGCTTCGCGGCAAGCGCATTCGCCCAGAGCAACGTGACGATCTACGGTAGTCTGGACGCAGGCGTGGCATACATCAATAACCTCGGCGGCGGTTCCGTCACGCGTCTGGACCAGGGCACCATGCAGCCGGACCGCATCGGTTTTCGCGGCACCGAAGACCTGGGCGGCAACCTGAAGGCCAACTTCCAGCTGGAAACCGGTTTCTACACCGACACCGGCAGCCAGCCGACGGCCGGCAAGCTGTTCAACCGCTACAGCACCGTCGGCCTGTCCGGCGACTTCGGCGCGGTGGCGATGGGCCACATGCCCGACATCGTGTTCGAGTACGTCGGCAAACTGTCCAACGGCTATCAACTGACCAACTGGTACCTGTTCCACCCGGGTAACCTGGACAGCCTGGCCAACACCTACCAGTCCGACAATGCGGTGCGCTACACCACGCCGACCTGGTCGGGCTTCCAGGCCAGCGCCATGTACGGTTTCGGCGAAGTGGCCGGCGACAGCGGCAACGGTCGCAACATCAGCACCGGCGCGACCTACACCAATGGTCCGCTGCGCGCGGCGTTTGCGTATTCCAAGCTGAACAACCGCGCTGCCGGCTATGCAGGCGCTTTCCTGTCGAGCGTCGGCCTGGGCACTGCGGCGACTGTGTTCAACAGCCTGACAACCACCGCCGGCGGTCTCGGCTACACCATCGGCAGCGTGCGTCTGAACACCGACTACACGCAAGTCAAGATTGCCTTGCCCAGCGGCCAGACACCGAAACAGAAGAACTTCGACCTGGGCGCGGCATGGCGTTATGCGACAGCCGACACGCTCAACGTCGGTTATAGCCTGTCCAAGTTGCAAGGCGCGCGCTGGAACACCGTCAGCCTGAGCAACGTGCATGCCTTGTCCAAGCGCACCGAGCTGTACGCGCAAGTGGCGTACCAGCGCGCAGGCGGCGATGCGAAGTTCGCCGTCATGAACGGTACGGGGGCAGGCGGTGCGACTGGCGTGTCCGGTGGTTCCGGTCAGATGGTGACCACCTTGGGCATGCACCATTCCTTCTAAATCCATCCGCGATCTCGCTGCGAGGTCGTGAGCAGATTTACGTCGTAGTTAGTTCAGTAGTTCATGTAGCGATACAACCCGGCGCCGACCGACATCCCGGCGCCGGTTTGTTTAGAACTCATTTCATCAATAGGCGTGAGATGAGTTCCAGGGGAAAGAAGATGACTAAATTGAAACTCGGCACGCGACTTGGTCTGGCATTTGGACTTGTTGTATTGCTGCTGATCGGCATCACCGGCCTTGGTATCCAGAGCCTCGGTGCTCTGCACGACGGCACGCAACTGATCGTGAAGAACCGCTATCCGCAAGTGGTGGTCGCCAACGACATCGTGCTGCAGATCAGCGACAACGCCATTGCCATGCGCAACATCCTGCTGATCGACGATCGCGATACCTTGCTCAAGGAAATCCAGCGCATCGAAGACGGTGAAAAAGGCATTAACGCGAATCTCGCGACGCTCCGGCAAATGCTGTCGAGCGACATGGGACGCAAGTCTTTCGGCGAGATATCCGCACTGCGCGAGACGTATGAAAAAGGCCAGAAGGAATTCCTCAAGCTGGCCTCCACCGGCGCCACCATGGATGCGTCGCAGCTACTGCTGACATCCTTGCGCACGGATCAGCAAAATTACATCAACCGCGTCAAGGGCTTCATCAAGGGCGGTTCCATCGTGATGGCCAAGAGCAGCGTCGAGGCCAGCGATCTCTATCACAGCAAGACCGTCATCATGCTGAGCATGGCCGCCGTCGCCGTGTTGCTGGCCTGCGGTTTTGCGTACTGGATCACGCGTTCGATCACACGCCCCGTCAATCACGCGGTGCAGGTGGCGCAGAGTGTCGCCGCAGGCGACCTCAGCAGCCACGTCGAAGTGACTTCGCAGGACGAGATCGGCCAGTTGCTGATGGCGTTGAAAGAGATGAACGGCAGTCTCGCCAACATCGTCTCGGAAGTCCGCAGCGGCGCCGACACCATCGCCACCGCGTCGAGCGAGATCGCCACCGGCAATCTGGATCTGTCCAGCCGCACCGAACAGCAGGCCGGTTCGCTGGAGGAGACTGCCGCGACGATGGAACAGCTGACTTCCACCGTCAGGCAGAACGCCGAAAACGCGCGCCAGGCCAATCAGCTGGCGGCGACCGCCTCCGACGTCGCCACGCACAGCGGCTCGGTGGTGGCGCAGGTGGTGACGACCATGGGGTCCATCAGCGAGTCCTCGCGCAAGATCGTCGACATCATCAGCGTGATTGACGGCATCGCTTTCCAGACCAATATCCTCGCGCTCAATGCTGCGGTGGAAGCGGCACGCGCCGGTGAGCAGGGTCGCGGTTTCGCCGTCGTCGCCAGCGAAGTACGCAGCCTGGCGCAGCGTTCGGCCGGCGCGGCGAAAGAGATCAAGGCGCTGATTGACGATTCGGTGGAAAAGGTCGACATGGGCAGCAAGCTGGTCGAACAGGCCGGCAGCACCATGGACGAGGTCGTCGCCAGCGTCAGACGCGTGAGCGATATCGTCGGTGAAATCAGCTTCGCCAGCCAGGAGCAAAGCTCAGGCATCGAGCAGGTCAACCAGGCCATCACGCACATGGATGAGGTTACCCAGCAAAACGCTGCACTGGTCGAGCAAGCGGCTGCCGCTGCACAATCCTTGCAGGATCAGTCGGCCAATCTGGCACAGGTGGTGGGCGTGTTCCGTCTTGGTTCTCAAGACTTCGCGCACGATGCGCCACGGTTGGCGAAACCGGTGGCTTCGGCGGTTGCTTCTGCTCCACGCATCGCGCCGACGGAGGTGCGCAAGCTGGCGCGAGCGCCCGCATCTGCACCAGCGCGGACGCCTGCATTGGCGAGCACTTCCGGCGTACCGGCCGGCGACGGCGATTGGGAAACGTTCTAAGACTTAGGCAAAATGCTCAGGTAAAACGCTTAAGCAAAACGATTCCGCGGACGCGCCAGCCCCAGATGCTGGCGCAGCGTGTCGCCTTCATACTCGCGCCGGAACAGGCCGCGTTCCTGCAGGATGGGCACGACTTGTTCGACGAAGTCGGTCAGCGATTCGGGCAGGTAAGCCGGCATCAGGTTGAAGCCGTCACAGGCGCCGCTGTTGAACCATTCGGCGAAGTTGTCGGCGATCTGTGCGGCGGTGCCGGCCACCACGCGGTGCGAGCGGCTGCCGCCGAAGCGTTTGCCGAGCTGGCGCAAAGTCAGGTTGTCGCGCTTCGACATTTCCTGCACCAGCTTGTAGCGGCTCTGGTTGCCGCGAATTTCTTTCAGTTCCGGCAAAGGCTCGTCCAGCGAATACACCGACAGGTCGTGGTTCATGCTGTCCGACAGCAGCGCCAATCCGCCCAGCGGATGCACCAGGTCTTCCAGATGGCGCAGTTTTTCTTCGGCTTCGGCCTGCGTGGCGCCGATGATGGGCATGACGCCGGGCAGGATCTTGATGCTGTCGGGCGTGCGACCGTATTTGAGGCCGCGGGCATGGATGTCGTCGCGGAATTCGCGCGCGGCTGCGATCTGCGGCTGTGAGGAAAAGATCACCTCCGCCGTCTGCGCGGCAAAATCGCGCCCCGTATCCGATGAACCGGCCTGGATCAGTACCGGATGGCCTTGCGGCGGACGCGTGACGTTGAGCGGGCCGCGCACGCCGAACCAGTCGCCTTGGTGATGCAGGTAATGGACCTTGGATGGATCGGCGTAGACGCCATTCTCCTTGTCGAGCACCAGCGCATCGTCTTCCCAGCTATCCCACAACTTGGTCACGACATCGAGGAATTCGTGCGCGCGGCCGTAGCGGGTCTCGTGTTCCAGATGTTCCTGCTTGCTGAAGTTGAGCGCCTCGCCGTCGTTGGTGGAGGTGACGATGTTCCAGGCGATGCGACCGCCGGTCAGGTGGTCCAGCGTGGCGAAGGCGCGCGCGAGGAAGAACGGTTCGTTGTACGTCGTGGAGGCGGTGGCGGCCAGGCCGATCTTGTCCGTGATGGCGCCGAGCGCACCCAATAGCGAGATCGGTTCCGGCCGCGCCTGCGCGAGGTAGCGCACGGTGGTGTCGAAGCGATTGTCGAAACGATCCGAAATCGCCAGCCGGTCGGCAAAGAAGATCAGGTCGAACTTGCCTGCTTCGGCCGTCTGGGCCAGCTTCTTGTAATAGGCGAAGTTCATGGTATTGGCCGGATCGACGCCGGGAAAGCGCCAGCCGGCGGCGTGATGGCCGACCGACATGAGGAAGGCGCCGAGGTGCATTTGTTTGGCTTGTGATGAAGACATAGGAATTTATCCAAGGAATTATTTGACGGAGACCGAGGCGTCCTTGATCTGCACGGCCTTGGGAATGAGCTTGTAGCGGAAGAAGGTATTGGCGACTTCCTGCTGCGCTTCGACGATGTTGGGCGGCAGCGGATAGGCCACGCCCCAGGCCTGGCGCGTCAGCGCGAGTTGCCAGATCTTCTGCGGCACGCGCGTGTCTTTTTCGAGGAAGCGCGCAGTTTCGTCGGCGTGCTCTTTGGCGTATTGCTCGGTGTCGTTGAGCTTGTCGAGCGTGACGCGGAGGATGGCCGGCCAGGCCGCAGCGAACTTTGCCGGTGCGACGTAGAAGCTGTATTGCGGCGCCAGTTTCGAGGCGGTCACCAGCGGACGCGCGCCGATGTTTTGCTCGATGTCGGCCAGGCGAGGATCGGGCACCACCCAGGCGGCGACGTCGCCGCGTTCAAACGCCGAGCGCGCTTCGCTGTATTGCAGGTAGGCGAAGACGATGTCGTCGGGCTTCATGCCGTCCTGTTCCAGCGCCTTGAGCAGCAGGTACTGGCCGGCCGACCCCTTGGCGACGGCGACTTTCTTGCCTTGTAGGTCTTTCATGCGGCGCGCGGCGGATGCTTTCGGCACCGCGACGGCGTAATTGTCTTGATATGCGGCGGCGTAGCCGACGTAGCGGATCTCGGGCGCGCCGCCGGCCTGGGCGAACACCGGCGGCGTCGAACCGACGAAGCCGAGATCGATGTCGCCGGCGTTGAGCGCTTCCACCATCGGCGGGCCGAAGGGGAATTCGAACCATTTGACGGTGACGCCGTGGGGCGCGAGGACTTTTTCCAGCTCGCCGCTGGCTTTGAGGATGACCAGGCTGTTGCCTTTCTGGTAGCCGATGCGGAATTCCCTGGGATAGGAAGCTGCAGGGGCTGCTGCATGGGAGATGGCGGCCGACAGGCTGAGACTGAGCGCAAACAGCGCACCGAGGGCGCGCTTGAGAATGGGGACGGACATGGAGTTTCCAGCAGTGAGTGAAAGGTCGGTCGCTGACGATAGCACCGGCGCCGCGCAAAATTAACGACTGTTTCCGCATGACGATATGCGGCGGATGTCTATCGCGCGTGCGGCATTGCCACGGCGCGCAAATGAATGCGCGGTTTCGGGGCATAATGTCGACAATTTCATTCGCACTGCGCCGCCGCGCACAATTCCACAATGGCAACAGACCAACCACGACCAAGCGTGCACGACGAACTGGTGTCGACGCGCATCCGCGCGCGCATCAAGGCTGCCGGCGTCCGTTTTCACGCCAACGACAACATTGCCGCGTTCATCGAAGAGGGCGAGCTTGATGCCCTGCAGGCCGAGGTCCAGGCCAAGCTGGCCGGCGTGCTCGATAGCCTGGTGATCGACGTCGAGAGCGACCACAATACCCAGGACACCGCCAAGCGCGTGGCCAAGATGTATGTGCAGGAAGTGTTCCGCGGCCGTTACCAGGCGCCGCCGCCGGTGACCGAATTCCCCAACATCGAACGCCTCAATGAGTTGATGATCGTCGGTCCGATCACGGTGCGCAGCGCTTGCTCGCATCACCTGTGTCCGATCATGGGCAAGGTCTGGGTCGGCGTGATGCCCAACGAGCACTCCAACCTGATCGGCTTGTCCAAATATGCGCGCCTGATCGAGTGGATCATGAGCCGCCCGCAGATCCAGGAAGAAGCGGTGTCGCAGGTCGCCGATCTGCTGATGCAGAAGCTGCAGCCGGACGGCCTGGCGATCGTGATGGAAGCCGATCACTTCTGCATGCACTGGCGCGGCGTCAAGGACACCGAGTCGAAGATGATCAACAGCGTCATGCGCGGTTCTTTCCTGCGCGACGCCAATCTGCGGCGCGAGTTTCTGGCGCTGATCAGGAAGTAATCGGAAGTCATTTTCTCCGCCACCAATCCGCAAGCCGAAAGGAAGCATCATGCTGGTTCGTCTGATCTACGCAAGCCGCGCCTGTGAACACATCGGCCAGGAGCTGGTCGACAGCATCCTGGCGACGGCGCGCCGCCACAATCCCGCCAACGGCATCACCGGCGTGCTGTGCTACAGCGAGGACGTGTTCGTGCAGGCGCTGGAGGGCGGGCGCGATCAGGTCAATCAACTGTATGCGCGCCTGCTGCAGGACAAGCGCCACAAGGACGTGGTGCTGCTGTGCTATGAAGAAATCGACGTGCGCCAGTATGCCTCCTGGACCATGGGCAAAGGGCGGCTGGAGAAGGTCAATCGTTCGCTGCTGCTGAAGTATTCGAGCACCGGCGTACTCAATCCCTACGACGTGTCGGGCTGTGCGACGGTGGCGTTGCTGGCGGAGCTGGCGGCGACCGGCGCGTTTGCCGTTCGCGATTAGTCGGCACTCGCCTATCGATTGTCAACCGTCCCCGGACGTTCAGGCCAGGCCGCTGGACGCCCAAATCGTTTCCAGGTTGGGCAGGTGCGGCAGCTTGGACGGATCGGCATAGGAGGCGATCTTGTCGCCGCTGCGCGTGGTGGCGAGGTCGATGATCTCGATCGGTATCGTCGCCATCGTGACGGCCGAGAAAAACACTTTCACCGTGGGCGTGAGCAGCGAACCGGGATGCTGGTCGATGACGATGCCTATCTTGCCGGAGTGCATCAGCACACAGGATCCGGTCGGGAAAATTCCCACGCTCTTGATGAAGGCTTCGAGGATGGTTTCGTCGAAGTGGCCCTGGTTGCCGGCCATGCGCTTGATCGAATGGCCGGGCTCCCAGCCCGGTTTGTAGGGCCGGTTCGAGGTGATCGCGTCATACACGTCGCACACTGCGCCCATCTTTGCCATCAATGAAATCTGGTTGCCCTTGAGATTGAAGGGATAGCCGCTGCCGTCGATCTTTTCGTGATGGTGCAGCGAGACGTCGAGCGCCGCCTCGCCGATGCCGTCGACGCCGCGCAGGATGGCGTGCCCGGCTTGCGCGTGCTTCTTGACGGAGACGAATTCGTCGTCGGTCAGTTTGCCGGGTTTGTTGAGGATGTCGGCAGGCACCGCCATCTTGCCGATGTCGTGCAGCAAACCTGCCAGTCCGGCTTGCCGGGTTTCTTCCGGCGACAGGCCGAGCTGGTGTCCGAGCGCGATCATCAGCGCGCAGACGGCGACCGAATGCATGTAGGTGTAATCGTCGGCGGTCTTGAGCCGCGCCAGGCTGATCAGCGCGCCGCGGTTGCGCGACACCGAGGCGGTGATTTCATTGACCAGCGGCATTGCCTGCTTGACGTCCAGCGCCTTGCCCATGCGGGTTTCGTTGAACATGGTCATGATGGCTTTTTTGGAGCCGGTGATGACGCGCGCGGCGTTGGCGCGTTCCTGTTCGGCGCCGACCTGCACCGAGATTTTGGCCGGCTTCGGTTTGGCCGGTTCGGTTTGCGGGGCGGAGGCGACGGCGGGGGCAGCGGTGGGAGTAACAGGGGCGGCAGGCGCGGGCGCGTCTTCGACGATGATGTCGCGGCCCTTGGTGGTATCGATCAGGATTTCATCGATCTTGGCGGAACGCAGCGTCTTCAGGTCTTCGTATTTTTCCAGCTTGAAAGAACCCCGCCAGAATGGATGGTTCATCCACGGGCCGGGGATTTCCTGGACATACATGCCAAGACGAAGTTGATCGGGTGCAATACGCTTCAACACTGCCGGTCCTCCATGGACGCATATTTAGATGTTGCTGCTCTGAAACGTGCATGAATCCTGGACTTTCAAGGATTCTGCTTAGCGATTGCATGTGCTTATCCTAGCAGAACCTGCCGGGAATGTGGCTGGTGCCTGCTGTTGTATTTGCAGCGTTTTTTGGTCGTGGCCGGGGTGGAAAACAGCAGGAAAAAATGTTAGCCGGGACGATATGCAATGCGGTTTGCATATCGTCCGGAGAAGCGGATCGATGATCGGAAGCGGCTTATTTTTTTGCGTAAGCGGCGGCCGGATTGGTGGTCAGCAGCCGCAGGAAACTCGCCAGGCACGCCGCGCCGGCGAAACCCGCGCCGAGACCCAGCGCCAGTCTGGAACCATGCAGCGCCGACAGGCTGAAGCACAAGGCCACCAACGCGGCGCCGACGCTTTGGCCGAACAGGCGCGCGGTGGCGACGATGCCGCTGGCGCCGCCGCTGCGTTCGGGCGGCGCGCTGGTCATCAGCGCCTTGAGGTTGGGCGACTGGAAGAAGCCGAAGCCCATGCCGCATACGAGCATGCGCCACGAGATGTCGAACACGCTCGGGTTGTCCGGCATCAAGGTCATCAGCACCAGGCCGATGCACAGCATGGCCAGGCCGAAGCCGCCGAGGATGCCGGCCGGATAGCGGTCGGACAAGCGGCCGGCGATCGGCGCCATGATGGCGACGGCGACCGGCCATGGCGTCATCAGCAGGCCGATGTCGACCTGGCTGCGGCCGAGATCGTGATGGAAGAAAAACGGCAACGAGACGAACGCCAGGCCTTGCGCGGCGAACGAGCACACCGCGGTGATCGCCGACAGCGTGAACATCGGCCGGCGAAACAGATCGACCGGCAGCATCGGCGCCGGATGCGAAGCTTCGCGCCGCATCAGCAGGAAACCGCAGACCAGTGCGGCGACGAATTCCAGCACTACCACGCTGGTCTCGGCCTGGTGCGCGCCTTCGCCGATGGCCAGGATCAGCAGGCCGAACGCGGCGGCATTGAGCAGCGCGCTCCTGATGTCGAAATGGTGGGTCGATTTGGGCGTGTGCGGCAGCGCGGGTATCGCCAGCGCCAGTCCGATGATGCCGAGCGGGACGTTGACCGCGAACAGCCACGGCCACGGCGCAATCGCCAGTATCCCGGAAGCGACGCTGGGGCCGACGGTGAAGGCGATGGCGACGATCAGCGTGTTGAGGCCGACGCCGCGCCCGAGCGAACGGGTCGGGTAGATGAAGCGGATCAGCGCCGTATTGACGCTCATGATCCCGGCTCCGCCCAGTCCTTGCAGGAAACGCGCGACCGTCAACGAAGGCAGCGACCAGGCCACCGCGCAGAGCAGCGACGCCAGCGTGAACAAGGCCAGCCCGGCGATGTAGATGCGGCGGTAGCCGACGATTTCGCCGAGCGCGGCCAGCGGCAGCAGCGACACCATCATCGCCAGCTGGTAGGCCGTCACGATCCAGACCGAGGCGGCCGGCGTGGTGTTGAGGTCCTTGGCCATGACCGGTAGCGCGGTATTGGCGATGGCGGTGTCCAGCGTGGCCAGGCCGACGGCGATCAGCAGCGTGATGATGGCAAGCGTGCGTTTGTCGTCCGGCAGTCCTTCTCCGGCGATGACGATATGGGGATGCGAGGCAGAGGCGGTAGCCGTGGACTTCGAAGGTTCCATTGGAGCGGTAGTCGGGTAGCGGGTGAGGAAGAAGGCGGCGCGGGCGGGCATGAGAAAGGCTTGGTTGCCCGGACAAAAGCCTCAGCCATGATATACGGGAACGGCCGATGCTGCAGGCGGCAGCTTTTTCGGGGCTGCGCGGCACCTACACGGCAGGAAGCAGTCCTAGCCATTGTCGGGAGCTGGTTGTATGTCGATATTGATTTCAAGTATTTTCTAAAGAATATAAGATAGCTTTCTAATTTGATGGCGTCATTGATTACAATGGCGCCCCATCCTAGCGAGAACGATTTCATGTTAAAGCAGGCTGCTTTGCAACAACCGGTATCTCATTCTCCCGCTTCCCGACCGTCCGGCGTCTTGCCGGGGTTGTCGTTTCGTCAGCTGTTGCTGGCGGCATTCCTGCTGATTGCTGCACTGTTGAGCGGTACTTCCGTGCACGCTTTGTTTACGCTCGAGCGCATGTCGGCGCACAGCCGCGAGACGGCGGGCCAGGCCGTGCGCCTGACCGAGCAGGCGCAGCGCCTGGCCGAGCGTACCGTGACCATGGAGCGCAGTGCGCGGCAATTCCTGGTGCTTGAGGATCCTGCGTTCCGCGATCGCTATGCCGAGGCGTGGCAGCAGGCCAAGTCGTCGCTGGCCGAATTGCAGCAGGCGTTGCCGCAAACGCCGGCGGAGGTATTCGTCTCCTGGAATACCTACGGCGAGGCGGCCTGGACCGTGCTGCAATCGGATCAGGGGGCAAGCTTGCCGGTGTTGCCGGGGCCGGCGAAAAATGCGACGCAGAAATTGGTGCAGAACCAGCGCAAGCTCGATCAGCGCGCCTTGTTCGAAGCCTTTTCCCATTTGCCGGCGCTTAACGAGCAACTGGCGCTGGAGAGCAAGCGCGAGGTGGAGCGCCGCAACAATGCCTTGTCCAACGATCTGGAGCAGCAGCGCAAGATGCTGACGTTTCAGGTGATCGGCGCCATCGTGCTGGCGGTGCTGCTGGCGTTCTGGTTCGGCATGTGGTTGTCGCGGCCGCTGGCGCGCATGGAAGCGGCGATCGGACGGCTCGGCGACAATCGCTTCGATCAGCCGATTGTGGTCAAGGGGCCGGCCGATTTGCGCCGGCTCGGCCAGCAGCTCGACTGGCTGCGCCGGCGTCTGGCCGACCTGGAGGCGGAGAAGTCGCGCTTCCTGCGCCATGTTTCGCATGAGTTGAAAACGCCGCTGGCGGCTTTGTGCGAAGGCGCGGCCTTGCTGGACGATGAAGTGGCCGGCAAGCTGACCGACAGCCAGCGCGAGATTTCGCGCATCCTGCGCCAGAATACGCAATCGCTGCAGACCCAGATCGAGGATTTGCTGCGCTATAACGAAGTGGCCTTCGACGCCCAGCGCATCAACCGCCTGCCGGTCGATCTGCGCGCGCTCTTGTACAAGGTGATCGACGATCAGCGCCTGCAATGGGTGGCGCGCGATCTCAAGGTCGAGGTGGAAGGAGGCGCCCGGACGGCGGTGCTCGATCCCGACAAATTTGCGATCGTTCTGGCCAATCTGCTGTCGAACGCGGTGCGTTTCAGCCCGCCTGGCGGCACGATACGGTTTGTCCTGTCCGGCAGCGAAGGCCGCGTGCGCATCGATTGCGTCGACCAGGGACCGGGCGTGGCGGCCACCGACGCGCACCGGATTTTCGATCCTTTCTATCAAGGCTTGAACCAGCCGCAGGGCGCGCGTCACGGCAACGGCATCGGTTTGTCGATCGTGCGCGAATATGTCCTGGCGCATAACGGCGACGTCCGGCTGGTGTCGCGCGAGGGCGGCGGTGCGCATTTCCGCATTGAGCTGCCGGATGAAAGTTAGAGTCATTTCCATGAAAACAAAAATACTTCCTCTGCTCCTGAGCTTGCTGCTGGCGGCGTGTACTACACCGCCGCCGGAAGCGCCGACCACGACCGTCAAGCTGGTCACGACGGCGGGCGGCATGGACGACTTATTGGTCTATCACCAATCCCTGCGCCGTCTGTCGCAGCAGGAGCTGGGGCGCGAATTGCAGGCGCTCAATGCACGCCAGGGCGGCGCCATGCTGGCGATGCAAAAAGCCATGGTGCTCGGCCTGACGCATGACGCCAACGATCTGGCGCGCGCGCAGGCGCAACTGGCTACGGTATTGAATGCCACGGATTCCGATGCGGTGGCCTTGAAGCCGCTGGCGCAACTGCTGGTGAGCAATTACGCCGAGATGCGCCGCCTCAGCGACAACGCCGAAAAAGCCGGCCAGCAGGCCAGGGAAAACCAGCGCCGCATGGATCAGCTGAGTGAAAAGCTCGAAGCGCTCAAGAACATCGAGCGCACCTTGCCCGGCCAAGCCAAATAGATGAGCAAGCCCGTGAGCAGTCCGCGCCATTTGCTGCTGGTCGATGACGATGCGGATCTGCTGCGGCTGTTGTCGCTGCGGCTGACGGCCAACGGTTACCGCGTGACGGCGGTGGGCAGCGCCGAAGCGGCGCAGGCGCAGATGGCGATCGAGTTGCCGGCGCTGGTCATCAGCGATATCCGACTGCCGGACAAGGACGGGCTGGCGCTGTTCGATGAAATCCGCGCGCAGTATCCGGCCTTGCCGGTGATCCTGCTGACGGCGCACGGCACCATTCCCGATGCGGTCGACGCCACCACGCGCGGCGCTTTCGCTTATCTCACCAAACCTTACGACGCCAAGATCCTGTTGGCCAAGATCGCGCAGGCGCTGAGCCTGACTGCTTGCGATGACGTCGCCGGCGATGCGATTGGCGACGACACGTGGCGCGCGGAATTGATCAGTCGCAGTCCGCGCATGGCGGAAGTGTTGTCGGAGGCGCGGCTGGTGGCGGTGTCCGACGCCAGCATTCTGATCCGCGGCGAAAGCGGCACCGGCAAGGAGTTGCTGGCGCGCGCCATCCATCGCGCCAGCCGCCGCGCCAGGGCGCCTTTCATTGCGGTCAATTGTGCGGCGATTCCGGAACAGTTGCTGGAGTCGGAACTGTTCGGCCACGTCAAAGGCGCGTTCACCGGCGCGGTCGAGCATCGCAAGGGCTTGTTCCAGGCGGCCCACGGCGGCACGCTGTTCCTCGACGAGATCGGCGACATGCCGTTGCCGCTGCAGGTCAAGCTGTTGCGCGTGCTGCAGGAGCGCACGGTGCGCCAGGTCGGCGCCAACGATGCCGTGCCGGTGGATGTGCGGATTCTGTCGGCGACGCACCGTGACCTGGATGCGGCGATGGCCGAGGGCTCGTTTCGCGAGGATCTCTATTACCGCTTGAATGTCGTGACGCTGACGTTGCCGGTGCTGGCCGAGCGGCGTGAAGACATCGCCTTGCTGGCCAATCACTTCCTGCAATTGATTGGTGCAAAGTATCAGAAGAAACTCAACGGCTTCGCGCCCGATGCGCTGGAAGTCCTGATGATGGCAGCGTGGCCCGGCAACGTGCGGCAGCTGTACAACGTGGTCGAGCAGGTGTGCGCGTTGTCGACCGCGCCGTTGATTTCGGCGGCGCTGGTGCAGCGCGCCTTGCGCGTCCCGGCGCTGGAGGTATTGCGTTATGCGGACGCCAAGCAGCGGTTCGAGCGGGATTACCTGATTCAGTTGCTCAAGTTGACCGACGGCAACGTTACGGATGCCGCCCGGCTGGCGGACCGGAACCGGACCGAGTTTTATCGCCTGCTGCAGAAAAACGGCCTCGATCCCAGTGTTTTCCGAGGAGATGACGATGGTGTCGCCGCAGAGCGACAAGAATAAGTCCTTATGAATCAGTGATCTAGCTGATCCGGTCGGGATGGTGTCGCTCTCAGGCGACGAAAATTGGCGATATTGGCGGGTTTGTTGCCGGGCGGTGATCAAGAATTTTTCTAAGCTGCTGAATTCATTGGAGTTTTCCGATCTGGCATGGCCTTTGCGAAAGAGAGGGCAGGTAGCGCTTAAAGCGTTGTCTTTCTTTTTCACACTATAAGGACATCATCATGCCAACCACCAAAACGATCCCGATGCTGGTTACCGCCGCTTTGCTGACCGCCGTTGCGGCGCCTGCCGTCTATGCGGCCGATGCGTCCACCGATTCTGCAACGCCTAATACCGCGCAAAAAGCCGGCGCCTATGTCGACGACTCCGTGATCACGGCCAAGGTAAAGGCCGCCTTTGTGGAAGACAGCCAGGTGTCGGCCCTGAAGATCAAGGTCACCACCAGGAAGGGTATCGTCACCCTGGCGGGCGCCGTGCCTAACGCCGAAGCCGGCCAGCATGCCCTGCAAGTTGCCGCTGCGATCGACGGCGTGAAGGACGTCAAGAGCCAGCTGACCGTCAAGGCAAGCTAATCCGGTCGATTTGTTGCAGCGCTTTTTGTGAATTAATTGCTGCACTGAAACAAAAATTCAGCCCGCCCCGTCAGGGGTGGGCTGAATGCATTGGGAGGTTAAAAATTTTTTTCCGGACGAAATCGCGGGCCGATGCGGGTTTGCGGCGAGGCTGCGTAAAAAGTTTAAATAATTTGGCAAAAATAGTTGCACGGATCTGAAAACCTTTGCTATAGTTCGCCTCCCCGCTGACGAAGCGACGCAGCAAAAAGCAAGACGCAGCGAGCGAGGTGGGGATCTGTAGACGACAAACAAAACGATTTGTTGGCGAGGCAAGCGGTAGTAGATATCGCGGCCGGCAGGCAAGGTTCTTTAAAAATTAACAGTCGATAAGCGTGGGCGTTTAATGAAGTGCGACAGGCCTTTTGGTCTGGAAACTTTAAATATTTAAACGCTCACAAAGAAATATAGGTAAGAAATTATCTGTCAGTATTTTGAGTGAGTGACCGGTTCGAAAGAACCAGCCAGCAATGGCAAAACAGAGATTGAACTGAAGAGTTTGATCCTGGCTCAGATTGAACGCTGGCGGCATGCCTTACACATGCAAGTCGAACGGCAGCACGGGAGCTTGCTCCTGGTGGCGAGTGG
>Ga0209646_1000148_pt1 | contig 101083 bp, 103 predicted proteins | sample AraplaL_Col_mTSA_FD_184259 | JGI IMG/M metagenome (GOLD analysis project Ga0209646, IMG submission 184259) | Arabidopsis root microbial communities from the University of North Carolina, USA - plate scrape CL_Col_mTSA (SPAdes) (version 2) | ecosystem: Host-associated > Plants > Roots >...
TGAGGCGTTTCGCGGTGCGTCGGTGCGCCACATCGACGCCCATCCGCCGCACGGCTGGACGCTGGACGCCTACGCCGACGGCTTCCACGCCACGCTGGCGGCGGCCTATCCGGACCATCCGGACCTGCACGAGCTGGCCTGGATAGAGCACGCGCTGAACACCGCCTTCGTGGCGGCGGACGCGGCGCCGGTCGCGCCGGAGGGCTTGGCCGGGCTGGACTGGGAATGCGCGGTACTGCGGCTGACGCCGTCGTTGCAGCTGCGCGCAGCCACCACCAACGCCGAGGCCATCTGGAGCGCGCTATGGGAACAGCGGCAGGCGCCGGACGGCGAGATGCTGGCCGAGCCGGGCGGCTACCTGGTCTGGCGGCGCGGCCACACGGCGGTGCTGCGCCAGGCCGACGCGCTGGAACACACCGCCCTGCTGCAGCTGCAACGCGACGGCGGTTTCGCCACGCTGTGCGACTGGCTGGTGGAGCTGCGCGGCGAGCAGGAAGGAATCGCCCAGGCCGGCGCGCTGCTGGCGCACTGGCTGGGCGCCGAACTCATTACCGGCATCGACACCGATGCCTCTCGATACAAGGAGCAAGCGCCATGACCATGCTACATCTACAGGACGCCGCCCCGCCCCGGCTGGCCGCCCAGCTGCGCCGCCTGCTGCCGGACGACTTGCTGCTGCTGATTGCCCGCCTGGGCATCGGCGCGGTGTTCTTCCTGTCCGGGCGCACCAAGGTGGAAGGCTTCCTGACCATCAAGCCGTCGACGTACGAGCTGTTCCGCAGCGAATACGCGCTGCCGCTGCTGCCGCCGGAAGTGGCGGCGCAACTGGCCACCGGCGCCGAGAATTTCCTGCCCGTGCTGCTGGCGCTGGGCCTGGCCACGCGGCCGGCCGCCTTCGGCATGTTCTGCATGACGGCGGTGATCGAGGTGTTTGTTTATCCGGACGCCTGGCCCACGCATCTGAGCTGGGCCGGCCTGCTGCTGCCGCTGATCGCGCGCGGCGCCGGCGCGTGGTCGCTGGACCATCTGCTGTGGCGCCGTTTTTCTTCCCCCAACCAAGCTGGAGACATGCAATGAAGATCCTATCCATCCTGGCCGCGGCCGTGCTGGCCACGTCGGCCGCGCAGGCCGCCGAACCGGTCAAGAACATCGTCCTCGTCAGCGGCTCCTTCGTGGACGGCTCCGGGTGGCGCGTGATCCACGACATCCTCACCCAGAAGGGCTACAAGGTGTCGGTGGCGGCCCAGCCGCACACCAGCCTGGACGACGACATCGCCGCCACCCGCGAGATCCTCGACCAGCAGGTCGGGCCGGTGGTGCTGGTGGGCCACAGCTCGGGCGGCGCGGTGATCTCGGCCGCCGGCGAGCGCAGCAAGGTCAAGGCGCTGGTGTACGTGTCGGCGCTGCTGCCGGACGTGGGCGAGAGCCTGGCCCAGGTGATCGGCTCGATGCCGTCGCCCAGCAGCAGCGTAGCGCCGACCCAAGACGGCCATCTGTTCGTCGACCGCGCCAGGTTCCACGACGACGTCGGCGCCGACCTGCCAAGCAACCGCACCGACTACATGGCCGTCTCGCAGGTGCCGGCCACGGTGGCCGCATTCAACACGCAGATCTGGGCCGCCGCCTGGCGCCACAAGCCGAGCTATGCCGTGCTGTCCACCGAGGACCGCGCGCTGAGCCCGGACCTGCAACGCTGGATGTACCAGCGCGCCGGCGCCAAGGTTACCGAGGTCAAGGGCAGCCACCTGGCCTACATCTCGCAGCCCGACCAGGTGGCCAAGGTGATCGAGGACGCCGCCAACGCCCGCTAGATTTTTTCGCAGTCCATCAACCAAGGAGTTCATCATGAGTCAACATCCTGTTTCCCGTCCGGCACGCGCCGCCGCCTCCATGCTGCTGGCGCTGAGCGCGCTGGCTGCCGCCACCCACGCCGACGCCGCCGACAAGCCCGCCGCGCAGGAAGCCAAGGGCCGCTGCTACGGCATCAACACCTGCAAGGGCACCAGCCTGTGCGCCACCGCCAAGAACGATTGCAAGGGCCTCAACAGCTGCAAGGGTGAAGGCGTGCTGGTCAAGACCAAGACCGAATGCCTGGCCGCCGGCGGCACCCTGACCGAACCGAAGAAGAAGTAATCGTCCCGTCCGCCCGGCACGCCGCAACGCGCGCCGGGCGGCCTTTTCCATTTTTTAACGAGCACGCCATGAGCACCTTTTCCGGTTTCGGCCTCGGCCTGCGCAAGGAGCATTACGCCGACTTCCTGGACGGCCGGGTCGCGGTCGATTTCGTCGAAGTCATCTCCGAGAATTTCATGGTGGCCGGCGGCCAGCCGCGCGACATCCTGCGCCGCATCCGCGAGCGCCATCCGGTGGCGCTGCACGGCGTGTCGCTGTCGGTCGGCTCGGCCGACGGCCTGCGCACCGACTACCTGCACCTGCTGCGCGCGCTGGCCGACGAGATCGAGCCCTTGTTCGTGTCCGACCACCTGAGCTGGTCACGCATCGGCGGCTTCAACTCGCACGACCTGCTGCCGCTGCCCTACACCGACGAGGCGCTGGACATCGTGTGCGACAACATCGGCCGCGCCCAGGATGTCTTGGGCCGGACCATGCTGTTTGAAAATCCATCCAGTTACCTGAGCTTCGAACCGGCCGACATGAGCGAATGGGAATTCCTGTCCGCCATGTGCCGGCGCACCGGCTGCGAACTGCTGCTCGACATCAACAACATCTACGTCAGCGCGATCAACCACGGCTATGCGCTGGACGAATACCTGCGCGGCCTGCCGTTCGAGCGCGTGCGCCAGATCCACTTGGCCGGCCACACGCCGGGCGAGGTGCTGATCGACACGCATGACCGCAGCGTCTGCCCGTCCGTGTGGGCGCTGTACGCCGACGTGCGGGCACGCACCGGCCCGGTCGCCACGATGATCGAGCGCGACGCCGATATCCCGCCACTGGCCGAGCTGTTGAGCGAACTGGACATCGCGAGGCGGCTGGCGCAAGGCCACGCACAACCGCAAACCGAGGAAATACTATGACCGAACTGAATCGCCGCCGCTTTCTGCTGACCACCGCCGCCGGTGCCGCCGGCCTGTCGTTGAACCCGCCGGTGTTGGCCGCCGATGCGTCGCCGGTCACTCCGCTGGCCACTCCACCGAGCGCGTCGTCAGTCACGCCGCCGGTCACGTCTCCGCTCGCGCCGCTGGTCGCCTCCGCGGGCGAGCCACCGGCCGCACAGTCGGCCCGCCCTTTGCCCCGCCTGCCGATTAAGCAGGTCGAGGCTGGCGTGCTGGACGTGGGCTACCACGAGGCCGGACCGGAAAACGGCCGGCCCATCATCCTGCTGCACGGCTTTCCTTACGACCTGCACAGCTATGCGGAGGTCGCGCCGAGGCTGGCACAGCAGGGCTACCGCGTGATCGTGCCGCATCTGCGCGGCCACGGTACCACCCGCTTCCTGGACGCCGCCACGCCGCGCTCCGGCCAGCAGGCGGCCATCGGCCAGGACGTGATCGACCTGATGGACGCCCTGCACATCCCGGAAGCCGTGCTGGCCGGCTACGACTGGGGCGGCCGCGCCGCCTGCGTGGCCGCCGCGCTCAAGCCCAGCCGCTGCGTCGGCTTGGTCTCGGTCAACAGCTACCTGATCCAGGACATCAGCAAGGCCGCGCTGCCGGCACCCGCTTCGGTGGAGGCCGGCTTCTGGTATCAGTTCTACTTCCTGACCGAGCGCGGACGCGCCGGCCTGACGGCCAACCGCAAGGACATCGCCCACATCATGTGGAAAGGGAATTCGCCGACCTGGCGCTTCGACGAGGCGACGTTCCAGCGCTCGGCGCAGGCGTGGGACAACCCCGACTACGTGGAGGTGGTGCTGCATTCTTACCGCCATCGACTGGGCCAGGCGGCGGGCTTTCCCGAGTACGAAGAAATCGAAGCCCTGCTGGCGACGCAGCCGGCGATCGCCGCGCCAGCCATCACCATCGACGGCAAGGACGACGGCGTGATCAAGGCCACCGACGGCAGCGCTTCGGCGGCGAGGTTCAGCGGTCCGCGCCAGCACCGGCAGCTTGCCGGCGTCGGCCACAACCCGCCGCAGGAAGCGCCGCAGGCGTTCGCCGACGCGGTGCTGGAACTGGCGCGCAACGGCAAGTGGCGCACCTGATTTTTTTAAGCAGCCTGACTATCACCGGAGAAAGCACATGCGTCTACACATCACCCCTCATCGCCTCCTTGCCGTGGCCGCCGCGGTCGCCTTTGCCGGCGGGCAGTGCGCCCTGCCCGCGAACGCCGCCGGCTTCAAATCCATCAAGCAGATCGACGCGGGCGTGCTCAACGTCGGCTATGTCGACGAAGGCCCCGCCAACGGCCCGGTGGTCATCCTGCTGCACGGCTGGCCGTACGACATCAACAGCTACACCGAGGTGGTCCCCATGCTGACCAAGGCCGGCTATCGCGTGATCGTGCCGCATCTGCGCGGCTACGGCAGCACGCGCTTCCTTTCCGCCAACGCGGTGCGCAACGGCGAGCCGGCCGCGCTGGCCGACGACGTGGTGGCGCTGATGGATGCGCTGAAGATCGACAAGGCCGTGCTGGCCGGCTACGACTGGGGCGCGCGCACCGCCGACATCGTCGCGGCGCTGTGGCCGCAGCGGGTCAAGGGACTGGTGTCGGTCAGCGGCTACCTGATCGGCAGCCAGGAGGCCGGCAAGCAAGCCTTGCCGCCACAGGCCGAGCTGCAATGGTGGTATCAGTTCTATTTCTCCACCGAGCGCGGCCGGGCTGGCTACGACAAGTACCGCCACGATTTCGCCAAGCTGATCTGGAAAACCGCGTCGCCGCAATGGCGCTTCGACGACGCCACGTTCGACCTGAGCGCCGCGTCGCTGGAGAATCCCGACCATGTGGCCATCACCGTCCACAACTATCGCTGGCGCCTCGGCCTGGCGGATGGCGAGGCGAAATACGCGGCGCTGGAGACACGGCTGGCAAGCTTGCCGTCCATCACGGTGCCGACCATCACGATGGAGGGCGACGCCAACGGCGCGCCGCACCCCGAGCCGGCCGCGTACGCCAAGCGCTTCACCGGCAAGTACAAGCATGAAACGATCACCGGCGGCATCGGCCATAACCTGCCGCAGGAAGCGCCGCGCGCCTTCGCCGACGCGGTTATCGAAGTCGACCATCTCTAATCACAGCATTTTTCAACCGTCCCAAAGGAAACACCATGAGCAAGATCGACCAAGTCTTCTACACCGGCAAGACCCACACCACCGGCGGCCGCGACGGCGCTGCGCGCAGCGACGATGGCCGCCTCGATATCAAACTCTCTCCGCCCGGCAGCCACGGCGCGGGCACCAATCCGGAGCAGCTGTTCGCCGCTGGCTGGTCGGCCTGCTTCATCGGTGCCATGGGCCTGGCCGCCAAGGAGAAGAAGCTGCCGCTGCCGGCCGGCACGGCGGTCGATGCCGAAGTCGATCTCGGGACCGGCGCCGGCGGCTTTCTGCTGCAGGCGCGCCTCAAGGTCAGCCTGCCCGATCTGCAGCGCGATATGGCGCAGGAGCTGGTCGATATGGCGCACCAGATGTGCCCGTATTCCAAAATGAGCCGGGGCAATATCGACGTGAACATCACCCTGGTCTGATTTCAACACCCAACAAGGAAAACTTCATGAACGCGAAAAAACTATTGATCTCCCTCGCCGCGTCCGCGGCACTGGCCGGCGCGCTGCCGCTGGCGTACGCCGAAGCGCCAGTAACCGCGCTGCAGGGCACGGCCGCGAAACCCACCATCGTGCTGGTCCACGGCGCGTTCGCCGATGCCGGCAGCTGGAACGGCGTGGTCAAGACCTTGTCCGCCAAGGGCTATCCGGTGCTGAGCGTCGCCAATCCGCTGCGCGGCGTGGCCACCGATGCGCAATATGCGGCCAGCGTAATCGGCGCCATCAAGGGCCCACTGGTCCTGGTCGGCCACTCGTATGGCGGCATGGTCATTTCCAAGGCGGCCGAGGGTAATCCCGATGTGAAGGCGCTGGTGTATGTGGCGGCCTTCGCGCCCGAGCAGGGTGAAACGGTGGCCGGCCTGGCGGGCCAGTTCCCCGGCGGAACGCTGGGCGATGCGCTGGCCGATCCGGTCGCGCTGGCCGATGGCGGCAAGGATCTCTACATCCGCCAGGACAAGTTCGCCCAGCAGTTCGCGGCCGACGTGGCGCCGCACCAGGCCGCGCTGATGGCCGTCGGCCAGCGTCCGGTGACGGCCGCCGCGCTCAACGAGGCGTCCAACGGGACGGCGTGGAAACAGCTGCCTTCGTATTTCGTGTATGGTACGGCCGACAAGAACATTCCGCTGGAGGGCTTGCGCTTCATGGCCAAGCGCGCCAACGCGAAGGACATCGTCGAAGTGAAAGGCGCTTCGCACGTGGTCATGGTCTCGCGGCCTGAGGCGGTGGCGAAAGTTATCGAAGAAGCGGCCGCCAACAAATAAAGAGGAAATACATGCAGCGATTCGCCACTACTACGATACGCAAGCGTTGGTCCCGGCGCGGTGCCGGCCGTGCCCTGATCGCATTCGGCCTGGCCCTTGCGCTGGGCGGCAACATGGCCGCCGCCGGAGCGGAGGATTTGCCTGTCCTTGGGCAGTTGCCATCCCTCGGCGGCGCATCGTCGTGGCTGAATTCGCCGCCGCTCGGGGCCGCGCAGTTGCGCGGCAAGGTGGTGCTGGTCGATTTCTGGACCTACTCGTGCATCAACTGCATCCGCACGTTTCCCCATGTGCGGGCCTGGGCGGAGAAGTACCGCGACCAGGGCCTGGTCGTGATCGGCGTGCACACGCCTGAATTCGGCTTCGAGAAGGATACGAGCAATATCACCAAGGCGATCGCGCGCTTCAAGATCGATTATCCGATTGCGGTCGACAGCGAGCGCCGCGTGTGGAATGCCTTCCGCAACAATGCGTGGCCGGTGTTCTACTTCGCCGATGCGCAGGGCCGGATCCGGGCACGCATCGCCGGCGAGGGGGCCTACGACAAGTCGGAGATGATCATCCAGTCGCTGTTGGCTGAGGCCGGCAAGCCGCAGACCATGGCGCTGGCGGCGCCGCAGGCCAACGCGGAACAGGCGGCGCCCGACCTCGCGCATCTGGGGTCCGAGGAAACCTATGTCGGTTACGAACAGGCGTCGAATTTCGCCGGACGCGACGGCTTGAAACGGGACGCGGCCTACGACTACGCGATGAACGCGCCGCGCTTGAACGAGTGGAGCCTGGCGGGCAACTGGACGGTCGGCGCGGAACGGGCCAACCTGAACCGGGCCGGCGGCAGCGTGTCCTACCGCTTCAAGGCGCGCGACCTGCATCTGGTGCTGGGCCCGCGCGCCGACGGCAAGCCGGTGCGTTTCCAGGTGACGATAGACGGCCATGCGCCCGGCGCGGATCACGGTTCCGATACCGATGCGGACGGCAACGGCGTGGTCACCGAGGCGCGGCTGTACCAGCTGGTGCGCCAGTCCGGCAAGGTGAAGGAATGCACGTTCGAGATCCGTTTCCTCGACGCCGGCGCCGGCGCGTTCGCCTTCACTTTCGGCTAGCGGAAATACAGGAGTCGGGTGAAGAAGGTGTAGCCCGACTCCAGCCACATCAGCCAAGCCAGCACCAGCAGGCACGCCGGCGGCGCCAGCACCACGTAGATCAGCGCCGCCCGCTCCCAGCGCAGGTGCATGAACACGGCGACGATCAGCCCGGCCTTGGCCACCATCAGCAGCAGGATCAGCATCCAGCGCAGATAACCTGCGACATGGAAGAAATCGACCAGGTAGGAAAACGTGCTGAGCACGAACAGCAGCAGCCAGACCTTCAGGTACAGGCCGATCGGATGGGTGGCGGCTTCCATGGCGGCTCCTACCAGAGATAAAACAAGGCGAAGATGAACACCCACACGAGGTCGACAAAGTGCCAGTAAAGGCCGGCGATCTCGACGATGTCGTAGTTGCCGCCGCGCTCGTAGTGCCCGCGCAGCACGCGCCGTGCGACGATGCTCAGGTAGATCACGCCGGCCGTCACGTGCAGGCCGTGGAAGCCGGTGATCATGAAGAAGCAGGCGCCGAATTGCGCCGCGCCGTCGGGATTGGTCCACGGCCGCACGCCTTCCGCGATCAGTTTGCTCCATTCAAAGGCCTGCATGCAGACGAAGGTCGCGCCCAGCACTGCGGTCAGCAGCATCAGCGCCGCGCAGCGGCCACGCTCGCGCCGGTAGGCGTAGTTGACCGCCATCGCCATCGTGCCGCTGCTGGTGATCAGCACGAAGGTCATGATGGCGATCAGGATCAGCGGCAGCTTGGCGCCGCCGATGGTCAGCGAGAATACCTCGCTGGGGTTGGGCCAGGCCGCCGTGGTGGCGATGCGCACCGACATGTAGCCGGTCAGGAAGCTGCCGAAGATGAAAGTGTCGCTGAGCAGGAAGATCCACATCATCGCCTTGCCCCACGGGACGCGGAAGGCGGCGCGATCGCCCGACCAGTCCGCCACCATGCCTTGCCAGCCTGCCGTTGCATCAGGTTTGCTCATGGGCCGCCTCCACAGATCTGATCGACCAGCGCCGGCGTCACGCCGAACAGCAGGCCGAACATGGCCAGCCACAAGGCCAGCAGGAAATGCCAGTAGCGCGCGCACAGCTGTACGGTCACGCCGTTGCGGCCGAGGTCGCGGTATGCCCAGCCGGCGGCCGCCAGCCCGCCGATCACGTGCAGGCCGTGCAGGCCGGTGATCAGATAAAAGAAACTGTTGGCGGGATTGGCGTCCAGCGTGAGCCTGGCGGCGTCCATGGCGCGCCAGGCCCACAGCTGCGATGCCAGGAAGGCCAGCGAGCAGGCGCAGGCCACGACATAGGCCGCCCGCACCGCCCTCGCCCCACGGACCTGCGCGGCGCGCCGCCAGGCCACGCTGGCGGCGGCCAGCAGCCCGGTGCTCAGCCACAGTTGCGCGGGGACGAAAGGCAGCGGACGCCAGTCGGGCGTTGACATGCGCATCAGGTAGGCGCTGCTGAACAGGAAGAACAGCATGCCGACCACGCCCATGAACACCCACAGTCCGGTACGCCGCCGCAGCGTGTCGGTATGCTCGCCCACCAGATAGAGGCTGGGATTCATGGCGCCTCTCCGCGCGCCGGCTCGGCCTGGCGGGCCTGGTCCGGCGGCTGGTCTTGCGGCAGATAGTCGCTGTCGCCGCCCTGCAGGCCGTACTCGTAGGCGTCGCGATACACCACCGGCGCACGCTCGCCCCAGTTGCCGTGGACCGGCGGCGTCTGCGGCGTGTGCCACTCCAGGCTGGCCGCGCGCCACGGGTTGCCGCCCGCCTCGCGGCCACGCACCGCGCTCCACCACAAGTTCAGCACGAACAGCAGTTGCGTCGCGCCCACCACCAGGGCGACGATGGTGATGAAGGCGTTCAGCGCCTGCGCGGAGTCAGGGATGAAGGCGTAGTGGTCGTAGGCGTAGTAGCGCCTCGGCATGCCGAGCAGGCCCAGGTAGTGCATCGGGAAGAAGATCAAATAGGTGCCGACAAAGGTGATCCAGAAATGCACCCGCCCCAGCATCACGTCGTACATGCGGCCTGTCACCTTGGGGAACCAGTGATACAGGCCGCCAAACACCGCCAGCACCGGCGACACACCCATCACCATGTGGAAGTGCGCCACCACGAAATAGGTGTTCGACAGCGGAATGTCGACGCTGACGTTCCCCAGGAACAGCCCGGTCAGGCCGCCGATCAGGAAGGTACTGATGAAGCCGATGGCAAACAGCATCGGCACGGTCAGGTGTATGTCGCCGCGCCACAGCGTCAGCGTCCAGTTGTAGACCTTGAGCGCGGTCGGCACGGCGATCACCAGCGTGGTGGTGGCGAAGAAGAAGCCGAAATACGGATGCATGCCGCTCACGTACATATGGTGCGCCCAGACCACGAAGCTCAACACGCCGATCACGACGATGGCCCACACCATCATCTTGTAGCCGAAGATGCGCTTGCGCGCATGCACGCTGATCAGGTCGGAGATGATGCCGAAGGCCGGCAGCGCCACGATGTACACCTCGGGATGGCCGAAGAACCAGAACAGGTGCTGGAACAGCAGCGGGCTGCCGCCCTGGTGCGGCAAGTGCTGTCCCATCGACACCACCGCCGGCACGAAGAAGCTGGTGCCCAGCGCCTTGTCGAACAACATCATCACGCCGCTGACGAACAGCGCCGGGAACGCGAACAGCGCCAGGATGGTGGCGGTGAAGATGCCCCACACCGTCAGCGGCATGCGCATCAACGTCATGCCCTCGGTGCGCGCCTGCAGCACGGTGGTGACGTAGTTCAGCCCGCCCATGGTGGCGGCCGCGATGAACACCAGCAGCGACACCAGCATCACGACGATGCCCCACTCCGTGCCCGGCGTGCCGGGCAGGATGGCCTGCGGCGGATACAGCGTCCAGCCGCCGCCGGTCGGCCCGCCGGGCACGAAGAAGCTGGCCGCCAGGATCAGCACCGCCAGCAGGTAGAACCAGTAGCTGAGCATGTTCAGGAAGGGGAACACCATGTCGCGCGCGCCCAGCATCAGCGGGATCAGGTAGTTGCCGAAGCCGCCCAGGAACAGCGCCGTCAGCAGGTAGACGATCATGATCATGCCGTGCATGGTCATGAACTGGTAGTAGCGGCTGGCGTCGATGAAGGCGAAGCGGCCGGGAAAGCCCAGCTGCAAGCGCATCAGGTCCGACAACACCATGCCCACCAGCCCGATCGCCAGCGCCGTGATGGTGTACTGGATCGCGATCACTTTATGGTCCTGGCTCCACACGTAGCGGGTCCAGAAACTGTGAGGATGCTCGCCGCCGTAGCCCATGCCCGCCTCCCTATTTGATGGTCTTGATATAGTCGACCAGCTGCGTCACCTCGGCCGGCGTCAGCTGCTGCGCCGGCATGATGGGCTGGTAGCCCCTGACGATGCGCGCCGACGGCGTGATAATCGACTCGCGCAGATAGGCTTCGTCCACGTGTACGGTGGCGCCGTTGTTCATCGTTTCGTTCTTGCCGAACAAGCCCTTCCAGCTCGGCCCGACGCCGGCGCTGCCATCGACGCTGTGGCAGGCCGCGCAACCGCGCGCCTGTGCCAGCAAGCGTCCCTGCTTGCCGGCTTCATCGCCGGCGGTGGCTGCCAGCCCGGCAAAGGTCGGCTGCGCCGCCAGCCAGGTCCGGTATGCCGGCTCGTCGTCGACCACCACGTGGCTGCGCATGTTGAAGTGGCCGATGCCGCACAGCTGCGCGCACATCACCTCGAACCGCCCGAGCCGCGACGGCGTGAACCAGAACGAGGTCACCATGCCCGGCACCATGTTCATCCGCGTGCGGAATTCCGGCACGTAGAAGTCGTGCAGCACGTCCTGCGCGCGCAGCAGCACGCGCACCGGCCGGCCAACGGGAATATGCACCTCCTGCCCTTCGACCAGCACGTCGTCCTGGCCGCCAGGGTCGGCGGGATCGATGCCATAGGGATTGGTGTTGCTGATGAAACGCACATTGGTGCCGCCCAGCTTGCCGTCCTTGCCCGGTAGGCGGTAATGCCATTGCCACTGCTGGCCCAGCACTTCGAACACCATCGCGTCGGGCGGCGGATCGATCAGCTTGGCGTACACGGCCAACCCCGGTGCCAGCAGCGCGACGATACCCACCGTGGTTGCGCCGACCAGCCACCATTCCAGCCGCGCGCTGGTGTGCGTGGGCGCCGCGCGCACGCCGTCCTGGTGCTTGAACGTGACCACCGCGTACGCAACGAACAGGTTGATGACGACGAAGGCCACGCCGGTGATGGCAAAGGTGAGCAGCAAGGCATCGTCCATCTGCTGCCAGTTGGAGGCGATGGGCGTGAGCCACCATGGACTCAAATAATGAAATTCCAGGGCGCCAACCACGATCAGGATCAGTATCAGTGCTAACGCCATGGTGCCTTCCGAAAGCTAACGGGGCCTGTCCGGCCTTTCCAGCTTGAGGTAAATGAAGGCTGCGGCCATGCCGAAGATCACATGGGCGATGGCTGTCGGCCAGCCCCGCAGCGCCACGAACCATGTATAGACCCCAGCCATGCCGTAAAAGTTCAGCACATACAGCAGCAGGCCGAACGCCGCGCCGGCCGCCAGCGCCATCGGCGTACTGGAATCGAGCCGGAACGGCGCCATGATGGCCGCCAGCATGATGCCGAACACCACGCCCAGCACGTAGTGGACCAGCAGCGCGGCGACCGTGACGCCCAGGCTGTAGCCGCTGGTTTGCAGCACGTCCCAGCTCATCACCAGCGCGGCGATTACGTGGGTGGCCAGCCAGGGATCGGTGGCGCCGGTCAGCGATGACCAGCTGAGCTCCAGCAGCATCAGCACGCCGCCCGCGCCGAAGCCCGCGACCGCTGCGGCGGCCCAGTCCGGCCAGCGGGCTTGCCAGTGATGTGATTGCAGATGCAGTTCCATGATGTCCTCCGTAGACGCCAATGCGGCAATCAGTCTAGGAGTTTTTTCAAGCCCTGTCAGCCCGCGCGCGATTGGAGCGGAAGGAGAAACTCAGCAGCAAAGCCAGCGCCGCCGCGCCGGCTGCGCTGACGCAGACCGTGCTGGCGACGGCCAGCGCGGCCGGATTGCGCAGACCGAGCAGATCGGCCGCGAAGGCCAGCGAGACCGTGGCGATCAGCTGGGCCGGATAGAGGAAGCGCAGCTGGCGGAAGGCGCGCGCGTCGCCGCGCCGCCAGTAGCGCAGCGCGACCGCGAACGCGGGGCCCCACAGCACGCCGAGGAATACCAGCGCCGCGAAGGCGGCGATCAGAAGACGCATATCACGGACGCTGGGCGCGTACCTTGGTCAGCAATTTGGTGGTCGAGCGGTCGTGCTCGAAGTCGATGGCGATGGCCTGGCCGCCGTAGGCCAGCACGGCCTGGCCTTCGGGGATGGCGTCCATCTGGTAGTCGCCGCCCTTGGCGTAGATTTCCGGCCGTGCCTGCTGCACCACTTCCAGTGCGGTGTCCTCGTCGAAGTCCACCACCAGGCTCACCGATTCCAGCGCGGCCAGCACCGCCATGCGGTCGGCGCAGTTGTTGAGCGGACGGTCGTCGCCCTTGCCCAGCCGCTTGACGGAGGCGTCGGTGTTGGCGGCCACCACCAGCGAGGCGCCCAGCGCGCGCGCCTGCGCCAGGTAGGTGACGTGGCCACGGTGCAGGATGTCGAACACGCCGTTGGTCAGCACCACCGGCTTGGGCAGGGCGGCCACGCGCGCGGCCAGTTGTTCACGGGTGCAGATCTTGGTTTCAAATTGAGGCATGGGGTTCTTCGGTTATTTGGGTTCTTCGTCTTCCGGCTCTTCGTCGATCTGCATGCTGAGCGTATCGGCGGTGGCCGGACTGTTGTCGCCGGGTTCCTTGCGGTCGCCGCGCAGCTTGATCTGCAGGCGCAGGCCATTGGCCGAGTCGGCGTTGCGGATCGCCTCTTCGTAGGCGATGTAGCCCTTATTATAAAGTTCGTACAGCGCCTGGTCGAACGTGCACATGCCGAGCTCGCGCGATTTGTGCATGATTTCCTTGATCGCCTGGAAGTTCCCCTTGAAGATCATCTCGGCGATGGTCGGCGTGTTGAGCAGGATTTCAATCGCCGCTTTGCGGCCCTTACCGTCCTCGGTGCGCACCAGCCGCTGCGAGACGATGGCGCGCAGGTTGGACGACAAATCCATCAGCAGCTGGTTGCGCCGCTCTTCCGGGAAGAAGTTGATGATGCGGTCCATGGTCTGGTTGGAGTTGTTCGCGTGCAGCGTGCCCAGGCACAGGTGGCCGGTCTCGGCGAACGCGATCGCGTGCTCCATGGTCTCGGTGTCGCGGATCTCGCCGATCAGGATCACGTCCGGCGCCTGGCGCAGCGTGTTCTTCAGCGCGTTGTGCCACGACAGCGTGTCCACGCCCACCTCGCGGTGCGTGATCAGGCAGCCCTTGTTCTTGTGGACGTACTCGACCGGGTCCTCCACCGTGATGATGTGGCCGGCCGAATTGGCGTTGCGGTAGTCGATCATGGCCGCCAGCGTGGTCGACTTGCCGGAACCGGTGCCGCCCACCACCAGCACCAGCCCGCGCTTGGTCATGATGACCTCCTTCAGCACCTCGGGCAGGTCGAGCTTTTCGAAGTTCGGGATTTCCGAGGCGATGGTGCGGATCACCATCGCCACGTTCTGCTGCTGCACGAAGACGTTGACGCGGAAGCGGCACACCTCCGGCAGCGAGATGGCGAAGTTGCATTCCAGCTCGGCCTCGAACTCGCGCTTCTGCTTCTCGTTCATGATCGACAGCGCCAGCGCGCGGGTCACGCTGCCGGTCAGCTTCTGCTGGCTCAGGGGCTTCATCGCGCCCTGCGACTTCATGCTCGGCGGGAAATCGGCGGAAATGAACAAATCCGAGCCGCCGGTATGGTGCATCACCTTCAGCAGCTTGTGCAGATAGGCTTGCGCTTCTTCTGGACCAAATGTGGAGGACATGCTTGCCTTTCGACGGGTGGCACCAACAATAGGGCTAACATACGCTGCATTATATCGACACCATTCGCTACAATACGGGTTAATTATTGCATCCCAGCATTGCCTGTGTTCAAATACATTCATGACACTGACCGAACTGAAATATATCGTCGCCGTTGCACGAGCGAAACACTTCGGACATGCGGCCGAAGCTTGTTACGTCGCCCAGCCGACGCTTTCGGTCGCCATCAAGAAACTGGAAGATGAGCTGGGCGTGGTGCTGTTCGAACGGGGCGGCGCCGAAATTTCCGTCACTCCGCTGGGCGCGCAGATCGTCGCCCAGGCCGAGCGCGTGCTCGAACAGACCGCCGCCATCAAGGAACTGGCCAAGCAGAACAAGGATCCGCTGGCCGGCCCGCTGCGCCTGGGCGTGATCTACACCATCGGCCCCTACCTGCTGCCGCCGCTGGTCAAGGGCATGATCGACAAAGTCCCGCAGATGCCGCTGATCCTGCAGGAAAACTTCACCGTGCGCCTGATCGAGATGCTCCGCCAGGGTGAGCTGGACGCCGCCATCATGGCGCTGCCGCTGCCCGAGCACGGCATGGCCATGCAGGCGCTGTACGACGAGCCCTTCGTGGTGGCGATGCCGGCCCAGCATGCGTGGACCAAGCGCCGCACCATCCCGGCTGACGACCTGAAGACCGAAAACATGCTGCTGTTGGGGAACGGACACTGTTTCCGCGACCAGGTGCTGGAAGTCTGCCCCGAAATGGCGCGTTTTTCCGCGCCGGGCAACGGCATGCAGCGCACCTTCGAAGGCTCGTCGCTGGAAACCATCCGCCACATGGTGGCCAGCGGCATCGGCCTGACCGTGCTGCCGCGCGCCTCGGTGCCGGACATGGACACCAAGGACGGCATGCTGCAATTCCGCCCGTTCGACGCGCCGGCGCCGTCGCGCCGGGTGGTGATCGTGTGGCGTAAAAGCTTCACCCGCAAGGCCGCCATCGACGCCGTGTGCGAAGTGGTGGCCGCCTGCAACCTGCCCGGCATCACCACCCTCTGCGCCGACGATTAATGTGGCCACTGCGCCTGCCGCGCCAGGATTTGCGATAATCCTGATCTTTCCCTTCAAGCGGCACTATCCATGAACAAGCTGGAGTTGTATTTTCGCCTGGTCAGGCTGGACAAACCCATCGGCACGCTGCTGTTGCTGTGGCCAACCTTATGCGCACTGTGGCTGGCATCCAACGGCAAGCCCAGTTTGACGCTGGTGCTGATCTTCTCGCTCGGCACGCTGCTGATGCGCTCGGCCGGCTGCGCGATGAACGACTACGCCGACCAGGACATCGACAAATTCGTCAAGCGCACGGCGCAGCGGCCCATCACCAGCGGGCGCATCAGCGGCAAGGAAGCGCTGGCGATCGCCGGCACGCTGGCGCTGCTGTCGTTCTGCCTGATCCTGCCGCTGAACGCGCTGACCAAGCAGCTGTCGGTGGCTGCCGTCATCATCGCCGGCACCTACCCCTACTTCAAGCGCTTCTTCGCGATCCCGCAAGCCTACCTGGGCATCGCCTTCGGCTTCGGCATCCCGATGGCATTTGCAGCGATCCAGAACACGGTGCCGATGGTGGCCTGGGTGCTCTTGCTCGGCAACGTGTTCTGGGCCGTGGCCTACGACACCGAATACGCCATGGTCGACCGCGACGACGACCTCAAGATCGGCATCAAGACCTCGGCCATCACCTTCGGCCGCTACGACGTGGCGGCGGTGATGCTGTGCTACGCCGTGCACCTGGGCCTGCTGCTGGCCTGCGGCTGGCAGCTGGGCATGGGCGTGTGGTTTGCCGGCGGAGTGGCGGTGGCGGCGGGCATCGCCTGCTATCACTACACGCTGATCCGTGGACGCGAGCGCGATCCCTGCTTCTACGCCTTCCGCCACAACAACTGGCTGGGCGCGGCGGTGTTCGCGGGCGTGGCGTTGGACTACGCGTTGCGCTAACCCACTCGATTGAGGCAGCGCAAAGCGCCGGCGCGGGTGCTGCCTACAATGGCTATCCTCTTTCAACCGACATCCGATGAGGTCACCATGGATCAGATTCAACAGAATGGCAAAGACGTCGCCGACAACCAGGCCGCCAGCGCCGCCGCGCGCGACAGGCTGATGAACGAACTGAAGCACGCCATCGGCGAGGCCGAGGACTGGCTCAAGGACGCCGCCAAGGACCCCACGCCCGCCTCGGAAAACCGCGCTCGTTTCGACGACACGCTGCGCACCGCCAGGACCGACCTGCGCAAACTGGAGGACAGTCTGATCGCCCGCAGCCGTGGCGCGGCCGAGTCGGCCAACGTCTACGTGCGCGACAATCCGTGGAAATCGGTGGGGTTGGGCGCGGCGCTTGGTGTGGTGGTCGGGCTACTCGTCGCCCGCAAGTAATTTCGGAGCATCTCTACGTGCATGCAGCACGGCGAAGACAAGCAGACGAGTTGGCTCCACGCGGAAATATACGAAGTAAGGAAAACGCTTCAACGGAATTCTTCGAACGTCCTTGTGCACGCATGGATACTGAAGCGGATGTCGGGCAGCAAGCGAAACGCGTTGGTTAAGCTCAGCCAAAAATGCGGCGCCCAAACCCTGACGCTTCTGCTCGTACCAACGCGCCGCCTCGGCGACTTGCCCGCTCGCCGCCTGAGAGAACGTAACTGGGAGCGTCATTGGCGCATGCGGGCGATGGCAGCAGCTTCAACTTCATCCCAGGTCATCACGTCATCCGGGCTAGCATCATGTTCAGCCAAAAGCTGATCCAATTCGGCTTTCAGCGCCGCAGTTGGCTGAGGTGCGTCGCCGCTACGGACGATTCCGTCCCAAATGGCCTCGACCAAGGCAAGCTGATCTTCCACGGTCAGCTCGCTTACTTGCTGCAGTAAATGGCTATTCATGATGTGCTCCCCAAGGGATATCAGTCTACCACCACGGCGCAACCGGCTGGCGCGAACAGGCTAATCACCTACGTCAGCCGAACGAGGTACACCACCCGCCGGCCGCCACCAGCTTGCCGGGGAAGATGGCGCAGCCGCCCATGTTGTTCGGGCCGTCTTCGTAGATCTGGCACTTGCTGCAGCGGTCGCCCGCTTTGAAGTCGGGGAATTTGTGCCCGTCCACCTTGGCCGCGTCAATCACATAGTTGAACTCCTTGGCCAGCGGCTCGTCTTCCTTGAGCGGCACGCGGTCCTCGGCCCAGGCCATGCAGCCCAGCGTAGCGGCGGCCAGCCCGGCGCAGGAGTTCAAAATAAATACCCGGCGATTCGTCATCTTTTTTCCTTTCCGTCGCTGTCGCGCCACATGGTACGAACCCGGCCATGATACGCGCTTGCGGCCCAAAACATGCTGCTATACTCAATGTTGCCAAGCACTCTACATCGAACAAGTTCTAACAAATAGAATGAGGGGACGACATGTACAAGGCCATACGCGCAGTTGCTCTTTGCGGTACGATCAGCGCCCTGCTGGGTGCTTGCGGCAAGACCGAGGCGCCCGTCTCGGCGGAACAAGCCAGCGCCGACGCGGCGTTCCAGAAGAAGCTGCAGGAGCAGCTGCTCGACGCCAAACCCGGCAGCGTGGTCGAGATCCCGGCCGGCACCTATCATCTCACTAGCGGCCTGACCCTGCGCGGCAACGGCGTGACGGTGCGCGGCGCCGGCATGGACAAGACCATCCTCTCGTTCAAGGGCCAAGTCACCGGGCCGGAGGGCATGCTGGTCTACGCCAGCAACTTCACCATCGAGGGCCTGACCATCGAGGACTCCAAGGGCGACGGCCTGAAGATCAACGACGGCGACAACATCACCATCCGCAAGGTCAAGGTGCAGTGGACCGGCGGCTCCAAGGTCACCAACGGCGCCTACGGCATCTACCCGGTCAAGACGCGCAATGTGCTGATCGAGGACAGCGTGGCCATCGCCGCCTCCGACGCCGGCATCTACGTCGGCCAGTCCAACGGCGTGGTGGTGCGCCGCTGCCGCGCCGAGCAGAACGTGGCCGGCATCGAGATCGAGAACACCATCAACGCCGACGTCTACGACAACGTCGCCACCAACAACACCGGCGGCATTTTGGTGTTCAACATGCCCAACCTGTCGCAGCCGGGACACAGCACCCGCGTGTACAAGAACAAGGTCGAGAAGAACAACCTCGGCAACTTCGCCGCGCGCGGCACGGCGGTGGCCAGCGTGCCGGCCGGTTCCGGCATCGTCATCAACTCCAATTCGAAAGTGGAGATCTTCGACAACGACGTCACCGACAACCAGACCGCCAACGTCATCATCTCCAGCTACCATTCGACCGGCTACTACACCGAGAAAGGCGTGGCCGCCGGCTACGACCCGTATCCCAAGGCCATCTACGTGTACGGCAACCGCTTCAAGGGCGGCGGCGATTCGCCCGACGGCCTCGATCTGAAGGCGCTGAAGATCGCCATGTACGGCATCAGTGGACACTTGCCCGACGTGCTGTGGGACGGCTACGTCGACACCAAGCTGTTGGTCAAGGGCGTGCTGCCGGCCGAGCAGCGCATCTGCATCCAGGACGGCGTGGACGTGCTGAACGCCGACGGTCCGAACAAATACAAGAACCCCAGCAAGGACACGGCACCGTTCCGCTGCGAACTGGCCAAGCTGCCGCCGGTGACGATCACCCAACTCGCCGCGCAGTCATGATGGTGAGACTGAGCGCAGTAGCGTGCGCGCTGATGCTCGCGGCGTGCACGCAGACCCAGGCTCCGGTGAGCTTTATCACCGAAGGCAATCCGGCCAAGTTGAGCGACTGGCACCTGATGGCCGTCTCCGGCGGCCGCCTGAACCTGAACACCGGCGTGGTGCCGTATGATCTGAACACGCCGCTGTTCACCGACTACGCGCAGAAGCTGCGCACCGTGTGGATGCCGAAGGGCCAGAGCGCCGTCTACAACGCCGAAACCACCTTCGAGTTCCCGGTCGGGACCGTCATCAGCAAGACCTTCTACTATCTGAAGGCGGACGGTCCCGCCAAGGCGGTGCTGGCCACGTACGACACCAGCAAAACCGGCGGCGACAAGCTCGATCTGGCCAATGTGCGCCTGATCGAAACACGGCTGCTGGTGCGCCGCGCCGACGGCTGGATCGCCCTGCCCTATGTGTGGAACGCCGAGCAGACCGAGGCCGTGCTGTCGCGCACCGGCGACCAGGTGCCGCTGGAGGTGGTGCACGAGGACCGCACCCGCAAGCCGCTGACCTATGTGGTGCCGAACGTGAACCAGTGCGCCTCCTGCCACGTGGCCGATGTGAAGTCGCGCCAGTTCCAACCCATCGGCCCAAAGGCGCGGCATATGAACCGCAGCTACAGCTACGACGGCGTGACCGTCAACCAGCTCGATTACCTGGCGCGCATCGGCTACCTGAGCGGCGTCCCGGCCAATGCGGCGACGGCCGCGCCGCACAACGCCAACTGGCGCGACCAGGGCCAGACGCTGGACGCGCGCGCCCGCGCCTACCTCGACATCAACTGCGCCCACTGCCACAACGACAAGGGCGCGGCCAACACCACCGCGCTGCATCTGAATATCGGCGCGCCGGCGGATCTGCATCTGGGATTGTGCAAGCCGCCGGTGGCGGCGGGCGCGGGAACCGGCGGCCACGGCTACGGAATCGCGCCGGGCAAGCCGGATGAATCGATCATGGTCTACCGGTTAAGCTCCGACCAGACCGGCATCATGATGCCGGAACTGGGGCGCGGCTCGGTACACAAGGAAGGCGTGGAACTGATACGCGCGTGGATCGCGGCGATGAAGCAAGGCTGCGACGGCGCCTAGCTTATGGCGCGGCGCGCTTGTCCTTGAAGAAGGTCCAGGTTTCGTCGGCGTATTCGATGTCGCCGTTTTGCTTGCCGAGGATAGCCAGCATCAGCGGCGGCAGGCGATGCGTGGTGCTGGGCTGTACGTGGCCGGCGTTTTCCATCTTCAGGAATTCGACCTGCACGCCCTTGGGATCGGCGCCCCAAACATAACGCACCAGCGACGTCTTATCGGCCGCATCGCGATGCGGTACCTGCGTGACGGCCGGCGCGGGCGGCAACTGCGCCAGCTCGCGCCAATACTTCACCGACTCCTCGGCGTCCATACTGGAGCCGCGCCCCGTCAACAGGGAGTGTCCGACTTCGCCACCGGCGTAGGGCACGACCTTGTCTTCGGTTCCATGCGCCACCAGTATCGGCAAGGCGCGCTTGGGAGCCGCGCACAAATTCTTGACCGGCATGAGCATATTCGACACCGCCACCGCCGCCAAACGCGGCCCCAGCTCGATCGCCGCCCGGTACACCATGCCGCCGCCATTCGACATGCCGGACAAGTAGACGCGCGACGGATCGGCGTTGTGCTGCGCCACCGCCTGGTCGATCAGCGCGGCGATGAAGCCGACATCGTCGGTCTTGGGATTGGAGGGAGCATCGGCGCGGCAGTCGTTCCAGCCGCGCTGGTCGTCGCTTCCCCTGGCGCCGTCGGGTGCGATGATCAGCAAGCCTTCGCGGTCGGCCACGTCCAGCCAAGCGGCTGCCGGGTCATCGATCCTGCCCTTGCCGAAAGTGAGATTGGCGGAACCCATATGGCCATGCAGCAGGATCACCAGCGGCAGCTTGCCCGCCGTCGGCGCCGCCGGCTGCGCCAGCAGATAAGTGCGCGGCCCCTCCGGGCGCTGCATCGTATCGGAGACGATGGTCGCGGCGCCCGCCTGCAAAACGGTGAAGGCTGCAATCAGGGGGAGATATCGAACTACCGTCATCATGCAGCCTTTCGGTTTAGTTGGAAGAACCCAGCTCGTCGCCCATCTCCTTGCCGCGCTGCTGGGCCGCCTTCATCGCCTGGATGATCGCGCCCTTCACGCCGCTGGCCTCCATGCTGGTCAGCGCCGCGTAGGTGGTGCCGCCTTTCGACGTCACGCGCTCGCGCAGCAGCGAGACCGGCTCGGTCGACTGCACCGCCAGTTGCGAGGCGCCGGCAAACGTGGCCAGCGCCAGCTGCCTGCCCTGGTCCGCGCTCAGGCCCATCTCCTGCGCGGCCTGCTGCATCGCCTCGATGAAATAGAACACATAGGCCGGGCCGCTGCCCGACACCGCCGTCACCGCATCGATCTGCGACTCGTCGTCCAACCACACCGTCGGGCCGACGGCGCGCAGGATATCGTCCGCGGCCTGCTTCTGCTGCGAGCTCACGCCGGCGGTGCACGCCATGCCGGTGATGCCCATGCCGATCAGCGCCGGCGTATTGGGCATGCAGCGCACGATGGCGCCGTAGCCGCCCAGCCAGCGCGACAAATCCTCGATGCGGATACCGGCCGCGATCGAGACGATCAACGGCTGCCTGGTCTTGTCGACCAACGGCAGCAGTTGCGCCGCCACTTCGCGCATGCTTTGCGGTTTGACCGCCAGCACGATCACGTCCGCCGCCGACACGGCGGCATCGGCGCCGCTGGCCGTGGTCACGCCGAACTGCTGATGCAGGCGGGCCAGCGCTTCCGCGTTCGGATCGGCCACGTGAATGTTGGCGCCGGCGGTGAGTTTGTTGGCCAGTCCCGCGATCAGGGCGGAGGCCATATTGCCGCCGCCGATAAATGCTATTTTCATCATCAAGCCTTGTTGTAGTTTCGTGAACCAAAAATGGCGCTGCCGACGCGCACGATGGTCGCGCCTTCGGCAATGGCGGCGCGCAGGTCGGCCGACATGCCCATCGACAGCGTGTCGAGCGCCAGGCCATCGGCGCGCAACTGCTCGTACAGCACGCGCAGCTGGGCGAACGCCGCCCGCTGCTGCGCAAAGTCTTCGGCCGGCTCGGGGATCGCCATCAGGCCGCGCAAGGTGAGATTGGGCAGCGCCGCGACCTTGTGGGCCAGCGCCGCCAGTTCCGCCGGGGCCACGCCGCTCTTGCTGGCTTCCCCGCTGATATTCACCTGCAAACAGATTTGCAGCGGCGCCATGCCCTCCGGCCGCTGCTCGGACAGCCGCTGCGCGATCTTCTCGCGTTCGACCGTGTGCACCCAATCGAAATGCTCGGCGATGGGACGCGTCTTGTTGCTCTGGATCGGGCCGATGAAGTGCCACTCCAACGCCGGCGCGCCGGCCGCCTTCAGCGCCGCGATCTTGTCCAGCGACTCCTGCAGGTAATTCTCGCCGAAAGCGCGCTGGCCGGCCTCTACCGCCTCCAGCACCGCGTCCGGCCCGAAGGTCTTGGAGACGGCCAGCAATTGCACCGACTGCGGCGCACGGCCAACATCTTGGGCTGCGGCAACAATTGTCGAGGTGATTGCTTGCAAGTTCTGGGGGATCAGGGACATAATCATCGAGTAAAAATCGTTAAAAACAAAGGCTGGCGCCGCAGCGGCACCTCACCCACGTCAGGCACAGGGATTATAAATGGACATCTCCGAACTTCTCGCATTCTCCGTCAAGAACAAGGCCTCGGACCTGCACCTGTCGGCCGGCCTGCCGCCGATGATACGGGTGCACGGCGACGTGCGGCGCATCAACCTGCCGCCGCTGGAGCACAAGGATGTGCACGGCATGATCTATGACATCATGAACGACGGCCAGCGCAAGGCCTACGAGGAGATGCTCGAATGCGACTTCTCGTTCGCCATCCCCGGCCTGGCGCGCTTCCGCGTCAACGCCTACAACCAGGAGCGCGGGGCCTCTGCGGTGTTGCGGACGATTCCGTCCAAGATCCTCAGCCTGGAAGACCTGAACGCGCCGAAAATTTTTGCCGAGTTCGCGCTCAAGCCGCGCGGGCTGGTGCTGGTGACGGGGCCGACCGGCTCCGGCAAGTCGACCACGCTGGCAGCGATGGTCAACCACCTCAACGAAAACGAATACGGCCACATCCTGACGATCGAAGACCCGATCGAATTCGTGCACGAATCGAAGAAATGCCTGATCAACCAGCGCGAGGTGGGGCCGCACACGCTGTCGTTCAACAACGCGCTGCGTTCGGCGCTGCGCGAGGATCCGGACGCCATCCTGGTCGGCGAGCTGCGCGACCTGGAGACGATCCGGCTGGCGCTGTCGGCGGCGGAGACCGGCCACCTGGTATTCGGCACGCTGCACACCTCGTCGGCCGCCAAGACCATCGACCGCATCGTCGACGTGTTCCCTGCCGATGAGAAGGAGATGGTGCGGGCGATGCTGTCCGAGTCCTTGCAGGCGGTGATCTCGCAGACGCTGCTCAAGACCAAGGACGGCAACGGCCGTGTGGCGGCGCACGAGATCATGGTGGCGACGCCGGCGATCCGCAACCTGATCCGCGAAGCCAAGATCGCGCAGATGTACTCGGCGATCCAGACCGGCAGCAACGTCGGCATGCAGACCTTGGACCAGAACCTGACGGACCTGGTACGGCGCAACGTCATCAGCGCCGCCACCGCCCGCAATGCCGCCAAAACGCCGGACAACTTCCCCGGCTAAAAAATGGGGTCAAGTCTGACATTCGGACACGAGCTCAACCCTAAAAATGGGGTCAAGTCTGGCATTCGGACACGAGCTCAGCCCTAGGCAGCGCCTACGGTTGAGCTCGTGTCCGAATGCCAGACTTGACCCCAAGCCCACGGCAGAGGCCGTGTCCGAATGTCAGACTTGACCCCAAAGTTGTTAACGAAAAAGGATACATCATGGAACGCGACCAGGCATCCAAATTCATGTTCGACCTGCTGCGGTTGATGACCAGTAAGAAGGGTTCGGACCTGTTCATCACCGCCGGCTTTCCACCCGCTATCAAGATCGATGGCAAGATGACGCCGGTGTCGTCGCAGGTGCTGACCTCGGCCCATACCATGGACCTGGCCCGCTCCATCATGAACGACAAGCAGACCGCTTCCTTCGAGCTGACCAAGGAAGCCAACTTCGCCATCAGCCCCGGCGACCTGGGCCGCTTCCGGGTGTCGGCGTTTGTGCAGATGAGCTCGGTCGGCATGGTGCTGCGGACCATCACCAGCGAGATCCCCAAGCTCGAAGACCTCGGCCTGCCCGAGGTGCTCAAGGATGTGGTCATGTCCAAGCGCGGCCTGGTGATCATGGTCGGTGCCACCGGCTCGGGCAAGTCGACCACGCTGGCGGCCATGGTCGGCTACCGCAACGAGAACAGCTACGGCCACATCATCACCATCGAGGATCCGGTCGAGTACGTCCACCCGCACAAGAACTGCATCATGACCCAGCGCGAGGTCGGCGTCGATACCGAGGACTGGGCGGTGGCGCTGAAGAACACGCTGCGCCAGGCGCCGGACGTGATCCAGATCGGCGAGATCCGCGACCGCGAAACCATGGACCACGCGATCGCCTTCGCCGAGACCGGCCACCTGTGCCTGGCCACGCTGCACGCCAACAGCGCCAACCAGGCGCTCGACCGCATCATCAACTTCTTCCCCGAGGAACGCCGCCAGCAGCTGCTGATGGACCTGTCGCTGAACCTGAAGGGCATGATTTCGCAGCGCCTGATCCCGCGCAAGGAATCCAAGGGCCGCGCGGTGGCGATCGAGATCATGCTCAACTCGCCGCTGATCTCGGACCTGATCTTCAAGGGCGAAGTCCACGAGATCAAGGAGCTGATGAAGAAGTCGCGCGAGCTGGGCATGCAGACCTTCGACCAGTCGCTGTTCGACCTGCACGAGGCCGACATCATCACCTACGAGGACGCGCTGCGCAACGCCGACTCCGTCAACGACCTGCGCCTGGCAATCAAGCTCGAAGGCAAGGCCGCCAAGAACCGCGACCTCTCGGCCGGCACCGAACACCTGGGCCTCATCTAAAACCAAAGGAACACTTTGAACACACTCTACGACATCACTGCCGACAGCCTGTCCGGCGCCCCCGTCAAACTGGACCAGTACAAGGGCCAGGTCCTGCTGATCGTCAACACCGCCAGCAAGTGCGGCTTCACGCCGCAATACCAGGGCCTGGAGGCGATCTACCAGCAGTTCAAGGACCAGGGCGCGGTGGTGCTGGGCTTCCCCTGCAACCAGTTCGGCGCGCAGGAGCCGGGCCAGGCCGACGAGATCGGCGCCTTCTGCCAGAAGAACTACGGCGTCACCTTCCCGCTGTTCGCCAAGATCGACGTCAACGGCAACAACGCCCATCCGCTGTTCACTAAACTGAAAAAGGACGCCCCCGGCATCCTTGGCACCGAGGCCATCAAATGGAACTTCACCAAGTTCCTGATCCGCAAGGACGGCAGCGTCTACAAGCGCTACGCCCCGGCCACCAAACCCGAGGAACTGGCCGCCGACATCGCCAAACTGTTGGCGGAATAAGACTGTCCCGGTGGCAGTCCCTTAAATATTGTAACAAGAGTGAAAACGTTTTCCAAAAAACGTGCTTTCGGTTAACTTTTCGGTAATAATGGCCGTTGGTCATTTCCAAGAATCGAATCTGTCGCCTATGTCGTTGTTTGGAAAACTACTGTCGCGCTGGATGCGGATGGGGACTTACTCCCGCTTGTTCGTCCCTATCTTCCTCATCATCGCGGTCGTGGTGGGCTTGCGATATACCCTGTTGTTCCAGTCCGAAACCGCTTACGCCAACGCCCGCTACCAGAAGGATGCCGGCGAACTGGGCGTCTACCTGCACAAGGCGCTGCTGCCGGCACTGACCACGCCGGACCGCGCCGCCCTCGACAACACCCTGGCCGGCGCCCTGCTGCTGGAGGCCGACCTGGTCGCGGCGCGGCTGGACTACGCCGGCGGCCACCTGGAAGCGCTGCGCAGCGCGGCGCCGCCGCCGGACTACCCGGACTGGTTCCGCAACCTCGACGGCCTGCAGCCGATCAACCGCACCGTCTACATCGGCAACGCCAGCCTGGTGCTGGCCTTCGAGCCGACGCTGCCGCTCGCGCAGGTGTGGCGCACGCTGCACCAGCAAGCCATGATCTCGCTGGTGAACATCTCCATCATCTACACGCTGCTGGGCATCCTCATTTTCGCCAACCAGCGCATGCTGCAGCGCGTGACCGAGACCACCACCCGCTTTCAGAACGGCGACCACGGCGTGCGCCTGCTGGTGCGCGGCACGCCCGAGGCGCGCATGCTGGCCGTCACCTTCAACAACATGGCGGAGCGAGTGCAGGCGCTGGTGCACAAGCTGCAGCAAAGCCAGCACAAACTGAGCGAGCAGCTGGCGCAAACACTGGAGGCGCAGGCGCTGCTGCAGGTGGAGAAGGAACGCATCGAAGTCACGCTGGCCTCGATCGGCGACGCCGTCATCACCACCGATTTGAGCGGCAAGATCGCCACCGTCAACGACGTCGCCGAGCAGCTCACCGGCTGGCCCGAGGCGCGCGCGCGCGGCATGGAGCTGCACCAGGTGTTCGTGTTGGCGAATAACTTCGGCCAGCACTCGCTGCTCAAGGCGATGGCGCACATCTACGCCGGCGGCGACGTGATCAAGGTCGGCAACCAAAGCCTGCGCAACCGCCTCGGCGAAACCATCACCGTCGAATACACCGCCAACGCGATCCGCTCCGGCCGCAACGCGGTGCAAGGATCGGTGCTGGTGTTCCGCGACGTGACCGAACGCCGCCAGCTGATGCAGCAGATCTCCTGGCAGAGCAACCACGATATCCTGACCGGCCTGCCCAACCGCTCGGCGCTGGCCAGCCGTTTCGAGCAGGAGGTGGCGCGTGCCCGCGAAGAGGGCTACCTGCTGGCCGTATGCCTGTTCGACCTCGATCACTTCCAGCACGTGAACCAGACCATGGGCCAGCACGTCGGCGACGAGATCCTCAAGCAAGCCGCCAGCCGCCTGCACGATTTCGCCGGCCAGCGCCATTATGCGGCGCGCCTGGGCGGCGATGAATTCGTGCTGCTGCTGCCGGAGATGAACGGCCGCGCCGCCGTCGAGCAGGCGCTGGACCGCCTGATGACGGCGCTGTCGCGCGACTACGTATGCGCGGGCAAGGCGGTCGGCATGTCGGCCAGCGCCGGCGTGGCGGTCTACACCGGAAACGAGATCAGCGCCGACAGCCTGCTGCGCCACGCCGACCAAGCGCTGTACCAGGCCAAGATCATGGGCCGCCACCGCTATCACTTCTTCGACGCCGACCTGGACGAGCAGGTGCGTACCCATCACAACCGCCGCACCGAGGTGCGCGCGGCGCTGCGCGCCGGCGAGCTGCGGCTCTACTACCAGCCCAAGCTGGACATGCGCAAGGGCCGCATCGTCGGCATGGAGGCGCTGCTGCGCTGGGCGCATCCGCTGCGCGGTGTGGTCGGGCCGATGGACTTCCTGCCCATCGTCGAACACAGCGACGTGATCGTCGACATCGGCGAGTGGGTGCTGCGCGAGGCCTTGCGCCAGCTGCAATTCTGGCGCGCCTTCGACGCGCGCTGGGTCATCAGCGTCAACATCGCGGCGCGCCATTTCCAGCGCGCCGATTTCGTCGCCCGCCTGAAGGGCATCCTGGCCGAGTTCCCGGACGTGCCGCCGCATATGCTGGAGCTGGAGATACTGGAGTCGTCGGCGCTGAGCGACATCGCCCACGTGCGCAGCATCATGCTCGATTGCCAGGCGCTGGGCATCAGCTTCGCGCTGGACGATTTCGGCACCGGCTATTCGTCGATGTCCTATCTGAAGCGGCTGCCGGCGGACATGCTGAAGATCGACCAGAGCTTCGTGCGCAACATGCTGGTCGACCGCGACGACCTGCATCTGGTGAGCGCCGTCATCGGCCTGGCCAAGTCCTTCGGCCTGGGCGTCATCGCCGAGGGTGTGGAGACCATCGAACACGGCGCCATGCTGATGCGCCTGGGCTGCGACCTGGTGCAGGGCTACGGCATCGCGCGGCCGATGCCGGCGGACGATGTGCTGCCGTGGGTCGCCAGCTTCAACACGGCGGGCGTGTGGCAGGCGGCCGCGCAGCTGCCGCCCATCCTCAACCTGCACGGCGAGCCGGCCGGCGGCACGGCGCAGATGCCGCTATTTATTCAAAGCTGAGTCGATCAGTTCAATCCAGTGTTTGACCGGCGTGTCCGTGCCCGATTGCAGGTGCGCGGTGCAGCCGACGTTGGCCGAGACGATGGTGGTGGCGCCGGTGTCGGCCAGGTTGGCCAGCTTGCGGTCGCGCAGTTGCAGCGACAATTCCGGCTGCAGCAGCGAGTAAGTTCCGGCCGAGCCGCAGCACAGGTGGCTGTCCGCGCATAGCACCACGTCCACGCCTACTGCGCGCAGCACGCCTTCAACCTTGCCGCGTATCTGCTGGCCGTGCTGCAGCGTGCATGGCGGGTGATAGGCCACGAGTTCCTTGACGCTGACGCGGCGCGCCAGTTCTTCTTCGAACTCCGGCATCACTTCGCTCAGGTCGCGCGTCAACTCGGAGATGTGCTGCGCCCTGCCGGCGTAGGCGCTGTCGTGCGCCAGCAGATGGCCGTATTCCTTGACCGTGACGCCGCAGCCGGATGCCGTCATCACGATGGCCTCCACCGCGCCGTCCCGCACGTACGGCCACCAGGCGTCGATGTTGCGGCGCATGTCGTCCAGCGCCGCTTCCTGGTCGTTGAGGTGGTGGCGCAGCGCGCCGCAGCAGCCGGCCTTGGGGGCGGCGATCAGCTGCACGCCCAGCGCATCGAGCACGCGCGCGGTGGCGGCGTTGATGTTGGGTGCCATCGCCGGCTGCGCGCAGCCTTCCAGCACCAGCATCTTGCGCGCGTGCTCGCGCGACGGCCACGTGCCGGGGCTTTGCATCGGCGGGATCTTGTCCTGCATGGCCGGTGAGAGCAGCGGCCGGAATATCTGCCCCGCGCGTAGCGCTGTCTTGAACAGCGCCTTGCGCGGCAGGCCTTCCTTCAGTACCAGCCGCTTCATGCGCTCGGCGAACGGGCGCTGCACGCGCTCCTCCACCACCTTGCGGCCGATGTCAATCAGGCGGCCGTATTTCACGCCGGACGGACAGGTGGTTTCGCAGTTGCGGCAGGTCAGGCAGCGGTCAAGGTGGGTCTGGGTTTTGGCAGTCACCGGCGCGCCTTCCAGCACCTGCTTGATCAGGTAGATGCGGCCGCGCGGGCCATCCAGTTCGTCGCCCAGCAGCTGGTAGGTGGGACAGGTGGCGGTGCAGAAGCCGCAGTGGACGCAGGCGCGCAGGATGGCGTCGGCCTCTTCGCCTTCGCGGGTGTGCTTGATGAAATCGGCGAGATTGGTTTGCATGAGGTTCGCTAGTACATGCGGCCGGGATTGAAGATCCCCGCCGGATCGAAGGACTGCTTGAGCCGCTCGTGGATCTTCGCCACGGCCGACGCTAGTGGATGGAATACGCCGACGTTCTTGTCGCCGCCGCGGAACAGCGTGGCGTGGCCGCCGGCCGCCGCCACCGTGCGGCGGATGCCGCTCGCTTGTTCGGTGACTTGTCCGCCCGCTTGGCCGCCCGCTTGGCAGGCTGCGTGTCCGCCCGCTGGACCGGCTGCTTGCCCTGCCGCTTGGCCGACCACTTGCTCCGCATCGGCGGCTTCCACCTTGAGCCAGCGCTGCGCTCCGCCCCACTCGATCAGCTGCTCACCGCGCAGGATGATGGCGCTGGCCGCCGGCGGCACCGACAGCCGCCACAAGGCGCCGCCGTCGAAATGGCTGTGCGTCTGGTCGCGCAGTGAGGTCCAGAATGCCGCGGCATCCTGCAGCGGCGCGCCACCCAATTTGCGCTGGGCGGCCGCCACCGCCGCCTCGGCACCGGACAGCCTCAACGTCAGCACACCCTGATGCCAGCAGCTGGCCGATATCGGCAGCGGCTGGCCGGCCCATTCGTTCAGATGGCGCAGCGCGTCGATCTCGCTCATCTCGAAGCGCAGGCTGGCCTCGCGCACCGGCACCGGCAGCACCTTGAGCGACACCTCCAGTATCAATCCCAGTGTGCCGAGCGAGCCGGCCAGCAGGCGCGAAACATCGTAGCCAGCCACGTTCTTCATCACCTGCCCTCCGAAGCGCAGCGCCTCGCCGTGGCCGTCCATCAGCACCGCGCCGAGCACGAAGTCGCGCACCGCGCCGGCGCTGGCGCGACGCGGGCCGGACAAGGCACTGGCCACCACCCCGCCGATGGTCGACGCGGCGCCGTAACGCGGCGGCTCGAACGCCAGCATCTGATGGTGCTGGGCCAGCAGCGCTTCGATCTCCGCCAACGGCGTGCCGCAGCGGGCGGTGATTACCAATTCGGTCGGCTCGTAGGAGACCACGCCGGCATAGGCACGCGTGTCGAACACCTCGCCGTTCAGCGACTGCCCATACCAGTCCTTGGTGCCGCCGCCGCGCAGGCGCAGTGGAGTGCCCGCGTCCGTGGCGACGCGTATGCGTTCGCTGAACTGCGCGGCGATGTGGGAATACGATACGTGCGTCATGTCGCTCCGTTTAAAAACGCGGCAGATGGGAGAACGGCAGCATGCCGCCGCTGACGCGCATCTTGCCGAATTCGGCGCAGCGGTTCAGCGTGGGGATGGCCTTGTCGGGATTGAGCAGGCCGGCCGGGTCGAAGGCGCGCTTGACCGAGAAGAAGGCATCCAGCTCCGCCGGCGCGAACTGCGCGCACATCGAATTGATCTTCTCGATGCCGACGCCATGCTCGCCGGTGATGGTGCCGCCCACTTCCACACACAGCGCCAGGATCTCGGCGCCGAAGGCCTCGGCGCGCTCGAATTCATCGGGGATGTTGGCGTTGAAGAGGATCAGCGGATGCAGGTTGCCGTCGCCGGCGTGGAACACGTTGGCGCAGCGCAGGCCGTATTTGGTCTCCATCTGCGCGATCCCATCCAGCACTTGACCCAGGCGCTTGCGCGGGATGGTGCCGTCCATGCAGTAGTAGTCCGGCGAGATGCGGCCCGCCGCCGGGAAGGCGTTCTTGCGGCCGGACCAGAACTTCAGCCGCTCCGCCTCCGACTGCGATACCGCGATGGCGCTGGCGCCGGCCGTGTTCAGCACCGCCGACATGCGGGCGATTTCCTCCTCCACTTCCTCGACGGTGCCATCGGCCTCGCACAGCAGGATGGCGGCGGCCTCGGTGTCGTAGCCCGCCTTGACGAACGGTTCGACCATGCGCGATGAAGTCTGGTCCATCATCTCCAGCCCGGCCGGGATGATGCCGGCAGCGATCAGCGCCGCCACCGCGTGGCAGCCCGCCGTCACCTCGTTGAACGAGGCCATGATCACGCGCGCGGTGGCCGGCTTGGGGACCAGCTTGACCGTCACCTCGGTGACGATGCCCAGCATGCCCTCGGAGCCGATGAACACCGACAGCAGGTCCAGGCCGGGCGCGTCGAGCGACTCGCCGCCCAGTTCCACCACGTCGCCGTCCATGGTCACCATGCGCACGCGCAGCACGTTGTGCACCGTCAGGCCGTATTTGAGACAGTGCACGCCGCCGGAGTTCTCGGCCACGTTGCCGCCGATGGTGCAGGCGATCTGGGACGACGGGTCGGGCGCGTAGTACAGGCCATGCTGCGCCGCCGCTTCCGAGATTGCCAGGTTGCGCACGCCCGGCTGCACCAAGGCGGTCCGCGAGTAGGCGTCCATGCGCACGATGCGGTTCAGGCGCGCGGTCGATAGCACCACGCCGTCGGCGATCGGCATGGCGCCGCCGGACAGCCCGGTGCCGGCGCCGCGCGGCACGATGGGCACGTTCATCTCGCGGCACACCCGCAGCACAGCGGCGACCTGCTCCTCGCTGTCGGGCAGCACGACGATCATCGGCAACTGGCGGTAGGCGGCCAGGCCGTCGCATTCGTAGGGGCGGGTGTCTTCCGGCTCGGACAGGACGGCGCGGGCCGGCAGCACATGCAGCAGCGCGGCGGCAACCTGCGCGCGGCGGGCGGCGACGTCGGCCGGGGTGGACTGCGTGGATGTGGCAGTGTTCATGGAGCGGGCACCTGGAAGCACATGGTTATGCATCGATTGTAAGCACAAACGCACTGCAAGGCGAAATACCCGATTAAACTGTTGTATTCTTCCGGGCGCGACTCATCCACTTTTAGGAATCCATATGGGCAATCGACTCTCCAAAATCGCCACCCGCACCGGCGACGGCGGCACCACCGGCCTCGGTGACGGCAGCCGCACCGACAAGGACAGCGTGCGCATCCACTCGATCGGCGAAGTCGACGAGCTGAATTCGCATATCGGCCTGCTGCTGTGCGAAGACATGCCGGCCGAGCTGCGCGAGGAGCTGGTCACGATCCAGCATGACCTGTTCGACCTGGGCGGCGAATTGTGCATCCCCGGCTACCAGATGATCACCGAGGCGCACGTCGAGCGGCTCGACGCGCTGCTGGCCAAGTACAACGCCACCCTGCCGGCGCTGACGGAGTTCATCCTGCCAGCCGGTTCGCGCGCGGCTTCGCAGGCGCATGTGTGCCGCACCGTGTGCCGCCGCGCCGAACGCGCCATCGTCACGCTGGGCAAGGCCGAAACCATCCACGAACATCCGCGCCAGTATGTGAACCGCTTGTCGGACTTGATGTTTGTGCTGTCGCGGGTGTTGAACCGCTACGCCGGCGGCAGCGACGTGCTATGGCAGCACGAACGCAAGCGCGGCTAAGGTTTAACGGTCCGACTGGAACAGCAGCGCCATGCCCTTGGCCATGCTGAGGCGCGAGGCGCTGGCCGGATAGGCGCTGGAAATCAGCGCCATCTGGTCGCCGTTGGAGAGCTTGCGGTAAAAGCTGACCATGTCGGCGGCCGGCCAGCCCGCGCGGTGCGCCAGCACCATCCCGAGCTGGTCCGCCTCGGACTCCTGCATGCTCGATAGCTTGGACAGCCGGATCTGCACCGACAGGTCGCTCTCCAGGCGCTCCATCACCACCTCCAGCGGCACCGCAGGATAGCGGTTCAGGAATAACGCTTCCGACAAGGTTTCGCGGTGATGTTCGGCCACCGCGTGGGCGATTTCGTGGCCCAGCAGGGTCGCTAGCTCGCCATCGCTGAGTGCCAGCTGGCGTACGAAGGCGCTGCCCACCAGGATTTTGCCGCCGGCCATGCAGATGGCGTCGACTTCGGCGTCGCTGGTGGTATGGAACTCCCACTCCCATCCGGCCACTTCCGGCTTGAGCGCCACGGCGGCGCGGATCAGCCCCGCGCCGATGGATTGCAGCCGCGCCAGCAGGACGCGGTCGTCATCCAGACGGCCGGCCGCCGCCAGGCCGACCACGCGGTCGATATAGCGGTCCTCCACTGTGCTGGCCACTTCCTCGGCGCTGAAGCGCATTTCCTGCGCCCTGCCCGATTCCGGCACCTGCGCGCCCGCCATCCCGCAGGCGAACAACAAACCAGAAAAAAGGCAGGTGGCATGCATGGCGATATAAACCGAATAAACTGTTTATACCAATATAGGATGCGCCTTCACGATAGGCAAGAAAAAAGCCGCCCGAAGGCGGCTTTGAGCATTACAGCAACGGTCTTTAGCCGTTGTTGACCACCAGGCGCGGCTCGGCGGCGGCGTGGCGCTGCTTGATCGAGGCGGCGATGCCGGCTCCGTCAAGGCCCACGCTGGCGAGCAGCTTGGCCGGGTCGCCGTGGTCGATGAACTTGTCCGGCAGGCCGAGCATCTGCAGCGGCTTGACGATGCCTTCGGCGGCCAGCGCTTCCGCCACGGCGGCGCCCGCGCCGCCCATGATGCAGCCCTCTTCCACCGTCACCAGGTACTCGTGGCTGGCGGCCATCTGCTTGACCAGTTCCACATCCAGCGGTTTGACGAAGCGCATGTTGACGACCGTGGCGTCCAATGTCTCGCCGGCGGCCATCGCCGGGGCCACCATCGAGCCGAAGGCCAGGATGGCGATCTTCTGGCCCTGGCGCTTGATCTCGCCCTTGCCGATTTCGATCGCCGTCAGTTCCGGCTTGATCGCCACGCCGGCGCCGGCGCCGCGTGGGTAGCGGATCGCCGCCGGACCGTTGTACTGGTAGCCGGTGGTGAGCATCTGGCGGCATTCGTTTTCGTCCGAGGCGGCCATGACCACCATGTTCGGGATGCAGCGCAGGTAAGCCATGTCGTAGTTGCCGGCGTGGGTGGCGCCGTCCGCGCCGACCAGGCCCGCGCGGTCCAGCGCGAAGGTCACGTCCAGGTTTTGCAGCGCCACGTCGTGGATCAATTGATCGTAGCCGCGCTGCAGGAAGGTGGAGTAGATCGCCACCACCGGCTTGAGGCCTTCGCAGGCCAGGCCAGCGCCGAAGGTCACGGCGTGCTGCTCGGCGATGCCGACGTCGAAGTAACGGTCAGGGAACTGCTGCTCGAAGCGCACCATGCCCGAACCTTCGCGCATGGCCGGCGTGATGCCGACCAGCTTCTTGTCGGCGGCGGCCATGTCGCACAGCCAGGTGCCGAACACCTCGGTATAGCTCATCTTGCCCGGCGCGGCGGCCGGCTTGATGCCTTCGGCCGGGTTGAACTTGCCGGGACCGTGGTACAGCACCGGGTCGGCCTCGGCCAGCTTGTAGCCCTGGCCCTTCTTGGTGACCACGTGCAGGAACTGCGGGCCCTTGAGGTGCTTGATGTTTTGCAGCGTCGGCACCAGCGATTCGAGGTCGTGGCCGTCGATCGGACCGATGTAGTTGAAGCCGAACTCCTCGAACATGGTGGCAGGCACCACCATGCCCTTGGCGTGTTCTTCCAGCCGCTTGGCCAGCTCCAGCACGGGGCCGGGCAGCACGGACTTGCCGACGTTCTTGGCGGCGGCGTAGAACTGGCCCGACATCAGGCGCGCCAGGTAGCGGTTCAGCGCGCCCACCGGCGGCGAGATCGACATGTCGTTGTCGTTCAGGATCACCAGCAGGTTCAGGTCTTCCTGCACGCCGGCGTTGTTGAGCGCCTCGAAGGCCATGCCGGCGGTCATCGAGCCGTCGCCGATGACGGCGATGGCGTGGCGCTGCTCGCCCTTGATCTTGGCCGCCTGCGCCATGCCCAGCGCAGCCGAGATCGACGTCGACGAGTGCGCCGTGCCGAAGGTGTCGTATTCGCTTTCGTCGCGCTTGGGGAAGCCGGAGATGCCGCCAAGCTGGCGCAGCGTGTTCATGCGCTCGCGGCGGCCGGTGAGGATCTTGTGCGAGTAGGTCTGGTGGCCCACGTCCCAGACGATGCGGTCGTGCGGCGTGTTGAACACGTAGTGCAGCGCCACGGTCAGCTCGACCGTGCCGAGGTTGGACGACAAATGGCCGCCGGTCTTCGAGACCGAATCCAGCAGGTAGCTGCGCAGTTCATGCGCGAGCGGCGTCAGTTGGGTGCGCGACAGCTTGCGCACGTCCGCCGGTGAATCTATGTTTTCGAGCAATTTCATTTATGCCTTCCGCTGCACGATCAAATCCGCGAGTTCGCGTAACCGCAGAGCTTTTTCTCCAAACGGCGCGAGCGCTGCGTGCGCGTCGAGCCGCAATGTTTCCGCCAGCGCGCGCGATGGCTCCAGACCCAGGATGGACACATAGGTCGGCTTGTTGTCGGCAGCATCCTTGCCGGCGGTCTTGCCCAGCGTGGCCGAGTCGGCCGTGGCGTCGAGCACGTCATCCACCACCTGGAAGGCCAGGCCGATGGCGCGTGCGTAAGTGTTGAGCGCTTGCAGCTCGGCCGCGTCGAGCTCCTTGCCGGCCAGCGCGCCCAGCACCACGGCGGCGCGCAGCAGCGCGCCGGTTTTGAGCTGGTGCATCTGCTCCAGCTGTTCCAGCGTCAGGCTCAGGCCCACGCTGTCGAGATCGATCGCCTGGCCGCCGCACATGCCGGCCGAGCCGGAGGCGTGCGCCAGCAGGCGCAGCATCGCCACCTGGCGCGCCGGCGGGATGGTGTCCGCCTCGGCCAGCACCAGGAAGGCCTGCGATTGCAGCGCGTCGCCGACCAGCAGCGCGGTCGCTTCGTCGTAGGCCACGTGCACCGTCGGCTTGCCGCGGCGCAGTTCATCGTCGTCCATACAGGGCATGTCGTCGTGCACCAGCGAGTAGGCGTGGATCATTTCCACAGCGGCGGCGGCGCGGCTCAGGATGGCCGCGTCGGCGCCGAACAGCGCGCCGGCCGCGTACACCAGCAGCGGACGCACGCGTTTGCCGCCGCCCAGCAGCGCGTAGCGCATCGCCGCGTGCAGCTTGGTAGGCACCACGGTGGCGGCCGGCAGGAAACCGGATAAATCGTTTTCCGATGCCGCCTGCACGGTCTTCATCCAGTCGTCGAAGGCGCCGTTCATAATTCGCCCTCGCCGGCTTCCGCGAACGGCTTGAGCATGTCGCCTTCCAACACCTTGACCTGGGATTCCACTTTCTCCAGCTGGACGGCGCAGAACTTCACCAGCTCCGAGCCGCGCGCGTACGCGGCCACCGAGGCTTCCAGCGGCAGTTGGCCTGCCTCCATTTGTGCAACCAGCTGCGCCAGTTCCGCCATCGCTTCTTCGAACGAGGCGGGGGCGGTGGTCGCGTCGGCGGTTAATTTCTTAGACATAGTCACTCAGGTAAAAACACGTGCCAGCGCAGTGTAGCCCGTTATTTTAGAACAAACCACCTTATCCGGTGGAACTATAGCGGCCCGGCCGACGGCGGAAACCATGGATTTTATCGCAATCGTCCCCATCTATCGCGCAATCATGCAATTTCGACCATATCTTGCGTGAAAAACGAGCACTTCGGCTCGTCTGGCGGGGGCGAAACACGGTATAATCGCCGGTTCTGTCCGAAATACCATTTTCAACAACTTTGAATTCAGGTCTTTACGGATTCTGTCTCTCTTTGGTTTGATGTACATATTAAGGGGGGTTGGGATGTCCGATCTGGCTACCCACGCCAAGCTGGCGCGCTCAAACGCGCAACTTCCGGTTGACGTCTATTTTGACGAAGCGCTGTTGCAGCGCGAAATGCAGCAATTATTCCAGGCTGGCCCGCGCTATATCGGGCACGAGCTGATGGTGCCGAACGTCGGCGACTTCGCGACCCTCGTCTCTGAAGACGAAGGGCGTATGCTGGTGCGCAACGCCAATGGGCTGGAGGTGCTTTCCAACGTCTGCCGCCATCGCCAGGCGCTGATGTTCAATGGGCGCGGCAATGCCAACAACATCGTCTGTCCGCTGCACCGCTGGACCTACGATCTCAAGGGCGAGTTGATCGGTGCGCCGCACTTCCCGGAGACGCCTTGCCTGAACCTGCCCAAGACCAGGCTGCAAAGCTGGAACGGCCTGCTGTTCGAGCAGAACGGCTACGACGTCATGGACAAGCTCAAGGAGCTGTCGGTGACCAAGGACCTGGATTTCTCCGGCTATATGTTCGACCACGTCGAGGTGCACACCTGCGACTACAACTGGAAGACTTTCATTGAAGTCTATCTGGAGGACTATCACGTCGAGCCCTTCCATCCGGGCCTGGGCGGTTTCGTCAGCTGCGACGACCTGCGCTGGGAATTCGGCCGCGACTACAGCGTGCAGACGGTCGGCGTGAACAAGGGCCTGCGCAAGTCCGGCTCCGAGATCTACAAGCGCTGGCAGGAGCAGGTGCTCAAGTTCCGCGGCGGCGAACCGCCACCGTACGGCGCGATCTGGCTGACGCTGTATCCGAACATCATGGTCGAGTGGTATCCGCATGTGCTGATCGTCTCGACGCTGTGGCCGGACGGCCCGCAGCGCACCAAGAACGTGGTGGAGTTCTACTACCCCGAGGAAATCGTGCTGTTCGAGCGCGAGTTCATCGAGGCCGAGCGCGCCGCCTACATGGAAACCTGCGTCGAGGACGACGAGATCGGCCAGCGCATGGACGCCGGCCGCAAGGCGCTGATGAAGCGCGGCACCACCGATGCCGGTCCTTACCAGTCGCCGATGGAAGACGGCATGCAGCACTTCCACGAGTGGTACCGGGCCAATATCGATCTCTAGGAAACCGATGCAGTCACTTTGGATGTTGTTCGCCAGTTTCATGTTCGCCGCGATGGGGGTGTGCGTGAAGCTGGCCTCGGAGCAGTTCTCCACATCCGAAATCGTCATGTATCGCGGCGTGGTGGGCGTGGTTGTGCTGTTCATCGCCATCAAACTTCAACGCGGCAAATTCACCACCAGCATGCCCGGCGCCCATTTGTGGCGCGGGCTGGTCGGCGTGGTGTCGTTGTGGCTGTGGTTCTACGCCATCGCCAAGCTGCCGCTGGCCACCGCCATGACCCTCAACTACATGGCGCCGATCTGGATCGCCGTGTGGCTGTTCGCGATCGGCTGGTGGCATGCCAAAAACCAGGTCCGGTGGCCGCTGCTGGCGGCGGTCGGCATGAGCTTTGTCGGCGTCACGCTGCTGTTGCAGCCGGCCTTCCATTCCAATCAACTGACGCCGGCGCTGATCGCGCTTACTTCCAGCGTGCTGTCGGCCATGGCTTACCTGCAGGTGCGCAAGCTGGGGCTGGCGGGCGAGCCGGAGAACCGCGTGGTGTTCTACTTCGCGATCATGAATCTGGTGGCCGGCATCGCCGGCAATTACGCGCAGGCCGGCGGCCAGGGCGTCGTGTGGCATCCGATCACCAGTTGGCACGGCGGCTTGCTGTTGCTGGGCATCGGCATCTGCGCCACCAGCGCGCAGATCGCCATGACGCGCGCTTATCGCCTCGGACAGACGCTGGTGGTGGCCAATCTTCAGTACACCGGCATCGTGTTTTCCAGTATCTGGGGCGTGTTCGTGTTCGGCGACGTGTTCAGCTGGCACAGCTGGGCGGGCATCGTTGTGATACTGGTGTCGGGTGTGGCGACAACGTTTTACAATACGCGTAACACCGAGCGCGGTAAGGCGATAGCCAGTACCGATCCGATAGCCAGCGAAGTTTAAGGAAACCCGGAACATGCACACCACACTAATCAGCGCCACCGACCTGTCCCAGCACCTGACCGACGACAATTGGGTGATACTCGATTGCCGCCATGACCTGATGAATCCGAATGCGGGCCGCGACGGCTTTGCCATCGGCCATATCCAGAACGCGCAGTTCGCCAACATCGATACCGATTTGTCGGGCGCCAAGGTGGGCGCGGACGGCAAGTTCCATGGCCGTCATCCGCTGCCGGAGCGCGCGGCGCTGATCGAGACGCTGCGGGGCTGGGGCATCAACGACGACACGCAGGTGGTGGCGTATGACGCGCACGGCGGCATGTTCGCGGCGCGCCTTTGGTGGCTGCTGCGCTGGGTGGGTCATCCGGCGGTGGCGGTGCTGGACGGCGGCTTGGCCGCCTGGCAGGCGCAGGGGCTGCCGATGGTGACGCCGGTCGTTGCGCGCGCACGCGGCGCGATCAGCGAGCGGGCGTCGCTGGTGCCGACGGTGTCGGTGGAGGATGTGGTGGCCAATTTGGCCACGCAGGCGCGCACCGTGGTTGACGCCCGCGCGGCCGACCGTTATCGCGGCGAGAACGAGACCATCGATCCGGTGGGCGGCCATATCCCGGGAGCGAAGAACCGCTTCTTCAAGGACAACCTGAACGCCGACGGCCGCTTCAAGGGCGCCGCGCAGTTGCGGGAAGAATTTGCGCCGCTGTTCGCCAGCGCGCCGCAGGCGATCATGCAATGCGGCTCGGGCGTGACGGCCTGCCACAATCTGCTGGCACTGGAAGTGGCCGGCCTGCCCGGCGCCGCGCTCTACCCCGGCTCCTGGAGCGAATGGTGCGCCGATCCGGCCCGGCCGGTGGCGACTGGCGCTTAAGCAGCGCATGCCAGCTTAGTCTGGCTTACGCTTGGGCTTGGCGTGGGCTGCCAGAATACGCCGGGCCTGCGCCATCACCTCTTCATGCGGTATTGTGCGACCTGCCGCAATATCCGCATCAGCGTCCAAGCTAGCTTGTACGCTTTCTTCAATATCTTGAAAGCCATAGCGATAGACCGCAGGCCAAAGCTCTTCCGCAGTCAATCCCGCGAGAACGGCCAGCTTATTAAGGCGAGCACGATCCTGCGCGGTGAGCGCGGCGAACGCTTCAGCTTGCTTATTGGATTTGCTTCCCATGACCGTCATGATACTCGCGGCGCCGCCGGCCGGCGCTTACGACTTGCGTGTTTGACGCGCCCAGCGCGTCACTCTGACTTCGTCGTTGGCCACATAATACTCAATAACGTGACCCGTCCTGGGTATCGGGAATCGCCTTCTCCCCAGCCGGCTCACCGGCGTCCCCATCCCCGGTTGCAATGCGATCATATCGAGTGCTTTTTCGACCCGTTCGGCCACGAGGTCCGCCGCGCGACGGTCCTGTTCGGCGATATAGACGATCGACCGGGAATAAGCTTTTCGCGCACTGGGTAGCCAGCGCACCCGAAGACTACCCGATCCGGCGTTTCCGCTTGCCATGAATGGCGATCAGCTGACGTGCTTCCGCCATGACTTCGGCGTTATCGATACCGGCGTTGTGTTTAAAGTACTCGTCGGCTTCCAGGTCCGCCAGAATTCCCTCTTCAACATCGTCAAACCCGTAGCGCCAGACGTCCGGCCAAAGTTGTTCCGGACTCAGTTGAGCAAGCGCAGCCAACCGCTCTAGGCGAGCTCGATCCCCTGCGGTGAGCGCGGTGAATGCTTCAGCTTGCTTATTGGGTTTGCTGTCCATGACCGCCATGATACTCCCGGCGCCGCCTGGCGTAAGGCGCGCCGGCTTGAGCGGTCACAAGACTCCGTGGCCGTGGGCAGGAACAGGGCGACTGGCGATCGGCGACCGGAGCCGGCCGCCAGGCTATCGTGGCCAGTCGCCTATGGTGCGCTCATCTGATAACCCAGGAAGAACGGCCGCTTACTCCCCTCTAATTCGCTATCTGGATTTTTCGCACGCGTACCTGCCGCACCCAGCGCGTAATTATGATTTCACCGCCAACAACGGTGTATTCGATCGCATGTCCAGTTTTGGCAATTGGAAATCGCCGGGTATTGCGGCGCTGTGTCGGCGTGCCTATCCCCGGCTGTATTGCGATGGCATCCAGCGCGGCAGAAACTCGTTGCTGAATCAGAATGCTGGCGCCTGGATCTTGCGCCCCGATGTGATGCAGGGAGTTATTCAGCGAGGTTCGCGCGCGCGAATTCCAGCGCACCGGCAGCTTAGCCGGCGTTCCGCTTCCGCTTGGCATAACTCTCCACTATGCGTCTTGCTTCCGCCATGACTTCGTCATTTGGAATGGTACGGCCAGCGGCAATATCTTCTTCAGCTTCAAGATCGGCCCGCACCCCGTCCTCCACATCCTCGAATCCGTAGAGCCACACATCAGGCCAGAGGTGTTCCGGAGTCACGTCCGCAAGGCTGGCCAGCCGTTCCAGGCGCGCGCGGTCGGCGGCGGATAATGCCGCCAATGCTTCAGCCTGCTTTTTTTGTCTGGAGTTCATCCCGCCATGATACTCCCAGCGCCGCCTGGCGCAGGGCGCGCCGGCTTGAGCGGTCACAAGCCTCGGTGGCCATGGGGCAGGAACAGGACAATGGGTAGATCACTGGCCAGCGCCGATACGACCCGGCCGGTGGCGACTGGCGCTTAACGTTTGCGCTTCTGGCGCGCCCACCGCGTGACCATGATCGCATCTTCATGGACCCGGTAATCGATTGTATGGCCAGTCTTCGGGATCGGGAATCGGCGTATGCCACGCCTATCGGTAGGCGTACCAATTCCCGGCTGAGCGGCGATTGCATCCAAAGCACTCTGCAAACGCTGCAACACAAGGTCGCCCGCCGACATATCTTGGGCGTTGATGTGAACAATGGTCTGGTCGAGCGATCGGCGCGCCGTCGGTGACCAGTGTATCGCCAGCTTAGCCGGCTTTGCGCCGGGGTTTAACATGGACTTCCAGGATACGTCGAGCCTGCGCCATGACCTCTTCGTGCGGGATGGTTTGGCCGGCCGCAATAGCAGCATCCGCGTCCAGATCGGCCTGGATGCTTTCCTCGACATCGTCGAATCCATATTGCCAAATCTCGGGCCAAAGACGTTCTGGCGTCACTTGAGCCAAGGCAGCCAGGCGTTCCAGCCGCACACGATCGGCAGCGGACAATGCCGCTAACGCTTCAGCCTGCTTTTTTTGTCTGGCGTTCATCATGTCATGCTACTCCCGGCTTGAGCGATCAGCTAACGTGCTTCCGCCATGATACTCCCGGCGCCGGCTGGTGCACGGCGGGCCGGGTTGAGCGGCGTTAGTGGCCGTGGGTCAGGAACAGGACGATGATGACGCCCAGTGCGATCAGCAGCACTTGGGGAATGGTCTCGCGCAGCGTGGCGCGGCGTTGCATCTGCGGCATCAGGTCGCTGACGGCGATGTAGATGAAGCCCGACGACGCAAACACCAACACATACGGGATCAGGCTGCTGGCGCGGTCCAGCGTGTAGTAGCCCAGCAGGCCGCCGGCGATGGCCAACAGGCTGCACAGCAAATTGTAGACGTAGGCCCGCGTGCGCGTGAAACCAGCGTTGAGCAGCACGATGAAGTCACCAATCTCCTGCGGAATCTCGTGCGCGATGATGGCCAGCCCCGTCACCAGCCCCAGCTCGGGATTGGCCAGGAAGGCCGCCGCGATCAGGATGCCGTCGGTGAAGTTGTGCATGCCGTCGCCAACCAGGATCATCCAGCCGGCCTTGCCCGCCTCGCGCTTGTCGTGGCCGTGATGGTGGTGGTGGCCGTCGCCCTCGTGGTGGTGCGAGTGGCGCAGGATGGCCATCTTCTCCAGCAGGAAGAAGGCCAGCAGTCCGCCCAGCAGCGTGCCGAACAGGCTGCGCGCGCTGGCCTGCGATTCGAACGCTTCGGGCAAGGCGTGCAGCAAGGAGGTCGACAGCATGATGCCCACCGACAGGCTGACCATGCGCTCCACCACCTTCGACAGCAGCGTAAACGAGAACACCGCGGCAGCGGTGATGCTGACGACGCCGGCAACCGTGGTGGCCAGTAGGATGGAGATGAGTACGGGATCGATGTTATAGCCTCTTGTAGCAGGGACCGTGCCGCTGCGCGCGGGCCGGGGGCGTTATTTTACCGCCCGGCCCGGTTTTGTGCTCATCTTTGGCCAAAAGGCCGGTAAATCAAGGCTCAGGACACGCCGTTCTGCTTGAACCACGCCAGCGCGCGGCCCCAGCCATCCTTGGCGTCCGCCTCGACGTAGCTCGGGCGGTAGTCGGCGTGGAAGGCGTGGCCGGAGTTCGGGTAGACCACGAAGGTCGACTTGTTCGCGCCCTTGGCCAGCGCCGCCTTCATGGCCGCGATCGAGTCCTGGGTGATGCCCGTGTCCTTCAGGCCGTACAGGCCCAGCACCGGCACCGTCAGAGATCCAGCGATATCAATTGGGTGCCTGGGAGTCACCGGATTGCTCTCGCCCACCAGGCGGCCATACCAGGCCACGCCAGCCTTGATGCTCGGGTTGTGCTCGGCGTACATCCACGTGATGCGGCCGCCCCAGCAGAAGCCGGTGATGCCGATCTTGTCGCCGTTGCCGCCGTTGGCCTTGGCCCAGGCCACGGTCGCGTCCAGGTCGGCCATCACTTGCGCGTCCGGCGTTTTGGAGATGATGTCGCGCTGCAGTTCGGCGATCGAGGCGGCCTTTTGCGGGTCGCCCTGGCGCACGAACAGGTCCGGCGCCAGCGCCAGGTAGCCCTGCTTGGCGAAGCGGCGGGCGACGTCGGCGATGTGCTCGTGCACGCCGAAGATTTCCGATACCACCAGGATCACCGGCAAGTTGGTCTTGCCTTCGGGCTGGGCGCGGTACACCGGCACCTGCACGCCGTCCACCGTCAGGGTGATGGTGCCGGCGGTCAGGCCGGCGGTGTCGGTCTTGATGACGTTCTGCGCCACCACCGGCATGGCGGCGGCCGCGAAGCCCGTGCCCAGTGCCACCTTCAGGAAGTCGCGGCGGTCGACGCCGTCCGACAGACTGGTCTTGGTCAGCAAACTCTCTGCATCCTGCCTTAAATCATCCATGCGAATCCTCCGTAGTCAGTTCACTGAAGCACATACTTAATGTGCCTCGTCCCAGTTTTTACCGACGCCGACTTCGGCGATCAGCGGAACCTTCAGCTCCGCCACGCCGGCCATCAGCTTCGGCAGCATTTCCTTGACCAGCGCCAGTTCGGCGTCCGGCACTTCCAGCACCAGCTCATCGTGCACCTGCATGATCATCTTGGTTTGCAGCTTATCCTTTTCCAGCCAGTCCTGCACAGCCACCATGGCCAGCTTGATCAGGTCGGCCGCCGTGCCCTGCATCGGCGCGTTGATCGCGGCGCGTTCGGCGCCCTGGCGGCGCGGGCCGTTCGGCGAATTGATCTCGGGCAGCCACAGGCGGCGGCCGAACACGGTCTCGACGTAGCCGCGCGCCTTGGCCTGCAGGCGCGTGTCGTCCATATACTGCTTGACGCCCGAGAAGCGCGCGAAGTAGCGGTCGATATAGCTTTGCGCCGCGCCGCGCTCGATGCCCAGGTTGGAGGCCAGGCCGAAGGCGCTCATGCCGTAGATCAGGCCGAAGTTGATCACCTTGGCGTAGCGGCGCTGCTCGCTGCTGACTTCCTCCGGCGGCACGCCGAAGATCTCGGCGGCGGTGGCGCGGTGGATGTCCACGCCGTCGGCGAAGGCGCGCAGCATGTTCTCGTCTTCCGAGATGTGGGCCATGATGCGCAGCTCGATCTGCGAATAGTCGGCCGAGACGATGTGACTGCCCGGCGGCGCGATGAAGGCTTCGCGGATGCGGCGGCCTTCCTTGGTGCGGATCGGGATGTTCTGCAGGTTGGGATCGTTGGAGGCCAGGCGCCCCGTCACCGCCACCGCCTGCGCGTAGTTGGTGTGGACGCGGCCGGTGTCCTGGTTGATCCCTTTCGGCAGCTTGTCGGTGTAGGTCGACTTCAGCTTGGACAAGCTGCGGTATTCCAGCAGCACTTTCGGCAGCGGATAGTCCTCGGCCAGCTTTTGCAGCACTTCCTCGTCGGTGGAGGGGGCGCCGCTCGGGGTCTTCTTCACCACCGGCAGCTTGAGCTTCTCGAAGAAGATCTCGCCGATCTGCTTCGGCGAGCCGAGGTTGAACGGCTGCTCGGCCAGCTCGTGCGCCTTCGCTTCCAGCTCGGCGATGCGCGCGCCCAACTCGGCCGACTGGATGTTGAGCAGCTCGGCGTCGATGTGCACGCCGTTGCGCTCGATCTTTTGCAGCACCACGGCGGTCGGCAGCTCGATGTTGCGGTAGATGAAGTTCAGCTTGGCGTCGTTCTCCACCTCGGCGATCATCGCCTGGTGCAGGCGCAGCGTGATGTCGGCGTCCTCCGCCGCGTACTCGGTGGCGCGGCCGATCTCCACCTTGTCGAAGGTGATCATGCTGGCCCCCTTGCCGCACACGTCCACGAACGGGATGGTGGTGTGGTTCAGGTGGCGCAGCGCCAGGCTGTCCATGTCGTGCGTGCGGTGCGATTCGAACACGTACGATTCAAGCAGCGTGTCGTGCTCGATGCCGCGCAACGTCACGCCGTGGTTGGCGAAGATGTGGCTGTCGTACTTGAGGTTCTGGCCGACCTTGAGCTTGCTGGCGTCTTCCAGCCACGGCTTCAACTTGGCCAGCACGTGCTCGCGCGACAGTTGCCCGGGTACGCCCTGGTAGCTGTGCGCCACCGGGATGTAGCAGGCCACGCCCGGCTCCACCGACAGCGAGATGCCGACCATCTGCGCCGTCATCGGCTCCAGCGAGGTGGTTTCGGTGTCGACTGCGGTCAGCTTGGCGGCGTCGATCAGGGCAATCCACTTGTCCAGCTGTTCGTCGGTCAGCACGGTTTCGTAGTTGGTGCTGAGCTTGGGCGCTTCGCCGAACATGTCCATGTTGGCGGAGACGGCGCCGCCGGCGGCCGGTTCGGCGGCGGCGGCCTTGCCCGGCGCGCCGACCGGCGCCGATGGCGTGCCCAGCTCGCGCAGCAGCGTCTTGAAGCCGTACTTGCCGAAGAAGGCCAGCAAGGTTTCCTTGTCCTCGCCGCGCGCCACCAGCGATTCGCTGATCGTGACCATGTGCGCGGACAAGTCGCAGTCCAGCTTCACGGTGATCAGCTCGCGGCCTTTCGGCAGCCATTCCAGCGCGCTACGCAGGTTCTCGCCGACCGCGCCGGTGATGTTTGCCGCGTTGGCGATCACGCCGTCCAGCGAGTCGTAGGCGGTCAGCCACTTGAGCGCGGTCTTCGGGCCGCATTTGTTCACGCCCGGCACGTTGTCGACCGTGTCGCCGATCAAGGTCAGGTAATCGATGATGCGGTTGGGCGGCACGCCGAACTTGGCCAGCACGCCCGCCTCGTCCATTTTCTCGTTGGTCATGGTGTTGATCAGCATGACCTTGTCGTTGACCAGCTGGGCCAGGTCCTTGTCGCCGGTGGACACCACCACGTTCATGCCGGCCTGCGCCGCCTGCACCGACAGCGTGCCGATGACGTCGTCCGCCTCCACGCCCTCGACCATCAGGATCGGCCAGCCCATGGCCTTGACCGCCTCGTGGATGGGTTCGATCTGCAGGCGCAGGTCGTCCGGCATCGAGGCGCGCGTGGCCTTGTACTCGGGATACAGATCGTCGCGGAAGGTCTTGCCCTTGGCGTCGAACACGCAGGCGATGTAGGCGGCCGGATAGTCGGCGCGCAGGCGGCGCAGCATGTTGACCATGCCATGCATGGCGCCGGTCGGATGGCCGTCCGGGCTGCGCAGGTCGGGCAGCGCGTGGAAGGCGCGGTAGAGGTAACTGGAACCGTCAACTAACAGCAGGGTATTTTGCATAGACACTAGATATGGGTGAGGGCGCCGCGCAACAATGGCGGCAAGGCCACGAATGGCGCATTATCGCAGGTTTTGGCCCGGTTTCGCCCGCCCGCAGGGTCTTTTCAAATTAACAATACCCCAACGGCGCCGTAGGGAAATCGGCTTTTAAAAACAGCGAAGCGTGTCTGTTTGTTACAATGGATCATACATAACAGCTCTAAGGCGAATCATCATGACGCGCACCTCTACTCTTTGGCCGGCCCTCCTCCTGACACTCAGCGCCCACACGGCGTTTGCCCAGTCGACTCCGAGCCAGGCGCCGCCAAAACTGGAAAAGATAGAGGAAGTGGCGGACGATCCGATCACGGTGACGGCCAAGCCGGCGCCGGAAAACAAGATCACCGAAAAACGCGACAACAGCGGCCAAGTGGTGGAAGCGACCGTCAAAAGCGGTCCAAGCACCTACACGCTGAAGCCGAACCGCCCGGCCGGCACCGCCCTACCCGGCGATGCGATGGGGGGCGCCAACCGCGGCCCGCAATGGACCGTGATGGAATTCGACATCGGCAAGAAAAAGAAAAAGACCACGGAAGAAGACGGCTCGACGGACACCACCGCGCCGCCCGCCGTGAAATAACACGCGCGCCCGCCCTGCGCGGGCGTCCCTCGGCGCCCGCCCCGACGGCGGCGCCGCTCACCGAACCTCATCAAGTTTTCTCATGGCAGTGTTTACCCCGGTCAGCCTGGATGACCTTACCCCGTGGATCGATCAGTTTCCCCTCGGCCAGCCATTGGCGCTCAAAGGCATCGCCAGCGGCATTGAAAACAGCAACTTCTTCCTGACAACGGAGCGCGGCGAGTTCGTGCTGACGATCTTCGAGAACCTGTCCTTCGAGCAGTTGCCGTTCTACCTCAAGCTGATGCACCACCTGGCCGACCGCGGCGTGCTGGTGCCGGCGCCCATCGCCAACGACCAGGGCGAGCTGATCGTCGCGCTGCACGGCAAGCCGGCGTCCATCGTCACCAAGCTGGAAGGCAAGTCGCAGATGGATCCGCAGCCGGTGCATTGCGCCGCCGTCGGCGCCATGCTGGCGCGCATGCACCTGGCGGCGGTCGACTATCCGCTGGTGCAGCCCAATCTGCGCGGCCTGGACTGGTGGAACGAGACCACGCCGCACGTGCTGCCCTTCCTGGACGACAGCTGCGCCCACCTGCTGCGCGCCGAGATGCACTTCCAGGAAGCGTTCGCCATCTGCGACACCTACCGCCAGCTGCTACGCGGCCCGGTGCATGCCGATCTGTTCCGCAACAACGTCATGTTCGACGGCGAGCGCCTGACCGGCTTCTTCGACTTCTACTTCGCCGGCTGCGACACCTGGCTGTTCGACGTGGCCGTCACCGTCAACGACTGGTGCATCGACCTCGACACCGGCGTGCTGGACACCGCCCGCGTGCGCGCCATGCTGGACGCCTACCACGCCGTGCGGCCGTTCACCGACGCCGAGCAGACCGCCTGGCAGCCGATGCTGCGGGCGGCGGCGCTGCGCTTCTGGCTGTCGCGCCTGTACGACTTCCACCAGCCGCGCGAGGCGGAGATGCTGACGCCGCACGATCCGACCCACTTCGAGCGCATCCTGCGCGAGCGCATCGCCACGCCGGCGCCGGGACTGCGCGGATGAGCCAACTTCCCGCACGCACCGGATGGCACTGGGTCAAGCAAGCCGCGCAGCTGTTCCGCAAGCAGCCGGGCGCGCTGATGGCGCTGTTCTTCTGCTGCATGTTCCTGTCGCTGTTCTCGCTGGTGGTGCCCTTCCTCGGCTCGGTGGCGCCGACCTTGCTGGCGCCGATGTTCACCATCGCCCTGCTGCAAGCCTGCGCCGACGTCGATCACGACAAGCGTGCCATGCCGAACCTGGTGTTCAGCGGCTTCCGCAAGCCCATGCGCAATTCGCTGCTGGGCCTGGGCGTGTTGTACCTGCTGGTGATGCTGCTCGCGCTGGCCGTGCTGAGCTGGCTGGACGACGGGGTGCTGATCAAGATGGCCACGCGCCAGATCCCGATGGACAAGGACTTGCTGGAGAATTCGCGCAGCGCGTTATTCGTGTCGTCGGGGATCTACATGCTGGGCTGGATGCTGAGCAGCCTGGCCGCGCCGCTGATCTACTGGCAGAAGATGACCCTGCCCAAGGCGCTGTTCTTCAGCGTGGTGACGGTGTGCCGCGAGATCAGGGCCTTCCTGATGGCGGCCGTGGTGCTGTTCCTGATGTTCCAGGTCGGCGCGGCGGTGCCGGTGCTGCTGCTGGACTCGGCGCAGCTGCAGGTGATGGTGATCTTCACCATCTTCCTGATGATGGTGGTGCTGATGCACTGCACGCTGTATGCGTGCTACCGCCAGGTGTTCGGCATGCCGGAGGCCAGCGCGCCGCCGGCGCCGCCACCGGTGGCATAAAAAAAAGGCGGCCATGGCCGCCTTTTTTGTTGCCCGCCTCAGCGGCCCAGCCGCTCCAGCTTGGCGATGCTCAGGTCCAGCACCTTCATGCCATGGCTGCCGAAGTTGATCTGCGCGCGGGCGTTGTTGCCGCTGCCCTCGATGTTGACGATCACCCCCTCGCCGAACTTGCCGTGCGCGACAGACTCGCCGATGCGCCAGCCGCTGCCCGGCGACTTCTGCGCGATCTTCTGCGCGATCGCGTTGTCCGAACCGACCAGCGGCGCCTCGTCCCAGGACGACTTCTTGTTGGCGAACCAGTGCGACTGCACCTTCGGCGACAGCCACTTCAGCGATTCCTCCGGCAACTCGTCGAAGAAGCGCGACTTCATGTTGTAGCGGGTCTGGCCGTGCAGCATGCGGGTCTGCGCGAAGCACATGTACAGACGCTGGCGCGCGCGCGTAATCGCCACGTACATCAGGCGGCGTTCCTCTTCCACGCCGTCGTGCTCGCGTGAGCTGCTCTCGTGCGGGAACAAGCCCTCCTCCAGCCCGGTGATGAAGACGTTGTTGAACTCCAGTCCCTTGGCCGAATGCACCGTCATCATCTGCACGGCTTCCTGGCCGGCGGTGGCCTGGTTATCGCCGGCCTCCAGCGAGGCGTGCGACAGGAAGGCCGACAGCGGCGACATCACGGTCGGCAGCGCGGCATCGGCGTCGAGGATCTCGAAGCCGTCCTCGTTGACGATGGGCGCGCCGGCCTGGGCCTGCGCCTGCGGACCCAGGTGGGCCGGGGCGCCCTGGCCGAAACCTTCCTCGGACACGAATTGCGTGGCCGCGCTGACCATCTGCTCCAAGTTCTCGATGCGGTCGGCGCCTTCCTTCTCGGTCTGGTAGTGGGCCAGCAGGCCGGAGGCCTCCAGCACCACGCGCACCAGTTCCGGCAGGGCCATCTGCTGCGTTTCAAAGCGCGCGCCCTCGATCAGCTTGACGAAGCCGCCCAGCGACGAGCCGGCCTTGCCCGCCACGTAGGGCACGGCCGCGTACAGCGAGATATGGTGCTGGTCGGCCGCCGCCTGCAGCGCTTCGATCGAGCGCAGGCCGATGCCGCGCGTCGGGAAATTCACCACACGCAGGAAGGCCGAATCGTTGTGCGGATTGTCCATCAGCTGCAGATAGGCGATCGCGTGCTTGACCTCGGCGCGCTGGAAGTAGCGCAGGCCGCCGTACACGTGATACGGGATGCCGGCCGAGAACAGCGCGTGCTCGATCACGCGCGACTGCGCGTTGGAGCGGTACAGCACGGCGATCTCGCTGCGGGCGGCGCCGTCGGCGATCAGGTTCTTGGTTTCCTCGATGATCCACTGCGCCTCGGCCAGGTCGGAGCTGGCCTCGTAGACGCGCACCGGCTCGCCGTGGCCGGCGTCGGTGCGCAGGTTCTTGCCCAGGCGCTTGCTGTTGTTGGCGATCAGCACGTTGGCGGCGTCCAGGATGTGGCCGTGGGAGCGGTAGTTCTGCTCCAGCTTGATCAGGTTCTGCACCTTGAACTCGCGCTCGAAGGCGCTCATGTTGCCGACGTTGGCGCCGCGGAAGGCATAGATGCTCTGGTCGTCGTCGCCGACTGCGAACAGCGCGCTGCCGCCGTCGCGCTCGCCGTGGCCGGCCAGCAGCTTGAGCCACTTGTACTGCAGGTCATTGGTGTCCTGGAACTCGTCCACCAGGATGTGCTTGAAGCGCTGCTGGTAGTGCTCGCGCAGCGGCTGGTTACGGCTGAGCAGCTCGTAGGTGCGCAGCAGCAGCTCGGCGAAGTCGACCACGCCTTCGCGCTGGCACTGGTCGTCGTAGAGCTGGTAGAGCTCGCACTTCTTGCGCTCGTCGGCGTTGTAGGGTTCGATCTTGTCGGCGCGCAGGCCCTGGTCCTTGGCGCCGTTGATGAAGTACATCACCTCTTTCGGCGGGAACTTCTCGTCGTCGATATTGTTGGCCTTGATCAGGCGCTTGATGGCCGATAACTGGTCCTGGCTATCGAGGATCTGGAAAGTCTGCGGCAGCGCGGCGTCGCGGTGATGGGTGCGCAGCAGGCGGTTGCACAGGCCGTGGAAGGTGCCGATCCACATGCCGCGTGTATTAATCGGCAACATGGCCGACAAACGTGTCATCATTTCCTTGGCGGCCTTGTTGGTGAAGGTCACGGCCAAGATGCCGGACGGCGACACCTGGCCCGTCTGGATCAGCCAGGCGATGCGGGTAGTGAGGACGCGGGTTTTGCCAGAGCCGGCGCCCGCAAGGATCAGGGCGCTTTGTGCCGGCAGGGTCACGGCGGCGAGTTGTTCGTCGTTGAGGTTGTGAAGAAGATTGTGCATCCCGTGATTATACCGGCCTTGGCCCCCAACCACCTTGGGGTCAAGTCTGGCATTCGGACACGAGCTCAGCTTAACACGGGGGTCAAGTCTGACATTCGGACACGAGCTCTGCCGTAAGCGGGTGCTTACGGCAGAGCTCGTGTCCGAATGTCAGACTTGACCCCAATTTTATGCGGACGGGGCTGGCACGGCTTTGCCGGCCTTGACGGCGTCCTTGATCAGCTCTTTCATGGTGCGCTCGGCTTCGCGGCTGGCCTTGGCTTGTTCGCGGCCCAGCTCGCCCATGACCTGGCCCAACTCAGCCATCGGCTTGCCGGCTTCCGACATCTGCTTGCTCAGCGCTTGCATCGGCTCTTGCATGGCCTGGATTTTCGCCAGCTGTGGCGCCAGCTCGCGTTGGGACTGCGCGATCTGGCTTTGCAGTGGCGCCATTTCCGCTTGCAGCGCGGCCTGGCGTTCGTGGAAGCGGCGCAGCTTTTCCGGGGTCGGGTCGTCGCCCAGTTCGCGCGCGGCCTGCTCGATGCGGCGGCCGATCGCTTCCTGCTGCCGGCCAACCCGTTCGATCAGCCGCTGCTGGCGATCCATGTCCAGCTGGGCCTTGCCTTCGGTATCCCGGCCCAGTTTTTCCATCTGGCGGCCCAGCGCGTCCATGACCTTGCCTTGGGCGTCCATTTTCTTGCCATGCGCGTCCATTTTCTCGCCGATGCGGTTGACGGGAACCCAGGCTTCGTCGGCCTTGGCGATGGTGGCCGGGTCCTGGATCAGATAGGTCTTGTCGCCGTCGCGGAACCAGATGAAGTCGCCCTTGACGGTGCGGCGCGCATTCTCGATCTTGGACAGGTCCTGGTGCGTGGCCGAGACGGTGATGTTCTCCTTGTTGGCGTGGACCAGGGCGTAGCCGGATCGCTGGACGTCGCGACCCGGGGAGGTGTAGCGGTCAAAATGATAGCCCAGCACTCGGGCCGGCGGTGCGGGTGGTGCGGGGGGCGCAGCAGGTGCCTCAGGCGCTGCTGGCGCCGCAGGTGCGGCCAGCGCCGGCACAGGCGGTAAGGCCGGCATCGCTGGAGCGGCCGCCAACACGCGCGGCGGCTTGGCCGGTTTGGCCGGTTTGGGCGGCTTAGCCGGCGCAACTGGCGCTGTCAGTTCGGCGACGGGTGCCGGTTCGGCGGGTGCCGCCGCAGCAGCCGGTCCGGCCGGTGCCGCGGCTTGGGCAGGCTCGGCCGGTTCCGCAGCTGAGGCCGGTTCGGCCGGTGCCGCCTCAGCGGCCGGCTCGGCGGGCGCCGCCGCCATGGCCATTTCGGCCGCCGCTGCAGGCGGTGCCACCGGCTCGACTGGCGCAACCTCGGCCACCTCGCTGACCGGCGCGGCAGCAGCAATGGCCGGCGCTGGCGGCGCGGCGTGGGCGTAGAACACCGCGCCGGCGGCAAACAGCCCCATCAAGGGCAAGGCCATTTTCCAGCTGACCGGTTCAACATCGGGACGCAGCAGGCGTTTGATACGAGACATGAGATTTCCTCCGTGAGCCGCGTGGGCTAGTTGTGTGGTGTCGAACTGAAACCGATCCAGTTCCGACAGGGCCTGCGCCAGCCTCTGGGGCTGGCCGAGCATGTCCACCGCGAGGTCGTCGGCGATTTGTTCCCGCTCGATCCGTATCCTGCGTGACAGGCCCCAAACACTAGGGTGATAGAACAGCACGATCTCGATCGCGCTTTGAATCAGGTTGACCAGGTAGTCATGTCGTTTGATGTGCGCCAGCTCGTGCGCCATCAGGGCTTCCAGCAAGTCGGGCGGCATGCCGCTGACCAGCGCGGCCGGCACCAGCACGATGGGACGCCAGCAGCCGGCTGTGATCGGGCTGTCCAGCAAATCTGCCACGCCCAGCCGCACATGGCGTTCGATGTCGAAGCGGCGCGCCAGTTCGGACAGGCGCCGCTGCCAGTAGTGATTGACGGTGTACGCGCCGGCGCTGGTGCGCTCGGCAACCCATTGCAGGCCCAGCGCGAGACGCAGCGACATCAGCGCCGCGCCGGCCAGCCACAAGCCAACCACCCACGGTAGCTGGCGGCGCAAGACGGTTTCAAAGGTGGAGAGCGTGCCCTCGCCGAACAGGGCCGGCACGACGGCGGCAGCAGCGGCAGCGGCACCGTGGCCCGAAGCAACGGCGCCCGGGGCAGCATCAGCCGCGCCGGCGCCCTGCCCCGCCAGCACGCGCAGGATGGGCGGCGAACCCGCGCCAGTCCGGGCGTCCGACAACTGCATCAGGATGCTGGCCAGCGGCAGCGCCGCGCACAGCAACATGCCGGCGCAGGCGACCGCGTAGCGGGTCTGCGGGCGGGCGCCGCGCAGCGCGAACATCGCCAGCGCCACGGCCCAGCCGATCAACAGCCCTTGCCAGATGAAGTGCAACAGCGCCCAGCCGACGGCGGGCACCAGGGCGGCCAGGACGCCGTTCATGCGCGCCCCGCCTGCCTTGAAATTCTGCGTATTGATTCCATGCCGCACTCCCCAGTTGATGGATGTAGAATAAATTATCTAGATGTCGATGTCTAGAACTTTTTTTCTACATGCATCCGACTGGGATTAGTGGGCGCGCTTGGCGCGGATGGTGACGACTGGCATCTTGACGCCGTCCACCACCGCCATCTTGACCGAGCCGGCGTCGATGGCCGGGGTGGCACGCACTTCGGCGCTGGCGTAACCGGTGGCGCACAGGATGACTGCGCTGGCGACGAAGATCAGTTCCATGTTTTTCAGTACGTTCATGATGTTTCTCCTTCAGTGGTGGGCCTTACTTCCATGACTCCACTGTAGACAAACACATCGCTGAACGCCTGCGGATTGCGACGGAATGCACGTTGACCGGAGCCAGCTGCATTCTGTCGCGACAGGCGTCAGTAGATGACCACCGAGCGGATCGATTCGCCGCTCTTCATCAGGTCGAAGCCTTCATTGATGCGCTCCAGCGGCAGGCGGTGGGTGATCAGGTCGTCGATATTGAGCTTGCCTTCCATGTACCAGTCGACGATCTTCGGCACGTCGGTACGGCCGCGCGCGCCGCCGAACGCGGAACCCTTCCACACCCGGCCCGTGACCAGCTGGAACGGCCGGGTGGAAATCTCCTGCCCCGCCGCCGCCACGCCGATGATGATGGACTGGCCCCAGCCCTTGTGGCAGCACTCGAGCGACTGGCGCATGGTGGTGGTGTTGCCGATGCACTCGAAGCTGTAATCGGCGCCGCCGTCGGTCAGCTGGATGATGGCGTCGACCACGTTCTCCACTTCCTTCGGATTGATGAAGTGGGTCATGCCGAACTTGCGCGCCATCTCCTGGCGGGCCGGGTTGATGTCGACGCCGATGATCTTGTCGGCGCCCACCATCCTGGCCGCCTGGATCACGTTCAGGCCGATCCCGCCCAGGCCGAACACCACCACGTTGGCGCCCGCCTCGACCTTGGCCGTGAACAGCACCGCGCCCACGCCGGTGGTGACGCCGCAGCCGATGTAGCAGACCTTGTCGAACGGCGCGTCCTCGCGGATCTTGGCCAGCGCGATCTCCGGCACCACGATGTAGTTGGAGAAGGTCGACGTGCCCATGTAGTGGTAGATCGGCTTGCCGTCGATAGAGAAGCGGCTGGTGGCATCCGGCATCAGGCCGCGGCCCTGGGTCGAGCGGATCGACTGGCACAGGTTGGTCTTCTGCGACAGGCAGAATTTGCACTGGCGGCATTCCGGCGTGTACAGCGGAATGACGTGGTCGTCCTTCTTGAGCGACTTGACGCCGGGGCCGACGTCGACCACCACGCCCGCGCCCTCATGGCCGAGGATGGCCGGGAAGATGCCTTCCGGATCGGCGCCGGACAAGGTGTAGTAATCGGTATGGCAGATGCCGGTGGCCTTGATCTCGACCAGCACCTCGCCTTCGCGCGGGCCGCCCAGTTCCACTTCCTCGATCGTCAGCGGTTTGCCCGCCTGCCATGCGATGGCTGCTTTGGTTTTCATTGTTCGTCCTGTGGCTGCGTTGTTCGGGAGACCGGAACGGAGGGCCGTTCCGGTGGTTCGCCATGATAGCAAGCCGGGGACGATCTGTGGCGCGGAGGTTTACTGCGGTTCGGCCGGCATCGACGCGCCTATGCCCAGCAGTTCGGACACCGTGCGCCACAGCTGGCGCGGCGAGGTCCACGGCTTGGGCAGGAAGGCGCCATTGGCGTTGTGCCGCTCGGGATGGCGCGCCGAGTAGGTCAGCACGCGCACATCGGGGTGGCGCTGCTGCAGCTGCATCACCAGGCCGGTGCCGTCGCCGTCGGGCAGGTCGGGATCGATCACCACCATCGCGAAGCGCTGCTCCAGCAGGATGATCTCGGCCGCCGCCAGCGAGGCCACGTGGGTGACCTGGGTTTCCGGCACCAGCAGCATCGACAGCACCAGCGCGGTGTCCAGGTCGGCGTCCACATGCAGCACGCGCGGCGCCTCGGCAAATACCGAAAAGCCGATCGCGGCGCCGACGTCCTGCTCGCTGAAGGGACGGTAGGTATCCTGGGAAAAATCGGTCGTCATAAGTGTCTCCGCACACAAAACTGATGGAAATGCGGTGCCGGCAGCACGGGGCGGTCAAGGCAACGCGGAAGTCGGCGGAGTTGGGCCGAAGGAACGATGACGGCCGCAGGGGACAGGCGGCCGGAGAGGCGGCAGGCGCAGGTTGGAGGCCCCGCCGCACTAACACAAAGCGGACAGGACCGGCCTGCCGCTATAGACACAGTCTACATTAAAGGTGATGTAAAGCAAGAAAATGCCAACAAAAATGCCGCCGGCGTTTACTTTTTCAGACGCTGGCTGAAGGCGGCGTGCAAGCTGTTCAACATTTCCTCGGCGGCCAGCAGCTGGTCCGCCACCTCGTTGACCTTGCGGCGGTTGGAGCGGGCGTGGTCGCGCAGCACCTCGAAGGCGGTGTTGCGGTCGGTCTGGAATTTGCACATCAGCAGGCCGACGGCCAGGCTGGTCTCGCGGCCGGCGGCCAGCGCGGCGTTCAGATTGAGCTCGGTGCGGCGCAGCTGGCGGATTTCGTCGGCGCGCGCCAGGCCGGCGGCGAAGGCCGGCATCAGGTGCTTCTCGTCGACCGGCTTGACCAGGAAGCCGACCGCGCCGTACGAGGCGGCCTGCTTGCCGGCGTCGGCGTCGCCGCGGCCGGACAGGAACATGAACGGCACCGAGCTGCTGGCGTGCAGCTGCTTGGCCAGTTCCAGTCCGTTCATGCCGGGCATGTGGATGTCGAGCAGGGCCAGGTCCGGTTCGCGCTGGGCGATATGCTGCAGGGCCTGCTCGGCCGACGAGGCCTTGAGGATGTCGTAGCCGGCGTGGCCCAGCACCTCGCCCAGGAAATCGAGCAGCAATGGGTCATCGTCGACGATCAGGATCAGACGCTTCTGGCTGGAAGGGACATTCATGTGGCGGCCACCTTAGGCTTAAGCTAACGTTCCAATTATAAGGCGGAAATCCCCCCAAGCCGCTAGCGTTTTATCTGGCCGGTTTATCGGCGGCGTACAGCGCGAGAAACGCGGCCACGGCGGCGCCCGGATCGTCCGCCTGGTAGACGCTGCTGATGGCCGCCACCATGGACGCCCCGCGCGCGGCCAGCGGCGCGGCGTTTTCCGGCGTCATGCCGCCGATCACCACGGTCGGCACGTGGATCGCCGCGCGCGCCTGGTCGAGGATCTCCATCTTGGTAGTGACTGCGTATTGCTTGACGCGCGACGGGTAGAAACCGCCGAAGGCCACGTAGCTGGCGCCGGCCGCCTGCGCCACCAGCGCGCGCGGCAGGTCGCCGTAGCACGAGGCGCCGATGATCTTGTCCGGGCCCAGCCGGGCGCGCACCTGCGCCACCTCGGCGTCGGTGCCGCCCAGGTGAACGCCGTCGGCGCCGGTCTGCTCGCACAGGTCGACATAATCGTTGACGATGAAGGGCACGCCGTAGCGCCGGCACAACGCCAGCAGCGCGCCGGCTTGATCCAGGCGCTGCTGCGGGCCGGCCTCCTTGTGGCGATACTGCAGCAGCGCCACGCCGGGCTTGGCCTCTTGGGCGGCAGCCAGTGCGCGTTCGGTCAGCTCCAGCAGCCGGCCGGTGTCGTCCCAGTTGGGCGTAACCAAATAAAGTCCTTGCATGATGTGCTCTCGGTGATGGACGGTTAAATCAGGGGAAGGCGATGCGGGATGCGCTGGCCTGCGGCCACCGTGTAGGCGCCGCGCAGCGCGCGATAGCAGTACTGTTGCGCCAGTTCCAGCGCGCGTTCCATCGACATGCCGAGCGCCAACTGGCCGGCGGCAGCCGACGCCAGCGTGCAGCCGCTGCCGTGGAATTCGCCGTCCAGGCGCGGCCAGCGCCAGTCGCGGGAATCGTCCTGCGGGGCGGAATCGGACAAGCGCTCCGGCGGCGCCGCGCCGGGGCCGAACCAGCGATTGACCACTTCCTCGCCGCTGCCCGCATCGTGGCCGCCGGTGATCAGAACATGGCGGCAGCCGCGTGCGCGCAAGGCTTGCGCCTGCGCGGACGGTTCGTCGAGGCCGGTCAGCGCCAGCGCCTCCGGGCCGTTGGGCGTGAGCAGCGTGACCAGCGGCAGCAGCGGCGCCAGCGCCTGCACCGCGTCGCCGCGCGACAGCAGGTCGCCGTGGCCGCTGGCCAGCACCGGGTCCAGCACCACCGGCAGCTCCGGCTGGCGCTGGCGCAGGCGGGTGATGATCTCGGCGATCGCCAGCGCGTTGGTGGCGCTGCCGGGGATGCCGATCTTCACCGCGCGCACCGTCACCTTGTCGACCAGCGCCTGCGCCTGGCGCAGCACCATGGCGCCGTCGACCGGCTGCACGCCGTAGACGCGGTCGTTGTCCTGCACCGTCAGCGCGGTGGCCACGGTGAGCGCGTGCGCGCCCTGCCCGGCCACCGCCTGCAGGTCGGCGGCGATGCCGGCGCCGCCGGACGGATCGAGTCCGGCGAACACCAGCACGCATGGGCGCGCCACCAGTTGCGCCATCAGCTGCGCCGCCACTTGCGAAGACAAGCGCTCGCTCATGCCAGCCGGCCCGCCATCGGCGAGGACGGCGAGGCGGCGAATTTGCGGGCGATGCGGCCGGCCAGGAAGGCCTCGCGGCCGGCCTGCACGCCCAGCTTCATGGCGCGCGCCATGCGCACCGGATCGCGCGCGCCGGCGATGGCGGTGTTCATCAGCACGCCGTCGCAGCCCAGCTCCATGGCGATGGCCGCGTCCGATGCCGTGCCGACGCCGGCGTCGACCAGCACCGGCACCTTGGCCTGCTCGATGATCAGCGACAGGTTCCACGGGTTGAGGATGCCCATGCCGGAACCGATCAGCGAAGCCAGCGGCATCACCGCCACGCAGCCGATGTCCTCCAGCAGCTTGGCCTGGATCGGATCGTCGCTGCAGTAGACCATGACGTCGAAGCCGTCCTTGACCAGCGCCTCGGCGGCGACCAGGGTTTCCGGCATGTGCGGGAACAGGGTCTTCTCGTCGCCCAGCACTTCCAGCTTGACCAGCTTGTGGCCGTTGAGCAGCTCGCGCGCCATCTGCAGCGTGTAGACCGCGTCCTTGGCGGTGTAGCAGCCGGCGGTGTTGGGCAGGATGGTGTACTGCGACGGCGGCAGCACATCCAGCAGGCTCGGCGCCTTCGGATCCTGGCCGATGTTCACGCGGCGGATCGCCACGGTAATGATTTCTGCCTCGGCAGCATCGGTCGCCTCGCGGGTTTGTTGCAGGTCCTTATACTTGCCGCTGCCCACCAGCAGCCGCGACTTATAGCTCTTGCCCGCGATGGTCAGCAGGTCTTGGGTTGACGTAGTCATATTTATTTCCTTCTGTCCTTTTGGGGTCAAGTCTGACATTCGGACACGGCCTCTGCCGTAGCGGGCCCGCTACGGCAGAGGCCGTGTCCGAATGTCAGACTTGACCCCAATTTAATTTAGCCGCCGCCGATGGCGCGGACGATGTCGACCTGGTCCTGTGGCTGCAGCTCGCGCTGCGGCCATTGCTGGCGCGGCACTACCGCGCGGTTGACCGCCAGCGCCAGCGCTTGCCCACTGAGCGACAGCGCGTCGATCAGCTGGTCCAGCGTTTGCCGCGGCGGCACCCGGTACGGGGCGCCGTTCAATTCGATGTCGATCATGCCGGCCTCACAGCTTGCGGTACAGCTCGGCGCCGTTCTTGATGAACTCCACCGCCTTGACCTGCATGCCCTGCTCCAGCGCCGCGCCATCCGACACGCCGTTGGCCGCCGCGAACTCGCGCACTTCCTGCGTGATCTTCATCGAGCAGAAATGCGGGCCGCACATCGAGCAGAAGTGCGCCACCTTGGCCGAGTCCTTGGGCAAGGTCTCGTCGTGGAATTCGCGCGCCTTGTCCGGATCGAGGCCGATGTTGAACTGGTCGTCCCAGCGGAATTCGAAGCGCGCCTTGGACAGCGCGTTGTCGCGGATCTGCGCGCCCGGGTGGCCCTTGGCCAGGTCGGCCGCGTGCGCGGCGATCTTGTAGGTGATGATGCCGTCCTTGACGTCGTTCTTGTCCGGCAGGCCCAAGTGTTCCTTGGGCGTGACGTAGCACAGCATGGCCGTGCCGTACCAGCCGATCTGCGCAGCGCCAATGCCGGAGGTGATGTGGTCGTAGCCGGGCGCGATGTCGGTGGTCAGCGGTCCCAGCGTGTAGAAAGGCGCTTCGTGGCACTGCTCCAGCTGCAGGTCCATGTTCTCCTTGATCAGCTGCATCGGCACGTGGCCGGGGCCTTCGATCATCACCTGCACGTCGTGCTTCCAGGCGATCTGGGTCAGTTCGCCCAGGGTCTTCAGCTCGCCCAGTTGCGCCTCGTCGTTGGCGTCGTAAATGGAACCAGGCCGCAGGCCGTCCCCTAGCGAGAACGAAACGTCGTAGGCCTTCATGATCTGGCAGATCTCTTCGAAGTGCGTGTACAGGAACGATTCCTTGTGGTGCGCCAGGCACCACTTGGCCATGATCGAGCCGCCGCGCGAGACGATGCCGGTCAGGCGCTTGGCCGTCATCGGCACGTAGCGCAGCAGCACGCCGGCGTGGATGGTGAAGTAGTCGACGCCCTGCTCTGCCTGCTCGATCAAGGTGTCGCGGAAGATTTCCCACGTCAGGTCCTCGGCCTTGCCGTTGACCTTTTCCAGCGCTTGGTAGATCGGCACCGTGCCGATCGGCACCGGGCTGTTGCGGATGATCCATTCGCGCGTTTCGTGGATGTGCTTGCCGGTCGACAGGTCCATGACGTTGTCGCCGCCCCAGCGGATGGCCCAGGTCATCTTCTCGACTTCCTCGCCGATCGACGAGGTAACAGCCGAATTGCCGATGTTGGCGTTGATCTTCACGAGGAAGTTGCGGCCGATGATCATCGGTTCGATTTCCGGGTGATTGATGTTGGCCGGGATGATGGCGCGGCCACGGGCGATTTCCTCGCGCACGAATTCCGGCGTGATCTCGGCCGGGATGCTGGCGCCGAACGATTGCCCCGGATGCTGGCGGCCCATCAGATCGGCCAGGCGCTGCCCCATCGGACCGGAGTCCTTCAGGTTCTGCAGGTATTCCTGGCGACGCAGGTTCTCGCGGATGGCGACGAATTCCATCTCCGGCGTGATGATGCCCTGGCGCGCATAGTGCATCTGCGTGACGTTCTTGCCTGCGCGCGCGCGGCGCGGCTTGCGATGCAGGTTGAAGCGCAGCTCGGCCAGCGCAGGGTCCGCCAGGCGGGCCTGGCCATATTCGGAGGTCGGGCCGTCCAGTTCCTCGGTGTCGTCGCGCTCCAGTATCCACGGCAGGCGCGGCGTCGCGGCCAGGCCGGAGCGGATGTCGATCACCGCGTCCGGATCGGTGTACGGGCCCGAGGTGTCGTAGACGTAGATCGGCGGATTGGCTTCGAAGCCGAACGAGGCCGGCGTGTCGGCCTGGGTGATCTCGCGCATCGGCACGCGGATGTCGGGACGGCTGCCCTCGACGTAGACCTTGCGGGAATTAGGTAAGGGCTTGACGGCTGCCTCGTCCACCGTGGCGGTGGCGGAGAGGAATTTGGGATTGGCGTTCATTTGGCTCCTTCGTTAGCTACAGGAGCCAGCAAAGGAGGTTGGACGGCGCCGCTCCACAGATACAACAAGACGTGGCGGCGATGTCCTAAGCTTCCCTTCGCTGGCATTATCCAGATCAGGTTCGGAGGGTATTTCTCACCCGCGCATCGCAATGCGCAGGACCCCTAGCGTATGCCACCTTGCGGCAGCGGGGCGATTATACGCCCGGCCGCGCCGCGCGGACAACGTCCGCGTGAAAAAAACCACAATACCTGGTATAGCGAGCCGATGTGTAACAGATGTAAAAGCCGAGCGCTATGTGCGGCATCACACATAATAGTTTCCGAAAGGAACTCACAATATCCCCACAGCGACATCCTCGATCGCCACAACAAGCGCCACACGCGCGATTTTCGGGAGACTCATCATGAAGCCAGCACACCCAACTCTTTATCTGGCCGCGCTCGCGGCCCTCACCGCGGCCGGCCTGAGCGCCTGCGGCGGCGGTGGCGGAGGCGGCGGCGACAGCACGCCGGTCAGCACCCTGGGTACGCTGTCCGTGTCGATGACGGACGCGCCGTCGTGCGGCTTCGACGCCGTCAACGTTACCGTCAGCAAGGTGCGCGTCAACCAGAGCAGCACAGCCAGCGACACCGACGCCGGCTGGACCGACATCACGCTCAGCCCGGCCCGCAAGATCAACCTGCTGAACCTGACCAACGGCACGCTGGAGGCACTGGGCCAGACCTCGCTGAGCGCGGGCCACTACAACCAGCTGCGGCTGGTGCTCGACCCCAACACCGGCACCGGCCTGGCCAACTCCGTGGTCGCCAATGGCAGCACCACCGAACTGTCGCTCGACACCCCGAGCGCGGTGCAGAGCGGCATCAAGCTGGTGAACTCCTTCGACGTCGCGGCCGGCCAGCGGGTCGACCTGGTGCTGGACTTCGACGCCTGCAAATCCATCGTCACCAAGGGCAACGGCAAGTACGCGCTGAAGCCGGTGGTGAAGGTGATCCCGACCACGCTCAACGGCATCGGCGGCTTTGTCTCGACCGCGCTGTTGTCCAGCCACGTGATGGTGTCGGCGCAGCAGAACGGCGTCATCGTCAGCGCCACCGCGCCCAACGCCACCACCGGCGAATTCGCGCTGAGCCGCCTGCCGCTGGGGAACTACGACGTGGTGGTCACGGCCGACAACAGCGCCGCCGCCGTGGTCGGCGCGGTGCCGGTGACCAGCACCTCGGCCACGGTGGCCATCAGCACGGCCGCCGCGCCGATCACGCTGCCGGCCAGCGTCACCGGCAGCATCGGCGGCACCGTCACGCTGACCCCGGCCAGCAGCACCGCCACCGCCTATGTCGCGGCCAAGCAGAGCTTCGTGGCCGGGCCGACCGTCACCATCAAGTACCGCGGCGCCGACCTGGCCAGCGGCAGCTACACGCTCAGCGGCCTGCCGGTCAGCGCGCCGCAGTACGCGGTGTACAGCGCCACGCTGCCGCTGCAATTCGGCAGCGCCGCCACCGTGCTGCCGGGCGCGGGCAAGTACATCGCCGAGGCGTCCGCCGAAGGCTACACCACGGCCAGCCTGCCGCTGGTCGACATCTCATTGGCCAACCAAAGCAACGTCAACTTCAGCCTGAAACCGTAAGCGGAGCCTGGCCAGCCTGAGTTCATGCATAACTTGCTTTTTGCTAGACTCATGGCTAGGCTAGGCGGATGAAAAATATAACAAAGACGCTCCAGCCGCGCGCGCGCTGGCGGCTGGCGACGCTGGTCACGCTGGGCGTGTGCGCGACGGTGACGATGAGCACGGCCCTGCAGCTGTGGCTGGTCGATCATTACGCCATCAACTACGCCGGCAAGGAGGCCGAGCTGCGGCTGCAACAGCTGTCGTGGCAAATGCGCGACTCACTCAACCGGGCGGTGGCCAAGGCCGCTGGCGACGTCCAGCTGGTGGCGGCGCTGGCCCAGGTGCGCGAGGCACGCGACCCGGCCGCCGCGCGCGCCGTGCTCGACAGCCTGCAAGACGGCTTCCCCGACTACGCATGGATCGGCATCGCCGGCCTGGATGGCAAAGTCTACGCCGCCGCCCACGGCTTGCTGGAAAACGCCGACGTCAGTGCCCGTCCATGGTTCAAGAACGGCCAGGGCGGCCTGCGCACAACCGACTACCACCCGGCGGCGCTGCTGGGCAAGCTGCTGCCGCAAACAGACGAGCCATGGCGCTTCATCGACGTCGCCACGCCGGTATCGCGCGCAGACGGTCAGCCCTGGGCGGTGCTGGGCATGCACATGAGCTGGAACTGGACGCGCCGCCTGGCCCGCAATCTGCTGACACCGGCGCTGCGGGAGTACGGCGCCGAGATCCTGGTGGTGCGCAACGACGCCACCGTGCTGCTGGGACCGGCCGGCATGGAGGAGCAGAAGCTCAACACGACCAGCCTGAAACTGGCGCAATCGGGCCAGACCGGTTCGCTGCGCGAGACCTGGCCGGATGGCAAGACCTATCTGACCGGCTACAGCCAGACCGGCCAGAACGGCGACGCCGCGACCCTGCAATGGTCGGTGCTGGTGCGCCAGCCCGAACATGTGGCGCTGGCCAGCTCGCACCAGCTGGAGCAGCGCATCCTGTGGGTCAGCATCGCCGTCGGCGTGCTGATGGCGCTGGCCGCCGCCGTCCTGGTGCGCCGCCTGACGCGGCCGATGGATAGCCTGAGCCGCATCATCGAACAGCGCGCCAGGGCCGCCATCAGCGGCGAGCCGCTGCCGGCGATCCCGCCGATCGACAGCTTCCGCGAAGCGCAGGTGCTGTCGCAGGCGATGCGGGAAATGGTGCGCAGCGAGGAGCATCATGTGCATCTGCTGGAGACCATGAACGCGCAGCTGGAGAGCACGGTGGCCAGGCGCACCGCCGAGCTGGAGCAGATGGTCATGCGCGATGTGCTGACCGGACTGCCAAACCGCCGAGCGCTGATGGACGCGCTGCCCGCCGCGATGGCGCGCGCCACGCGGCTGAAGCAGCCGTGCGCGGTGCTGTTCCTCGACCTGGACGGCTTCAAGAACATCAACGACACCCACGGGCACGAGGAAGGCGACGAGCTGCTGCGCCAGTTCGGCGCGCGTATCGTCGGCGCGGTGCGGCGCACCGACACGGTGGCGCGGCTGGCCGGCGACGAATTTGTCGTGATCCTGGAAAACCTCGGCGACGCCGCGGCGGCCGAGGACATGGGCCGCAAGATCATGCCGGTGCTGCGCGAACCGTTCGTGCTGAAGACCGTCGAGGTCAAGCTGAGCGCGAGCATCGGCATCGCCGTGCACCTGCCGGGCGCCGCCGAAGACCTGGACGCGCTGCTGGCGCGCGCCGACCGCGCCATGTACGAGGCCAAGCGCGGCGGCAAGAACAACGTTGTCATGGCGGCCGTCGCGCGCGTAATCTGAGACTCTCTGCGCGGCAGCAAAACACCTAGTCGAAAAATCAGCTCTGATGGGCGTTAAGCCTACATGAGAGCGATGCGATGAACACTGCGGAAAAGATGTTTGCCGCCATGCGCGCAAACCCACAAAATTGGCATCTGCGTGACCTTCAAACGGTCGCAAAACGGCGTAATATAACTTGGCATATGGCTGGAAGCCATTGCGTGTTCAAACGGCCGGACGGCGAGATATTTTCAATCCCAGCCCATCGCATAGTCAAAGCGTTTTACTTGCGGAAGTTTGTTTTGTTTGCCGAGGGAATCTGAACATGGACATCCTTGACGAGTACCCTTACGAGATCCGCCCGCTGACCCAGGACGAAGGAGGCGGATTCTTGATTACCTACACCGATTTCTGGGGATGTTTTTCGGATGGCGAAACCGTTGAGGAAGCCATTATCAACGGTCGCGATGCGCTGGCCGCGACCCTTGAAGTAATGAGGGCCGAAAATCTGCCCGTGCCCGCCCCACACAGCCGACAAAACAGGAAAGCCGGGTAAGGCGCGCTGCGTTAGTCCCTGAACGCCGGCGGGCGCTTGCTCATGCCGGACATCATGGCCTCCTGCAGGTCGGCCGACATCAGCATGGCCGCGTTCCACGTGGCGTTGTAGTTCAGGCCGTCCGCCACCGTATGGTCGCGCGCGTAGCTGATCATTTCCTTCACGCCGCGGATCGCCAGCGGCGCCTTGGCCGCGATGTCGGCCGCGATCGCGCGCACGCCCGCGCGCAAGGCCTCCGGCGATTCGAACACGCGGTTGACCAAACGGATTTCCTTCGCCTCGGCCGCGTCCACCTTGCGCGCCGTGTAGGCCAGCTCGCGCGCCATGCCCTCACCGATCAGGCGCGGCAGACGCTGCAGGGTGCCGACGTCGGCGGTCATGCCGATGTCGATTTCCTTGATGCTGAACCAGGCGTCGTCCGCGCAGTAGCGCATGTCGGCGCAGCAGATCAGGTCGATGCCGCCGCCCACGCAGGCGCCGTGCACGGCGGCCAGCACCGGCTTGCGGCAGCGCTCCAGGCTGGTCAAGGTGTCCTGCAGGTCGAGGATGATGCGGCGCAGGTTCTCGCGCGTGCGGCCGTCGCACTCGTCGCGGATCTGCGCGCCCAGGCCCATCATCATCTGCAGGTCGATGCCGGCGGTGAAGGCCTTGCCCTCGCCCTCCAGGATCGCCACGCGGATCTCCGGCGTCGCGTCGATGTGCTGGAAGGCGCTGCGGATGTCGTTCCACATCGCCAGGTTCATGGCGTTGAGTTTTTCCGGGCGGTTCAGGCGCACGGTGGCGATGTGGTCTTCCACGCTGAGGGTGACGGTTTCAAAGCTGGGCATCGGGGTCTCCTGTTATGTATCGTCCAAGAATACCCCATCCGGGGCGGCCGCAACAAGCCAGCCGCCCCGCCGTCATCACTGCTGCGGATAGGTGACGGTCAGCGTGTAGCTGGACGCGGCGTAGCCGTTCAGCAGCACGTAGGCGTTGCCGTTGGCGGCGTAGGACACGGTGCAGCTCTCGGTGCTGGTCGGGCCGTCGGACTTGCAGTCGTAGCTGGTGGTGCTGGCCGCGCCGGCCTTGCGCACGTACAGGTCGGTGTCGCCGCTGCCGCTCAGCGCGGCCTTGAAGCTGCCGTTGGCCGCCACCGCGAACGGACCGTAGGCGCGCGTCTGGCCCCTGGTCAAGGTGCCGGTGTAGGTCTCGGTATGGTCGGCCGGCGGCGTCACGCCAGGGCCGTCGCTGCCCAGCTCAACCGCGTAGGCCAGCGCCATGCGCGCGAACTTGAGCGCGTGGTCGGCCTGGTTGCCGGTGTTGGCGTAGGTGTCGTTGGCGGTGTGGATGTAAGGGTCGTCCTCGCCCATGGCCGTCTCGAACGGCATCGACGTCCAGTAGCCGGCCGAGTTCCACGAGGCGTGGTCGGAGCAGGCGTAGCCGCACTGGTCGTGGCCGACCTTCAGGGTCGGCAGGTAAGTTGCGATCAGGTTGGCGACGAAGGTGTTCTGCGCGCTGTCGGTGTAGTCGGTGAACAGGTAGATGTCGTCGGCCGAGCCCTTGTAGTTGGTCATGTCGAGCTGCATCACGCCGACCACGTTGACGTTGTTGGCCTTGTGGTTCTGGGCGATGTCCTGCGAGCCGCGCAGGCCCACCTCCTCGGCCGCGTAGCCGATCAGTTTGATCGTGCGGCGCGGCTTGTAGCCGCTGGCGATCATCACCCGCAGCACCTCGGTCAGGCTGGCGATGCCGGACGCGTCGTCGTCGGCGCCGGGGGCCTTGGTGGTCTCGCTGGTGCCGGCCTGGTTGATCGAATCGAGGTGGCCGCCCAGCACCACCACTTCGCTCGGGTTGTCGGTGCCGGTGATGGTCAGGATCACCGACTTCTGCGGCCACGAGGCGTGCGTGTACTGGGTCACGGCGATGTCGCTGCGGCCGGCGGCCATCGTGGCCCAGCGCTGCATCAGCCAGTTCGACGCGTTGACGCCGTTATTGGTGGTGTAGTAGCGGTTGGCGTAGGACGACATGTCGACGATGGTCTGGCCGATGTTACTGGCCTGCATTTGCGTCAGCATGGGATTGACCACGCTTTGCTGGTCGATCACGTACGACGGCCGCGCCACGGCCAGTTGCGCCACGCTGGCCTTGGACGGCGTCAGCGCGGCGATGCCGGCCGCCTCGCTGGCATGGAACATGAAGCCGCCGCAGCGGCGCAGCTTGCGGTGCACGGCGGCCGACAGCGCCAGCATCTGCTGCTCGTCGACCTCGACCAGGTGGACCCGCTCGTGGCCGGGCCGGGCGGCGAAGCTGGCGCGGCTCTCGCGCGCCAGCGCCTGCGGCGCCACTTTCTGCAATTGGGCATAGGCGGCGTCGCCGACGCTGATCCAGACCTTGTCGGACTGGGCCAGCGCGGAAGCCGATGCGCCGGCCAGTAAGCCAGCGACCAGCACAGCAATGAGTCGAGTTGTCATTTCCGTCTCCATGTCAAAAAAACATTGTTGGGACGGGCAACGGTATGCTCTTCGGCGGGGCGAGTCAAAAAACTTGCATAATTCGACATTGTGACGGGAAATGTCCAGAGTTTAACAAGCGGCGATGTGCGCTTGGCTTGCCGCGTCATCTATAATGGTCGTTTCTCCAAACGCTTTTTATAAAATAAGTCAGCCAAATCATGGAATTAGCCAAGTCTTTCGAGCCTGCCGACATTGAACAATTCTGGCGTACCGAGTGGGAACAGCGCGGTTACTACACCGCCACCCTCGACGCCGGCAAACCGTCGTTCAGCATCCAGCTGCCGCCGCCGAACGTGACCGGCACCCTGCACATGGGCCATGCCTTCAACCAGACCATCATGGACGGCCTGACCCGCTACCATCGCATGCTGGGCCACAACACCGCCTGGATCCCCGGCACCGACCATGCCGGCATCGCCACGCAGATCGTGGTGGAGCGCCAGCTGGACGCGCAGAAAATCTCGCGCCACGACCTGGGCCGCGAAGAGTTCGTCAAGAAGGTGTGGGAGTGGAAAGAGAAATCCGGCTCCACCATCACCGGCCAGATGCGCCGCCTGGGCGCCTCGCCGGACTGGAAGCGCGAATACTTCACGATGGACGAGCCGCGCTCGAAAGTCGTCACCGACGTCTTCGTGCGTTTGCACGAACAGGGCCTGATCTACCGCGGCAAGCGCCTGGTCAACTGGGACCCGGTGCTGGGCACCGCCGTCTCCGACCTGGAAGTGGTGTCGGAAGAGGAAGACGGCTCGATGTGGTACATCAAGTACCCGCTGGCCGACGGCAGCGGCATGCTGACCGTGGCCACCACCCGTCCTGAAACCATGCTGGGCGACGTCGCCGTGGCGGTGGACCCGACCGACGAGCGCTACCTGCCGCTGGTCGGCAAGATGCTGAAGCTGCCGCTGACCGACCGCGAAATCCCGATCATCGCCGACGAATACGTCGACAAGGAATTCGGCACCGGCTGCGTGAAGATCACGCCCGCGCACGACCTGAACGACTACGCCGTCGGCCAGCGCCACAAGCTGCCGCTGCTGACCATCATGACGCTGGAAGCGAAGATCAACGACGAAGCGCCGGTCGCCTACCGCGGCATGGACCGCTTCGTCGCGCGCAAGCAGATCGTGGCCGACCTGGACGCGCTGGGCCTGCTGGAACAAGTCAAGCCGCACAAGCTGATGGTGCCGCGCGGCGACCGTACCGGCGTCATCATCGAGCCGATGCTGACCGATCAGTGGTTCGTCGCCATGAGCAAGCCGGCGCCGGAAGGCACTTTCTTCCCGGGCAAATCGATCGCCGAAACCGCGCTGGACAAGGTCGCCAACGGCGAGATCAAGTTCGTGCCGGAAAACTGGAGCACCACCTACAACCAGTGGCTCAACAACATCCAGGACTGGTGCATCTCGCGCCAGCTGTGGTGGGGCCACCAGATTCCGGCCTGGTACGACGACGCCGGCAACATCTTCGTCGCCAAGACCGAAGCCGAAGCCATCGCGCAGGCCGCCGCCAAGGGCAGCACCGGCCCGCTGCGCCGCGACAACGACGTGCTCGACACGTGGTTCTCGTCCGCGCTGGTGCCGTTCTCCACGCTCGGCTGGCCTGAGGAAACGCCTGACATCAAGGCCTTCCTGCCATCGTCGGTGCTGGTGACCGGCTTCGACATCATCTTCTTCTGGGTGGCGCGCATGGTCATGATGACCGCGCACTTCACCGGCAAGGTGCCGTTCGAGACCGTGTATGTGCACGGCCTGGTGCGCGACTCGACCGGCCAGAAGATGTCCAAATCCAAGGGCAACACGCTGGACCCGATCGACCTGATCGACGGCATCGGCGTCGAAGCGCTGGTGGAGAAACGCACCACCGGCCTGATGAATCCGAAAGCGGCCGAGAAGATCGCCAAGGCCACGCGCAAGGAGTTCCCTGAAGGGATCGCCGCCTACGGCACCGACGCGGTGCGCTTCACGATGGCCTCGTACGCCTCGCTGGGCCGCAACATCAACTTCGACCTGGGCCGCGCCGAAGGCTACCGCAACTTCTGCAACAAGCTGTGGAACGCCACCCGCTTCGTGCTGATGAACACCGAGGAGAAGGATTGCAGCGCCAGCGTGGCCGACCTGTCGAACGCCGACAAGTGGATCATCTCGCTGCTGCAAAAGGCCGAGCTGGACGTGGCCAAGGGCTTCGAAGACTACCGCTTCGACAACATCGCCTCGACCATCTACAAATTCGTCTGGGACGAGTATTGCGACTGGTATCTGGAAGTAGCCAAGGTGCAGGTACAGAGCGGCACCGAAGGCCAGCAACGCGCCACCCGCCACACGCTGCTGCGCGTGCTGGAAGTGGTGCTGCGCCTGGCGCATCCGATCATCCCGTTCGTCACCGAAGCGCTGTGGCAGGCTGTTGCGCCGCTGGCCGGCAAGACTGGCGACTCGATCATGATGCAGCCCTACCCGATCGCCAACACCGCCGCCATCGATGAGTCGGCCGAAGCCTGGATGCAGCAGTTGAAGGCGCTGACCGACGCCACCCGCAACCTGCGTGGTGAAATGCAACTGGCGCCATCGCTGCGCGTGCCGCTGATCGTCGAGCCGACCAACGCGGCGGACAAGGCGGCGATGGAAGTGTTCGCACCGTACATCCAGTCGCTGGGCAAGCTGGCCGAGGTGCAGATCGTCGATGCGCTGCCGGAATCGCCGGCCGCCGTATCGATCGTCGGCACGACCAAGCTGATGCTGAAGGTGGAGATCGACGTCAAGGCCGAGCGTGAGCGCCTGTCGAAAGAGATCGCCCGCGTTGAAGGCGAAATCAACAAGGCCAACGGCAAGCTGTCGAACGAAAGCTTCGTCGCCCGCGCACCGGCCGAGGTGGTAGCGCAAGAAAAAGAACGCGTCGCCAACTTCTCGGCCACGCTGGACAAGATGCGCGAACAGTTCGCCAAACTGCCAGCCGCCTGATAAGCTCAGCAGCAAATCAAAAGCCGCCCGGTGCAAGCCGCGCGGCTTTTTTTACGCCAAACAACTGGGGTCAAGTCTGGCATTCGGACACGAGCTCAGCGTAACATGGGGGTCAAGTCTGACATTCGGACACGAGCTCTGCCGTAAGCGTGCGAGTACGGCAGAGCTCGTGTCCGAATGTCAGACTTGACCCCAAGCCCTGACCCCAAGCCCATGGCAGAGCTCGTGTCCGATTGCCAGACTTGACCCCATTTTGGTGGCACCACTTTAGCGATCGATGCGGGTCGTCATCAGGATTGAGGTGGTGGTGCGTTCTACGCCGTCGAGCGCGCCGATGCGGTCCACCACGGCATCGAGTTCTTCCACCGATCCGGCTTCGACGCCGGCGATGAAGTCGTAGATCCCGTTCACCGAATGCAGCGTCCGCACGGCGGCGAATTTGCGCAAGGCGCTTTCGATGCCCGGCGTGAGTTTGGGCGTGGCCGTGATCATCACCAGCGCCCGCACCAGCCCGGCGCGATAGTCCGCGCTGGTGCGCACCGTGTAGCCGATCACCAAACCGGACCGCTCCAGCCGCTCAATCCGGCTCTGCACCGTCGTGCGCGACAGCCCTAGCTTGCGCGCCAGCTCGCTCGTGGTGGCGCGCGCGTTTTCGCGCAACAGGGCAAGCAATTGCTGATCGATATCGTCCATTATTTCCTTTTGCCGAAATATTCGTCATTTTGATCAGTATATTCCCGCAATTCGTCGGCCTGTGCAATGCAATTTGCCGACGCTGTCCGCACAATGATGCTTCTGAACCCAAGGAGATTATCGATGCGCGACGTGATCATTATCGGCGGCGGCCATAACGGCCTGGTGTGTGCCCACTACCTGGCCAAGGCCGGCTTGAAGGTCACGGTGCTGGAGCGGCGCGACGTGGTCGGCGGCGCGGCCGTGACCGAGGAATTCCATCCCGGCTTCCGCAACTCGGTGGCCGCGTACACCGTGTCGCTGCTCAACCCCAAGGTGATCAACGATCTGGAGCTCAAAAAACATGGCCTCCACATCGTCGAGCGCCCGCTGTCGAACTTCCTGCCGCTGGACGACGGCCGCTACCTGAAAATCGGCGCCGGCCAGACCGAGGCCGAAGTGGCGAAATTCTCCCAACGCGACGCCAGCCGCCTGCAAGCCTACGCCCAGCATCTGGAGACCGCCGCCGGCCTGCTGCGCGAAACCGTGCTGCAGACGCCGCCCAACCTGGTCCAGGGCAGCTGGCTCAGCGCCCTGCCCGAGCTGATCAAGGCTGGCGGCCTGGGCAATCGCATGCGCAAGCTGCCGGTCGCTACCCAGCGCGAGCTGCTGGACCTGTTCACCAAGTCGGCCGGCGATTATCTGGACGGCTGGTTCGAGAGCGCGCCGATCAAGGCCGCCTACGGCTTCGACAGCATCGTCGGCAACTACGCCAGCCCCTACACGCCCGGCTCCGCGTACGTGCTGCTGCATCACGTATTCGGCGAGGTCAACGGCAAGAAAGGCGCGTGGGGCCACGCCATCGGTGGCATGGGCGCCATCACGCAGGCCATGGCCCGTTCGGCCGAGGCGCGCGGTGTCGAGATCCGTACCGGCTGCGGTGTGCGCGAAGTGCTGCTGGATAAGGGCCGCGCGGTCGGCGTCGTCACCGCAAAAGGCGAGCGGCTCGATGCGCGGGTGGTGGTGTCCAATCTCAATCCGCGCCTGCTGTACACCTCGCTGGTCGACGCGGCCGCCCTGCCCGCCGATTTCCTGCGCCGCATGGAAGGCTGGCGCTGCGGCTCGGGCACCTTCCGCATGAACGTGGCGCTGTCGGAACTGCCGGACTTCAGCTGCCTGCCCGGCAAGACGATGGCCGAGCATCACGGCAGCGGCATCATCATCGCGCCCAGCCTGGACTACATGGAGCGCGCCTACCACGACGCCCGCGCACTGGGCTGGGCACGCAAGCCCATCGTGGAAGTGCTGATCCCCTCGACGCTGGACCCGAGCCTGGCGCCGCCCGGCCAGCACGTCGCCAGCCTGTTCTGCCAGCACGTCGCGCCGCAACTGCCCGACGGCGCCAGCTGGGACCAGCATCGCGACACCGTGGCCGACCTGATGATAGACACCGTGAACACCTACGCGCCCAACTTCAAGCAGTCCGTTCTGGGCCGGCAGATCATGAGTCCGCTCGACCTGGAACGCACCTTCGGCCTGGTCGGCGGCGACATCTTCCACGGCGCGCTGGGATTGGATCAACTATTCTCGGCGCGGCCGATGCTGGGCCACGCCGACTATCGCGGCCCGATCGCCGGCCTGTACACCTGCGGCGCGGGCACCCACCCCGGCGGCGGCGTGACCGGCGCGCCGGGCCACAACGCGGCGCACGAGGTGCTGCGCGATTTCAAGCAGAAAAAATACGCCTGATCAGTGGCGCAGCAGCTCGGCGTAGCGGTCGATGTCGACGTTGCCGCCGCTGATGATCACGCCGATGCGCTTGCCCTGCAGCTGATCCTTCATCGCCCGCGCGGCGGCGAAGCCCAGGCAGCCGGTCGGCTCCACCACCATCTTCATACGGCCGGCGAAGAAGCGCATCTCGTGGCGCAGCTGCTCGTCGCTGACGGTCAGGATATCGTCAACGTCGCGCTTGATGATCGGGAACGTCAGATTACCCAGGTGCTGCGTCTGCGCGCCGTCGGCGATGGTCTTCGGCGTCTCGATGTGCACGATGCTGCCGCTGCGGAACGATTGCTGGCCGTCGTTGCCCGCCTCCGGTTCCACGCCGTAGATGCGGGTCGACGGCGAGATCGCGCGCGCCGCCAGCGCCGAGCCGCTCAGCAAACCGCCGCCGCCCAGGCAGACGAACAGTGCATCCAGATGCCCCACCGTCTCCAGCAACTCCTTGGCCGCCGTACCCTGCCCAGCGATCACGTCGGCGTGGTCGTAGGGCGGGATCAGGGTCAGCCCGTGCTTCTGCGCCAGGTCGCGGCCGATTTGTTCGCGGTCCTCGGTATAGCGATCGTAGCTCACCACTTGCGCGCCATAGCCGCGCGTGGCGGCCACCTTCGAGGCCGGCGCGTCGAGCGGCATGACGATGGTGGCCGGAATGCCCAGCAGCTTGGCCGCCAGCGCGATCGCCTGCGCATGGTTCCCCGACGAAAACGCCACCACGCCGGCGCGGCGCTGTTCGGGCGTGAAGCGCGCCAGCGCGTTGTAGCCGCCGCGGAATTTGAAGGCGCCCATGCGCTGCATGTTCTCGCACTTGAAGAACACCTCGGCGCCCAGCTCCTCGTTGGCGGTGCGCGAGGTGGCCACCGGCGTGTGGTGCGCATGGCCGGCGATGCGTTCCGATGCGGCGACCACGTCGGCGTAGGTGGGGAGTATCAAATCATTCATGTTAGCCCTTGTGATTACCATGGCCAAGCCACACTGGTGCCTGTGCCAGTTGCCAAGGCGCGCTGCCGCAGCATGCGCGCCACCGAAAGATCCTGCAGGGCGATGCCCGTCATGTCGAAGATGGTGATGGCGTCCGCCGCGATGCCTTGGCGTGCAGGCGCGCCTTCGGCCAACAGCGCGCCGAATTCTTTCACCGGCGTCTGCGGCGCCCATTGCAACTCGCCGATGGCGAGCGCCTGCGCCAGGTCGTCGACCCAGACGCTGGCCAGCGCCAGCATGCCTTCCGCCAGTTCGCGCTTGCCGCGCGTGTCGCTGCCGACGCAGTTCAGATGCGTGCCGGGGCGCACCGCTTGTGGCGCGAATAGCGGACCGCGTCCGGTGGTGGCGGTGATGACGATGTCGCTGTCGGCCGCCGCCGCATCGGCGCAGGCACCGGGCGCGACGTCGCAGCGTTGCGCGAAGCGCGCTTCAAAAGCCGGATCGCGGCGGCCGTCGGAAGTCAGGTAGCGCACGCGCCGCAGGCCGGGCAGCACGCGTAATGCGTAGTCCGCATGCGCGCTGCCCTGCACGCCGGTGCCGAACACGCACAGCGTCTCGCTGTCCGGACGCGCCAGCGCCAGCAGGCCCAGCGCGCCGGCCGCCGCCGTGCGCTCGGTGGTGACGGCGTTGCCGTCGATTAGGCACTGCGGCCGTCCGGTAGCTGGATCGAACAACATGATCGTGGCCTGATGGCCGTCCGCGCCGTGGCTGCGGTTGCCGGGCCAGAAGCCGGCCGCCTTCATGCCCAGCAAATCGAGCGGCGCCGCGCCGCCCGACTTGATGCCGAACACGCCCGCCGGCAGCGCCTCGCGCACCAGCGGAAAGTTGCGGCCGTCGCCGCTGGCGTGCAGCAGGAAGGACTCGCGCACGGCGGCCAGCACGTCGTCCGGCTGCAGCAGCGCGGCGGCCTGGTCGCGGTCCAGCAACAGCAGGCGGGCGGCGTTATTGGCCATCGCGGACATCGTTGTACACCGTGGCGCGCGAAACGTTCAGGTAGTTGGCGACGATGTCCATGCCACGCCGCACGTCGCTCAGGCCGGACTCCTTGAGCTCGCGCATCAGCGCCTTGCGCTCCTCGGACTTGAGCGCGCGCGGCGTGGTGGCCAGGCGCGCTGCGAACTGGTCGATGCGGGCGCGCAGCGCGTCGGCGCCGGCCGGCTCCAGCGTCTCGCGCACGGCGGAATCGTTGTCGACCGCGCTGAACTGGGTCAGCAACGTGTTCAGGCTGCGAAACACCGTCAGGTCGACGTTCATGCACAGCGCGGCCACGTACTGGCCTTCGCTGTCCTTGATGCCGATCGACGTGCTCTTGGCGCGGCGGCCGTCGGCAAAGGTATTCGGATAGTTGGCGATGACCTGGGCGACGTCGGGATCGGCGGCGCGCGCCAGGCCCAGCTCGGTGGCCGGCGCGCCGACCTCGCGTCCAGACAGGTTGTTGTGGATCGCCAGGATGGCGTGCTCGGGATTGGTCAGGTCGTGCAGCACCACTTCGCAGAATGGCGCCAGGGTCTTGCCCAGGCCGTCCGCTACCTGCTTCATCTGCTCGAGTAAATTACGCTGTTCGGCTGTCTTTTTCATCTGTACATATTATCTTATTTTAGATAATTTGTACAAACACGACAGAAATAGTACGACCGGTCATTTTTTTGCTACACTCGATGGACAAAAAATAACCCTGGAGACTCCATATGAAATTCCTCGCTTTGATCATCACCGCCGCGCTGTCCATCGCCCCGGCCTTCGCCGACGACAGCTCCCCGGTCGGCCTGTGGAAAAACATCGACGACGTCAGCGGCAAGCCGAAAGCGCTGATACGCATCACCGATAACAACGGCGTCTTGCAAGGCAAGATCGAGCAGCTGTTCCGTGCGCCGACCGAAGACCAGAATCCCAAATGCGAGAAGTGCGAAGACGCTCGCAAGAACCAGCCAGTCATCGGCCTGGTGATCATGACCGGCCTGAAAAAGGACGGCGATGAATACAACGGCGGCGAGATCCTCGACCCGGACAACGGCAAGGTCTACCGCAGCAAGATGCACCTGACTGACGGCGGCAAGAAGCTGAGCGTGCGCGGCTACATCGGCGTGCCGATGCTGGGCCGCTCGCAGGTGTGGGTGCGCCAGGAGTAAGCACCGCCAAGCACCACCGCGCGAACCACGCCGAACCCCGTAAGTTGCCTGTCAACTTGCGGGGTTTTTTCATGGGCGTGGCGACTCCCACAATATTCCGGCGCAAGGCCCGTCTGCATCAGCATGGACGCGCCCTCCACTCAACCCGAATATTTCACGGAGCTCAAACAATGAACGACATCCTCCCGCCCACCCTGCAGCGGCGCCCCGGCCGGCTTGAAGCGGCGGTACTGAAACTGTTTACGCGCAACGCGCAAGTGCTGCACGTCGAGGATATCGGCCCCGCCTTCCGCCTCATCACGCTGGGCGGCGAGGCGCTGCGCAACATCGCCTGGACGCCGGGCGACAAGCTCCAGATCCAGCTGGGCGGATGGGTACAACGCACCTACACACCGATGGATTGGGACGCGGCAAGCGGACGCACGCGCATCCTCGCCTATCTGCACGCCGACGGTCCCGGCACGCACTGGGCGCGCTTGGTGCGCAAGGGCGACGCCTGCACCGTCTTCGGCCCGCGCAGATCGCTGCGGCTGGAGCAGCCGCGCGGGCGCGCCATTCTGTTCGGGGATGAAACGTCGCTGGGCCTGGCGGTGGCCTTGTCCAGCCAGGCGTCGCCACTGCAAATGGTGTTTGAGGTGTCCGCGCTGGCCGAGGCGGAGCCCGTCATCCGGCAGCTTGGATTGGATGATGCTCACCTCTGCGTCCGCCTTGACGGCGGCGAGCATTTCAACGAACTGGACGCGCACATGTCGGCGCTGCTGCAGTCGCACCCTGCGGCGGAGATCGTGCTGACCGGGCAGGCCGGTTCGATCCAGCACATGAGCCGGCTGCTGCGCCAGCAGGGTGCGGCGGCCGGGCGGCGTCAAAGCAAGGCGTACTGGGCGCCCGGCAAGGCCGGCATGGATTGACGCCGCCCAGCCCGGACTCAGGCGATATCGCCGGCAGCTTCAGCAGCCTTGCCCTGCCCCTGACGGCGGCGCGCCACCACGCCCAACAAGCCGAGCCCGGCGAACAGCATCGCGTAGGTTTCCGGCTCCGGCACGGCGGTCACAGAAATATCCAGGCGGCCGATGGATTGCTGGCTGTTGAAGTTCAGCGCGGTCCAGTCGAAGTTGGCCGGCACGTAGTTGCCGTCGTCGACAAAGCTCGGGTAGGGATTGCCGGTCACGACATGCACAACCCCGTGCTCGTCGATGCCCTGGTTCGGGCCGCTCTGGCCGCCGCCGATGCCGTAGGCGCCGTTGGCCAGCGAGTAGGCGAAGTTGTTCTGCTCGGTGCCGGCGTCATACACATGGCCGGCGCCGCCCAGCGCCAGCGACAGGTTGCCGCCTCCGGCCAGCGACGACAGGTCGATCGCCTTGGCGTTGTCATTGCCGATGAAGAAATCGTTGCTGAGCACGACCATCGCGGCGTAGCTCAGGTAGCGGTTGGCGCCGTTCAGGTCGACGTTGTGCAGCGTGAAGGTGCTGCTGGCGCCGGGAAAGCGCGGGCCGCCCGGCAGCGTGGTCTGCAGGCCGCCGGCGACCTGGCTGGCGAAGTTCGACGTGAGCACGCTGGCGTTGCCGTCCTCGGCGGCGCGTTCGATCGCCACCGAAGCGGCGCTGCCGGCGTCGAAGCTGTCGAAGCCGCCGTTGTGCAGGCCCAGCCACAGCGGCGCGACGCCGACGCCGCCGGCGGGCGCGGTGTTGGTGAAAGTGAAGGTGACGTCGGCCGCCTGGGCGGCGCAGGCGGACAGGCCAACGCATGCGGCCAGCACGGCCTTGGCGAGAGTGTAAGGTTTCATCTGATGTCTTCCTTTGTTATGTGAATGAATGCCGCACCGATGCGCGGCACGTGTTAGTCACATGACATCTCGTTGCCATTACAATGATTTCATTTTTATATTTTTTGTATCCGGTGTAAGGATGGCGCCCACCTCGCCGACTAACCGCCCCTCTGAGCGCCCATGAAAATATTCCTGAACCTGGTTGGCTGCCTGGCCGTTGTGCTGGGCGTCCTCGGCATCTTCCTGCCGCTGCTGCCGACCACGCCCTTTCTGCTGCTGGCGTCAGCCTGCTTCGCGCGCGGCTCGACGCGCCTGCACCACTGGCTGCAGACCAACCGCGTGTTCGGCAAATACCTGCGCGACTATGAAAACGGCAAGGGCATCCCCCTGCGCGGCAAGGTGTGGGTGCTGGTCTTCATGTGGGCGTCGCTGGGCTATTCGATGTGGCGCGTGGACAAGCTCTGGCTGCAAATCATGCTGCTGTTCATCGGCGGCTGCGTGAGCATCTACCTGACCCGCTTCGTACCCACGCTGCGCCTGCCCAAATGAATCAGGCCTGACGCCGCATCTTGCTGATGTGCCGGTCCAGGCTGTTGGCGAAGTTCTGCCGGTCGCTTTGGCTGAAGGCGGACGGGCCGCCGGTGTCGACGCCGCTGCCGCGCAGCTCGTCCATGAAGGCGCGCATCGTCAGCATCTGCGCGATGTTGTCGTTGGTGTAGAACTCGCCGCGCGGATTGAGCGCGTAGCCGCCCTTCTTCAGCACGTCCGAAGCCAGCGGGATGTCGCCGGTGACGACCAGGTCGCCGGGCTCCAGCAGGCGCACGATTTCCTGGTCCGCCACGTCGGCGCCGGACGGCACCTGCACCGAACGGATGTGGCGCGACGGCGGCACCCGCAGCAGCTGGTTTGCCACCAGAGTGACCTGCAGCGGCACGCGGTCGGCCACGCGGTAGAGGATGTCCTTGATGACCGCCGGACAGGCGTCTGCATCGACCCAGATCTGCATCACAGGTCCCACAGTTCGCCGTTGGGGTTGGTGCGCGGCGGCGTGACGCCGAAGTGCTTGTAGGCGGCCGGCGTGGCGACGCGGCCGCGCGGCGTGCGCTGCAGGTAGCCTTGCTGGATCAGGTAGGGTTCGAGCACGTCCTCGATGGTGTCGGCCGCCTCGCCGATGGCCGCCGCCAGGTTGCCGATGCCGACCGGGCCGCCGCCGAACTTGTACAGCACCGCCTCCAGCAGCTTGCGGTCCATGACGTCGAAGCCGACGGTGTCGACGTCGAGCATGACCAGCGCGGCGTCGGCCACGGACTTGGTGAGTCGCCGTTGCCTTTGACTTCTGCGTAGTCGCGCACGCGGCGCAGCAGGCGGTTGGCGATACGCGGCGTGCCGCGCGCGCGGCGGGCCACTTCGACCGCGCCGTCGGGGGCGATGTTGGCCTTCAACAGCGCGGCGCTGCGGGTGACGATCTGGGTCAGTTCCTCGGTGTTGTAGAACTCCAGGCGGGCGACGATGCCGAAGCGGTCGCGCAGCGGGTTGGTCAGCATCCCGGCGCGAGTGGTGGCGCCGACCAGCGTGAACGGCTGCAGGTCCAGCTTGACGGAGCGCGCGGCCGGGCCTTCACCGATCATGATGTCGATCTGGTAGTCCTCCAGCGCCGGGTACAGGATCTCCTCGACCACCGGCGACAGGCGGTGGATCTCGTCGATAAACAGGACGTCGTTGGCTTCCAGGTTGGTGAGGATGGCGGCCAGGTCGCCGGGGCGTTCCAGCACCGGCCCGGAAGTCTGGCGCAGGTTCACGCCCATCTCGCGCGCGATGATGTTGGCCAGCGTGGTCTTGCCCAGGCCGGGCGGGCCGAACAGCAGAGTGTGGTCCAGCGCCTCCTTGCGGTTGCGCGCGGCGGCGATGAAGATCTCCAGCTGGTCGCGGATCTTGGACTGGCCGACATATTCATCGAGATGCTTGGGCCGCAAAGCGCGCTCGATCGCCTCCTCATTCGGCGACGACGGCGCCGCGTCGATGATGCGTTGTTCGGTGAAGCTGTCGGTCTGGATGCTCATGCAGTTGCTGGTTGCCTATTAAAGTTTCGGTGTTTGCAGTATGCGGTTGTAATAATTGTGCAACCGTCTTTTGCTTATTCGGAGTTGTCGCTGTTCGCACTCGGTCAACATGCGGTACGGAATACCCTCGAGCTCCGGAGGAGATTCTATCTTCACCACCAGTGATTCTACCTTGCCTTCAGCGATCAACTGCTTCCAAGCCCTCAATGATTCTTTCAGCTGAGCGAGTTCGGCTAAGATATCGGGCTTCTGACGCGGTGAGGGATTCGAATCCGAAGCCGAACCGCTGTCTCCACCAATATTCGATGTGTCCATGCTGCCTCCGTAATTCAGATAGTTTTGCCTCTGTAAGAGCCAACTCCGCTGAGTAATCCTTACCGCTGAGAACCGTGGCGCCGATGACATATCCTTGCTGCGCAAGTATGTGACCTCTCAGGTTGGCTAGAGTTCCTCCCTGACCTACAAAATCGTCCACCAAGAGGTAGTTTAGCCCGATCAAAACGCGCCCGGCAAAAGTCACTTGGCGTTGCAAGCGCTCATAACCGCTTGCGCCGGTGTGGCTCACTTTGTTCGTTTGAATGATTCTGCGCTCCCGCGGCCACTTAAGAAAAGCAGAAATAGCGCGCGCCATCGCGTCAGGTATGGCATTGACACCAGAGGCTTCCTCCGCGTGCGCATTCACCAGGATGGGTGCGTTGCTGTCAAAGCGTCGCCAGAGTTGCTCCAGCATGTACGGGGACATCGCATCGGCAACGAGCTCCATTGCAGCCAAGCCATCGCCAGCCTTGGCGGCGACATAAGCATGATGCGTCTGTACGAAACTCTCCGACGCGTGGATGTAAATGGGTGGGAAGTGGTTCCATGGAAAACGTGTCGGCTGGTCCATGATCGGCGGCTCCGCTTGGCTCGATGGTCGAGCATAGGCGGGGCCGGTTGCGATTCGATTGAGGCGGATCAGCCTTTGGACAGCGCCTTCAACGCCTGCTTGATGCCATCCGAGACGCCGCTGCCAGCCGGCACGGTCTTCAATGCCAGCAAGGCTTCCTTGTCGGAGTAGCCCAGCGCCAGCAGCGCGTTCAGGATGTCCGATTGCGAGTCCGGCACCGCGTGCGCGCCGCCGGCGCCGATGTCCGCGCCCAACTTGCCCTTCAGTTCCAGCAGGAGCCGCTCGGCGGTCTTCTTGCCGATGCCCGGCACCTTGATCAGGCGGCCAGATTCCTGCAGCGTCACCGCCTGCGCCAAATCGGCGATCGACATGCCCGACAAAATCGACAGCGCGGTGCGCGCACCCACGCCGGTGATCTTGATCAGTTGGCGGAACACCGCCCGCTCCTCGGCGTTACCGAAGCCGAACAGCAGATGCGCGTCCTCGCGGATCGCCTGGTGCGTGAACAGCACCACTTTCTCGCCGACGCCGGGCAGGTTGTAGAAAGTGCTCATCGGCACATCGACCTCGTAGCCGACGCCGCCGCAGTCAACCAGCAATTGCGGCGGATTTTTTTCAAGCAGAATACCGGAGAGACGACCGATCATCGTGTTGTAGCCTTTAAAGAGGAAGGTTTAGCCGACCAGGCGGCCGTTTTTCATGCGCAGGCCGGCCAGCGGGCCGCTGGCGACCGTGGTCGTGCCCTTGCCGGCGCCGGCAATCAAGGTCAGCGTTTCGCGGCTGTGGGCGTGGCAGATGGCGACGCCCAATGCATCGGCCGCATCGGTGCCGGGCAGGCCGGGCAGCGACAACAGCCGCGCCACCATGTCCTGCACCTGCGCCTTGACCGCGCGCCCCGTGCCCACCACCGCCTGCTTGACCTGCGTGGGCGAATACTCGGCCACGCTCAGTTCGGCCGACACCAGCGCGCAGATGGCCGCGCCGCGCGCCTGGCCCAGCAGCAGAGTCGATTGCGGATTGACGTTGACGAAGACTTGCTCGATGGCGGCGTAGTCGGGCTGGTAGAGGCGCGCCACTTCGGCCACGCCGTCCAGGATCACCTTCAGCCGCACCGGCAGGCTGCCCTCGCCACTCTTGATAGTGCCGGAAGCGATGTAGCGCAGCTTGGCGCCCTGCTTGTGGATGACGCCAAAGCCGGTCGTGCGCAAGCCGGGGTCGATGCCGAGAATAATCATTCCCGGATTGTAACCGGGAATATTGAATGCTGTATATAAAAACAGTGCGGCGGATCCGCAGATCCGCCGCACTGTGCATACTACTCAGGTCTTAGTGGCGGAAGTGACGGGTGCCGGTGTACAGCATGACGACGCCGCGCTCGTCGGCGGCATCGATCACTTCCTGGTCGCGCATCGAACCGCCCGGATGGATCACGCAGGTCGCGCCCGCGTCCACCACCACGTCCAGGCCGTCGCGGAACGGGAAGAAGGCGTCCGACGCCACCACCGAACCGGTCAGCGACAGGCCGGCGTTCTGCGCCTTGATCGAGGCGATGCGGGCCGAGTCGATACGGCTCATCTGGCCGGCGCCCACGCCCAGCGTCATGTTGTTACCGCAGAAGACGATGGCGTTGGACTTGACGTACTTGGCCACGCGCCAGGCGAACATCAGGTCCTGCAGCTGCTGCGGCGTAGGCTGCAGCTTGCTGACCACCTTCAGGTCGCCGATCAGCACATTCTTCGAGTCGGCCGACTGCACCAGCAGGCCGCCACCGACGCGCTTGAAGTCCATGGCGTTGACGCCCGCATTTCCTGCCGCCAGCGGGATCTCCAGCAACCGCACGTTCTGCTTGGCCGACAGGATCTGCTTGGCTTCAGCCGTGAACACCGGCGCGATCAGCACTTCGACGAACAGCTTGGCCAGCTCGGTCGCGGCAGCCGCGTCCACTTCGACGTTGAAGGCGATGATGCCGCCGAAAGCCGAGGTCGGATCGGTCTGCAGCGCGCGCTTGTAGGCGTCGGCCGCGTTGGCGCCCAGCGCCACGCCGCACGGATTGGCGTGCTTGACGATCACGCAGGCCGCGCTCTGGTCGAAGCTGCCCATGCTCTTCACGCATTCCCACGCGGCATCCGCGTCGGCGATGTTATTGAACGACAGTTCCTTGCCCTGCAACTGGCGGTAGTTGGCCAGCGCGCCTTCGGTCTTGACGATGTCGCGGTAGAACGCCGCCGACTGGTGCGGGTTCTCGCCGTAGCGCATGTCCTGCACTTTTTCAAACGCCACGTTCAGCGTCTTCGGATAGGCGTTGCGGCTGGCGTGGGCGCGGGTCGCGTCCAGGCTGGTCAGGTAATTGGCGATGGCGCCGTCGTACTGCGCGGTGTGCGCGTAGACCTTGGTGGCCAGCGTGAAACGGGTGTCGTAGCTGACGTAGCCGGGGGCGTTGTCGGTGGCCTTCATTTCAGCCAGCACCACGCCGTAGTCCGACGGATCGCAGATGACGACCACGTCCTTGTGGTTCTTGGCAGCCGAACGCAGCATAGCCGGGCCGCCGATGTCGATGTTCTCGATCGCGTCTTCCAGCGTGCAGGTGTCCTTGGCGACGGTGGCCTGGAACGGATACAGGTTGACCACCACCATGTCGATGGTCGGGATGTTGTGTTCTTCCAGCTTGGCCACGTGCTCCGGGAAATCGCGGCGCGCCAGGATGCCGCCGTGGACTTTCGGGTGCAGCGTCTTGACGCGGCCATCGAGCATCTCCGGGAAGCCGGTGTAGTCGGCTACTTCGGTCACGGCCACGCCGTTGTCGGCCAGCAGTTTGGCGGTGCCGCCGGTCGACAGGATGTTGACGCCCATGGCGGACAGCGCGCGGGCGAAGTCCAGCACACCGGTTTTGTCGGAGACGGAGATGAGAGCTTGTTTAATCATGGCTTGAGAGGGCTAGTGGTTGAATAGAGGTACGACGTATTCGGTATTGCGGGTGCGGCAACGGCGGCCGTCCCCAGCCACTCATGCCGGAAAAACGCGCGCTGTTACAACAGGCCGTGTTCTTGCAGTTTCTTGCGCAAGGTATTGCGGTTGATGCCCAGCATCTGCGCGGCGTGCGACTGGTTGCCGTCGGCGCGCGTCATGACCACTTCCAGGATCGGTTTTTCCACGGTCAGCACGACCATGTCGTAGATGTTCGAAGCCTGTTGCTCGCCCAGGTCGTTGAAGTAATCTTCGAGGCTCTTCTGGACTACTTCCTGGATGCTTTCTTTGCTCATTTTATATCGTTCGCTTTTAATCTGTTGACGCTGGTAAATCGCCGCGAGGGCTTGTGGCCCCGGCGCTTACCCTTCTGATCCGACTTTTTTAGGCTCTCTACGCCGTCTTATGCTGCTTCCAATTCTTCCGGGAGGCGGTATTGTAACCGCTCGCCGTGTCTCCACTGCGATTCGAAAAATTGATCGACGGCAATCAGTTGTTCTTCGGTGGATTCCAGCAGGTTCATTTTCTGGCGGAATTCCTCGCCGCCCTGCAGGTCGCGCACATACCAGCCGATGTGCTTGCGCGCCGTGCGCACGCCCAGGTAGTCGCCATAGAAAGCATAGTGCGCGCGCAGGTGTTCATCCATCAGGGCGCGCACTTCGTCCACATACGGCGCCGGCAGATGGGTGCCGGTGCGCAGGTAATGGTCGATCTCGCGGAAGATCCACGGACGGCCTTGGGCGGCGCGGCCGACCATGACGGCGTCGGCGCCGGTGTAATCGAGCACGAACCGGGCTTTTTCCGGCGAGGTGATGTCGCCATTGGCCACCACCGGAATGCCGACCGAGCGCTTGACCGCCGCGATGGTGTCGTACTCGGCGTCGCCGGTGTAACCGTCGGCGCGGGTGCGGCCATGCAGGGTGAGCATGGCGATGCCGGCGTCCTCGGCGATGCGCGCGATGTTCAGCGCGTTTTTATGGGCGCGGTCCCAGCCGGTGCGGAACTTCAGCGTGACGGGCACATCCACCGCGCCGACCACTGCCTCGACGATCTGCCGGACCAGCACCTCGTCCTGCAACAAGGCCGAACCGCACCAGGCGTTGCAGACCTTCTTGACCGGGCAGCCCATGTTGATGTCGATGATCTGGGCGCCGCGCTCGACGTTGAAGCGGGCGCAGTCGGCCAGGTCCTGCGGATCGGCGCCGGCGATCTGCACCGCCTTCGGCTCCATCTCGCCGGTGTGGTCGGTACGGCGCGAGCTTTTTTCGGTCGCCCACAAGCGCGGATTCGAGGCCGCCATTTCGGACACCGCATAGCCCGCTCCGAGCTGTTTGCACAGCTGGCGGAAGGGGCGGTCGGTGACGCCGGCCATGGGGGCGACGAAAACGTTGTTGCGCAGTAAATGAGGGCCGATTTGCACTGGCGATACCTGAACGTGAAGAAGGAACCCTCTATTTTAACCGAAGGGGTGCTCAATTAATAAGCACTATTTTTTATGTGGACGGCAGTTGTGCAGTCTTGACATCAGACGATGTCGTCCATCGCGGCCAGGCTCAGGTGATCGACTTCGCCCCAGCTGGTGAGCGCCAACTTACCGTCGGCCCACATGAAACGGTTGATGCTGGCGTTCTTGACCTGGAAGTCGCGCGGGCTGTCGAGCGACATGCCGACCGCCTCCCGGTAGGCGCACTCCAGCACGCCGCCGTGGGCGACGATGGCGAGGGTGCGGCCAGAATGACGTTGCGCCCAATCGGCGATGCCATCGGTGGCGCGCTGGTAGAACTGGCGGAAGCTTTCCGCCTCCCGCTCGCCGGACGGCATCACGGCGTCGATATCGCGCGCCTGCCACAGCGCGTACTCGGCCGGGTACTGGCGTTCGATCTCGGCGTACAGCATGCCTTCGAACACGCCGTAGCAGCGCTCGCGCAGCTGCTCGTCGGTCTGCACCCGCAGGCCGTCGTACAAGTCGGCCACGGCTTGCGCGGTCTGCATCGCGCGCTGCAGGTCGCTGGAGACCAGCACATCCACCTGCTCGGCGGCCAGTGCCAGCGCCAGCGCGGCGGCCTGGCGGGCGCCCTCGTCATTGAGCGGGATATCGGTGTGGCCCTGCAGGCGGCGCACGGCATTCCAGGCGGTCTCGCCGTGGCGTATCAACAAAATGGTGCTGTTTTTCATGCGGTCTTTTTTCTGGACCGGCGCGCCTGGCCGGCCTGGGCCGGGTTCAGCGTGTAGGTGCCGATCAATTGGGCTTCGTCGATGATGTGGCCGTGGATAGCGTTGAGCACGTCGGCGCAGGTGAAGCGCCCTTTCAGTTCCAGGCGCGGCGTGTCCAGCGCGTAGATGCGGAACATGTAATGGTGGACACGCTCATCGTTAAACGGCGGACAGGGGCCATCATACCCGTAATAGTCGCCGGCCATGGCGGGGTCGGCCGCGAACCAGCCGCTGTAGTCGTTCACGCCCTGGCGCAGCGCCAGGCCGTCCAGCGCGGCGGCCGGGCCGGGCTTGCCGTGCGCGGTCACGCCGTCGGACAGCGCGCCCTCGGCGATCGCCTGCACGCCGACCGGGATGTCGATCAGGCTCCAGTGGAAGAAATCGCCGCGCGGCAGGCTGGCCGGCAAGGAGTGGCCGGCGCGGTTGACGTCGCTGGCGTCCTGCGGCGCGTCGCCGTCGATGCACAGCAGCACCAGCGATTCGGTGCCGGCCGGCACGTCGCGCCACGCCAGGTGCGGGTTGCGGTTGGCCGACAGGCTCACCTGCCCGTCCTTCCCCAGCGCGGCGAAGGCGTTTTCCGCCGGAATCGCGCCGCCGTTGCGAAAGCTGTCGCTCGAAAGTTTCATGCGCTTCTCCAACCGCCGGTGTTATTTTGCGTTTGTCTGTAGCCAGAACGTCACCGGACCATCGTTGGTCAGCGACACTTTCATGTCCGCACCAAATTGGCCGGTCTGCACCACTTTATGCTTCTGGCGCGCCTGTTCGACAAAATAATTGAACAGGCGCAGACCGTCGGCGGGCGCGGCGGCCGGCGTGAACGAGGGCCGCGTGCCGGACTTGGTGTCGGCCGCCAGCGTGAACTGTGGCACCAGCAACAGGCCGCCCTCGACGTCGGTGACGCTGCGGTTCATCTTGCCGGCGTCGTCCGCGAACACGCGGTAGCCCAGCAATTTGGCCAGCAGCGCATCGGCCTCCTTCTCCGTGTCGCCGCGCTCGGCGCACACCAGCACCATCAGGCCGGCGTCGATGGCGCCGACCGTGGCGCCGTCGACCACCACGCTGGCGCCGCTGACGCGTTGCAGCAGGCCGATCATGCGGTCAGCGTGACGCGCGCGAACTTGCGCTTGCCCACTTGCAGCACAAAGGTGCCGGCCTCGATCTTCACGGCCTTGTCGCTGACCACGGTGCCGTCGATACGCACGCCGCCCTGGTCGATCATGCGGCCGGCTTCCGACACCGACGCACACAGGCCCGTCGATTTCAGCAGTTGCTGGATGCCGGCCGGCGCGCCCGGCAGCGTGATTTCCGCCACGTCGTCCGGAATGCCGCCCTTGGAGCGGTTGACGAAGTCGTTCAGCGCCTCTTCGGCCGCCGCCTGCGAGTGGAAACGGGCCACGATTTCCTGCGCCAGCGCCACCTTGGCGTCGCGCGGGTTGGCGCCGCCGTCGACGGTGGCCTTGAGCGCGGCCAGGTCCGCGATCGAGCGGAACGACAGCAGCTCGAAGTATTTCCACATCATCACGTCGGAAATGCTCATGATCTTGGCGAACATGGTGTTGGCCGGTTCGGTGATGCCGATGTAGTTGTTCTTGGACTTGGACATCTTGTCGACGCCATCCAGGCCTTCCAGCAGCGGCATGGTCAGGATGCACTGCGGTTCCTGGTCGTAGTCCTTCTGCAGCTCGCGGCCAACAAGCAAGTTAAATTTCTGGTCTGTTCCACCTAGCTCAAGGTCTGCCTTCAAAGCGACCGAATCGTAGCCCTGCATCAAGGGATACAGGAACTCATGGACCGCAATCGGGGTCCCACTCTTAAAGCGCTTGCTGAAATCGTCGCGCTCCATCATGCGGGCGACCGTGTAATGCGAGGCCAGCTTGATCAGGCCGCGCGCGCCCAGCGGGTCGCACCATTCGGAGTTGTAGCGGATTTCGGTCTTGGCCGGGTCCAGCACCAGCGAGGCCTGCTTGAAATAGGTCATGGCGTTCTGCTCGACCTGCTCGCGCGTCAGCGGCGGACGGGTGGCGTTGCGGCCGGACGGATCGCCGATCATGGAGGTGAAATCGCCGATCAGGAAGATCACCTGGTGGCCCAGGTCTTGCAGCTGGCGCATCTTGTTCAGCACAACAGTGTGGCCAAGGTGCAGGTCAGGTGCGGTAGGATCCAGGCCGAGCTTGATACGCAGCGGTACGCCGCTCTGTTCCGAGCGGGCCAGCTTTTGCGCGAACTCGCTTTCAATCAGCAACTCGTCGACACCGCGTTTGGTGATGGCGAGTGCCTCCAGGACGCTGTCGGTCAACGGCAGTACTTTAGAGGGAGCCGGCGGTGTCGAAGAAGAGGTAGTCATAATTTTTTGCGGTTTTTTTGAGAAAAAGGTAGGCGGCTTCAGGAGTTTGATATAATCCTCGATCCATCAATCTTGCCGTACGAAAACGAACTTTAATAACAATTAGAAGAAATAAAACGTTCCTGAATAGTTCAAGCGGCAAATTTTAACTGATTGCATGAACCAAATACATAAATTCACAAGCTCACGCTTGTTCAGTCTGCTAGGTTCCACGCGCAAGGCGCGCATCATCAGCGCGTCTGCATTGTTTCTTGCAGTGTGTGCTTTTGGTGCAGCCGGCGTGGCGCCGCTCGCCCCGGACGCCTCCGACCTGCCGGTCAAATCGGTGCAGGAATCGGTCGCACTGCCGGACCTCAGCTCGCAGATCTCCGCGCTGGAACAGCAATCCTCCAACGAACACTTCGTCCACGAAGAAAAAATCCGCGCCGGCGACACGCTGGCCGCGCTGTTGACCCGTCTCGGCGTGGACGACGAGGCGGCCGAGAACTTTATCAAAAAAGATAAAGTGGCGAAAGGCGTCATGCAGCTCAAGACCGGCAAGCGCGTCCAAGCGCAGACCGACGACGAGGGCAACCTGCAATGGCTGCGCGCGGTCGTGGTGGACGGCAAAGACATCCCGGTCAAGAACATCAAGATCACCCGCAAGGGCGACGGCTTTGTCGCGGAAGAAGAAGCGGCCAAGCTGGAGCGCCGCGTGGAAATGCACGCGCGTACCATCAGCTCGACGCTGTATGCGGCCACCGATTCCAGCGAAGACGGCGCCAAGCTGCCGGACACCATCGTCAAGCAGATCGTCGAGATGTTCTCGACCAGCATCGACTTCCGCGGCGACCTGAAGCGCGGCGACCATTTCAACGTGGTCTACGAAACGTTCTGGCAGGATGGCGAGTTTGTACGAGCGGGCCGCATCCTGGCTGGCGAGTTCACCAACAAGGGCACGACGTATCAGTCGGTCTGGTTCGAAGATCCACAAAGCAAACAGGGCGGCGGCTACTACAGCTTCGACGGCAAAGCCCTCAAGAAAGCCTTCCTCAAATCCCCGGTTGAATTCTCCCGTATCTCCTCCGGCTTCGCGATGCGCGTGCATCCGATTTCCGGCCAGTGGAAACAGCACAAAGGCATCGACTTCCCGGCACCGACCGGCACGCCGATCCGCGCATCGGGCGACGGCGTGATCGATTTCGCCGGCACCCAGAATGGCTACGGCAACTTCGTCATGATCAAGCACTGGGCCAACTACACCACGGCCTACGCCCACATGAGCCGCTTTGCGCCTGGCATCAAAAAGGGCAGCAAGGTCAGCCAGGGTGACGTGATCGGCTACGTCGGCACCACCGGCTGGTCGACCGGCGCGCACTTGCACTACGAATTCCGCGTCGGCGGCGAAGCCAAGGATCCAAGCACGATGAACGTGCAAGCCCAGGCGCCGCTGACGGCCGCCGAGATGTCGCGCTTCAAGGCCTACGCCGCCGACATGTCGCACCGCTTCGCGCTGCTGCAGCCGGGCGGCTCCGGCGGCACCCGCGTCGCGGCGAAGTAAGCCGCACGAAGTAAGCTACATCAAGACAGGCCGCCTCAGCGGCCTGTTTTTTTATTCGCGTGCGACAGCGCCGGCCGGCTCAGGCAAAATACGTTTTTCAGTTTCGGGGTGCGGCTATGTCTTTGTATATCGGTTTGATGTCCGGCACCAGCCTGGACGGCGTGGACGGCGCGCTCGCACGCTTCAGCGGCGACGCCATCGACACGCTGGCGGCCGCCTACGTGCCCTTTCCGCCCGCGCTGCGCGCCGAGCTGATGGCGCTGCAGGCCGCCGGCCACAACGAGATCGAACGCGAGGCGCTGGCCGCCAACCAGCTGGCGCGCCACTACGCCGACTGCGTGCAGGCGCTGCTGGACGACGTCTCGCTGCAGGCGCAGGACATCCGCGCGGTGGCCGTGCACGGCCAGACCATCCGCCACCGCCCCGAGCTGGGCTTTACGCGCCAGACCAATAATCCGGCCCTGCTGGCCGAGCTGTGCGGCATCGACGTGATCGCCGACTTCCGCAGCCGCGACATCGCCGCCGGCGGCCAGGGTGCGCCGCTGGTGCCGGCCTTCCACCAGGCGCTGTTCGGCAAGGCCGGGCAGACGCGGGTGGTGGCCAATATCGGCGGCATCTCCAACATCAGCGTGCTGGCCGACGGCAAGGTGACCGGCTTCGATACCGGGCCGGGCAATGTGCTGATGGATGCCTGGATCGCCCGCCACCTGGGCAAGGAATTCGACGAGGACGGCGCCTGGGCGGCCAGCGGCAAGGAAATCCCCGGCCTGCTGGCGAATATGCTGGCCGAGCCCTATTTCGCGCTGCCGGCGCCCAAAAGCACCGGCCGCGACCTGTTCCACATCAATTGGCTGGACCAGCACCTGGCGGCCTTCCCCGCCGCCGCGCCGGAAGACGTGCAACGCACACTGACGCGGCTGACCGCGCTCACCTTGGCGCAAGCGATACAAGCCCACGGCGCGGGCGCGGACGCGGTCTACGTGTGCGGAGGCGGCGCCTACAACGGCGTGCTGATGGATGAGCTGGGCGCGGCCTTGGGCTCGCAAGTGGTGGTGGCATCGACCCAAGCGCTGGGCGTGGCGCCGAACCGGGTCGAGGCTATGGCCTTCGCCTGGCTGGGCTACCGCTTCACCGAGCGGCTGGCGGGCAACCTGCCGGGCGTGACGGGCGCGTCGGGCGACCGCGTGCTGGGCGCGCTCTACCCGCGCTAAAACAAAAACGGCGGCACAACCGGAGTTGTCCGCCGTTGATTGCAGCCGGCCGTGGCCGGACTACAGCAACTTACACCGAGAACGACGAGCCGCAGCCGCAGGTCGAGGTGGCAGTCGGATTCTTGATGACGAACTGCGCGCCTTCCAGGTCATCCTTGTAGTCGATTTCCGCGCCGACCAGGTACTGGTAGCTCATCGAATCGATCAACAGCTGGACGCCGTTCTTGACCATGGTGGTGTCGTCTTCGTTGACGATTTCGTCAAACGTGAAGCCGTACTGGAAGCCGGAGCAGCCGCCACCCTGCACGAACACGCGCAATTTCAGATCTGGATTGCCCTCTTCCTCGATCAGCTGGGCGACCTTTTGCGCCGCGCTGTCGGTGAAGATAATAGGCGACGGGATTACATCTAGCGATTCGGCGACAGCATTCATTTCAGACTCCTACGTGAAAACATTTGATCCATTATAGACCGTTGGCGTAAATCATGCTCCAGAGACCGCCAAAAGCGGCTCCACGCCGGAGCTGTCGCGATGGGTCAAGGTGCCCAACACCTGTGCGCCGCCGTGCATTTCCAGCACTTTATAACTGACATCCCCAATGATACGGGCGCTGGGCTGGATTTCAAGCAAATCCCCACTGAAAACACAACCTTTCACCTCGCCATTGACGACCAGATGATCGCAATGTATCTCGCCTTCCACACGGGCGTGCTCGGCGATGACGAGATAGCTCGGTTGTCCTGCCTCCGCGACAACATTGCCGACGACTTCGCCGTCAATGCGCATCCCGCCGCGAAACAGCACATTGCCGTGTACGCGGGTGGTGGCGCCGATCAGGCTGTCCATGGCGATCATGTGCGGCTTTCTGCTGGCAGGGTGGGCGGGAATTCCTAATCTACTATCCCCGCCCTGCCGCACTTTGATTTACGGCAGCAGCGCGATCTGCGTCAGGCCGGTGGTTTCCTCCAGACCGAACATCAGATTCATGCACTGCACCGCCTGGCCGGACGCGCCCTTGACCAGGTTGTCCTGCACCACCAGCACGATCACGGTGTTGCCGTTGTCCGGACGATGCAGCGCCAGGCGCAACATGTTGGAGCCGCGCGTCGAGCGCGTCTCCGGATGCGAACCGAACGGCATCACGTCGACGAACGGCGAGTCCTTGTACTGCTCTTCGAACAGCGCCTGCAGCTGCTCGTTGCTGACGTCCTTGGTCAGGCGGCCGTACAGGGTCGAGTGCATGCCGCGGATCATCGGCACCAGGTGCGGCGTGAACACCAGGCCGACCTTGTCGGCGGTGAACTTCTGCAGCTGCGCCGAGGTTTCCGGCGTGTGGCGGTGGCCGGCCACGCCGTAGGCCTTGAAGTTGTCGCTCGACTCGGAGAACAGCGTGCCGATCTCGGCCTTGCGGCCAGCGCCGGACACGCCGGATTTGCAGTCGGCGATCAGCGCGCCGGCGTCGATCAGGCCGGCCTTCAGCAGCGGGTAGTAGCCCAGCTGCATGGTGGTCGGGTAGCAGCCCGGATTGGCGACCAGGCGCGCGCCCTTGATGGCGTCGCGGTTCAGTTCAGCCAGGCCGTAGGCGGCTTCTTCCAGCAGCTCCGGGCAGGTGTGGTCGATCTTGTACCACTTTTCAAAGACAGCCTTGTCCTTGATGCGGAAATCCGCCGCCAGGTCGATCACCTTGACGCCGGCCTTCAGCAGCTCGGGCGCCTGCGCCATCGCCACGCCGTGCGGGGTGGCGAAGAACACCACGTCGCACTGGCTCAGGTCGGCCTTGTCCGGCGACGAGAAGGCGATGTTCACGCGGCCGCGCAGCGAAGGGAACATATCGGCAACCGGCAAGCCATCTTCCTTGCGCGACGTGATAGCCGTCAGCTGCACATCAGGGTGGACTGCCAACAGTCGCAGCAATTCCACTCCGGTGTATCCGGTGCCGCCGACGATGCCAACTTTGATCATGTTCTTTCCTTGAATGAGGTAATGCGTGGAGGGGACTGCCATTTTATCAGGCATATGCGACAGACGTATGACCGTGCGAAACGCGCCTGCCAGGTAGCAAAAAAGCCGCCCGGCACAAGGCCGGCGGCTTTTTTGAGGGCGCGCCGCAAGCAGCGCACCACAGCGTAAAAATTAACGCTTCGAGAATTGTTTTGCGCGACGTGCTTTGCGCAGACCAACTTTTTTACGTTCAACTTCACGTGCATCGCGGGTAACGAAGCCGGCGCGTGCCAGATCGCCCTTCAGCGCTGCATCGTAGTCGATCAGGGCGCGGGTGATGCCGTGACGCACAGCACCTGCCTGGCCGGACTCGCCGCCGCCGTGAACGTTGACTTTGATGTCAAAACGCTCAACGTTGCCGGTCAGTTCCAGTGGTTGACGAATAACCATCAGGCCGGTTTCGCGGGAGAAGTACTCAGCCGCTGGCTTGCCGTTAACGATGATTTGGCCAGTGCCAACTTTGATAAACACACGAGCTACTGCACTCTTGCGACGGCCGGTGCCGTAATTGTAGTTACCGATCATGTCAGTTCCTTAGATTTCGAGTGCTTTAGGTTGCTGAGCAGCGTGCGGGTGCGAACCTTCAGCGTACACTTTCAGCTTCTTGATCATTGCGTAGCCCAGTGGGCCCTTCGGCAGCATACCTTTGACGGCTTTTTCCAGAGCACGGCCTGGGAAACGCTGTTGCATTTTCAGGAAGTTGGTCTCATAGATGCCACCTGGGTAGCCCGAGTGACGGTAGTAGGTCTTCTCGGTTGCTTTGGTGCCGGTCACGCGCAGTTTGCCTGCGTTGACGATGACGATGAAATCGCCGGTGTCGACGTGAGGAGTAAATTCTGGCTTGTGTTTGCCGCGCAGTCGGAGTGCCACTTCGCTGGCAACACGTCCGAGGACTTTGTCCGTCGCGTCAATCACGAACCAATCGCGCTGGACTTCGTGGCCCTTAGCGGAAAAAGTTTTCATGTTGACTTCCTAAATAATAAAACACGCTCAAATGGTGGTTCCGCCATGGCTTCAGCGGACTCGGCCTTCTTATTTACTTTCCTGAGCGAACGGAAAGCCGACAAGTATAAGCTGGAACCGCCCGCTGAGTCAAGCTGCGATCCCGATGGAATCAGGCGCAGCGGCCTGGTAGCTGAAAACATTGACCACATTGAAAGTCGTGTCGGGCACGTACAGGCGGCCACGGTCGGCGTAGATGAAGTACGGCATCCAGACGCCGCCCGCATCCGGATATTTCTTGAACACGGAAATGCCGGACTCGTAATAAAGCGTATCGTCGCCGATGCGGAACATCTTCAACGCGCGATTGACCAGGTCGTTGACGATCAGCCGGTCGCCGTCGATGCAGACGCTGGCCGGCAGCATGAAGTTTTCGTAGTCAACATTAACATCATCGCAATAACCGAGGTGGCCGTAGCTCCACAGGCTGTTGCCCTCGCGGTCGAACACGCGCAGGCAGTTGTTGAACTGGTCGCAGACGAACAAGCGGTCCTGGCCGTCGATCGCGATGTCGCAGGGCGTGAAGCCGTCGTCGTCGCGCCAGCGGAAGTTTTTGCGAAACTCCACGTAGCCGGTCGGCTGGATCTGCCACATCGAGATGCGGTTGTTGAGCGAATCGGCGATGTAGATCTCGCCCGCGCTGTTGACGGCGATGCCCTGCGGCGCCTTCAGCGTGCCCTCGCCGCCTATGCCCTCGCGGCCGAACGGCACGCCGTAATTGATCAGGTAGCCGGCCGGGTTGAACTGGTACATGGTCACCGTGCACAGGTTGAAGTTGGTGACGAACACGATGGGCGTGCCCGGACAAATCTGCCCCAGCGGCGGCGTGTGCGGATAGTAGACGTCCATCGCCAGGTCGCCAGGCACGAAGAAGCCGCGCATCATGTCCTGCAGTTGGCGGTAGGGATCGCTCTCGGTGCTGAAGGTCTTCATGCACCAGTTGCCGGAATCGATGTTCAGCGAGGCGTTCTCCATGCGCGCCAGCGGATCGAAGCCCATCTGCGTGCGGAACTGGTCGTACCAGTACTTGTAGATGCTGGTGGTGGCCCTGGCCCAGTAGTCGATCCAGTTGCCGCCCACGGTGGCGTCGCGCGGCAGCAGGCGGCGTTCGCGCTTGAAGCCGATCACCGATGTCATGCAGTTGAATTGCGAGGTCGCGCGCAGCCGGTTTTGGTCATCGCGCCGGTGGCCGACCGACTCGATCAGCAGCGCGTCCTCCTCGCCCCGCGCGCGCGGGATGCGCACCTTGATCACGCTGGACGCGAACGGCTCGCTGATGAAATACACGTCCGGCTCATCCTCCGCCGCGCACACCTGGTACGGGCCGACAAACACCGTGTCCTCCAGCGCGCCGTAGACCAGGTCGGACAACGAATGCACCGGCTCCAGCGTATGGTTCCACAAGGGCAGCAGTCCATTGACCACGCCCACCTGTTCGCCGTCGAGGTCGTAGATCGTGATGGCGTTCTCGATATGCCCCGGCACGAACACGCGGTCGCCGATCACGCACACCGAGCGCATCACATTGAACTTGCCGATGCCGCCGGGCTTGCCGTGCTGGTGCAGCATCACCGTGTCGTGCGGCGCCTGCACGCATTCGTCGACGATGGGCCAGTCGGTGCTGATCTTCAGCACTTCGTAGTGGCCGGTGTTGGCGAGATAGAGATTGCCCTTCTCGTCGCTGGCCAAGCCTTGCGGCCACAGCAGCTCATGGCGGACGCCGGGCCCGGCCACGTGGCGGAACTGCGCGACAAACTCGCCCTCCAGCGTGAACTTCACGCAGCGGCTGGCCAGGTCGTCGGCCGTGTGGAAGAATTCGTCGCAGACATACAGGTAGTCGACACCGTCGCGCTCGCGCACCACCGTAATGCCGTTGGGATCGGACAGCGGCAGGTAGCGGCTATCGCCCTGGCCGAAGGCGTAGCTGAACCACACCTCGTCCTCGTCGTAGGCGTAGGCCACCACGCGGCCGTGGCCCATGTCGGTGCAGTACATCAGCTGATGCGTGGGATGCGGGCACACGTGGAAGGGCATCAGCAGGCGCGGCGCCTCGGGCGTCTCCTCGCCGGGGCCTTCGATCACGTGCAGCAGCGTGGACAGATCGGCAGAGAACACCAGCACGCGGCTGTTGCCGGTGTCGCACACCCAGAGCCGGCCGTAACTATCGGCATGCACGCCGACCGGCGAATTGAGCGTGAAATCGTCGGCCAGCGGCCCCGTCGGCGTGGTGCCGGGCGCCGTCAGTTCGCCGTAGGAACAAAGGTACTCGATAGCATGACTCATCGCGGACTCCTTGATCTGGATCATAAATTATGCGATCCGCGCGCCCCCACGGCAAGGAAAAAATCCTCATGCAAGCCAGTCCGGCCGGACTCCTTTACAATACGCGCAACGATTTTTAACGGAGAAGACGATGGAATGCAAAGTCAGCTGGAATGGCCCGTCGGGCATGAGTTTCTTGGCCCAGACCGGTTCCGGCCACATGGTCAACATGGATGGCGCGCCCGAGGGCGGCGGCCACAACCTGGCGCCGCGTCCGATGGAAATGGTGTTGCTGGGTACCGGCGGCTGCACGGCTTATGACGTGGTGCTGATCCTGAAGAAAGGCCGTGCCGACATCCGCGGCTGCGAGTGCACCTTGACCGCCGAGCGCGCCGACACCGAGCCCAAAGTGTTCACCAAGATTAACTTCCACTTCACCGTGACCGGCAAGGACTTGAAGCCTGAGGCGGTGGAACGGGCGATCACGCTGTCGCACGACAAGTACTGCTCGGCGTCCATCATGCTCGGCAAGACTGCCGAGATCACGCATTCGTTCGAGATTATCGAAGCCTGACGTCTTCCCCGCGCACGCGGGGATCCATGCTGAGTATGGATTCCCGCCTGCGCGGGAAGTCATTGCCCCTAGTGGGGGCAATGACGACGGCAGCGGCGTCAGATGTAATACGCGGTGCTGGTCATAACTTTTCCCATCACCGCCATCACCGCCTGCACCGGAGCCGGCGTCTGCGAGGCGCCCAGCGCCTGCGCGGCGGCGCCGTGTTCGATTTCATCCAGCCGCATCTGCTCGACAATGGCGCGCGATTTGGCGTCCTGCGGCGGCAGCTTGTCCAGGTGGCTGGCCAGATGCGCCTCCACCTGCCGTTCCGTCTCCACCACAAAGCCCAGGCTGCGCGCATCGCCCAGCACCGCCGCCACCGTGCCCAGCGCGTACGCGCCCGCATAGAACAGCGGATTGAGCACGCTGATGTGCGAATTCAATTCACCCAAGCGCTGCGCGGTCCAGGCCAGATGGTCTTCCTCTTCCCTGCCCGCCTGCTCGAACTGCGCGCGCATCTGCTCGGTCTTGGCGAAGCGGCTCTGCGAGTTGTACAGCGCCTGCGCGCACACCTCGCCCACATGGTTCACGCGCATCAGCCCGGCGCTGTGGCGGGTTTCCGCCTCGCTCATCTGGGCATCGGCCGCGTGCAGCGCCGGCGTCGGGCGCGAGGCCGAGGCGACGCCGGTGATCACGCGCAGCGCCTTGTCGGCGCCGGCGATCAATCGGTCCAGCGGGGTGTGGTGATAAGCAGCCATGGGCAAACTCGCATTCAAAACGAAAGCAATATTATAAAGGCCGCCGCCTCAATTTGCCTCGGCCGCCTCGCGCAACTGGCGCTGGCGTTCGATGTAGTCGGCCACCGGGCCGCGCACATCGATCTTGGAAATATCCTTCGCCACGCTCAGGTTCAGGCCCAGCAGGAAGGGGATGTTCTCGATCGGCACTTCCGGGCAGTGCTCGGCGAACGCCCGCAGGAACCGCTTGGATTCCACCACCGGCACCACCTTCTCCCCGCTCATGTATTGCAGGATGCTGGTGATGCTGTGGCCCTTGCCGATGCTGTGGTAAATGAAGCGGTTGAACTCGCGGTCCAGCTTGTCGAAGTCCAGGGTTTCCTTGGTCATCAGGCCGGACAGGTAATACAGCCCCAGCGCCACGCGGAAGAAACCGGTGGACTCGCGCCGGTCCACGCCACAGTGGGTCACGGCCAAGATCTTTTCCTGCAGTTGAGGATGCATTTTTTGTTCTTCTCCCATATCTGACTATAGCAAGACATTTGTACAGCCAGTAGCTTGCGCGTAAGATTTTTTACATGCTACTCTTGAAATTTTTTTAACAAGGACAGAACAATGATCGAGGTCAGGGGTCTCGCCAAGCGCTTCCGGATGGCCTCGCGCGGCGGCAAGCCGGCCCAGGCGCGCGATCCGCGCGAGCACGACGGCTGGTTCCACGCGGTGCGCGACGTCAGCTTCCGCTGCGCGCCCGGCGAGGTGCTGGGCCTGCTGGGTCCCAACGGCGCCGGCAAGACCACCACCCTGCGTCTGCTGTCGACCGCCCTGAAACCGGACGCGGGCAGCATCCACGCCAACGGCATCGACCTGCTGAGCGATCCGCTGGCCGCGCGCCAGCACATCGGCTTCCTGTCCGGCACCACCGGCCTGTACGGCCGCCTGACCGCGCGCGAAAACGTCGAATACTTCGGCCGCCTGCACGGCATGAGCCCGCCCTACCTGAAGCGCCGCTGCGACGAGCTGTTCGAGCTGCTGCAGATGACCGAATACGGCAACAAGCGCGCCGACCAGCTGTCCACCGGCATGAAGCAGAAATGCTCGATCGCCCGCACCGTGGTGCACCAGCCGCAGATCGTCATCCTCGACGAGCCGACCACCGGCCTGGACGTGATGTCGGCCAAGATCCTGCTGGACTTCATCGCCAGCTACAAGGCGCTGCACGTGCCGCTGATCTTCTCCACCCACCACCTGCACGAGGTGGAAAAGCTGTGCGACCGCGTGTGCGTCATCAACCACGGCAAGACCGCCTTCCACGGCACGGTCGACGAACTGCGCCACCTGGGCGGCAGCGCCGATCTGTACGACGCCTTCGTCGGCGTCATCAACCAGGAGGCCTGAGCCATGTGGATCATCTACATCAAGGAATTGCTGGAGCTGGCGCGCGACCGCCGCACTTTTTTCTTCACCGTGTTCATTCCCGTGTTCGCCATGCCGCTGATCTTGACCGGCTTCGGCTACGTCTCGTCGACCATGTTCAAGCAGGCCAGCCAGGCCGAGATGGCCTACTCGATCTTCGGCAAGGAGCAGGCGCCCCACCTGGCCGAACGCTTCGCCAGGGAAAAAGGCTTCCGCGAGGTGGTGCTGGCCAGCCCGGCCGACATCAAGGCCGCCATCGGCGACGACCGCATCAAGTTCGCGCTGGTAATCCCGGCCGGCTTCGAGGCCAGCCTGGCGCAGCAACAGCAAGGCGTGATCGCGCTGCACTACAACAGCGCCGCGACCGTGGACCTGACGCGCAAGCGCGTGATGTCGGTCATCGGCGGCCAGAACCGCCTGTTGCGCGAGCAGGCGCTGTCCGCGCTCAAGCTCAACCAGGAGCAGCTGCGCTTCGCGCTGGACCCGATCACGCTGGAGGACCATTCCACCGCCGACAAGCGCGAGCAGATGGGCGCGGTGGTGGGCGGCATGCTGCCCTACATCCTGCTGATGGTGTGCCTGCTGGCGGCGATGTATCCGGCGATCGACACCGGCGCCGGCGAGAAGGAGCGCGGGACGCTGGAAACCCTGCTGCTGGCGCCGGTCTCGCGCAGCGCGCTGGTGATGGCCAAGTTCCTGATGCTGTTCACCGTCGGCCTGACCTCGGCGCTGCTGATGATCGCCAGCATGGGCGTGCTGCTGACCTTTTTCGGCCCCGTGATCGGCAGCGACCTGGTGCAGATGGTGCGCGCGATCGGCCTGCTGGACCTGGCCATGGTGGCGCTGATGCTGGTGCCGACCGCCGCCATCTTCGCCGCCATCCTGCTGTCGATCTCGGTCTACGCCAAGAGCTACAAGGAGGCGGCCGGCCTGATCTCGCCGCTGATCCTGGTCACCGTGCTGCCGACCCTGGTGGCGCTGCTGCCCGGCGTCGAGCTGAACTGGAAGTGGGCGATGGTGCCGCTGACTAATGTCTCCCTGGCAATGAAAGAGCTGGTCAAGGGGACCATGGACTACAGCATGTTCTGGGTCATCCTGCTGTCGACCACGCTGACC